>Ga0070667_100002731_pt1 | contig 15270 bp, 11 predicted proteins | sample KBSS33metaG_FD_64659 | JGI IMG/M metagenome (GOLD analysis project Ga0070667, IMG submission 64659) | Switchgrass rhizosphere microbial communities from Kellogg Biological Station, Michigan, USA - KBS S3-3 metaG | ecosystem: Host-associated > Plants > Roots > Rhizosphere > Soil ... | reverse complement strand
GCAGGCATGGTACTGGGCGCACTAATGATCTGTACCGGGTTGTATTACCGGATAGGCGCTATCCTGTTCTGGCTCTGTTTTGTATACGCCGAAATGATTGATAAAACTTATTATCTCAATCATTATTACCTGGTTAGTGTATTGGTGTTCCTTTTAATTTTTGTACCGGCCAACCGTTATTTTTCATTGGATATATTGCGAAAACCCGGGCTCAAAAAAACGATGGTACCGGCCTGGACCATCAATATATTTAAATGCCAGCTTGCCATTATCTATATTTATGCCGGTCTTTCTAAAGTCAATGCAGACTGGCTTATTCATGCAATGCCCTTACAGCTTTGGCTGCCGGCCAACCAATTTATACCGGTGTTGGGCAAGTGGCTGGCATTTCCCGCTACCGCAATCATCTTCAGTTGGTGCGGAATGCTGTTTGATCTTTCTATTGTATTCCTGTTGCTGAATCGTCGCACCAGGGTGGTGGCTTATATGCTGGTAATTATTTTCCATGTACTCACAGCCATACTTTTCCAGATCGGCATGTTTCCATGGATCATGCTGGCAGCTACTACTGTATTTTTTTCTGCCCATTTTCATTTGCGTGTGTTGCGGGCCGTTTCTTTTTTATGGCCCTCCCTGCGCCGGGGAGATGCTGAGCAGGGATATCATTCTTCTTCTTTTTTTAAACGGGCCGGGGTTTTTTTACTAGCCTGCTATTTTCTTGTTCAGTTGCTACTGCCCATCCGGTTTTTGCTGTTTCCAGGCAAGCTTTTGTGGACGGAGGAAGGATATCGTTTTTCCTGGCGGGTAATGCTGATGGAAAAAGGCGGAACAACTTTTTTTTATGTTACCGACCCTGCAACCGGACGGAGGTTCGAAGTAAATAACCGCGAATTTATTACCGGCTACCAGGAGCGAATGATGGAGACGCAACCGGACATGATGCTGCAATATGCAAAACTGCTGCAGCAGGAATATAGAAAGAAAGGCATTCAAAATGCAAAAGTGCAGGTAGAAAGCTATGTTACGCTGAATGGCTCGGGAAGCCGTTTATTCATCGATAGTTCTGTTAACCTGGCCGCACAAAAGGAGACTTTGTTTGGCCATAAAAAATGGATTTTGCCTTACCACCCCTAAGTGCAAACCGTTCGTGATATTATGTACAGGTGTTTATTGATAGTTTGTGCTTTTCTTGTTTATAACGGCATACTACATGCGCAATTGAGTATTTCCGGAACAGTAAAAAATACGCAGGGCCCGCTGGCGGCGGCTACTGTACTGTTAACAAAGCCGTTGTCTGTGGTTAAAACAGATAACAATGGCCATTTTGCATTCAATAATCTTAGTGCCGGCAGTTATACGTTGATGCTGTCTTCTACCGGGTACCGAACAGATACTGTTCATCTTGAAATAAAAGAGGATGATTACATGTTTACGATACTGCTCCGCCCAATCAACCAGCAACTGGATACTGTTACGATAAGCGGACTGCAGGTTAAAACCGGGTTTACCCGGCTCAAAGATGTGGAAGGCACGGCTATTTATGCGGGAAAAAAAACGGAAGTGATTTTGCTGAAGGATCTTATTGGCAATAAGGCCACCAATAACACCCGGCAGGTATATGCTAAAGTGGCCGGACTGAATATTTGGGAAAATGATGTTGCTGGTTTGCAATTGGCTATCGGCGGTCGGGGATTAAGTCCTAACCGGGTAGCCAATTTCAATACCCGCCAGAACGGGTACGACATCAGTGCGGACGCATTGGGATATCCTGAAAGTTATTATACACCTCCTGTTGAAGCCGTTGAAAGAATAGAAATTGTAAGGGGTGCCGCTTCTTTACAATATGGAACACAGTTTGGCGGTATGATTAATTTCCGGATGCTGCACGGATCAGATACGGAACGTTTTTCATTGACTACCCGGCTTACAAGCGGCTCATTCAAATTTTTTAATACTTCAACAACGGTTGGCGGTACCGCCGGTAAGCTGAACTACCTTGCTTTTTACCAGCACAAATCGGGCAACGGCTGGCGGCCCAACAGCGAATTCAATGCCAATACCGGTTATGCAGCGCTTAGCTATAAATTACATTCATCCATCTCCGTTACACTGCAGTACACACACATGGACTACCTGCAACACCAACCCGGCGGGTTAACCGATAAAGATTTTGCAACGGATCCCCATCAGTCAATCCGTGCACGCAACTGGTTTAAGGTAAACTGGAACCTGGGCGCCGTTCTTTTTGATTACCCAATCAGCAGCAGGCTTCATTTTAATAACCGCTTATTTGGTTTGTCTGCTGAGCGGGACGCATTAGGCGTACTTACATTTATAAACCGGGCCGATGATGGTACGGCAGATCGTAATCTTTATATTGATCATTACCGCAACTGGGGTAATGAATCAAGACTGCTATATCAATACAATGCCGGGAAAATAGTTTCTACAGCCCTGGCAGGCGTGCGGTACTATAAAGGACATACAGATCGGCAACAGGGCTTTGGCAACAATGGAAGCACAGGCAACCGCGGGGATTTTAGTTTTACACCTGCTTACGAACGTGATACATTGAAGTATTCTTCCTATACCTTTCCCGAACATAACCTGGCGCTGTTTGCCGAGAATATTTTCCGTATAAATGATCGTTTTAATATCATTCCCGGCGTACGGTATGAACAGATTGCCACTACTGCAAAAGGCAGTTATACCAATGCGCTTTTTGATGGTGCGGGCAATGTTATTGTACAGGATAAAAAGGCAGACAATAAAAAAAATGAAAGAAGCTTCCTGCTGGCAGGCATAGGAGCTACCTATAATCTGCGACCGAATATACAGTTGTATGCAAATTTTTCACAGAATTACAAGGCCATCAATTTTAATGACCTGCGTACACTTAATCTTAACCTGCAGGTAGACAGCACGCTGAAAGATGAAAAAGGATATTCGGCCGACCTGGGCATCCGTAAAAGCAATGGTATTTTCAATTACGACGTCAATATTTTTTTAATTAACTATGATAATAAGATTGGTACCAGGCTTTCTTCAGATAGTACGGGCACATACACCTATAACCTGCGTACCAATGTGGCGAGGTCTGTACATTTTGGGCTGGAATCATACCTGGAAGCAGATCTATGGAAATTGTGGAAAGGGGCCGGTAGTAAGACCAGCCTGGCTGTTTTCTCCAATTGTTCGTTTATCAGTGCGAAGTATATCAGTAGTGACCGTTCCATTGATGGCCGAAGGGTTGAATTTGTACCCGGCCTTATTGCCAAGGCAGGTCTTTCTTTCCGCCGGAAAAAATTCGCTGCCAGTTACCAGTTCAGTTATACTGCCAACCAGTTTACCGATGCCAGCAATGCAAGTTTTACAGATAATGCGATTGACGGAGGAATTCCCTCCTACATCATTATGGATATTTCTGCTGAATATATGTTTGATAAAAGGTGGTCGCTCTCGTTTAGCATTAACAATCTGGCAAACGCCGTTTATTTTACGCGCCGGGCCGACAGTTATCCGGGCCCTGGTATCGTTCCGGCCGATGCAAGAAGTTTTTACCTGACTGCGCAGTTTCGCCTGTAATGCGTTTCGGTTGATCAGCAATGCCCTGAAAGGGCGTAATCTCCCGGCGAAGGGCGTAGCCCTTCGCGTTCCCCCTAGATAAAAAATTTTTTAAATGAACAAAAGTTCATTTATTTTGCAGCGTGAAACAACGGGATGAGTCTAAAATAGAGCAGATTTTTGCCGCTACGCTGCAGCTGGTAGTGAAACGGGGGGTGGCGGGCATTACCATGCGGCAGATAGCCAAGGCAGCCGGAATGGCAACCGGAACCCTGTATATTTATTTTAAGGACAAGGATGAACTGGTTAATCAGTTATATGTTAGTTGCCGCGCTTCTTCCGTAAATGCTTATTTCAAAAGCTACAATGAAGCAGCCTCCTTTAAAAAAGGTTTCAGGATCGTCTGGAATAATATTCTCCAGTACCGCCTGGCGCATTTCGATGTATCGGTCTTTATGGAGCAATGCTATCACTCCCCTTTTGTATCAGAATCTACCAAGGAGATGAATGAACAGGTGTTTCAGCCACTCTATAAACTAATTGAAAGAGGAAAAGCGGAGAAAATACTGAAAGATTACGACACCATGATGTTGCTTGTTCTGATGATGGGCGGTATTAACGGCGTGATTAAATACATTAACTATCATAAAAAGAAAACAACGGCAGACATGATTGAAAATGCTTTCAACATCTGCTGGGATGGATTAAAAAAATAATTTTTTTTAAAAATATAATGAACATATGTTCATTATACTGGAAAACAGGCATCCTAATTGATGCAGTGTTGCTAATACCATATTAATGGCCACTATTATTGTTATTACCGATTTTTCTGAAACCGCACACAATGCGCTGGAGTACGCTTGCGCGTTTGCAGCTGCCAGCAGCAAAATCCAATTGCTGCTGGTAAACATCAGTGCAGTGCCCGGATCATATTCCGGCGATGGCGTGGCGATGGCGGCAATCAGCGATTCCCTGCAAGACAAAACCGGCCGGCTGCAGGAGGAAATCGCTTCTATAACGCTAAAGGCCGGTCAACCCCCTATACAATACCGGGCCCTGCTGGGCGATTTCATTCAAACCCTGCAGGAGCTGATAGAAGAAGAGCAGGCAGGCATGATCATTATGGGTACACCAGCTGCCTATGGAGAAATTTGGACCTGGGATACCGATACATTGAATGCGCTTACGAAACTGACCGTACCGGTGCTAACAGTTCCGCGGGCTGTTGTCTTTAAACCGATTGCCAATATCTCATTTGCTTCCATACCTGGCAACCTGCACAGCGCTTCGCCCATTGAATCTATTAAAAAACTGGTTAAATACACCGGGGCCAGGCTGCACGTGGTTATGGTTACTACAGCAGTGCACGATGAAAGAAAAGAAAAAGAGGCCGAAGCAGCATTGCGGCATCAGCTGGAAGCGCTGAACCCCGACTACTATATAATAAATGAACCCCATATTGTACATGCTATTGGCCGTTTTGTGGAGGAGCAGCATATTGATTTGCTGGTAGTGCGACCGCGCAAACATGGTATCTGGTATAACCTGTTCCATAAAAGCTATGCTAAAGAACTTGCGAAGCTTAACCTGATACCCGTGATGGCATTACATGATGAATGGAAAGTTGATTAGGCAATATTCCACTTCTTTAACGAGGATGCAGGCGGCGGCTTAAAATGTTTCAAACAAAATTATTTAATACAATAAGAATTTATGAAGTATAAAAAAATACGGCGACTATTATATCTATGCCTGGCTATGCTGGTAGCTAACGGGTTGGTTGCGCAGGATAGCACGGTCATCAACCTGACTATTAAACAAGCCATTGACCTGAGTATTAAAAATAACAAGCCATTAAAAAACAACCGCGCAAAAATAGATGAAGCAACTGCTGCCGTACGCGAGGCAAAGGATGGCCGGCTGCCCGATTTTAAAATAAGCGGCTCTTATTTGCGGTTGAATAATCCCAATGTAAACCTCAAAACAAAATCCGGCAGCAGTGGCGGCGGCACAGATTCCAGCAGTATAAAAGTATCTTCTGTTCTGTATGGAATGGCCAATATCAGTTACCCGCTTTATTCCGGCATGCGTGTTCAATATGGCATTGAATCTGCGAAATACCTGGCGCAGGCGGCAGAACTGGATGCAGATCATAACAAAGAAGCCGTTATACTGAATGCAATCAATGCGTATGTGAATTTATATAAGGCAAAGGCTGCGGTAGACCTGGTAAAAGAAAACCTGGAACAGTCGAGGCAGCGCGATAAAGATTTTGCCAGCCTTGAAAAAAACGGCGTTCTTGCCCGCAATGATCTGCTGAAGGCTGAATTGCAAACTTCCAATATAGAATTATCGCTGGCAGATGCGGAAAGTAACTGGCGACTGGCCAGTGTAAACATGGACATTATGTTGGGCCTGCCGGAAAAAACCACCCTTGTACAGGATACCAGCGGCATAGATGCACCGGCTGATGTGCAGGGCATAGAAGATTATGAGAAGCAGGCGCTCGAGAGCAGGAAGGATGTAAAAGCCCTTTCCTTCCGTCAAAAAGCAGCCGGATCTGGTGTCAAAATTGCCAGGGGCGAATATTATCCCGGTATTGCGCTTACGGGTGGCTATATAGCCGCGGATGTGCCCGGCCTGTTAACGGTTACCAATGCTGTAAATATTGGCGTGGGTGTTCAATACAGTTTGTCTTCGCTCTGGAAAACAAAGGCAAAAGTGCAGCAGGCAAAAGCGCGTGAACAACAATTGCTGGCCGACGAAGAAGATCTCAGCGATCGCATCCGCTATCAAATCAACGAGGCATACGAAGGTTATTTACTGAGCCGGAAGAAAATTGCTGTATATGAAAAAGCCATCGTGCAGGCAACCGACAATTATAGAATCACCAAAAACAAATATGATAACAGCCTGGTTACAACAACAGAGTTGCTGGACGCGGATCTTGCTCAACTGCAGGCCAAACTGAACCATGCTTTTGCCAAAGCCGATGCCATGGTGGCCTATCACAAATTGCTCCAGTCTGCCGGCCTCTTACAATCAGCCAAATAATCAATAACAGAACTGTACAATAACGTATAAAAATTTAATATGGAACCGAATACCAACGAATCAAGATCACCCAAGCCTGCCCCCCAAAAAAGGAATAAAACATTTATTGTTATACTTATTTTACTGGTGGTAGTGGGTGCATGGTTTGGCATTAGCAAATACATACATGCCCAGCACCATGAGGAAACAGATGATGCACAGGTGGAAGCCAATATCAGCCCGGTCATTCCGCGTATATCCGGCTATGTTACACAAGTGCGCGTAAAAGACAATCAGCGCGTAAGAAAGGGAGACACCCTGCTGGTGCTGGATGATCGCGATCTGAAAATAAAACTGCAGCAGGCAGTAGCGGCACTGGCCACTGCTGAGAGTAATCTCGGTGCCGCCCGCGCATCGTCCACGGCTGCCAATGCCAACATCGCTTCTTCCCGGGCCGGCATATCTACCATTGACGCGCAGATTGAAACCGCAAAAATAAATGTATGGCGTGCCACGCAGGACTATAATCGTTATGCCAACCTCATAAAAGATCATTCCATTACCCAACAGCAGTTTGAACAACAACAGGCCGCCAAAGAAACGGCTGAGAAACAATTACAGGTACTGGTACAACAGAAAAACCAGGCAACTACGCAAACCAGCGCGGTTTCTTCGCAAAGCCATGCCACGTCTTCACAGATAGCTATCGCAAATTCAACCATTAAACAACGTGAAGTGGATGTGGAAGATGCAAAACTGACGCTGTCTTATACTGTTATTACCGCTCCGGAAGATGGCCTGGTTTCAAAAGTGAATGTGCAGGAAGGACAATTTGTATCGGCCGGGCAGGCATTGTTCAGCATAGTGCTGAACCAGGATATTTGGGTAGTAGCCAATTTTAAGGAAACACAGTTCGACAAAATGAGGATAGGGCAAAAGGTGCTGGTTCACGCGGACGCTTTTCCGGGCCACACTTTTGAAGCAACGGTAGCGTCTTTTGCAGCGGCCACGGGCGCACGCTTTGCTTTATTGCCACCGGATAATTCAAGCGGCAATTTTGTGAAAGTGGTGCAGCGTCTGCCGATTAAAATTCAGTTTACCCAGCCTTCAGATTCATTGGTAAAGCAACTGATTGCAGGTATGAATGTTACCGTTGATGTGCACCTCGATTAAAAGATTTATTGAGGAGCTAAAGATTATAAAGCGCAAAGTTTATGCAACAGCAAAATTCATTAGTGATGTATGGTGCGGCCAGGGTAGTAATTACCCTTACCGCTATTATGTGTGCACTGCTTGAAATAGTTGATACCACCATCGTAAACGTGGCTCTGAATGATATGAAGGGCAACCTCGGCGCCAGTACTTCGGAAGTGGGCTGGGTGGTAACTGCATATGCAATCGGCAACGTAATTATCATTCCCATGACCAGCTGGTTGTCACAACAATTTGGCCGGCGCAATTATTTTGCCGCATCCATCATGCTGTTTACACTTTGCTCTTTTTTGTGCGGCAATGCCAATGGTATCTGGGAACTGGTAGTGTTTCGTTTTGTACAGGGTGCAGGCGGCGGGGCTTTGCTGGTTACTTCCCAAACCATTATTACTGAAAGTTATCCTCCTGAAAAAAGAGGTATGGCGCAGGCTATATATGGGTTGGGTGTTATCATCGGGCCTACATTAGGTCCTCCCTTAGGCGGCTATATCGTTGATCATGCCACCTGGCCATATATTTTTTATATCAATATACCCATTGGGATCATTGCTACATTGTTAACCCTGCAATTTGTTCGCAGTCCTAAATACGGCGAAAAAAGTTTAGCCAAAGACATCGACTGGCTGGGAATTGGTTTGCTGGCCATCTGCGTGGGTTCGTTGCAATATGTATTGGAAAAAGGACAGGATGATGATTGGTTCAGCAATCCTGTAATAACAGTTCTTTCTATTGCGGCATTTTTTGGATTTTTCTTTTTTATCTGGAGAGAACTAACGTACCGCAATCCAATTGTTGAGTTGCGGGTGTTGAAAAACGGTAATCTCAGGGTGGGCACCATCCTTTCATTCGTGATGGGTTTTGGATTATACGGTTCAACTTTCATTATTCCTTTGTATACACAATCAACGCTTGGGTGGACGGCACAACAGGCCGGTATGTTAATGATACCTGCGGCCATTACCACCGCCATTATGATGCCGATGATTGGCCAATTGCTGCAAAAAGGTGTACCGAAGCAATACCTGATTGCACTGGGCATGTTCTTGTTTTTTGTATACTCTTTCTGGGGGTATAAAATATTAACTCCCGATACCGGTTCACCCAATTTTTTCTGGATGCTGATTGTGCGCGGTGTAGGTATGGGTATGTTATTCATACCGGTAACCACCTTGTCGTTGTCTACCCTCAAGGGTCAGCAGATAGGGCAGGGCGCCGCTTTTACGGGCATGATGCGGCAACTCGGTGGATCTTTTGGAATAGCGCTGGTCACTACTTTTATGGCAAGGCAGAACATGGTGCACCGCAGCGGCCTGGTAAATAAATTAGATGTCAACAATCCTGCAGTGATCAACCATGTGCAAGCCATGCAACATAGCTTTATGGCGAAGGGAATGCCTTCCAATACAGCCTTGCAAAGCAGTTATCAATCGCTGAACTATGCCGTCGACAAGCAGGCGGCCGTATTGTCTTATATGGATGTATTCCTTTACCTGGGTATAATGTTCCTGGTATGCGTACCATTTGTATTACTGGTAAAAGGCGGCCAGCCCAAAAAAGTTGATTTGGGCGAGGCGATGCATTGATTGAGTGAGGCTTGAGACATCAATCGTGAGAGTGAGCAATGAAATATATGGCTTTATTCGAAAGAGAATCATTGAAAAGAAATGCACGGATAGTATTCATCAAATCGGGCATGAAGACGATTAAACCAACCGAAAAAGATGTGTAAAAAACAACCGGTACACGAAACCAGATTCAATACTTTTGTAAAAATATTATGCGATGGATATCAGTGGTAAAATCATACAGTTGTTGCCCGCCCAGACGGGTAACGGAAAAAACGGCCAATGGAAAAAACAGGAATTTATTTTAGAAACCGGCGATACCTATCCCAAAAAGGTATGCATAGCGGTTTGGGGCGATAAAATTGATATGGCCAGTTTTAAGATCGGCGATGCGCTGGATGTATCGTTCGACGTAGAAAGCCGGGAATACAATGGCAAATGGTATACGGATGTGAAAGCATGGAAAGTAAATGCCGCGCGGCAAAAAGAAAGCGGCAAAACGTCTCCGGCAGCTTCCGCAACCCAACCCTTTACAGATATGCCGCAAGGCGATGATTTGCCTTTTTAGGTTAAACTTTCAGCTTCGGGTAATCGCTTCATCTTCGTTTTCAGGTACCCGAAAGTGGCTGTCTCTGCCGTAAGAGACAGCTACTTCGATGCCAGTATAGTCTGGTTACTTAGCGGCAATGCCAGACAGCACTTCCGCCAGATTGCTCGTTGCCCAATGCTCAACATATTTACCATCTCTTAAGCGGATAATGTCGATGACCTGGATGCCAACTTTTCTACCCGATGCTGGTATACCCATAAATACCCCGGTATGTGTAGCATGGATTGTTTTACGAGTTGTCACCTTATCACCTTCGGCTACCTGGTCCAGGATCTCCACCTTGAGATCGGGAAAACCTGTCCGTAAAATATTCTGTAAAAAATAAAGCATGCCGTCGGCACCGGCAGAAGAACCCGGTGGTGCCGAATGGTTAATAACATCATCCGCTATCAATTCTTTAAACGCATCCATTTTGCCTTGTTCAATAAATTCTTTGTTGAAGCGCTGCACGGCTTTCTTGTTTTGCTCAGTAGTTGATTGCATAAAATTAATTTGAACGCAAAGCTATCATTGCAAAAACACCGGCGTTAGAGCGGTTCGTTCAAAGACTACGGCTGAAAGCTCAATTGTTGTTTCCGGAAGGCCTGGGGCGTTATACCAAAAGTTTGCTTAAAAGATTTGCTGAAGCTGGAATGGTTTTCATAACCCAGCTTGTAAAAAATTTCAGCGGGTCGTTCGCCATGGTGCTGCAGCAGATCTTTGGCCATATCCATTCGTCGTTGCAATATCCACTTACTGGGTGATGTATGAAAGATATTTGCAAAACGTCGTTTAAAAGTAGAAAGGCTGGTGTTGCAGAGGAAGGCCAATTCTTCCAGGCTGATGTTTTTTGCGATATTTGCTTCTACTGCCTTTCTTATTTCAAGATCGTTCAGGTCGTTCTTGCCCGCAGGTTGAAAAGATAAGAGTTTAACCGGATAGTTTTCCAGTAAGTGCAGCATCAGCTCTTCAAATTTCAATAATTTCATTTCCATTGAAATAGCCGCACTGCCTTTTGAAAGCAGTTGTAAAGACGCAATAAAATGCATGACAAAATCATCTTTTTTGAAAGCAACATAATGCTCCCGCACTATTTTTGATTTATCACGGGCAAGCGCCACCTGCCGCGCATATTTTATAAAGAAATTGCTGAGAATGGCATTGTCAAAAAAGATAAGAAAACTTTTGAAGGGAACAGCGTGATCCAGTTTCATAGAGACAAGGCAATTGCCGGCAGAAAGAAAATGGAATTCGTGACTGTTGACACGAATCTCTTTTTCGGCAAAATGCATTGTTTTTTCTCCATTGATGACAAGGCTGATAGCATTTTTTGTCAAAATGCTTTTGCCATTGAATGAACCGGTGGGAGCAGTATAGTTGTGAAAAATAATACTGTCTTCCGGTGTATGCCGGCCGGCAAATATATCCTGTGGTAACGTATGTATTTTCATTGGCAATGATAGATACCCTGTAAAAATAAATAAAGTTCAGCGGCTGCCAATTGGCAGACCTTGAATTCATTCTGCGTATCTTGGAGCGCGTTGGCTGTTTGCCCCGAAGGCATTAAACAACATCTCATGCCCATAGTTATTACCATTGCCGGCATACTGTTATTGGTACTGCTGATTTCGTTTTTCAGGCTGCATGCATTTATCGCTTTCCTGCTGGCAACGCTTGCCATTGGCCTTGCGTTGCACATGAAACCGGCTGCATTGATGAATGCTGTTCAAACCGGTATCGGCGGAACGCTCGGTTCTATTGCCGCCATCATTGCATTGGGCGCAATGCTGGGAAAGTTAATTGGTTTAAGTGGCGCCGCCCAGCAAATCGCCGGGCAAATGACAAAATTATTCGGAATAAAACATACCAGGTGGGCATTTATGGCCGCAGGTTTTATTGTTGGATTGCCCTTGTTTTATTCAGTGGGTTTTATGTTGCTGGTGCCGGTTGCCATTACGGTTGCTTCCAGGAATCATCTTCCGGCAGTGTATGTAGCACTGCCCCTGCTCGCTTCGCTTTCGGTTACCCAGGGTTATTTGCCACCGCATCCTGCACCCCTGTTTCTTGTGAAGCAGCTGGGCGCCGATATGGGCACGACGCTTTTTTACGGAATCATAATTGCTGTTCCTGCTATCCTTATTTCAGGCGGTTTGTATGGAGCCACGGTTAAAAAATACATAACCAAACCCAATCCTTCTTTTATTGCGGCCACACTGCCGGCAGAAAAATTACCGGCCGTATCCATCAGCATATTTACAATTGTGTTGCCTGTCTTACTCATTGCTGGCAGTTCAATAGCAGCACCAATGCTGAAAGACAATAGCCTTCTAAAAGATACGGTACTGTTCTTAGGAGATGCCACGGTAAGCCTGCTGCTCACTATTTTGTTTGGAATATTTTCTCTTGGCATTTACAAACATTTCAGCAGGCAACAGATTAGCCAGCATTTTGCCGAAGCCGTGAAGGATATTGCTTCACTGTTGCTGATTTTTGGCGGGGCCGGCGCGCTGAAACAGGTGCTCACTGACGGAGGCGTATCGCAGGTGATTGCCGTGGGGCTGCAGCACACGAATATGAATCCTTATATTTCGGGTTGGACCATTGCCGCGATTATTCGCGTATGTGTTGGTTCATCAACGGTAGCCGGCATTACCACCGCCGGATTTATTGCACCGGTGTTGGCTGGCGGGCATATCAACCCCAACCTGATGGTACTGAGTATCGGCGCCGGCAGCATGATGTTTTCGCATGTGAACGATACGGGGTTCTGGTTGTTCCGGGAATATTTTCAACTGTCACTGAAAGATACTATCAAAACCTGGTCGGTAATGGATACATTGGTATCCATTACAGGCTTATTGGGTGTACTGGTGCTAAGCGGTTTTGTATAAAAAATATAATTTTCAGGCCCGGGTATAACTTAATTATGCAAGCGATGAGACATTTATCATTCTTCTTCTTTCTGCTGATGGCTGCTTGGCAAACAGCAATGCCGCAACAAAAAAAGATTGGCAGGCGACCCAATATTGTGTTGATTATGGCCGATGATCTTGGTTTTTCTGATATTGGCTGCTACGGTGGTGAAATTCATACGCCGAATATTGATTACCTCGCCGCCAATGGCCTGCGATTCAGTTCTTTTTATAATACTTCCCGCTGCTGTCCCACCCGTGCGGCCCTCTTAACCGGCCAATACAATCACCGCGCAGGTATCGGGCATATGACGGACGACGAAAATCAGCCAGGCTATCGTGGATACCTAACCGATAATACGGTTACCCTGGCAGAAGTTCTGAAAGCTGCCGGTTATCATACCGCCATGTCGGGCAAGTGGCATGTCTCAAACACCACTATACAGCCTGTGCCGGCCGACCAGCTTCAATGGTTGCATCATCATGCAGAACACCCATTGTTTTCTCCATTGGATCAATATCCCACCAGCCGGGGTTTTGAAAAATATTTCGGCAATATCTGGGGTGTCGTGGATTATTTTGATCCGTTTGCGTTGGTAAATGGAACCACCCCGGTGAAATCAGTGCCCGCCAATTATTACCACACGGACGCTATTAATGATACTGCCGTTGCCTACATTAACGGGTTGGGCAGACTGGGTAAACCTTTTTTCCTGTATGTAGCTGAAACAGCGCCGCACTGGCCACTAATGGCGCTGCCGGAGGATATAGAAAAATATAAAGACACGTATCGTGAAGGCTGGGATTCAATAAGGGTTCGGCGTTACAGGCGAATGACAGATCTTGGATTGATTGATCCGGAGAAAGCATCATTGTCACCGCGGCAGGAGAACCAGTTGAGCTGGAAAGACAATGCGGACAGTGTTTGGGATGCAAGGGCGATGGCCGTTCATGCTGCCATGATAGATCGGATGGACCAGGGCATCGGCCGCATCATTGCGGCCTTGCGTGCAAACGGTCAGCTTGATAATACCCTGATCTTGTTTTTAAGCGATAACGGCGCCAGCCCGGAAAATTGTGCGGCTTATGGCCCGGGGTTCGACCGCCCCGCTGAAACCCGCGATGGCCAAAAAATAATATATGACATACGCAAACAGGTGCTGCCCGGTGCAGAAACTACCTATGCGTCTATCGGCATGCGTTGGGCTAATGTAGCGAATACTCCTTACCGTTATGCCAAAGCAGAGTCTTATGAAGGCGGCATTCATACACCCATGATAGCTTTCTGGCCTGGCGGAATAAGCGCAGCAAAAGGTAGTATCTGCAGGCAAACAGCACATGTAATAGACTTTATGGCAACCTTCCTGGAACTGGCGAATGCGAAATACCCTGTTAAATTTAATAACCATGTAATAAGCGAAACGCAGGGTGTTTCATTTGTGCCGGCACTGAAAGGGAAAACCGGCAAAATACATGAAGCATTGTTCAACGAACATTTTGGTGCGCGTTATGTGCGGGTAAATGGCTGGAAGCTGGTAGCAAGAAAGAATGAGCAATGGAAGCTATACCATATTTCGGAGGATGAGACCGAACTGCATGATTTGTCAGCTCAATATCCGGACAAAGTTATTGAGCTCGAAAAAAGATGGAAAGAATGGGCGGCGGCAAACAAGGTCTTTCCTGTGCCTCCCAAAAAATGATTGTTGAATGGTAACAGTCCATTGCCTCTAAACAGGCATTTCAAGTATCACTCTGTTCTTAAACTTTTTACCGGATTGGCGATGGCTGCCTTGATGGCCTGGTAACTAACGGTAAGCAAAGCAATCACGATAGCGCCTGCACCCGCCAGTACAAATACCCAGGGGCTTATCGAAGTCCGGTAAGCAAAACCCTGTAACCATTTATACATTGCCCACCAGGCAATAGGAAATGCAATCAGTGATGATATTAATACCAACCGGGCAAAATCCTTAGAAAGCAATGTTACAATGCCGGCGATGCTTGCGCCAAGGATCTTTCGAACCCCAATTTCTTTGGTACGTTGTTCAGCCGCATAGGTAACCAGTCCAAACAAACCCAGGCAGCCAATAAGTACGGCAAACACGGCAAACGTGACAAACAATTTACCCGTTCTTTGCTCGGTATCATAGATGCTGTTGAAATCCGCGTCCATAAATGTGTATTGAAAGGGCTGGCCGGGTGCCATACTGGTCCATTGGTTTCTTACCTGTTCAATAACTGCGGCAGCATTGGATGATTTTAACCTAAGCGCCATACCTCCCTGGTTTTCGCCAAGTTGCATTATCAGGGGGTCGATGCGTTCATGCAGCGACGCATAATTAAAATCTTTTACTATGCCGATGATATGAAACGGCTTCGGTTTAAAATTTTT
>Ga0070667_100002728_pt1 | contig 15284 bp, 14 predicted proteins | sample KBSS33metaG_FD_64659 | JGI IMG/M metagenome (GOLD analysis project Ga0070667, IMG submission 64659) | Switchgrass rhizosphere microbial communities from Kellogg Biological Station, Michigan, USA - KBS S3-3 metaG | ecosystem: Host-associated > Plants > Roots > Rhizosphere > Soil ... | reverse complement strand
GCAGCACGCGCAGCCGGTGCTGCTCGCCCATCACCTGCTTGCGCATGCGCACCCGCTGCTGCGGGACGCGGACCGGTTGCTCGATCTGGACAAGCGGGCCGCGGTGTCGCCCTATGGATCCGGCGCGCTGGCCGGCAGCTCGCTGGGCCTGAGCCCCGATGCCATCGCGGCGGATCTGGGATTCACTGCGGCTGCCGACAACTCCATCGACGCCACGTCGTCCCGCGATTTCGCCGCCGAGGCGGCGTTCGTGTTCGCCATGATCGCGGTGGATCTGTCGCGGCTGTCCGAGGACATCATCCTTTGGAGCACAACGGAGTTCGGCTACGTCAAGCTGCACGACTCCTGGTCGACCGGCAGCTCGATCATGCCGCAGAAGAAGAATCCGGACATCGCCGAACTGGCCCGCGGCAAGTCCGGTCGTCTGATCGGCAACCTGGCCGGCCTGCTGGCCACGCTCAAGGCGCAGCCGCTGGCCTACAACCGGGATCTGCAGGAGGACAAGGAGCCGGTCTTCGACTCCGTCGCTCAGCTCGAGCTGCTGCTGCCCGCGATGGCCGGTTTGGTCGGCACCTTGACATTTGACACCGACCGGATGGCCGAGTTGGCGCCGCTGGGCTACACGCTCGCCACGGACATCGCGGAATGGATGGTGCGCCAGGGCATTCCGTTCCGAGTTGCGCACGAGGCGGCCGGTGCGGCGGTCAAGGCCGCCGAGGCCAGGGGAGTCGGGCTGGAAGAACTCGCCGCCGACGAACTCGCCGGTATCCATCCGGGGCTTACCGAGGAAGTGCGGGAAGTCCTGACCATCGCGGGTTCGGTCGACTCGCGTGACGCGCGGGGCGGCACTGCGCCGAGCCGGGTCGCCGAGCAGCTCACCATCGTTCGGGATCGGGCGGCGCGGCTGCGATCGCAGCTGGGGTAGCTGCCGGTGGACGTCGAGGCGGTGGTGCTGCGGGCCCAACTGCTCGGCGACGTCGGCCAGTGGCAAGCCGCCGCCGACCTGCTGTCGTCCGCTCTTGCCGAACACCCACACGATGGACAGCTGCTGGAGGCATTCGCCGTCGCGGCCTACAACGTCGGAGACCTGGACCGTGCGCGCGGCGCGGCAGAGGCGGCGATAGCGCACCACGGCACGTCGCTGTTGGCGTTGCAGGTACTGGCTCAGGTCAGCCTCTCGGTGAGCCGCGCCGCCGACGCGGTCCGATATGCCCGTCGGGCTGTCGAAGCGCACCCCCATGACGCCGACGCGCACATGCTCCTGGCGACCTGCCTGGCACAAGTACCGGATCGGCGGGCCGCGACAGTGGCCATGGATCGAGCGTTGGAACTCGAATCCCAGGACCCTGAGCTGTTTCTGGCTGCGGCACGCGTGGCGCGGCGGTGCGGCGACGACCGTGCTGCGCAGTTCATCGCCACCGGATTGGACCTCGATCCATCCAACGCCGATCTGCAAACCGAGGCCGCTTCGGCACGGACTTTCGCCGGTGAGCGGGTGGCGGGTCTGTCCGGGGTTCTGGTCGACGACCCCACCCACGACGGAGCACGGCACACTCTGGCGCAGACCGTGTGGGGCACCATCGCTCGGCTTGCCAGTGGCGTGTGGATCTACACGCTGGCGGTGATCCTCTGCTCTGCGTGGGTGCCCCCATCGGTATTGCGTCACCTGGCGCCGGTGTTGATGGCGCCGCTGCTGGTGAACTGGATTCGCACCTTCTTCCGGGTGCGCAAGCAGCTTCCGCCCGGCTACCTGGGCCGGCGGCTGCGGCGCAGTCCGATTGCGTTGGCCGGCATCGGATTGGCCGCATTGGCAGCATTCATTGCCAGCGTGGCTCCCGTGCTGATCATCGTCGGATGGAGCCCAGACGGTGTCCGCCTCGGGTACGACGGACTTATCGTCGCGTGCCTGCTGGCTGGGCTCGCTCACGTCATGGTGACCATCGGGCGCCTGCGCGGCGACCGCGACGTGAGCCTGGGCGACCATCTGGCCGAACAATCGGGTTACTGGTTGGTGTGGCTGCTCGGCTTGGGGCTGCCGGTCGGCCTGGGATGGGCGTGCTATGGGTTGGCGGCGCAGCCGGGTGCGCTGTGGTTCGCGCTGATGGTGCTGCCGATCGTGTTCGGGGTCCGCTGCGTCGAGTACGTCGTGGCCCTGGCCGGCCGGGGCCTGCGGTGGTCGGGGTTCGTCGTGGCGGCGCTGTTCGTCGCCGGCTGTGCGTGGCTCGTGCTGTGGTGTGGCTACCGGGCGGCGAGCGTCGATTTCAAGTATCAGCCGGGCCCGCTGTCACCCGGCAACATTCAGGTGCCGACGTTCAGCCCACTGCCACCCATACCGACCTTCACGGTGCCGGCCGTACCCGTCCGCTGAAGCAGCCGACACCGCGGCCCGCCTACACGGTTGAGCCTGTCCGCGGCCGTAGGCTCATGCGGTGCCAGCTCGCAGCCGCGCCGCGGTCTACGCCAGACGTCGCAAACGTCGGATGGCGAAGGTCGACCACGACCTGACGACGCAGCAGTGGGCTGTCCTGCAACAGATTTGGGGTGGTTGCGCCTATTGCGGCGCGGATGACGCCGATCTGCAGAAGGATTGCGTGCAGCCCATCTCCCGCGGCGGGAGGTACACGCTCGACAATGTGGTGCCTGCGTGCCGGTCCTGCAATGCGAGCAAGTGCAATGCCGAAGTCACCGGCTGGTTGCGCCGAAAGAAGTTGGACGAAGGCAGGTTTCTGCTCAGGAAGGCCACCATCGCCAGGGAACTGGCGCAATATTCCAGCACCTGACGGCGCCCGACGCCTACGCTGAGCCGATGGCCGGAACCCGGACGCCCGACGTGCGCCTGGCGGAGTTGATTGCCTCCCTCTCGCTGGCCACCGATCTCGGTTTGGGGCAGCCGCAGGAACATGTGCTGCGCCAGACGGTCATTGCGACGCGTCTGGCCGCCGCGGCCGGGATGACGTCCGAGCAGCGGGCCGCCGCCTTCTACGTGTCGCTGCTGGCCTGGATGGGCTGCGTCGCCGACTCGCATGAGCTGGCGCGTTGGTTCGGCGACGACCTTCAGATGCGCGCCGACAGCTACCACGTCGACAAGGCCGGCGCCGGCATGGCGCGGTTCCTGCTCGGCCACCTCGCGCAGGGCCAGCCGGCGCTGCAACGCGTCACCGTGGTCGGCCGCTTCCTGGCCCAGGGCATTGCCGACATGCCGAAACTCTTTGTCAGTCACTGTCAGACGGCGAGCGATATCGCCGACCGGCTGAACCTGCCGCCCGCGGTGCGCACCGCGCTACTCGACGCCTTCGAGCGCTGGGACGGCAAGGGTGTGCCGGGACGAGTGCGGGGGACGGACATTCAACCGGTGATGCGTGTCGTCCACATCGCCGACGACGCCGAGGTGCACCAGCGCGCCGGCGGCGTCGAGGCCGCGCTGGAGATGCTGCGCAGCCGCCGGGGAACCGAGTTCGACCCCGAGCTGGTGGATCTCTGCAGCGGTCAGTCCGAGAAGATCTTCGGGGGATTGGACACCGTCGATGCGTGGGGCTCGGTGATCGAGGGCTGCGCGTCGCTCGATTGCACCATCCCCGACGCCGAATTGACTGCGGTACTGCAGGTCTTCGCCGACTACGCCGACCTGAAATCTCCCTGGTTCCTTGGCTATTCGCGCCGGGTCGCGGATCTCACCGCCGCGGCGGCCAGATCGGCCGGGCTCAGCGATGACGACCTCGCACTCGCAGAGCGCGCCGCCCTGGTACACCGGATCGGGGTCATCGGAGTGTCTACGGGTATTTGGAACAAGCCGGGTCCCTTGACCATTGCCGAACGCGAACGCGTCCGTACCGTCCCATATCTCACCGAACGAGTGCTGTGCCGCCAACCGCGGCTGTGTGAGATCGGCACGGTTGCCGCTGCCGGCTACGAGCGCATGGACGGCAGCGGATACCCCCGCGGGCTGACCGGCACCGCCATTCCCATGACTGCCCGGGTGCTGGCCGCCGCGGCGGTCTACCAGGCGCTCGGCGAGGATCGCCCGCACCGGCCGGCGCTCGCAGACGCCGACCGCACCACGGCCATGCAGGCCGAGATCACCGCCGGACGGCTAGATGCCGCCGCCGTCGGCGCGGTGCTCACGGCCGTGGGCTGCCGGCCGGGTCGACGTACCCGCTCGGTCGCCGGTTTGACCAGCCGAGAACTCGAAGTCCTCGAGCTGCTGGTCCGTGGCTCGTCGAATCGGCAGATCGCGCAATACCTTTCGATCACGCCGCGAACCGTCGGTACCCACATCGAACACATCTACACCAAGATCGGGGTGTCGACGCGCGGCGCCGCGGCGATGTTCGCGATGCGTCACGGGCTGGTCAGCGCGGCTCGATAGATCGGGCATTCACCCGATGTGCCCGGGTGTCGGCGGGCCGTAGAACCGATACATGAGCAACGACACCGACATGGGATGGGCGGTGGCCGGGGCCTTCCTGGAGGCCTTCGCCGGCCAGGATTTCGCCGCACTGGCCGAATGCCTTGATCCCGGCGTACATTTCCGCGCCCTGATTCCGCCGGGCCTCGTCGACGTGACCGGGATCGACGACACCGTCGGCCGGTTCCGGCACTGGTTCGGCGCCGACCACTTCGAACTGGTCGACGCCTCGGTCGGCCGGGTTGGGGATCGCATCACCCTCAGCTGGCGGGTCCGTACCGCGCCGCTGGGGGATCCGACCGTCATCAGGCGCGTCGAGCAGCGCGTGTTCGCCGCCGCCGATGACCGCATCCGCTCAATCGACCTGCTGTGCTCAGGATTTCAGTCCGAACAGAAAGGGAACCGCTCATGAGCTCAAAAGTGGCGATCAGCCTCACCACCGGTCTGGAAGACGCCGAGAAGGTCACCATCGCCCTGCTGATGGCCGTCGGCGCCGCCGAACAGGGACATCCGACGATGATGTTCCTGGCCAAGGAAGCGGTGCGACTGGCCCAGCCCGGATTCGCGCTCGGCGTCGCCTGCGCCGGGTGCCCAGCGCTGCCGGACCTGATGGCCCGCTACGAAGCTGCCGGCGGCAAGTTCCTCATCTGCCCGATCTGCTTCAACGCCAAAGCCCTTGACGCAGCGGAAATTCTGGCCAACGCCGACCTCGGCGGCACCATCCCGCTGTGGCAGTGGATCGGCGACGAGCCGGCCACCACGTTCAGCTACTGACTTCCTCGGAGAGCTCCATCCAGCGTTCCTCCAGCTCGGTCACCTGGGCTTCGAGCGCGCGCAGCGAGGCCGTAAGACGTTGCAGCCCTTCGTAATCGCCCTGGTCGTGCTCGGCGAGACGCTGGTGTGCAGTGTCGATCTGGCCGGCGAGCTTCTCAAGTCGCCGCTCGATCGCGGTGAGTTCCTTCTGTGCGACGCGAAGTTCGGCGCCGGACAGACCTTCCGCTACCGGCGCCGCCGGTTTGTCTGCGGCGGCGCCGGTTTGGGCCGCATGCGAGGCGCGCAGCCGCAGGTATTCGTCGACCCCGCCGGGCAGGTGCCGCAACCGGCCACCGAGGATGCCGAACTGCTGATCGGTGACGCGCTCCAGGAAGTACCGGTCGTGGCTGACGACGATCAGCGTGCCCGGCCAGGAGTCCAGCAGGTCTTCCATGGCCGCCAGCATGTCGGTGTCCAGGTCGTTGGTGGGCTCGTCCAGGATCAGCACGTTGGGCTGTTCCAACAGGATCAGCAGCAGTTGCAACCGCCGCTGCTGCCCACCGGAGAGGTCCTTTACCGGGGTGGACAGCTGGGCGCTGGCGAAGCCGAGGCGTTCCAGCAGCTGACTGGGAGTGAGTTCCTGTGCCTTGGAACCGGATCCGAAGCTGTAGGTCGTCGCCAACCGGCTCAGCACGACCCGCACTGGCTCGTCGAGATGCTCGGCCAGCTTCTCGACGCCCTGGGTGAGCGCGGCAATCTGCACGGTCTTGCCGTGCTTGACCCGGCCGCTGGTCGGCTCGACAGTGCCGTCGATCAATCCGAGCAGCGTCGACTTGCCTGCGCCGTTGACGCCCAGGATGCCGGTGCGCTCGCCTGGGGCGATCCGCCACTCGACGTCCTGCAGCACCTCCCGCTCGCCGTAGCTCACCGAGGCGTCCAAGATGTCGACGACCTGCTTGCCCAGCCGGGTCACGGCCAGTGACTGCAGCGCCACCTTGTCGCGGATCTCGGGGACGTCGGCGATCAGCGCGTTGGCGGCGTCGATGCGGAACTTCGGCTTCGATGTCCGCGCCGGTGCGCCGCGGCGTAGCCACGCGAGTTCTTTGCGGGCCAGGTTCTGCCGCCGCGCCTCACTGGCGGCCGCCTGCCGGTCCCGCTCCACGCGCTGCAGGATGTACGCCGCATAGCCACCCTCGAACGGTTCGACGATGCGGTCGTGCACCTCCCAGGTGGCGGTGCAGACCTCGTCCAGGAACCAGCGGTCGTGGGTGACGACCAGCAGGCCGCCGGCGTTGGCGGCCCAGCGCTTTTTCAGATGGGCGGCCAGCCAGGTGATCGCCTCGACGTCGAGGTGGTTGGTCGGCTCGTCGAGGATCAGGACGTCGTGGTCGCCGGCGAGTAGCTGAGCCAGTGCCACCCGGCGGCGCTGGCCACCGGACAGGGTGCCGACCACCGCGTTCCAGTCGAGGTCGCCGAGCAATCCGGCGATGACGTCGCGGCCGCGGGGGTCGCCGGCCCATTCGTGTTCGGGGACGTCGCCGACGACGGTGTGCCCAACGGTGTCGGTGTGGTCGAGGGTGTCGGCCTGGTCGAGCATCCCGATCCGGACGCCGCCGCGCACCGTCACGCGCCCGGAGTCAGGTTTGAGGCGGCCGCCCAGCATGGCTAACAGGCTGGACTTGCCGTCGCCGTTGCGGCCGACGATGCCGATCCGGTCGCCTTCCTCGATCCCGACGGTCAGCGAATCGAAAACCACGCGGGTCGGAAATTCCAGATGCAGGGCTTCGGCCCCCAATAGATGCGCCATCAGGCGCCGATCATAGGCGGCTGCTGCAGCCATCACTGCCACGCCGTAACAGCCGAGTAACCAGCGCGTTGTGCCATGATGGCGTCGTAATCAGCGGATTTGTACCTATTTGACCCAAAAGGGAGTACCCGGTGGTGGACTTTTCAGCGATCACCGGGCCGGTGGAGCGGTTGGTAGCTACCGCCCAGAACGGCCTGGAAGTGCTGCGGTACGGCGGGCTGGAGACGGGTGCGGTGCCGTCGCCGTTCCAGATCGTCGAGAGCGTGCCGATGTACCGCCTCCGGCGCTACTTCCCGCCGGATGCCCGTCCGGGAGCGGCCCCGGCCGGTTCGCCGGTGCTGATGGTGCACCCGATGATGATGTCTGCCGACATGTGGGACGTGACGCGCGACGACGGCGCCGTCGGAATACTGCACGCCGCGGGTGTCGACCCGTGGGTCATCGACTTCGGTTCGCCGGACCAGGTCGAGGGCGGTATGGACCGCAACCTGGCGGACCATGTGGTGGCGCTGTCCGAGGCCATCGACACTGTGAAGGCGACCACCGGCAAAGACGTGCACCTGGCCGGCTACTCCCAGGGTGGCATGTTCGCGTACCAGACCGCCGCCTACCGGCAGTCCCGGGATCTGGCCAGCATCGTCGCCTTCGGTTCGCCGGTGGACACCCTGGCCGCACTGCCGATGAACATGCCGGCAGGGCTGGCGATGAACGTCGCAGACTTCATGGCCGACCACGTCTTCAGCCGCCTCAACATCCCGGGTTGGTTGGCGCGCAACGGTTTCCAGATGCTGGACCCGATCAAGACCGCGCAGTCACGGCTCGACTTCCTGCGCCAGCTGCACGACCGCGAGGCCCTGCTGCCGCGCGAACAGCAGCGCCGGTTCCTGGCCAGCGACGGCTGGATCGCCTGGTCCGGACCGGCCATCGCAGAGTTGCTCAAGCAGTTCATCGCGCACAACCGCATGATGACCGGCGGTTTCGCCATCCACGGCAACCTGGTGACGCTGTCCGACATCACGTGCCCGGTGCTGGCTGTGGTCGGCGAGGTCGACGACATCGGCCAGCCCGCCGCGGTGCGCGGAATCAAGCGGGCCGCCCCGGACGCCGACGTCTACGAATACCTCATCCGGGTCGGGCATTTCGGTCTCGTCGTGGGTTCCAAGGCCGCCGGCCAGAGCTGGCCGACGGTGGCGTCGTGGGTCAAGTGGCTCGACGCCGGCGGGCCGATGCCGGCCGATGTGGTGCCGATGCCGTTGCAGTCCGATCTCCCGCGCGAGTCGGTGCCATTGGCGACGCGCGTGGCACACGGCGCCGCGGCCGCGACGGAAATGACGTTCAGCCTGGCCAGCACGGCGGCCGACGCGGTGTTGACGGCGGGCAAGTCGGCGCGGGCGCTGGCCATCGAGACGGTCCGCACGCTGCCCCGACTGGCCCGGCTGGGGCAGATCAACGACCACACGCGAATCTCGTTGGGCCGCATCATCTGCGAGCAGGCCCAAGGCGCGCCGGATGGTGAATTCCTGCTCTTCGACGGCCGTGTCCACACCTATGAGGCGGTGGACCGCCGCATCAACAACGTGGTGCGCGGTCTGATCGAAGTCGGTGTGCGACAGGGTGTTCGGGTCGGTGTGCTGATGGAGACCCGGCCCAGTGCGCTGGTCGCCATCGCGGCGTTGTCGCGTCTGGGCGCGGTGGCGGTGCTGATGCCGCCCGATGCCGACCTGGCCGTGGCCGCCCGCCTCGGCGGCGTCACCGACATCATCTCCGATCCGGCCAACCTCGATGCCGCACGCCAACTGCGGACCCGGGTGCTGGTTCTCGGCGGCGGTGAGAACCGCGACCTGCATGTGTCCGACGACGCCGACGTCGTGGACATGGAGCAGATCGACCCCGACGTCGTCGAGCTGCCCGGCTGGTACCGGCCCAACCCGGGCTACGCGCAGGACCTGGCGTACGTGGCCTTCGCCAACGTCGGTGGCGAACTGGTGGCACGGCAGATCACCAACTTCCGTTGGGCGCTCTCGGCGTTCGGCACCGCCTCGGCGGCCAACCTGGGCCGCGGCGACACCGTCTACTGCCTGACCCCGTTGCACCACCAGTCGGGTCTTCTGGTGTCGCTGGGCGGAGCGGTTGTCGGCGGTGCCCGTATCGCCCTGTCCCGCGGCCTGCGGCCCGACCGCTTCGTGCACGAACTGCGGCAGTACGGCGTCACCGTGGTGTCCTACACCTGGGCCATGCTGCGCGACGTCATCGACGATCCGTCGTTCGTGATCAACGGAACGCACCCGGTGCGCCTGTTCATCGGCTCCGGGATGCCGGCCGGGTTGTGGCGCCGTGTCGAGGAGGCGTTCCAGCCCGCGCACGTTCTGGAGTTCTTCACCACCACTGACGGTCAGGCGGTGCTGGCCAACGTGTCGGGTCTCAAGATCGGCAGTGAGGGCCGACCGCTGCCGGGCGGCGGCCAGGTCGCATTGGCCGCCTACGACGTCGACGACGACCTCATCCTCGAAGGTGACGACGGCTTCGTGGCGATCGCCGAGCCCAATGAGGTCGGCGTGCTGCTGGCCAAGCCGCGTGGACCCGTCGACCCGACGGCATCGGTCAAGCGCGGCGTCTTCGCGCCGGGCGACACCTGGGTGTCCACCGAATTCCTGTTCCGCCGGGACGACGACGGCGACTACTGGATGGTCGACAACCGCCGTTCGGTCATCCGCACCCCGCGCGGTGCGGTGTTCGGCAAGGAGGTGGGCAACACGCTGGGCCGTCTCGACGCTGTCGACATCGCCGTCACCTACCGGGTGCCGGTCGGCGATCGTGAGCTGGCGGTCACAGCATTGAGCCTGCGTCCCGGCGGCAGTGTGCTGGCTGCCGACCTCAGTGAGACGTTGGCGGATCTGCCTGTCGGGGTGGTGCCCGACCTCATCCACGTGGTGCCGGAGATGACGTTGAACGCGTCATATCGTCCCGTGCTGGCCGAGTTGCGCGCCGCGGGTGTGCCCGAGTCGACCGACAACGCGTGGCAGTTCGACGTCGAGAGCGAGGCGTTCGTGCCGTTCACGCCGGCCGCCCATGCGGAGTTGACCGGGGCGAGCAGTCTGTCGTGACAGCCTGCCGGCGCCGGTCGGCGCTGTTAGGCTGCGGGTGGTCGGGCGGTGCAGGTGCCGCCGGCGCAGCTATCCGATTGGAGAACGAATGACGTCACACACCAGTCGCGGGCGGCGCGGTGTTGCCGGCGCGATCTTGGCGGGAGCTGTTGCTGTCGGTGTGATGATCACTCCCGGCGCTGCGCACGCCGACATCCTCGACGATCTCGACTCCCAGTACGACATCGGTGCCAGTGGTGGCGACCTCTCGAAGTTGCTCCACACGGCGCTCAAGTTGCGCGCCCAGGGGTTCGGCCCCTCCAAAGGCAACATGGACGACATCCAGGCCGCCCTCGACCAGCGTCCCAACCAGGTGCCGCTGATCCACGCGTTGCAGGACACCGTGAAGTTCCAGAAGCGCAATCAGGCCCGTGCCGCCGGTGCGAAGCCCCAGAACCCCATCGTCATCGGTGGCCCGGGCGGCCTGCCGCCGGGCTTGGTGCCGGGTACCGGCGGCTCGCAGATTCCATTGGGTGGCTGACGCGCGATGATCGACGAAGCGCTGCGCGCGATCTTGGTGTGCCCGCAGGACCGCGGTGAGCTGCTGCTGGTCGGGGATGAATGCCTGTACAACCCGCGGTTGCGTCGGGCCTATCGGATTGACGGTGGGGTACCGGTGCTGCTCATCGACGAGGCCGTCGACATCACCGACGACGCCGAGCACCAGCGACTGCTCGACGCCGCCCAGCGCTAGCTCAGCGCCGGCAGGTCACCGGTGAGATAGCGCTGCAGATTCGGGCCGATCGTTTCCACGATCTGTTGCACCGGTAGCGATCTGAACGGCTCGAGTTCCAGGATGTAGCGGGCCATCACGACGCCGATCAGCTGGGACGCGACGAACTGTACCCGGATTCGTCCGGTGCCAGGTGGATTGTCAACGCGCGCACCGACTTCCGTGGTGATGACGTCTTCCAGAAAGATTCGAATCAGGTTGACCTCGTCGCCGGCCAGCATGGAGCGCAGTGCTGCGATGAACCCGACGCCGAGTTCGGAGTCCCAGATCGGCAGCAACAGCGACGGCAGTGTGCGGCCCAGCTCATCGACGGGCGTGTCCCGCAACGGTCCCAGCACCATCTGCGGGTCGATCGGAATGTGCACCGCCGCCGCGAAGAGCTGCTGCTTCGTTCCGAAATAGTGGTGCACCAGCGCCGCGTCGACGCCGGCGGCGGCTGCGATGGCCCGTACCGATGTGTTGTTGAACCCGTTGCGGGCGAACAGGTCCCGCGCACGCGTCAGGATCGTCTCCTTGGTGTCCGAGGGTCCGGTCGGCCGGCCGGGGGGCTTGCGGCGGGGCCGCGGTTGCGGCGCGGTCATGGGGTCCGACGACGCAGGGTCGCGGCGGCCAGACACATGGTGACGACTGCGAACGCGATCACGATGACGATGTCCCGAACCGTCGTGCCCGCGATGTCGGCGTGGTCGGCCACCCCCTGGAGTGCCTCCAGTGCATAGGTCGCGGGCAGCGCGTTGCTGATCCACCGCAGCCAGTCGGGCAGCATCTCGCGCGGAACGATGATGCCGCACAACAACAATTGCGGCACTATCACGACCGGCATGAACTGCACGGCCTGGAACTCGGTGCGCGCGAAGGCGCTGCACAACAGACCGAGTCCGACGCCGAGCACCGCATTGATGATCGCGATCAGAAAGACCAGGGCGGGACTGCCTGCGGTGTCGAATCCGAGGAACCAGAACGACACCAGACAGGCCAGCGTCGCCTGGGCGGCCGCCGCTACCGAGAACGCCGATCCGTAGGCGGCCAAGAGATCCAGCCGGCGCAGGGGAGTGGTCAGGATCCGTTCCAACGTGCCCGAAACCCGCTCGCGCTGCATGGTTATCGAGGTGATCAGGAACATGACGACCAACGGGAAGACACCCAACATGATCAGGCAGGCGTTGTTGAACGGCGACAGCGTGCCGGGGCGGTGCGGCAGATCGTCGAACATGAAGTACATCAGGGTGATGACGGCGCTCGGCACCACCAGGATCATCGCCATGCTGCGATGGTCGGCGGCAAGCTGACGCAGGATGCGGGCGGTGGTGGCCAGGTAGGGCCGCAGTGTCAACCGGCTCTGGCTGCGGTGCTGCGCCGGATGATGGTCAGAAACGCTTCCTCCAGCGATGAACATCCGGTGTCCTCTCGTAGATGGGTGGGCGTGGTGTGCTCGAGCAGGCGGCCTTCGCGCATCAGCAGTAATTCGCCGCAGTGGTCGGCTTCGTCCATCACATGACTGGACACCAGCAGCGTGGTGCCGCCGCGGGCCAGGCGGTCGAATTGCTCCCAGAGGTCGACCCGTAGCACGGGATCCAGTCCGACGGTCGGTTCGTCGAGCACCAGCAGGTCAGGTTTGGAAACCAGCGCACAGGCCAACGAAGCCCGAGTTCGTTGACCGCCGGACATGTTGCCGCAGAACGCTGTTCGGTGATCTTGCAGCCCGACGGTGGCTATCGCATCGTCGGCTGCGGTCGTGCCGGCGCCCGTCAGCGCGGCGAAGTAGCGAACGTTGTCGATGACGCGCAGGTCGTTGTAGACCGTCGGTTCCTGGGTCACGTAGCCGACGCGGCGGCGCAACTCCGCCGACCCGCCGGCTTTTCCGAGGACGGTGACGGTGCCCGTGGTGATGATCTGGGTCCCGACGATGGCCCGCATCAGGGTGGTCTTGCCGCAGCCCGATGGGCCGAGCAACCCGGTGATGCTGCCACGCCTCACCTGCAATGACACGTCGTCGATCGCGCGTCGTTTGCCCCGGATGACGGTCAGGTTGTCGATCCGAATCGCGACGTCAGGCGCATGATCCGATAATTCATCAGTCGATGAACTCATCATACGATGAATAATCCGCCCACGGCATGGACATGTCAATGGCCGGCTTCGGAACGGGCAGAATGACGGGCCATGAGCGCCGAGCACCTCGCCGTCGACCCGGTCACCGCGGCTCGTCGCCTACTCGGGGCCACGCTGTACGGCCGCGACGTCGTGGCCACCGTGGTGGAGGTCGAGGCGTACGGCGGTCCACCGTCGGGTCCCTGGCCGGATGCGGCGGCGCACTCATTCCGCGGTCCGACGCCCCGAAGTGCAGTGATGTTCGGGCCGGCCGGCCACCTCTACACCTATCGCAGTCACGGAATTCATGTGTGCGCCAACGTGGTCTGCTGCGCCGACGGAGTGGCGGGTGCGGTGCTGCTCCGTGCGGCCCGGGTTATCGACGGTGGTGACGTCGCGGAAGGCCGGCGGCGCGCCGGCATCACGCCCGTCGCATATGCCCGCGGACCAGGGAACCTGTGTGAGGCACTGGGAATCACATTGGCGGACAACGGTATTGACCTGATGGGTCGCCGGTCTCCGATTCGACTGGAACTGAACCCGCGGCAAGAGGGGAGCGCCGGTCCGCGCGTCGGAGTCAGTCAGGCTGCGGACCGGGCCTGGCGGTTCTGGTTGCCCGGGACCCCCGAGGTGTCGAACTACCGGCGCAGTCCCCGGGCGCCGGCCCCCGGCGAGAGTGACTGATGGCGGTGGCCGACCTGCTATAGGGGAAGATCGACGGCGTGAGTACTGGCATCCTCGACGAACTGGACTGGCGCGGACTGATCGCGCAATCGACCGACCGCGAAGCGCTCGCCGCCGCGACCACGGATGGGCCGCTCACGCTGTATGCCGGCTTCGATCCGACCGCGCCCAGCCTCCACGCCGGACACCTGGTTCCCCTCCTCACGCTGCGGCGATTCCAGCAGGCCGGGCACCGCCCCATTGTGCTCGCGGGTGGTGCGACCGGCATGATCGGCGACCCCCGGGACAACGGGGAGCGGACGATGAACACCGCCGACACCGTCGCCGACTGGGCTGAACGTATCCGCGGCCAACTGGAGCGATTCGTCGAGTTCAACGACTCGGGCAACGGCGCGATCGTCGAGAACAACCTGTCCTGGACCGGGTCGATGTCGGCGATCGAGTTCCTGCGTGACCTGGGTAAACACTTCTCGGTCAACGTCATGCTCGACCGCGACACCATCAAACGCCGGCTCGAAGGCGACGGCATCTCGTACACCGAGTTCAGCTACATGCTTCTGCAGGCCAACGACTTCGTCGAGCTGCACAAGAAGCACGGCTGCAGCCTGCAGATCGGTGGCTCCGACCAGTGGGGGAACATCATCGCCGGCGTCCGGCTGGTGCGCCAGAAGCTGGGTGCGACCGCTCATGCGCTGACGGTTCCGCTGGTCACCTCGGCCGACGGCAAGAAGTTCGGCAAGTCGACCGGTGGCGGCAATGTGTGGCTCGATCCTGAGCTGACCAGCCCGTATGCCTGGTACCAGTACTTCGTGAACGCGGCCGACGCCGATGTCGTCGGCTATCTGCGCTGGTTCACCTTCCTGTCCGCCGATGAGCTCGGTGAACTCGCGACCGCCACGGCAGAACGCCCCCACGAGCGGGCGGCGCAACGCCGGCTGGCCCGGGAACTGACCACATTGGTGCACGGCCAAGCGGCGACCGACGCGGTCGAATTGGCAAGTCAGGCGCTGTTCGGCCGCGCCGAACTCGCGGATCTCGATGAGTCGACGCTCGCGGCTGCGCTGACCGAGGCCAGTAATGGCCAGGTCGCAGAGCTGGCGCCGGGTGGTCCCGACGGGATCACCGACCTGTTGGTGGCGACGGGACTCTCCAAGAGTCGTGGGGAAGCACGCCGGACTGTCGCCGAAGGCGGCGTTTACGTGAACAACGCACGAGTGGAAAGCGACGAGTGGGTACCACAGCCGACTGACTTTCTCGGTGAGCGCTGGCTGGTGTTGCGGCGTGGCAAGCGCCACATCGCAGGAGTGCGGCGGGTTACCGGGTCTGGCCACGGCTGACGCCCCCTCTGACCAGCGGAAACGGCCCGCTGACCTGGCGATTTGACTCGCTGTTAGCCCTGCCGTAACTTATTCCAGGTCAGAGCGACACGGACAAGCGCCGGAGAGCGAAGACCAAATCCGAGAGTAACACCCATTAAGTTGGGGGTTCCTCACTGCCCGCAGTACAGACCGCGGCTTTTAGCCGCGGGTTTGTTGCGCGGTCAGGCCGGGCGTGTTGTTTGAGAACTCAATAGTGTGTTTGGTGGTTTTGTTTGTTGTTTTTTGACTGCACTCCGTGTTTTCCCGTTTGTGGGGTGTGGTTGTTTTTTTTGATGCCAGTTTTTGGTGT
>Ga0070667_100002726_pt1 | contig 15287 bp, 13 predicted proteins | sample KBSS33metaG_FD_64659 | JGI IMG/M metagenome (GOLD analysis project Ga0070667, IMG submission 64659) | Switchgrass rhizosphere microbial communities from Kellogg Biological Station, Michigan, USA - KBS S3-3 metaG | ecosystem: Host-associated > Plants > Roots > Rhizosphere > Soil ... | reverse complement strand
GGGTGCATGCATGGCTGACAACCCATGCCCCGGCCCGCGACGCCGACCCGATACACCGGACAAGGCATGATCAGCACCTTGCCGGATGCTGCGTCATATAACCTATATGGTTCGCAATGTCAAGCAAATCCTCCCCACACCGTGGGGGTGGGACCGCCGCCGCGGGCGGTGGTGGAGGGGTCTCACCACCTGATGCCAAGTGGTGTTATGCCGCGACTTCCCTCCGTCAGCGCTGCGCGCTGCCACCTTCCATGCAACGGGGAGGATTTCGTCCTCCTTACTTCGCCAGTTCGGCCTCGATCGCCTGGACCAGCAGCGGGTCGGTCGGCGCGGTGGCGGGGGCGAAGCGACCGGCGACGGAGCCGTCCCTGGCGATCAGGAACTTTTCGAAGTTCCACAGCACTTCGGGATCGTCGTTAGGCGTCATGCCATAGCCCTTGAAGCGCTCCTTCATGCCATCGACATCGCCCTGCTTGCTCGGAATCGCGGCAGTCAGTTCCCGATAGAGCGGCTGCTTGGCCTCGCCGGTGACGTCGGCCTTGGCAAAAAGCGGGAAGGAGACGCCGTAGTTGACCGAGCAGAACTCGGCGATCTCCTCGTGCGTTCCGGGCTCCTGCGCGCCGAAGTCGTTGGCGGGAAAGCCCAGCACTTCGAAGCCCTTGTCCTTGTACTGCCGGTAGATCGACTCGAGGCCCTCGTACTGCGGAGTGAGGCCACACTTGGACGCGACGTTGACCACCAGCAGCACCTTGCCGGCATGCTCGGCCAGAGTGTCGGGCTTGCCATCGATGCGGGTGAGCGGAATCGTCGTCAGGTCGGTCATGCGCGGGTCTCCCGGTACGTCTTGCCGGCAGGTTATGGGGACAGCGCGCGACGGCGACAAGACGTCCGCCTAGGATCAGGCGCCGTGCGTCAGGGCGATCCGTGCAGCACCGGCGATATCCAGTCCGGATCGTGCGGGAAGGGCAGTGCCGCACCCACCTCCAGTGCTTGCAGGATTGCCGCAAAGTCCGTCTCCGCCCGCCAGCCGAGCACCGCTTGCGCCTTTGCCGGATCGTAGACGCGCTCGATCCGCTGGGGCAGCACCCAGCCGCGCGCGGCATAAAGCGCCTCGGCCTGCGGAAAGTGGCGGCGGATCACCGCTGGCGCATCGACTGCGAGGTCGACGGCTTCGTCGCGCGTGAATGGCGGCGGGGCGCTCAGAACGAAGGTCTCGCAGCCAGCAATCCGCTCCAGCGCCGCGAGATGCGCGAGTGCGGCGTCGCCGACTGTCAGCCGGCGGTTGAGGAACTCGTTGGCCTTGAGATTGGGCCCAGACGGGACGGCATGGGTGTCGTCGTCCTCAGGAAAAAAGCGGCCCGTGCGCAGGATGGCGACTGCCATGCCGCTTTCGCGTGCCACCAACCGGCACATGTCCTCGGCGGCTCGCTTGGTGATCCCGTAGACGTTGCGCGGCGCCACGGGTCCGAAGGTCTCGTCCATCCACCACGCGCCCATCCCGCCGGGACCGGCGCGCACATCGTCGCGCACCATCAGCGACGTGGTGGAGGTGAAGATGAAGCGGTCGTGTCCCGCCGCTACCGCCGCCTCCAGCAAGTTGAGCGTGCCGGTGACATTGACGTCGACGAAGGCCTGGCGCGGGAAGCGGGCGATGTCGGGCTTGTGCAGCGCGCCGCTGTGGATCACCGCCTCAATGCCGTAGTGCGCGATTGTCTGGAACACGAGATCGCGCTGGGCCACCGAGCCGAGGACGCGGGTGTGCGGCCCGGCACTCACGTCAAGGCCGATGACCTCGTGCCCACGGCTGGCCAGCAGCGGCGCGAGATGGCGGCCGAGCCAGCCGGAGGAGCCGGTGAGCAGTATGCGCATTTGACACCTAGCCGGCGCGGTAGTCGGCGACGATCCGGCCGGCTTCGGCAAGCTCCGCCTCGTGGCTTTCCTCGCGCCAGGTCTCCGCCAGCGCCTCGGCTTCCCACTGTAGCATGGCCGGATGGGCCAGCACTGTATCGACCCAAGCCTGGCCGCGCCCGACGTCGAGGCCATAAGTGCGGATGCGGAAGGCAACCGGAGCATAGAAGGCGTCGAGCGCGGTGAAGGCCGCGCCGGCCAGCCAGGGTCCGCCGAACCAGTCGAGCCCCTCCTCGAAGATCTCGCGCACGCGGGCCACGTCGCGCACCAGGGCGGGCCGCATCGGCCGCAGTTCCGCGCGAACGCCTACGTTCATCGTGCAGTCGTTGCGCAGCGCCGCAAAGCCGCCGTGCATCTCAGCGACGGCGCACTGGGCGAAGGCGCGCGCAGCCTCGTCGTCGGGCCAGACGCCGGGGTGCCGGTCCGCCAGGTAGAGCGCGATGCCGAGCGAATCCCACACGGTCCGCGCGCCATCGACCAGCGCTGGGACCTGGCCGGTTGGCGAGAAGCTGCGGAATGCCTCATAGTTGACCGGGGCCGCGAATGGCTCGAGCCGATTCTGAAACGCGATGCCAAGCGCCTTCATCAGCACCCAGGGGCGCAGCGACCAGCTCGAGTAGTTCCGGTTGGCGGTGATGAGGGTATAGGTCATGGTCGCGATGCTAACGGGGTCGCGCAGCGCTGGCGAGAGGTCTCGGCAGCGCCCCCTCCACCAGCCGCTGCGCAGGCTGTCCCCCTCCCTATCTCTTCGGGACGGGGAGGATTCAGCAGACTGTCAGCCTTCGTAGCTGGCGGTGGTCTTCGCGGCGATTTCCTCGGGCGTCACGCCGGGCGCCACTTCGATCAGGCGAAACGGGCTATCGTGATCGGCGCGCTGGAACACCGCGAGGTCGGTGATCACCATGTCGACCACGTTCCGCCCGGTCAGCGGCAGCGTGCAGGCCGGGATGAACTTGGGATCGCCGTTCTTGCTGGTATGCTCCATCACGACGATGATTTTCTTCACGCCGGCGACGAGGTCCATCGCGCCGCCCATGCCCTTGATCATCTTGCCCGGGATCATCCAGTTGGCGATGTCGCCGTTCTCGGCCACTTCCATCGCACCCAGCACGGTCAGGTCGATGTGGCCGCCACGGATCATGCCGAAGCTGGTCGCGCTGTCGAAGTAGGCGGAGTGCGGCAGTTCGCTGATCGTCTGCTTGCCAGCATTGATGAGATCGGGGTCGACTTCGTCCGGGTAGGGGAACGGACCGATGCCGAGCATGCCGTTCTCGCTCTGCAGCGTTACGGTGATGTCGGCGGGCACGTGGTTTGCCACCAGCGTCGGGATGCCGATGCCGAGGTTGACGTAGAAGCCGTCCTGCAGCTCTTTGGCCGCGCGGGCGGCCATCTGGTCGCGGGTCCAGGCCATTACGCGATCTCCCTTTCGCGAGTAGTCGTAAACTCGATCTTCTTGTCGTAGGGCGCGCCCACGATCAGGCGCTGGACGAAGACGCCCGGCAAGTGGATGCAATCCGGATCGAGGCTACCGACAGGCACGATCTCCTCCACCTCAACCACGCAAACCTTGCCGCAGGTAGCGGCGGGCACGTTGAAGTTGCGCGCGGTCTTGCGAAACACGACGTTGCCGGTCTCGTCCGCCTTCCATGCCTTCACCAGGCTGAGATCGGCCAGGATGCCGCGCTCCAGGATGTACTCTTGACCGTCGAACTCCTTGGTCTCCTTGCCCTCGGCCACCAGCGTGCCGACGCCGGTCTTGGTGTAGAAGCCGGGAATGCCGGCACCACCCGCCCGCATGCGCTCGGCCAGCGTGCCTTGGGGGCAGAACTCGACCTCGAGCTCGCCGGAAAGGTACTGGCGCTCGAACTCCTTGTTCTCGCCCACGTAGCTGGCGATCATCTTGCGCACCTGCCGCGTGCGCAGCAGCTTGCCGATGCCCTCGTTGTCGATGCCGGCGTTGTTGGAGGCGAAGGTCAGGTCCTTCACGCCCGAATCGCGCACCGCGTCGAGCAGCCGCTCGGGAATGCCGCATAAGCCGAAGCCGCCGCAGGCGACGAGAATGCCGTCGCGCAGCAGGCCATCGAGCGCGGCGGCGGCGCTGGGGTAGAGCTTGTTCATAAAGTACATCCACGAAACGGGCACGAAGAGGGTGTGCACCGCGGAGGATAGACTCCGCTTTTGATCACGAATAGCGTTTGTTTTTTATCGGTTCCGATAAGGGATGGTGATGAAACGGATCGCGCTGTTCCATCTGGAGACACTGCGCTGGATCGACCGGCTGGGCACTTTCGCCGCCGCCGCCCAGCGCCTCAACACCACCCAGCCGGCGATTTCGGCGCGAGTGCGCGAGATCGAGCAGCAGCTTGGCGCCAGCCTGTTCCAGCGCGAGGGGCGGCGCATGGTGCTCACTGCGCGTGGCCGTCGGCTGGTGCAGGCGAGCGAGCCGCTGTGTCGCGGACTGGAGCAAGTGCTGCTGGAAGCGAGCGACTTTGCCGGCGCCACCGCCGCGGTGCGGATTGGCTCGGGCGAGATCGCCGCCGCCGCCTGCCTGCCTGCCTTCATCGGCGCGATCGAGCGAGACCGCCCGGGCGTGGCCATGGAGATCGAACTGGAGCTGACCGCGCGCCTCCTTCAGCACCTGCTCGCCGGCACCCGCGACATCGTGTTCCTGGCAGGTCCGGTGGCAAGCCCGGGCATCCGCACCGCCCCGATCGGCTCGGTCGCGCTGGTATGGGCGGCCGGACGCGAGGTCATCGAGACGGGCGGCTTCGTGCGTCCGCTGCCGGTCTGGTCCCTCCCCGACCACTCGCCGATCCACGCCGTGACCATGGCGACGCTGGAGGAAAACGGCGTCGCCGCATCGGCGCTGCACACCTGCAACAACGTGCGCACCCTGATCGAGATCGTCGCCTGCGGTCATGGTGCCGCCGTCCTGCCCGAGACCATGATCCGCCGACACCTGGCAAGCGGAGCGCTGGGCGAGGTGCTGCCGCGTCCGCGTCAGGGGGTCCACTTCGAGGCCGCGATCCGCACCCGCGAGCGCGACCCGGTGATCCTCGACCTCTTCGCCCGCGCCGCCCGCCTGCAGATCGAGGATAACGCGCCGGCGCCTGCCGATTGATCTCAATCATGGTCCGCGCGGCGCATTAGGTTAAAGTGGCAGGCAGATCAGCAGGAGAAGCACAATGCGTTCGATACTCGTGATGGCCGATCGCAAGCCCGGCAGCGATGCGCGCCTGGAAGCCGCGCTGGAGATCGCACGGCGCGGGCGCGGGCACCTCACCGTTCTCGTCGACACGCCGGTCTCGCGCTACATCGCGATGGACCCGATGGGTGGCAGCTATGTCATCGCAGAGGCGCTAGAGAAGGCGCGGGAGGACGACGATGCCGCGGCGTCGACGCTCGAGGCGCGGCTGGCGCGCGACGACGTGCCGTTCGACATCGTGCGCAGCGAGGCCGATCCGGTCAACGCACTGGCGACCGCGGCACGGCTCGCCGACCTCGTGGTCGTCTCCCGCTCGGGCGGCCTGGCCGGCGAACTTGCGCTCGCCTCGCACACGCCGGTGCTGGCGCTGGCGGACACCCCCTTGCCTCTGCCGATCCGGCGCGCCTGCATCGCCTGGGACGGCGGCGAGCAGGCAGCGGCGGCCCTGCGCGCAGCGGTGCCGTTGCTCCGGGGCTGCCAGGTCGTGAAAGTCATCAGTGTCGCGGAAAAGGCAGGTGGCTTCCCGGCCACGGATGCGCTGCGCTACCTTTCGCGTCATGACATCCATGCCGACTTCGAGGAACACGAGCGCCGCGGCTCGACCGAGGAGACGCTGGCGATCGCGGTGACCCAGGCCCATGCCGAAGTGCTGGTCATGGGCGCTTATGGCAAAAGCCGGATGCGCGAGTTCCTGTTCGGCGGGGTGACGGCGTTCTTCCTGGGCGAATCCGGCGCGCCGGCGCTGCTGCTGGCGCATTAGCTCTGGCGCAGTTGCCACTGAATGGCGGGTTACATCCGTCCGACAGGCAGCCCTGTCCGCGCGAGCGATTCGAGACGGCAATGTCTTTCCGTGGACGGGTCACTCGATTATACTCAGCAAGGCTAGTAAATTGCGCGTTGCAGCAACGCACGCCCGGGGGATGCCCACAACCAGCGCGTGATATTCGCGACCTGAAATCGGCCTCACCTTCAAAGGCATGGAAATCCAGTGTTTTCGCCAGAACGCAACGCTTAGTTTGGTTAAACGCAAGTCAAGTTGCAGTTTTCGCAACGCCTTCAAGGCACTTCGCACTTGCAAAATATCGGGATCGCCGGCATACCAAAATTGCCTTTCAGGCATCCTCTCCCAAAACTTCCATGGCCCGGCCGGCAACGGCTGGGCCTTTTTTCTGCGCCCTTCCAGCCATGGCTGCCTGCCATGAGCGGCGCGGATCGCCCTGGCGAGCAACCCCTCGGAATTCGCCTGAAACCCGGGAACCGCGCGCCGACTTCGCAGGTTGGTTTGCAATCCCTCAGGACGATACCTAGCTCGTGATCGCCACCCGATCGCCGCACGGCTACCCCGTGCCAATCCAGGGCACGGGGGTCGGAAAGGAACGGCGATGGTGGACACGGACACCCAGGTTCAGGAGCGCACGGTCAAGCTGCAGGTCGCAGCCGCGCGCCAGGAAGAAAGCGGCCACGGCATTGCCCGTCTGTCGCGCGATGCGCTTGGCGCCATCGGTGCGACGGAAGGCGACACGCTGGAAATCACCGGCAAGGCGGTGACGGTCGCGCGCGCAGTGCTCGCCTACCCCGAGGACGACAGTCTCTCGGTGATCCGGCTCGACGGCCTGCAGCGCGGCAATGCCGAAGTCGGCTCGGGTGACCACGTCACCGTGCGCAAGGCCGAATCGCGACCTGCCCAGCGCGTGGTCTTCGCGCCCGCGCAGAAGGACATGCGCCTGCAGGGCCCGCCCGGCGCGCTCAAGCGCAACTTCTTCGGCCGGCCGATGGTTCAGGGCGATCTCGTCGCCACCACCGGCCAGCAGCAGGTCGCCGACATCCCGCCGCAGTTGCGCCGCATGTTCAACGCGCCCGCCTACGCGCTGACGCAGATTCGCCTCAACGTCCTCTCGACGACGCCGCGCGGCATCGTCCACATCGACGAGAACACCGAGGTAGAGCTGCGCGAGACCTTCGAGGAGGCGCACGATGCGCGCGGCGACGTCAACTACGACGACGTCGGCGGCATGAGCGACACCATCCAACAACTGCGCGAGATGGTGGAGCTGCCGCTGCGCTATCCCGAGCTGTTCACCCGCTTGGGCGTCGCCCCGCCCAAGGGCGTGCTGCTCCACGGTCCGCCGGGAACCGGCAAGACCCGCCTGGCCCAGGCGGTGGCCAACGAGAGCGAGGCCAGCTTCTTCTCGATCAACGGCCCCGAGATCATGGGCTCCGCCTATGGCGAAAGCGAAAAGGCGCTGCGCGACGTTTTCGAGGAAGCGACCAAGTCGGCGCCTGCGATCATCTTCATCGACGAGATCGATTCGATCGCGCCCAAGCGCAGCCAGGTCCATGGCGAGGCCGAGAAGCGCCTGGTCGCGCAGCTGCTCACGCTGATGGACGGGCTCAACAGCCGCGCTCACGTGGTCGTCATCGCCGCCACCAACCGGCCCGACGCGATCGACGAGGCGCTGCGCCGGCCCGGCCGCTTCGACCGGGAGATCGTCATCGGCGTGCCTGACGAGAGCGGCCGCCGCGAAATTCTGGGCATCCACACCCGCGGCATGCCGCTGGGCGAGCGCGTCGACCTGAACGAGCTGGCGCGCACCACCCACGGCTTCGTCGGCGCCGACCTTGCCGCGCTCGCCCGCGAGGCGGCGATCGAGGCGGTGCGGCGGATCATGCCCAAGATCGACCTGGAGGCGCGAACGATCCCCAACGAGGTGCTCGAGAGCCTGCAGGTGATTCGCGAGGACTTCCTCGCCGCACTCAAGCGCGTCCAGCCCAGCGCCATGCGCGAGGTCATGGTGCAGGTGCCGAACATCGGCTGGTCCGACATCGGCGGCCTCGACGAGGCGCAGCTCAAGCTCAAGGAAGGCGTCGAGCTGCCGCTCAAGAACCCCGAGGCGTTCCACAAGCTCGGCATCCGCCCGGCCAAGGGCTTCCTGCTCTACGGACCGCCCGGCACCGGCAAGACGCTGCTCGCCAAGGCAGTGGCCAAGGAGGCGGAAGCCAACTTCATCTCGATCAAGTCGTCGGACCTGTTGAGCAAGTGGTACGGCGAAAGCGAGCAGCAGATCGCCCGCCTTTTCGCTCGCGCGCGACAGGTGGCGCCCTGCGTCATCTTCATCGACGAGATCGACAGCCTGGTGCCGGCGCGAGGGATGGGCGGCTCGATGGGCGAACCGCAAGTGACTGGCCGCGTGGTCAACACCGTCCTGGCCGAGATGGACGGCATGGAGGAGCTGCAGTCGGTCGTGCTGATCGGCGCCACCAACCGGCCGGCGCTGGTCGACCCGGCGCTGCTGCGGCCCGGCCGGTTCGACGAGCTGGTCTATGTCGGCACCCCGGACTTGGCGGGGCGCGAGCACATCCTGGGCATCCACACGTCGCGGATGCCGCTGGCAGCCGACGTCCTGCTCGGCTCGATCGCCGAACGGACCGAGCGCTTTACCGGCGCCGACCTGGAGGACGTGGTCCGCCGCGCCGGCCTCATCGCGATCCGCAAGCGCGGCGCCGCGGTGGAGCAGGTGACCATGGCCGACTTCGAGGAAGCGCTCGACGACAGCCGCGCCACGGTGACCGAGGAAATGGAAGCCGAGTATGGCCGGATGAAGGGCGAGCTGAAGAAGCGGGCGATGGAAGTCTCGCCGATCGGCTTCATCGCGCCCGGCATGGTCGAGAGCACCCGCGAGCACAAGCACGGCGCCTGAGCCGTGCAACGCCAGGGAGGCGGAGCGGCGCAATCCGCGCCGCCTCCTGCCGCGGCGGCGTCGGTGCGCTCGGCGCGCAATTGTGCCGCACGGGCTCCGCGTTGATTTCGATCAGCGACAGATGGCTGCGCCACGCCCATTGACGCCGATGCAAAAGTGCGGAAACGGGTGCGGCCATGGAACAAGCAGACGTCGTCATCGTAGGAGCGGGCCATGGCGGAGCGCAGTGCGCTATCGCCCTGCGCCAGAATGGGTTCACCGGAACCGTAACCGTCATCGGCCGTGAGCCGGAATACCCCTACGAGCGACCGCCGCTCTCCAAGGAGTATTTCGCGCGCGAGAAGACCTTCGACCGGCTCTACATCCGCCCGCCGACGTTCTGGGCCGAGAAGGAAGTGAACTTCAAGCTCGGCACCGAAGTCACCAAGGTCGACGCCAAGGCCAAGACGTTGACGCTCTCCAATGGCGACACCTGCAGCTACGGCAAGCTCGTCTGGGCCACCGGCGGCGATCCCCGGCGGCTTTCGTGCTCGGGCTCGGAGCTGGCGGGCGTCCACGCGGTGCGCACCCGCGAGGACTGCGATACGCTGATGGCCGAAGTCGATGCCGGCACCAGCAACGTCGTCGTGATCGGCGGCGGCTACATCGGGCTGGAAGCGGCGGCGGTGCTGTCCAAGCTCGGCCTCAAGGTCACCCTGCTCGAGGCGCTGCCCCGCGTGCTGGCGCGCGTCGCGGGCGAGGAACTCTCCGCGTTCTACCAGCAGGAACACCGCGACCACGGTGTCGACCTGCGCACCGGCGTGGCGGTGGACTGCCTGGTGGGAGACCATCACCGCGTCACCGGCGTAAAGCTGGCTGACGGCGAGGTGATCCCGGCGCAAGCGGTCATCGTCGGCATCGGCATCGTGCCCGCCGTCGGCCCGCTGATCATGGCCGGCGCGAGCGGCGCCAACGGCGTCGACGTCGACGAATACTGCCGCACCTCGCTGCCTGACGTCTACGCGATCGGCGACTGCGCCGCCTTCGCCTGCGACTTCGCCGGCGGCACCGTGATGCGCGTCGAATCGGTGCAGAACGCCAACGACATGGCCACCTGCGTCGCCAAGGCGATCTGCGGCGATGAAAAGCCCTACAAGGCGTTCCCGTGGTTCTGGTCCAACCAGTACGACCTGCGGCTGCAAACCGCCGGCATCAACATGGGCTTCGACCAGACGGTGGTGCGCGGCGATTCCGAGGCGCGCTCGTTCTCGGTGGTGTACCTCAAGCAAGGCAAGGTGGTCGCGCTCGACTGCGTCAACGCGGTCAAGGACTACGTGCAGGGCCGCAAGCTGGTCGAGGCCGGCGCCACGCCGGACACGGCCGCGCTCGCCGACGCCGGAACGCCGCTCAAGGAGCTGATGTGATCGGCAGGAGGGCGGGAAAGACTCGCGCGTGAGCCCTTATCGCGCCAATGCCCGAGTCCTCACCGCCAGCCTCGTCGGCACCGCGGTCGAGTTCTACGACTTCTACATCTACGCCACCGCCGCGGCGCTGGTGTTCGGGCCGCTGTTCTTCCCTGCTGAAAGCCCTTCGGCACAGCAGCTCGCGGCCTACGCCAGCTTCGGCATCGCCTTCATCGCCCGGCCGGTGGGCGCGATGCTGTTCGGCCATTTCGGCGACCGGGTCGGCCGCAAGTCTACGCTGGTCGCCTCGCTGCTGCTGATGGGCGGCGCGACCGTGCTGATCGGCGTGCTGCCGACGTACCAAAGCGCCGGCTGGTGGGCGCCGCTGCTACTGTGCCTGCTGCGCTTCGGCCAGGGCCTGGGGCTCGGCGGCGAATGGGGCGGCGCGGCTCTGCTGGCGGTCGAGAACGCCCCGCCCGGCTGGCGCGCGCGCTTCGGCATGTTCCCGCAACTGGGCGCGCCGGTGGGCTTCCTCGCCGCCAACGGCCTGTTCCTGATCCTGAGCACCACGCTCAGCGAAGCGCAGTTCCTTTCCTGGGGCTGGCGCCTGCCGTTCCTGCTCTCCTCGGTGCTGGTCGGCCTGGGCCTGTGGATTCGCTTCCGCCTTGCCGAGACTCCCGCGCTGGCCGCGCATGAGAACGAAGCACACCGCTCGATCCCGCTGGTCGAGCTGTTCCGCGCGCACTGGCGGCCGACCCTGGCGGGGACTTTCGCCGTCGTCGCCTGCTTCGCGATCTACTACCTGACCACCGCCTTCGCGCTCGGCTACGGCACTACCGAGCTTGGCTACGACCGGCGCACGTTCCTGGCCGTGCAGCTGTTCGCGATCCTGTTCATGGCGATCGGCATCCTCGTCGCAGGCTACGCCGCCGACCGCTGGTCCTCGCGCGCGGTGCTGATCGCTGGCAGCGCGTTCGCGATCCTCGTCGGCCTGCTGATGGGACCGATGATGCAGGCAGGCTCGCTGAGCGCCATTGCGGCGTTCCTGTGCCTGGGGCTGCTGGCGATGGGCTTCGTCTACGGGCCGCTCGCCGCGCTGCTGCCGCAGCTGTTTCCTGCGCGGGTGCGCTACACCGGCGCGTCGATCGCCTTCAACGTCGGCGGCATCCTCGGCGGCGGCTTCGCACCGGCGGTGGCGCAGGGGCTCGCCGACCGGGGCGGACTGGTTTTCGTCGGCCTGTACATCTCGGTCGCGGCGCTGCTGACGCTGCTTGGCCTGCTGGCGATCTCGCGGCGGACGGAAGCCGAATTCGAGGTGTGAGCCGAGCGGCTGGCGTGCTGCCCTAGCCACGCTCCTTGAGTTGCGCCGACGCCCAGCTCGCTGCCTCCGCCACCACCGGGTCCGGGTCGCCTAGCAGGGCATCGACTGCACCCAGCAACGTCGCCGATCCGCTGTTCCCCGCCGCGTAGAGGCAATTGCGCACAAACCGATCGCGGCCGATGCGCTTGATCGGCGAGCCCGAGAACAGCGTGCGGAAGCCTGCGTCGTCGAGAGCGAGCAGCTCCTCCAGCCGAGGCGCGGTCAGCTCGGCACGGGGCAGGAAGGCCTTCATCGCATGGGCGCTTTGCGCGAACTTGTTCCACGGGCAGACCGCCAGGCAATCGTCGCAGCCGTAGATGCGGTTGCCCAGGCCGCGCCGCAGGTCGTCGGGCACCGGGCCCTTGTGCTCGATGGTCAGGTAGCTGACGCAGCGGCGGGCATCGAGGCGGTAGGGCTCGGGGAATGCCTGGGTGGGGCAGGCGTCCTGGCAGGCGCGGCACGAGCCGCAGCTGTCGCGGGCCGGCGTCGACGGCGGCAGGTCGAGCGTCGTGTAGATCTCTCCCAGGAACAGCCACGATCCATGTTCGCGGCTGACGAGGTTGGTGTGCTTGCCCTGCCAGCCGAGCCCGGCGGCCGCGCCCAGCGGCTTTTCCATGACCGGCGCGGTATCGGTAAAGACCTTGACGCCCGCCTCCCCCAGCCCCTGGCGCGGCGCCTGCTCAACGATCCAGCGCGCCAGCTGCTTGAGGGCCTTCTTCACCGTGTCGTGATAGTCCGCGCCTTGCGCGTAGACCGAGATCCGCCCGCGCTCCGGCTCTCCGGCCAGCCGCAGCGGATCGCCGGTCGACGCATAGCTCATGCCGAGCGCGATGACGCCGCGCGCTTCGGGCCACAACCCCTGCGGCGAGCGGCGGTGGTACTCGCGCCCCGCCATCCATTCCATCGAGCCGTGCATGCCGGCGCCCAGCCACGCCTGCAGCCGCGCGGCGCGGGCGCCGTCCTCGTGCGCGGGGGCGACACCGAAGGCGCAGAAACCGAGCGTCCGCGCCTGCGCCTCGATGGCTTGCACGAACGCGCTTAGATCGCTGTTAAGCAAAGGTGATGAATGATCGGCGGGCATGCTAAGGGTCTGCTGGCCCTTCGGGGGACACGATGAGAGCCGCAGTAGGAGATTGGCCCTTGGCCGGCAATGAGGCGCGACACCCTGGGCTGCGCCCGCTGGCCATCGAGGCGCGTTCGCTGGTCAAGCGCTTCGCCGGCTTCACCGCCGTCGACGGCGTCGACCTGTCGGTGCCGGAAGGCTCGGTCTACGGCATCCTGGGGCCGAACGGCGCCGGCAAGACCACCACGCTGCGGATGCTGCTGGGCATCATCGAGCCCGATTCCGGCACCCGGCGCATCCTCGGGGCCGACCGGCCACACGATGTGGCGCACGCGATCGGCTACCTGCCCGAGGAGCGCGGCCTCTATCCATCGATGAAGGCCACCGAGGCGATCGCCTTCGTCGGCGCATTGCGCGGGCTGCCGCTCAAGGAAGGGCGCCGCCGCGCGCGCGAGCTGCTCGAGGAGCATGGCCTGGGCTATGCCGCCGACCGTCAGATCCGCCAGCTGTCCAAGGGCATGGCACAGCAGGTGCAGATCCTCGGCACACTGGTCCACCGCCCCCGCCTCGTCATCTTCGATGAGCCGTTTTCGGGCCTCGACGCGCTCAACCAGGGGCGGCTCGAGCGGATGATGCGCGGCCTCGCCGAGCAGGGTACGACCGTCATCTTCTCCACCCACGTCATCGCCCATGCCGAGCGTTTGTGCGACGAAGTGGCGATCATCGCCGGCGGCAAGGTGCCGTTCGCCGGGCCGGTGGACGTCGCGCGCGACCGCATCCCGGCGCAGGTCCGCCTCGAAACCCGCGCGCCCGACGGATCGTGGCGCGCTGCCCTGCCCGCCGACGCCCGCCGCGAGGGCGCGTTCTGGTTGTTCGCGCTGCCCGGTACCGGCATCGAACCCCTGCTGCGCGCGCTGATCGAGGGCGAGGCGGGCATTCTCTCGCTGTCGATCGAGCGCGCCGGCCTGCACGACGCCTTCGTCGCGATCGCCGGCGAGGCGGCCGCACGCGCGCTCGAAGAGGGCCAGCCCGAGGAGCAAGCGCGATGAGCCTTTCCAAGACCGGCCGCCTCTCCGTCGCTTCCGCCGCATGGGTGGTGGCGCGGCGCGATTTCGCGGCGATCCTCTTCAGCCGGACGTTCTTCTTCTTTTTGCTGGGCCCGCTGTTCCCGGTACTTGTTGCCCTCCTGGCAAACGGCGTCGGCGAGCAGGTGGAGATGACCGGCGAGCAGCCGACCATCGGCGTGGTCATGGCCGCGCCCGACGCGCGAGCCATCATCGACGCCCGCTCGGCCCTGGCGCAGCGGCTGGGCGACGAGCTGCCGGCGATGACCGTCCTGCGCCGGCTGGAACCGGGCGAGCGCTTCGATCCGGTCGCCACCATGGCCGAGAAGCGCGCCCACGTCGCCGCGATCCTCTCGGGCTCACCGGAGGCTCCTGTGCTGACCGGGCCGCGCGGGCAGATCGACGCCTGGAGCGGCGATGTCGGCCTGATCAGCGCTCAGGCGCGTGCTGGCGAACTCGCGCCCTGGCCCACGGTCACGCTCAAGACCACGGCGAGCAGCGAAGCGCGCGAGCGCAAGGGTCGCTTGCGCACGGCCCAGGCCGCGCAGACGCTGCTGTTCCTGCTGACGATGATGCTGGCCGGTATGGTCCTGTCCAACCTCGTCGAAGAGAAGGGCAACAAGATCATCGAGGTGCTCGCCGCGGCGATCCCCATGGAGGCGGTGTTCCTGGGCAAGCTGGTGGCGATGCTGGGCGTCAGCCTGGTCGGGATCGCCACCTGGGGCGTCGTCGGCGGCAGCGTGCTGCTGGCGGGACACGGGCTACAAGGCCTGCCCACCCCCGCTGTGGGCTGGCCGCTGCTGGTGGTGCTGGGCGTGGTCTACTTCGCGATGGCCTACCTGCTTCTGGGCTCGGTGTTCCTCTCGATCGGCTCGCTGGCGAGCACCGTGCGCGAGGTGCAGACGCTCTCGATGCCGGTGACGATGATGCAGCTCATGGTGTTCTTCCTCGCCACTTACGCGATGACGCAGCCGGGCAGCTGGATCGAGACGTTCGCCGTGCTGTTCCCGTTCAGCTCGCCCTTCGCGATGCTGGCGCGGGCAGCGCAATCGCCGGCGCTGCTGCCGCACCTCGTCGCCGTCATCGGCCAGGGCGCATGCGTGCTGGTGCTGATCCGCGTGGGTTCGACGATCTTCCGCAAGCGCGTGATGCAGTCCGGACCAGGCGTCGCGAGGAAGCGCCGATGGGGAAAGCGACGCGCCGTCGCCTGAGCACGAGAGACCCGTTTTCCCGCGGTTAAGAAACACTCGGATACGCAGGAGACATGACCTTGCCCACCCCGTCGCGCCGCCGCCTCCTTGGCCTGATCGCTGCGGGAGTGGCGCTGCCGGTGCTGGGCGCCTGCGGAGCGGGCAGCGATGCGCAGGCGCGCGACTATCCGGTACGCTTTACCGACGCGGAATGGCGCAAGCGCCTGACGGCCGACCAGTATCGCGTCCTGCGCAAGGCCGATACGGAGCGCCCCTACTCCTCGCCGCTCAACAGCGAGCACCGGGGCGGCATTTTCGCCTGTGCCGCCGACGGGCATCCGCTGTTCAGTTCGAAGACCAAGTTCGACAGCCACACCGGTTGGCCAAGCTTCTGGAAGCCGCTGCCCGGCGCGATCG
>Ga0070667_100002723_pt1 | contig 15294 bp, 12 predicted proteins | sample KBSS33metaG_FD_64659 | JGI IMG/M metagenome (GOLD analysis project Ga0070667, IMG submission 64659) | Switchgrass rhizosphere microbial communities from Kellogg Biological Station, Michigan, USA - KBS S3-3 metaG | ecosystem: Host-associated > Plants > Roots > Rhizosphere > Soil ... | reverse complement strand
GTTCGTGTCGACGCGTATCGCGGGTCTACCGGGCGAGCTTCAGCAGCGTCTCGCGCGGCCCTCGCACCGCATTCGCATCGAGGGCGTGCTCTTCGGCGATGAGGCGCTCGATCAGCTCGGCACGCTGCAGGAGGCCGCAGAGGACGGCACCGAACTGACGTTCGCCGCTGACATCACGACCGCGCTCGATCTGCAGAAGGTGGTCGTCACTTCCTTTCGTGCGCAAGCCGAAGCCGGCGTGCCCGACACGTATGTCTACGAGCTGACGCTGGCCGAAAGCCCGCCCCTGCCCCCGCCGGCGCAAGTGTCGTCGTTCGGCGGGCTCGGCGACTTCGGCCTGGGCGATCTGGGATTCGACACCTCGGTTCTCGGCGACATTGCCGACGCCGCCGGTAAGGTCGCGGGCGCGGTCGAACAGGCCACCGCCGTGGTCGACACGCTGCAGGCCCTTGCAAAACTGGGCGATCTCAACATCAGCGGCGGCCTGCTCAAGCCGATCGAGGATGCGGTCGGGAGGATTGGCAAACTGGGTAACGCATTCAAGAAAGCGGGCGCGAGCCTCGCCTCGGTGTTCGACGCATGACGCTCTCTCCGTCCGCGAGCATTACGCTCGGCGATTTCAGATACGACAGCCACGGCACCTGCCTGTCGGTCACCTTGTCGCTGCTGCCTGGCGTGAACAGCTTCAGCATCGACGTGCCGTCGGCGGCGACGGTCAGCTGCGAGCCTGGCGATCCGGCCCGCCTGAATCTGAACGGCGGCGAAGGTTCGACCACGCTGCTCGTCGGAACCGTGCGCGGCGTCCGCCGCGGGTTTTCGCGCACTCGCGTGACCGCGGCAGATGCCAGTGCCGATCTGGCCTCGCTGCGCTCGGCCGCGACCTTTATCGGACAGGCCGGCGCGGACGTCGCGGCACGGCTGGCGGACGAGGCGGGCGTCTCGATGGGGGACAACGATCTCGATCTGCCGCTTTCTGCGTACGCTGCTGATCAGCGGCGCACGGCGGCCGAACACGTCTCCTACCTCGCGGGTCTCGGCGGCGCCCTGGCCGTGATCGACGCAGACAACCGGCTCGCGTTGCGACGGCGGCCATCGGGGCCTGCCGACCTGGCGCTGCGCTATGGCCGCGAGCTCATCGCCTGTGACGTGCGCGATTTTGCGGTCGCGGCGCCGGCTGTGCCGATCGGCAACGGACCCGCCGGCAGCGCCGATGCGCCGGATGCGTTGCGGCCAACCACGACGCCACTGCCCGATCGAGCGACGGCGCCAGGCCTCGACGCGCGCTGGTTCGCCGCACCCGTGCTGCGAACACCAGGAGTAGCGGTTGCCGCCGCCGCCGCGTACCAAATGACACGAGCCGGCGCAGGGCGCCGCTTGCGGGCGCGAGCGTTTCTCCTGCCGAAACTGCGGCCGGGCATGGTCATCGAGATTCAGTCGCTGCCAGACTCGCTCGCAGACGGGACGTGGCTCCTCACCCGCGTCACGCATCGGTTGCGCGCGCACGACGCCGGGACCACCGTCCTCGACGGCGAATCGCTCGCCGCGTCGACGGGTCTGCCCGGTTTGCGGGCGGCGGCCGTCGCCGCTGTTGGGAGTCTGCTATGAGCGCCGCGCTCTACGAGAGCATCGCGCGCATCGCGCGGCATGAAGCGGCGGCGCGCGCCGTCGGAGCGGTCGGCCAGGTCACGGAAATCTTCCCGGCTGACGGCGCCGCGCCGGACCATGCCGTCTCGATCAAGCTGCGCGACTCCGGGGTGCTCCTGCCGCGAGTGCCCGTCGCGGTCGGCGTCCTGGGATTCGCTGCCATTCCGGCCGTCGGCGATCTGGTGGTCGTGCTGTTCCTCGACGGCGATCTCAATGCGCCCGTCGTCGTCGGACGCCTGTATCACCCGGATCTGAATCCGCCGACGCATGCTGATGGAGAGATCGTGCTGGCGTTGCCGCCAGGCGACGACCAGGCCAAGGTGAAGCTGACGATCGTGCCGGGCAAGCCCTCGGTGCTGATCACATTGCCGGGCGACGTGGCCATCGAGTGCGTCGAGGACAAGGCGGAGATCCGCGCCGGCGAGCTGCGCGCGACCGTCGACGGCTCGGGAGGCGGCCGCGCCGAGATCGCCGCGGGCGGGTCGAAGATCACGTTGAAGAAGGACGGCGACATCACCCTGACGACGAGCGGCACGTTCAAGATCGATGCGGCGGTCGTCGACATCAGCGGCTCGACGAAGATCACGATCGCCGGCAGCGTGGTGGAGATCAACTGATGGGTCAACCTGCCGCCAACGGCTCGAGTCGCGTTTCAGGTGTGGACACCCATATCGTGATGGTGCCCTCTCCCGGCGGGCCCGTTCCCACACCGCTGCCGCACCTGTTCGCCGGGCTTGTCGACGGCGGGCTCGTCTCGAGTGTGACGATCGGCGGCCAGCCCGCGGCGGTCGTCAGTTCGACGGCGACCAACAACCCGCCTCACATCCCGACGCCGCCCGGCACCAGTTTTCAGGCACCGCCTGCCAATCGCGGCACGGTGGCCGTCGGCAGCGCGACCGTGAAGATCGGCGGACAGCCGGCGGCGAGAAACGGCGACGCGGTCACGACCTGCAACGATCCAGCAGATGCCCCGGTCGGTCAGATCATCGCGGTGGGAACGGTTCTGGTGGGGTGATGGCGTTCGATTTTCTCGGAACCGACTTATCGGTGCTGCCGCAGCTGGTCGCCGATGATGCCGCGAGCGTCGACCTGACGCGCCGCGCGCGGCCGATCAGACCAGGCACGCTCGCCCTGCTGCGCCAGTCGTTCCCGGCTTTGAAGGTCGGTGCGAACACGACTGAGCTGGCCGATCTCGACACGCTGACCGGCCGCGAGAATCTGGCGCAGGCGCTGATTCTGCGTCTCCTCACACCGCGCGGATCGCTGGCGGCGCTCGGACACGCGTCGTACGGCTCGCGGCTGTCGGAGCTCCTCGGCAAACCGAAGAACGCGGCGACCCGCGCACTCTGTCGGGCCTACGTGCTGGAGGTGGTCGCGCAGGAGCCGCGCGTCGAAGATCAGGCAGTAGCCCTGGCGTTCGACGTCGAGCGCGAGACGGTCTCGTCGCTTCAGTTCACGCTGGTCGTGCAGCCGCGTGATGGCGGCGATCCAATTGGCCTGACGCTCGGGGTTGCGCTGTGACGTACGTGCCGCGCCTCTACGACGAGATCGTCCGCGATCAGCTCACGACCTTGACGGGTGGCACGGTGCGCGAGGAGCTGGTGATGCCCGCGACCGGCGATCTGCCAAAGCTCCGCAATCGACCCGTCCGGCGCGTGTCGCATCTCGATGGGCAGGTCGCAGGCAAGGACGGCAAGCCGCTCGCCTACACCTTCGGGACGGCTGACTTCGTCCTGGTTTCGTCGAACAACGACGGCAATCTGGACCTGATTCGTTTCCGGGACGGTGGCCGCCGGCCCATCGCCGGCTCGACCTTGGTGGTCAACTACTATCCGATCCAGACGCCGCCGGTGCCGCTGACCGATCTCAACGTCGGATCGGTGGTCCGCACGCTGGTGGAATCGGTCGCGCGCGAGCTGGCGCAAACGTATCAGCAGCTTCAGAAAGTGTACGACTCGGCGTACCTGGACACGGCGCAGGGGCCCTCACTCGATCGGGTCGTGGCTCTGGTGGGTGTGTCGCGGCTGCCCGCCGGTCACCCGGTGGTGAAGCTTCGGTTCTCGCGCCATGCTGACTCGCCCGGACAAATCACGCTGCCGGCCGGCACGGCGGTCACCGATGCGAGCGGGAATCGCTACCTGACAGCGGCATCGATCACCATCGAGCCGAACGAGACGTCGCTCGAGGTCCTGGCGGTCGGGGAAAGTTCGGCGACGAAACCGGTCCTGGAAAACGAGCTCAACCGCCTCGAGCAGGCGATCGCCGGCGTCTCGATTGTCGCCAACCCGGAGGCCGCGCGCGCGCTCAGCGCCGGGGAGTCGGACGATGATCTTCGGCGGCGCGCGAAAGGAGCGCTGCACGGCGCCGTTCGTGGAACCGTGGACGCGATCCGCTTCGGCCTGCTGTCGGTGCCGGGCGTCAAAAGCGTCGACATCACCGAACTGCCCAACGGCATTCCCGGGGAGCTCTCCGTCGCCATCGCGTACGGCAGCGACACCCCGGAGGTTCGTGCCGAGGCGCAGCGTCGCCTCGACGAGCTGCGGCCTGCCGGCGTGCGGATCCTGCGCAAAGATGCGGCTTCGCTGGCGGTGCGTGTTCTGGTGAAGCTGACGCTGGCGGGCGCGGGAGTGCCTTCGTCTCAACTGGCGTCGGTGACGGATCCGATCGGTGCCGCGTTGAGGGATTACCTGAACGGCCTGGCGCCGGGTAGCACGGCGCGCAAGTCGAAGATGCAGGCGCTGGCGCTGGGCGACGCGCGAGTCCACGATGCCACCGTCGTCCTCCAACCTACCGGCGGCGCGGAAACCGAGGAGCTCGTGCTCGCGCCGGGGCAGGCGATCGCGGTCACCAGCGTGGAGTTCCCAGCGCCGGCGGCCGAACGCGCGCCGGCCATCACCGCCAAAGTCAGCGTCATTCTCCCGCTGCACCTGATCGGCGTGACCACGGAAGCGGATGCCACCGACGCGCTGACGAAGTCCGTGGCTGCATACGTTGCGAAGGGTGCGCCCGACCTCCCGTTGTCGGTTGACGGACTGCTGGGCGCCGTTCGCGACGACACGCGTTTCGCGATCATTCGCGCCGAAGCGGTGCTGACCGTCGAAAAAGGCGATCGCTTCTCGCAGCTCGTCGATGGCAGCGGCAGCTACACACCGTCGCCGAACGAAGGGCTGGTGGTCGGCAACGTAGGCGTCCAGGTCCGGCCGGGAACGGTGTAGCGATGGCGCATCTCGACGCGATCCTCGCCCGACTCCCGCAGTTGTACCGAGACGGCGAACTGCTGGGCGGCGTGGCCGGCGCACCAGCGGTGCAGGTCGAGATCCTCGACGAGGTGATGCGGGACGTGCAGCGCGCGCACTGGTTCGAGACGACCGTCGAGCTCGAGGAGGCGGCACGTCTGGCAGCCCTGCTCGACATCGCGCCCGAGCCATGGCAGGGGCTCGCGACGTTTCGTGGCTGGGTTCAGGCGCTGCGCGATTCCATGCTGCGCGAGGGAGCGGTCACGCGTCAGGCTCTGATCGTGTTCGTCGCCGAGTTCGCCAAGGCGTTCCAGGAAGCGACGGGGGTGCGCGCCGTCCCGCCGCCGATCGTGCTCGCCGATCCCGATCGCTGGCACGACCAGCCCTCGACGATCGAGCCGGCGCTCGTCGAGAATCCACGCCGTCGCGTGTTCCTGTCGCCGCCCCACCCCAACCTCGAACCGCTCCAGCAGTTCTCCGTCGAGCAGCGCGGGATCGATCCCGTGATGCCGAGCCTGCTGTTCATCGGCATGCCGGCTGTGGGCGAAGCGAGCCCGGTCTTGATCAACATCACGACCGGTGAGGCGTTGATTTACACAGGCGCCGTGCGGCCTGGACAGCGGCTGTGGCTCACACCAACGCGCGGCGGAGGCGTGAAGGCGATGCTCGAGGACACCGACGTGACGGGTGAAGTGCGATCACTGACAGGGGTCGAGCCTGGCAAAGCCTGGACGGCCGCCGATGAAGTCACGCCGCCGCGAGCGATGACGCTCCGGCCGGGGAAGAACCTGCTGTGGTTTCTTCCGGTCGCGCGGTACGACGTCAAGGGATTGGATCGCGCGCTGCTCGCGTTGCCGGATCTCACGGTCGCGGAAGGACGATGGGACACCACGGCGTTCGACACCAGCTTGTTCTACGAGGATCCGGGGTTACTCCTGCGCGCCGCATGGCGGGAGGCCGTGCCGGCGAGCTTCGAGATCCAGCTGCCTTCGCAGCTCATGGTGAGTCCGGAGGGGCAGGTCGACGAGGCCGTCCCGGCGCGCGCCCAGCTCGGCGATGCGCTGGACAAGGCAATCCGGACGCTGCGTGCGGCGGGCGTCGCGTCACGAGTCGTGTTGCGGCCGTTCGCAGAAGGTCAGGGTCAACGCGATCGCCTGGCGGGTGTCCAGCCGATCACGATCGCCGAGCGTGGGCCCGGTGGCGCCGACAGGCTGACCGACACCGGTGGCGTGTTCGAAGTCACGTCGTTCAACGATTCGACTTTTCGGTAGGGGGCTCGATGCGCGGTGAGTTAGTCATGCATTTATGCGCGTCGGACGGCACGCTGGTGGCCGAACGCCGCGTTCACAATGCGGTCCTTCAGGGCGGCGGTGCGCTGGTGGCGCGGTTGTTCGCGGGCCAGCTCGCCGGCGGCATCACCCACATGGGCGTCGGAACCAGCGACACGCCCGAGACCGATCGCTTCGCGACGACGGCGCTGTTGAACCCCGAGGGCGCTGGCGCGCTGGCGGGCGGAACGGAGGTCGCGATCTCAGCCGATCAGATTTCAGTTCAGCCTCCCGACGAAACGACGCGCACCGTGAAGGTCCGCATCCGCGCGACGCTGCCCGCGGCCACCGCGGTCGGAACCATTCGCGAGGCCGGACTACTCTCGCGCGCGACCGCGCCAGGCGCCCCGCCGGACGCGCCGCCGCAACCGCCCGTACTCTACAACCGCGTCGTCTTTGCTCCGGTGACGAAGCTCAGCGACCACGATCTGACCCTGTTCTGGGAAGTGACCTTTCCGTACGGCGATCTGCAGGAGCTGCTGTGACCACGCGAAGGAGGCTCCGATGAAATCGACATTTCAGATTCAGCTCGGCGGCGCACCGCAGGCGAACCGCGATGCCGTCGTGACCCTGGCAAACGAGGCGACGGGGCAACAGCTCAAGCTCAAACCATTCCTCGACGGCTCTCTGACCGTCCGTGACCTCGATCCGGGTCTGTGGCAGGTCAGCGTCGATCACCCGAACGCAACCATCCCGCTGTTCGAGTCGCGGGTCCGGCTGTTCGACCAGACGGCGCCGACATTCGTCCCGATCAACATCCCGACGGATGTCGTGCCGAGACCGCCGGCAACGCCGATCGCGGACTTGAGTCCGGTGCAGCGGGCAGCGACGTCCGCCAAGGACCGCGTGCGGCCGCTCGCCGGCAAAAGCCCGGGTGAAGTGATTCGAGCTTCCGACTGGAACACCATGGCGGGCGCCATGCTCGATCTCGCATCGGCCGTGGCGGAGCTGACGACACTGATCGCGCCGCTCGGGCACGCCCATCCCGACATCGAGAGCCGCATCGACCGGGTGCAAGATCAGCTGAACAAGTTCGCGTCGTCCTTCGGACGCTCGCAGCTTCAAACCCAGCGCGGACTCCAGATCAAGGATCTCAAAGACAGCCTGCTTCAGGTGATTACGCTCGGCGGGGCGACCCCCGAACAATCGAAAGCCGCGACCGACGCGGTCGGCCAACTCGAGTCGAACATCGATGTCGACAGCGCGACCTTCACGTCGATGCTGACCAACGCGTCGAGCGCGTCGTTCACACTGGTCAACCAGCTCGCCCTCGCCGATCCGACCATCACGTCGAAGGCGCCGGTGAAGACCCTGCAGAACACCGCCAGCACGTACACGCGGGCCGGCGTCGCCACGACACCGGCCGATGAAACGTTCACCTACCTGGCGGCGAGATCCGCCACCCTCAGGGGGCGGTAGCCTTGGCCGCCGACGTCGACAGACTAAAGGCGATCGTCGATCGGCTGGCGCCGTTGTCGACGACCGTCAGCGGTGACTTGATCCGATCGCAGAACTGGAATGCGCTGGTCCTCGCCGTGATGGATGTGGCGCGCGCCATCCTGGCCGAGGGCCCCGTCACGGTTCCGCCGCACGAGCACGTCGGTCAGGTGAAGGCCGAGTGGCTGGACGCGCGGCTCTCCACGACGATCCAGCGCGGCCCGCTCGCAGACCCCGATGCCGCCGCGCGGCTCACCGTCGCGGAGCACTCGGTCACCACCGTGGATGGACGCGTCAACGGCCTGGCCTCGGATCTGACGCAGCTTCGACTCCGGCTGAACGAAGTCGTCGCGCGCGACCTCGAGCGCGAGTCGCAGGTGTCAACGCTGGGCCTGCGGGTGAGCGGTGTCAACGACGCGCGAGACGACGTGCAGGCGCTGCGCACCACGCTGACATCGGTCCAGGCGGCGCTTGGCACGGCGCTGGCCGTTGCCCAGCAGCTCACCGTCGATGGTACGGCCGTGAACATCGGCGCCTGGGGGAATCGTCTCTCCGATCTCGAAAAATTCCGCGATGGGTTGCGCGAGCCCGATGGCAATCTACTGGACGCCTCTCGCCTGCGAGCCGATCTTCAGGCCGCGACGGCAACGCTGGTTTCGAAGGAGCAACTCACCGCGGTACTCGCCGGTCACGCGACGGTGTTGTCGGCCGAGCAGGTGGCGTCCATCTCTGATGGCATCGCGGCGTCGATTCGCAAGGACATCGGCGTGCAATTCACGCAACTGGGCGACGCGATCCGCACCGAAACACAACAGCGACTGAACGGGATTCACGATGTCGTGTCGAGCGCGGTGGCGAACGCGGTGCCATCGCTCGGCGACGCGGTCCTCGCGAAACTCCGTCCGGAATTGTCCAGCGCGATCTCCGCATCCTCCTCGGATCTCCAGGCGCTCGTCGATCGGCGCCTCACCGAGTCGAGCACCGCGCTGAAAACGGATTTCGACACCAAGCTCGCGAGATTGCGCGGCGACGTGTCCGGCGTGATCACGAAGGAAGTCGGCAAGCAGCTCGCCATCGAGCTGCAGCCGGTCAATACCTCCATCACCGACTTGACGGCGAAGAGCGCGGCGTCGTCCGCCGCGATCGCGGATCTGACCTCGAAGACCGACGCCAACGCCGGAGCGCTTACGACGTTGAACGCCTCCGTCAACACCGTCGGCGAGCGCATCGACTCGGTCGCCGCCGCCGAGGGCCGCGCGCGGCTGGCGCTCGAGAAGTCGCTACGTACAGAGATCACCAAAGTGAAGTTTCCAGCATCGCCGCCATGATCGCGGATTTCGAACAGCGGCTCGCCGAAGTGCTCGGGGCGCGGCTCCCGAGCCCGTTCGGCGGCCACGTCGTCGTGGCTCCTGGAACAGGACTGGCGGCCCCGTCGGTCGCCGTCGGCGTTCGTCGTGTCGATCCACTCGAAGACGGATTTGGCGCACGACCCGAGCGAGTGCCGGGCGCCGACGATCCGCGCCGGGTCGCTCGGTTGCGGTGCCAGGTGGGGTTGGTCCTGCGTGGTGCCGCAGATCGTGCGGCGACAATCCGCGGCATCGATCAGGTGCTGTACACCATCGATGCGCCGGACTTCCGCGACGGCAGTGTGCTCCGGGTCACGGCCGGCGACCCGGGCTTTCTGATCGATCACCTGGTGCTGAACGGTGGGGACATCGCGGATGACACCGCAACCGGCACATCCGCGGTGGGTCTCGTGGCGCAAGGCTGGTTCTGGCCCGCTGGTGCTCCAGGCGAGACCGGCGTCGCGATCGGCGAAGTGCGCGTGCGCGGCGTGGCGCTGCCGATCGAACTCGCGCCGCCAAACCCGGCGATCGCGGCCGGCGATGCGGCGCTCGCGCTGACACTCCGTGTCCGAACCGCCGGTCTTCTGAGAGTCGGTGCGACGACCGCATTGCCATTCGGTCAGCTCGTCGTCCAGCTTTTTTCCGCCGGCCACCGTCCCGGCGCAGGAGCGCTGCTCGGCGGCGTCGCCGGCGCCGCCGGGAGCCGTCTCCTGACGTTGACGGACGGTACCGCCGTTTTCGACTACGTCCCTCCCGTCAGCGCTGCAGTTGACGAGTTGGTGGTTGCGCTCGACGACGGCAGTGGCGCCGCCGGCGTGGAGCTCGGACGCTTCAGCTTGCGCGTGAAGGCGCCATGAAGCCCGCTGCCTACGGCCTCGAGAGTGTGGGAGACGTGAATCTCGTTGCCGGAGATCGTCTCTTGGGAGAGCCAGTGACGACGCCGCACGAAATTGCCGTCGACTGGTCGCCGCAGCCGCCAGCGGCGACCACCGTCGATGTGAGCGACGCGTCGATGTCCATCGCGCCGCGCGCGCAGGAAGAATCGTTGCCGGCGGTGAATGTGTCGCCCGGCGAGGCCGGCACGTTCGTGCTCGGCTTTCCAAGCGGCGTACGGGTTCGCAGCCTCAGACTCGCGGATCTCAGCATCCGCGTTGGCGATGCCATCGTCAGCCTGGCGTCGCGGGCCGATCTCAGGGCGCAGGATCCGGCGCTGCGCCTCACGGTGTCGGTGCCCGATCCACGCGGCGGCTTCGCCCCAGCGAGCTATGCAGTACCGGCGGTGTCAGGTCGAGCGGGCGTCACACCCAGCTCGCTGACCGGTGCCAGCTTCGAGGGCGGCGTGCTGTCGCTCCCCGATGTGGCCGCGTCGAGGCTGCGGATCGCGCTCGTGACCGGAGACCCGGGCGATTTCTCGACGGCTCCGGGCGCCTCGTTGTCGCGAGTTTCAGCAGTGACAGCCCGATTCCCGACGGGGCTGACGCTTTCCGATTCGGGCGGCGCGACGTTGTGGAGCTTTCCGAAGGAACTCCCGCCAGGGTCTGCCGCACAGCCGATCGACTTCAAGCCCGGTCTCAAGAAGGCGGTCCTCGAGGCGGTGAAGAGCGGCGCACCGCCCGTTGTGAGATTGAAACTGGACGCGCCCTCGTCGGCGGCGATGACAATCCGTGGACTCCGGATCAGCGGCGCGTTGGTCCGCGCGTTTCCAGGCCCGGTGCGTACGGCCATCGAAGGTTCTGCGACACCGCTCGCGCTCGTCAAAGCGGGCGACCCTCCGCTCTTCGTCGACGAGACGACGACGGTGACGGCCGATGTCACCGTGCGCTACGACGGAATCCGGCTGGTCCGCGAGCTCTCCGATCCCGTGCCCGCCGGGGCGAGCGGCGGAATCATCGTCGGCGCCGACGCGGCGCGTGCGCCGCTTCCACCGGATGTCCAGGTATTGAGAACCCATGCCCTGGCACGCGTCGGTCTCGTCGGCCGTGCACCCGAGGCGTGCGAGCTCTCGGTGCGGTTCGTCCGGCCGCTGACCGGCGAGCCGCTGCCGGGCGAACCGGCCGTGGTGCGCCTCGATCGCGCCAACGGATTCGGCGTCGTCTGGCTCACGCAGAAGACGCCGTTTCTCGCATCTGGACCGGTGGCGGTCGCCGTCCGCGCCACCCGCGGGCGGTTCTTCTGGGCCGCGGACGCTCGCGGCAGGCCGCTGATACAAATTGCGGTGCTCGATCCGGATCCGCCGGAGCGCACGATCAGCCTGAACGGCTGCACGCTGGTTGAAGATTTGACGCCGGCACACCGCACCGGCGTGGCCATGACGGCGTCGTTCCGATCGGGTGCGACCCCGTTGTTCGAAAGCGCGCTGTTCGCCACGGTCGACCTGTCGGACGTGACGTTCCGCTACGCACGTTGAGGCAAGGGACCTGATGTCGCTGATCGACGATCTCAGGAGCATTGATGTATCAGCGATCGCCGACGCGCGCTCCGCGATCCAGCTGGCGATCGATTCTCCAGCGCTGAAGTCCGCGCTCGAGAGCGGCGCCGCGCAGGCTGCGCTCGGCGAGCTGGGCCAGGTGTTCGATGCGCTGCGCACGGGCGATCCGGCGGAGCTGGTGCGGCCGCTGGCGCGGGGCCTTGGCGACCTGCACGGCGTCTTCGCCTTCGACACGCTGCCGCTCGGTCGCTACGCGAGCACGATTGGCGATGGACTGGGAGTTTTCGCGAAGCTGGCGGCCGGGTTCGACGGCGATTTCACCAAAGTCGGCTCGGCGTTCGGGCTCTCCCTCGATGACCTGCTGACGCGCGCGCACGGCAGCGCCGGCCAGGTGCTGGCGACGGCGTACTCCGGAGGCGGGGCCATCTGGGCGCTGGCCGCCGAGGTCGATCGCGGTGCCCCTGCCAGCCAGGAGGCGCTGGTCGATCTCCTGCTGCGTGCGCTGCTGCCGGTGCCATCGGGCTCGCTCGCCAACCTGCGCGCGCTGACCTCCCGGCTGACCGACGGAGCAGCGAAGATCGTCCTTCCCACGCAGCGGACGCAAGGCCTCATCGCGGCCTTCGCGCGCGTCGAAGCCGCTGCCCGGGCGCACGACGCCGCCGCGCTCGCACAGGCGATGCGCGCGCTCGAGCAGGTGCGTGTGTCCACGATTGGCTCGCTGCGTGACGACCTCGGGACGGCGATGGCGCAGGTGCGTCGGCTCGACGTGGCGTCCGCGCTGGCGCCGCTGCGGCGCGCGGACCAGGAGTTGCGCGGGCTCTCAGAGGGGCTGCTCGAGCAGCTCGCCCGCTGGCGCGAAATGATCGCGATGTTGCGCAAGGCGACAGAAGGCTTCGACCCTGCCGCCATGACCAGGTTTCTCGACCAGGGCGTCAAGGAGATCGAAACGTTCGTCGAGAAAACGATTCTGGCCTTCATCGACGAGCAAGTGCGCAAGGTCGTCGAGTGGATGCGCAGCCTCTTTCGTCATATCCCGATCGCCTCGCTGCGCGCGGAGCTCACGGCGTTTCTCCACTCGATCGCTCAAGCCATCGCGAAGGCCGACATCGGTCGATACGTCCGCGAGGCGCTCGCGCTGCTGGAAAAGCTGCAGACGCTGGTGTCGCCCGAGACGATACGGGCAGAGATCAAGAAGGCGCTCGGCGCCGCCAGCGCGGCCATCGACAAGGCGCTCGACGACGTCGTCGACAAGCTGGCGGTCGTGAAGAACGCCGTCAACGCCGTCGCAGGCGAGGCGGCGGTGGTGATCGGGCGAATCGTGCCGGCGCTCACCGAGTTCAACGCGGCAGTCATCGACATCAAGGCCAGTGCAGCGGGCGTCGGTCTCGCGGAAGCCGGCCAGAAGGTCGTCGAACAGCTGGAGATTCTGCGCCGGGCGGCGGAGACGCTGCTGACCGAGTCGCCGCTTCCCGACTCGATGAAGGACGAGGTCGCGCAGATCGTGGACTTCGTCCGCGGTCTCGATCTGGATGCCGTCTTCGAGCCGGTGCGCCGCGCCGCCGAGCAGCTCACGCTCCCGGACGAAGTCGCCGCGGCGGTGGACGGCGGCCTCGCCGAGGCGGCCAAGGTGATCGACAACGTCGTTCCCGCTCGACTGGTCGAAAACATCGAGGCAGACGTTCAGGCCGCGCTCGATCGCATTGCGAGCTTCAACCCGCTCGCGCTGCTGCCTGACATGTCGGGCCTTCTGCGCGAAGCGGCAGACGGCGTCGAGAAGCTGTCGCCGCCACCCGAGCTGGCGGCCGAGCTCCACGCGCCGTTCCAGAAACTCCTGGACCTCGTCGATGCGGCACACCCGATCAAGCTGCTCGCGCCGGCGATCGAGGCCTACGACAAGGCGCTCGGCGCGTTGCCGCTGCCCTCCACCGACGGCGTGGCCGACAAGGCCATCGCGTTCGTGACATCGCTCGGCGAGCGGGCGGCCAGCGCGCTGACTTCACCGCTCGAGTCGCTGGCCGGAGACAGCGCCAAGGGTGGCGGAGGGGCGGGCGGCGGCGGGGGCATTGGCACCGCCCCACCCGGCGGCGCGCCATCGAAAGGTGCGCCGGCAGACACGAGCGGCGCAACGTCGCCAGGCGCGGTTCCACCGGACAACCTGCGGCCCGGCGACGTCGTGCGCCTTCTGGGTTACATCCCCGGCAAACTGCGCGAGCTGCTCGCCGGCATGGAGGCGAGCCAGGTCGGACAGGTGCTCGCGAGCGTCGATCGACTCACCGGCGGCCTCGCGCGCGACCTTCGTGCCGTCAGCGCCGCGCTCTGGAACGTCGAGGCGCGATTGCACGCCGATCTGAACGCGATGCTGAGCCCGCTGGCCAATCACCAGGTGCGGGCGCAGCTCGCCGTCCGCGCACGTTTTGCTCCAGGCGAGATCGACATCGAGGGCACGATCAAGGCGCTGGCGCTCGCCGGGCCCGGAGCCCTTCGCCACGAGCTCGGCGGACCGATCCGGCTCGCGCGCGACGCGGCGTACGAGACCTCGGCGACGCTGGTCCGCACCATCGGCGGCGAACTGGAGCGGACGGCTGATGCGCTGGAGCGCTGTCTGCTGTCGCGGCTCGTCGGCGACGCGGACGCCTTGTTCGCAGCCATCGACCCCGAGCCGATTGCAGCGGAGATTGACGCGTTGTTCGGCGCCATCCTCGAGAAGGCGCCGGAGATTCTGGAAGCGGCAGGCGAGGCGCTCAACGCCGCGGTCGCGCGCGTGCGCGCCCTGCTGAACGCCCTCAACCCGGGCGTCCTGGCGCAGAAGTTCCTGGCGGTGCTCGACGTCATTCGCGAGCAGTTCGATGCGCTCAGCCCGCGCCGCCTGGCCGGCGAGCTCGGCGAGATCCATGCGGCCATCCGCGCCACGATCGCGGCCTTCGATCCAGGCCCGTTCGTCACCGAAATCGCCGCCACGGTTACCGCCGTCGCGACGACGCTGCGGACCCTCGACCCGGCAACTCTGGTGGGCGACGTGACGTTCCTGAAGGACGCCGTCGCCAAACTGAAAGACGCGGTGCCGACCAAGGCGCTCGAGGGCGTCGGCACCAACCTCGTGGCGCTCGGAAAGCAGCTGGCTGCCATCGATCTCGAGGGCCTGATTGCCTCGGTCAAGACGCTGGGCCCCGAGATCGTCGAAGAATCCGAGAAAGCCGCGGCGGCCCTGCAAGGGGAAATCGTCGCGCTCCTTGAATCGCTCCGCTACGCGAGCGGGAGCGCGAGCGCCTCGATCGAGGTCCACGCATGACCGTGCCATCCCTGCTTCACGAGGCCCGCTGGTCGGCCGCGGATCCGTCTGAAGCGTCGGCACCGGCCGTGCGCGCGGGGACGCTGACGATTCCGGGTCAGCCCTGGCCACTGGGCTGGCGTCGCGACGCTGATGGCCGGCTGGTGGAGCTCCGCTGCGGCGCGCGCACCCACCTGATCGAGCGGGACGGCGCCCGCTACTTCGGCGACGAGCTGGCGATCGTGTCGGAGCTGCATGACGGCACGCGCCTCGTGCGCGTCGTGCACGCGCACGGCGAGACCTGGATCGAAGAGTATCGCGTCGATCCGCTGGGCCGGCTCGCGCACGTCGACGGCATCGACGTGGTTCGCGATCCAGTCGGACGCGTGACGCGCGCCGGCGCGTGGTCGTACGGCTACGACGGTGACGCGCTCGTGACCGTCGACGGCCCATTCGGTCGCCGCGCGATCGAGCACGACGCGACGGGACGGGCGATCGCCGTTCGAGATTCACGGGGGTATCGGGCCTTCTCGTACGACCTGGCCGGTCGGAGAATCGACGTCGCGGCACTTCCCGTCGGGACGTATCACCGCGACGAGCACGGGCG
>Ga0070667_100002716_pt1 | contig 15316 bp, 8 predicted proteins | sample KBSS33metaG_FD_64659 | JGI IMG/M metagenome (GOLD analysis project Ga0070667, IMG submission 64659) | Switchgrass rhizosphere microbial communities from Kellogg Biological Station, Michigan, USA - KBS S3-3 metaG | ecosystem: Host-associated > Plants > Roots > Rhizosphere > Soil ... | reverse complement strand
CCGGTTACGCGGTTTGTCGAAACAGAGGAGCTGGTCGGGTTCCTGAACGACCTTGCCGAAGTGATCGACGACGTTTCGGACAAGATGCCCGATCACGGCGAGTTCGTTGCGCGTTTGCCGGCGAGCAGCGCGCCGCAGCAGGCGGCGCAACCGCCAAGCGTCAACTTCGCAATCAAGTATGAGCGCATCACACACTGACGGCTGATTCAACGCGTGGCACAAAGGTCACAGCGGGCGAAGCTTTCCTGAACGCCAGATTGACATAATGCACGGGAAGGTCTTTCGTCCGCGACGGAGAGAAGTCGGTTACGTGACAATGTAACCGGTTACATATTGCCGCAGGAGAGGGGCCAGTGAGCATGACGAACAACAAGCGCAGGCTTGCGTCCGGAATTTCGACCGTCGCGATCGCGGTCTCGATGTGCCTTGCAACGCCCGCGCAGGCGCAGACGACGTCGACCGTGCGCGGCCATGTTGACGGTGCCGCCGCTGGGTCAATAGTCACACTTACCGACCTGAACACCAATCGCAGTGATACTGTGAAGGTCGACGCGCAGGGAAATTACATCATCGTTGGCCTGCCGCCGAGCACATATCGCGTGCAGTCGGGTGGTCTTTCGCAGACCGTTGTGGTGCCGTTAGGGCAGGCGGTTACGGTGGATCTAGCGGCCGCGGCGCCGTCCGCCCCAAGTGGCGGTCCCGCCATCGTTGTAGTCGGAGCCCGGACGAAGGACGTCAAAACTCCCGCCACAACGACCAACGTTTCCAGGTTTCAGATCGAGAACCTGCCGAACGGCGATCGCAACTTCCTGAATTTCGCAGCGCTTGCGCCGGGCGTCACCGTGTCGCCACCGACGTTGGGCGGTAGGGCGCGCCAGGTCCAGGCTGGCGCGATCAATTCGGACAACACGAATACGTTTATCGACGGCATCAGCATCAAGAATTTGGTCAACCACGGCGGCACCATTGGCCAGAATTATTCGTCCGGTAACCCTTTCCCGGCGTCCGCCGTCGATCAGTTTGATGTCCAGACGCAGAATTTCAAAGCCGAGTTCGAACAGGCCGGCTCGGCCGTCATTTCGTCGGTTACGAAGACCGGTGGCAATGCATTCCACGGCGAGTTGTTTGGGGAATGGCAACCCAAGGCATTCATCAGCCGGAACTTCGATGACCGGCCGGGCCATCGGAACAATTCGACCAAGCCCTACGCGCCCAAGCCTGACTTTCAGACGAAGTTCTTTGGCGGCAACATCGGCGGCCCGATCATCAAGGACAAGCTGACCTTTTTCTTCGATTTCGAAGGCACGGACAAGACGTTCGCGTCGAGTGACATCAATGTCTACAATGGCAACTTTGCCGGTCTTCCGCCGGCTGCCGCGGCTTATGCGCAGTCGGCTAGGGATCAATATAATGGGAGCTTCCCCGCGACCTTCAAGGAGCAATTGTACTTCGGGAAGCTAACCTATTTCGCGACACCTAACGATACGATCCACCTTAGCGCCTTCGTACGTCACGAATCGAATCTGCAAATCAATGGCGGCATTACGACCGTCGAGGCGTCGACGAGGAATCGAAATAACGAAAACCGTTATCAGCTCATTTGGAACCATCGCGCTTCAAACTGGCTAAACGAGTTTACCATTGCGCGCGACGTAGCCGCCAATGGTTCGATCCCAAACACCCCAGGTTCGTCCAGCATCGTTACCTTTACGGCGCCCCAGGCTGCTCCTGACCCCGACCCCAACATCGGCTGTATTGTCGTACCTGGATCTAATCCGGTAACCTACACTTGTCCGAATATCGGCAATAACCGGGTCCTTGCCCTTGGCGGTACGAACTTCTCCCAGGACGACCACCAGTACCAAACCCTGATCAAGGACAACGTGACCTTATATGGAGGTCCGCATACAATAAAATTTGGCGCCAAGATAAACTTCACCAAGTTGCAACGCCTCGAAGACAATAATAGCAGCGGGACGTATTTCTTCGATGCCGTAGGCTTTACTGGGCTGGGTTCCGAGGCGCCCTATGCGGCAACCATCAACACCGCAGACGTTCGACCGGTAACTGCCAAGAATACCGAGATCGGCCTGTTCGTGCAGGACGACTGGCGGCCGGACGACCATTGGCAGATCAGCGCCGGCTTGCGTTGGGACTATGAGTCGAATGCGAGGAACGAGAAATTCGTCACGCCGCCAGACGTCGCTGCTGCATTGAGAGCCTATCCGGGATGGCCTGCGGCCGGCATCGACCCTGAAGACTATATCTCTAACGGCCACAATCGTAAGCATTTCTTCGGCGCGTTTCAGCCGCGGCTCGGCATCTCGTACGATGTGAAGGGCGATCGGGATCTCGTTTTGATCGCGGGCGCTGGCCGCTATTACGACCGTTCGTTGTTCATCGACTCCGCACTCGAGACGATCAAAGATTATTACGAATCCGTCGCGACGATACGGACGTGCGCGATCGCCCCGAATGATCCAAACTGCGTGGCGGTTCTGCCGACCGACCCCGACCAGTTGCGCGCGCTCGGCGCAATCCAGGGAGGCGAGGTTCACCTGCTCAATAACAAGACCAAGGTGCCTTATTCCGACCAGGTGAATGCCGGTGTCCGCAAGCGGTTCGGCAAGATCAATACCGGTGTGACCTTCGCCTACATTCGGTCGCACAACATTTTTCAGGAGGTCGTCGGTAACCGGTTCCCCGATGGCAGTTACGGTGCCGACCAGATCTTCGTCTTCAACGGGGTGCCGTATTCGCGGGGCATCTTCTACGGCGGTTCCGCGATTGGCGGCGCGCCGTTGCCCGGTCACGGCAGCATTTTCATCGGTAACAGCGATGGCAAGGCGAGTTACACGGCTTTGTATTTCACCGCCGACAAGCCTTACACCGAGGATAGCGGCTGGGGCTTCAGCACTGCGCTGACTCTTTCTCGCGCTAAGTCGAACGACACCAGGAATACGAATTCGATTGGCGACCCGTTCAACTTCGACGCGCCGACCATCGGCGAGCAGGGTTGGGGTCCGGTTATCGGCATGGAAAAATGGCGCTTCGTCGGGTCGGGCACCGTCCGCATTCCGTTCGTCGATGTGAGGCTGTCCTCAATCGTCACTTTGTCCCAGGGCCCATCCTATGGCGGCGTGCTGTGCAATGTGCCGCTGACGGCGGGCGGCACCGATTGCTACACGACGAACTTCGGCATCTATCGGCCGCACGGCATCGGCTACAAGAACGTCGATCTCAACCTGTCGAAGACGTTCAAGACGCCGTGGAGCCAGGATCAGGAAGTGACCGTCTATTTCCAGGCGCTCAATGTGTTCGATTGGGTGAACCGCAACTATTCGATGTGGACCGGCGGGTTCCAGGCTATTGGCGGCCCCGGCCCGTCGCACGATCACGATGCGGGCTCGGTCGCCAGCCAAGGTCGCAACTTCAAAGCCGGAGTCAGGTTCAAGTTCTAGGTCCGGCGTGCCGGATCGGGAGGGGGATGGTAACGTCCCCCTCCTTTTCGTTTCAGGGTGAGTCGTGAAACCTGAGCTTCGGCACGTCGGCGAAAGTCGCACACCGGTTGTCGTCATCGACGATTTCAGCGGCTCGCTCGAACGCATTCTCGAAACTGCGGACGCGCTCGCCCCGTACCCCCGCCACACCAATTACTACCCCGGCCTTAGACGCATCTTCACGGCCGCTGACACGGCCGCGAACGCCTATGTCGACGAGACTTGCGAGCGCGCCGCGCAGTTCATCGCCGGCGCATTCGACATCGACTCCTTCGATCTCCTCGAAGCCAGCTTCTCGATGGTGACTCTGAAACCGACGGAGCTGACGCCGCCGCAGCGAGCGCCGCATTTCGACACGACCAACCAGAAGGATCTGGCTTTGCTGCATTACCTTCGCGCGCCGGCCAATGCGGGGACGGCTTTTTTCCGCCAGCGCACAACGGGTATCGAGCGAGTGACCGATTTGAATGTCTCGGTCTACGTCCCGGTCGCGGAGGTTCAGACGGCGCAGCTGCCCGCGGACTCGGGCTACTTCGACGGCTCGGATGAATTTTTCGAGCAGATTGGCGCCGTCGAGGCCGTCCCCGACCGGATGGTCATCTTTCAAGGCAGCCTGCTTCATTCGGGGATCATTCCGCCGGACATGCCGCTGACCGCCGACCCGCGTCAGGGTCGGTTGACCGCCAACATCTTCGTGCGCGGTCATTGAGCGGGATGCGCAATGCGGTGTTGATCCTAGCGGCATTGCTCGCGGCGGCGCCCGCCGCGGCTGAGAAGCGGACCTATATCAACCCGCTCGACTTGGATTACCGCTACAATTGGGAACAGACCAACGACGGCATCAGCTATCGCACCGGCGCCGACCCGGCGATCGTCCGGCACAAGGGCGCTTATTATCTCTTCCAGACACTGGCCGACGGTTATTGGCGCTCGACCGACTTGATCGACTGGACGTTCATCACGCCGAGCATGTGGCCGGCCGACGGGGTCGTGGCGCCGGCCGCGATTTCCGACGGCGACCGGCTGATCCTGTGGCCGTCGATGAACCGGCCGGGGCCGATTTACGTCACCACCGATCCGGCCAGCGGCAAGCTCGATTATCTGGTCCGGCGGACGTCGCCGCTGCCCGGCATGGTCGACAAGCCGCCCGAGGAAATGAAGCCCGATGAAGTGCCGCCGGGCCCGTGGGACCCGGGCCTGCTCAAGGACGACGACGGCCGCTGGTATCTCTATTGGGACAGCAGCAACGTCTTCCCCGTCTACGGCATCGAAATCGCGTTCGAAGACGGCAAGCTGATCTACAAGGGCAATGCGACGTCGTTGTTCCTGCTGCACCCCGAGCAGCATGGCTGGGAGCGGTTCGGCCAGGATCACAGCGGGCTGCTCGCCAACGGCCAGCCGACCAAACCCTATATCGAGGGTGCGTGGCTGACCAAATACGGCGGGCGCTATTACTTGCAGTACGGCGCGCCGGGGACCGAGTTCAACGCCTACGCCAACGGCACCTACGTGGCGGACAGGCCGCTCGGGCCTTATCGCTACGCCGACTACAACCCGATCGCCTACAAACCCGGCGGGTTCGTCGAGGGCGCGGGGCACGGCTCGACCTTCGAGGATGTGTACGGCAATTGGTGGAACACGGGGACGCCGTGGATCGGTTACAATTGGACGTTCGAGCGGCGGATCAACATGTTCCCGACCAAGTTCGAAGCCGATGGGCAAATGCACGCCTCGTCGCGCTTCGGCGATTTCCCGCAATATGTACCGCGGAAAAAGGTCGACGACATCGACAGCCTGTTCACCGGCTGGATGCTGCTGTCGTACCGCAAGGCGGCGAGCGCATCGTCGACCATGGGTGCGTTCGCCGCGGACCGCGTGACGGACGAAAATCCGCGGACATTCTGGGTCGCTAGCGCGAACAAGCCGGGCGAGACCTTAACCGTCGACCTCGGGAAGGCCGACACGGTGAGGGCCGTGCAGGTCAATTTCGCCGACTATAAATCGGGGCGCTTCGGCGACGCTCCGGACATCTACACCGAGTTCGAATTGCAGGGTTCGCTCGATGGTCAGAACTGGCAGTCGCTGGCGCGGACCGAGCCGCCGCGGCGCGACCGGCCCAACGCCTATTTCGAGCTGCCGCAACCAGTCCACGCGCGGTTCATCCGCTATGTCCACGGCCATGTCGGCGCGGCGAACCTGGCGATCAGCGACATCCGCGTGTTCGGCAATGCCGACGGCAAAGCGCCGGCAGTTCCGTCGAGCGTCGTTGGGCAGCGCCATACCGACCAGCGCGATGCGACGATCCGCTGGGCCAAGGTTCCGGGCGCGGTCGGCTATAATATCCGCTTCGGGATCCGGCCGGACCGGTTGACGCTGACGCATCAATTGTGGGCCGACGAGCTCGGCAGCGAAGCGACGCTAACCAAGGAACTGCGCTCGCTGAACGTCGGCGTGCCCTATTGGGTGGCGATCGAGGCGTTCAACGAGACCGGCGTGTCCAAGCTGAGCCGCGTCGTCCCGGTCCGCTAGCGGAGCCAGCCGCCCGTGAAGCCGGCGCGCATGAGGCCTTGGCGGATTGCGGGGACGCGGCTTATGTGCCGCCAGATGAAGTCGTCGCGGTAATTGGCGGCCTGGAGCAGGATCGGCCCCTGGTCGATGCCGAGACAATCGCTCGCGACCCAGCCGTGGTTCGGGTCGACCGAACCTGTCCCGAGCCTGGCGTGGGTGTAGCGGAAGCTGGGGTTGAAGCTGTCGACGAAGCCATAGCGACCGAACAGGCCGGGCTGCCGCATCAACGCCGCGGCACAGGGGATCGCAATTTCCGGCGCGAACGGGAGAGCGCCAAGCGCGGCGCTCGGCGTGATGGTGCCGTCGTCGCGGCCGTCGGGCTCGCCGATCGGCCCGCGCGCCGAATAGCCGAAGAAGCTCCGGGTTTCGCCGCGATAGGGCAGCTCGAATCCACCCGGCCCGTCGCAGGCCGCCAACCCCCACACGTCCTTCGAATAGCCCCGCCACCGCATGGGATTGGCAATGCAATAAGCGCGGTTGGCCCAGGTCTCGCGGCGGCTATTCTCGAAATAATCGAAACCCGCAGCACGCATTGCGGCGTCGCGGATGCCGCGGAAGTCGATGAAGATCTGGCTGTACTGGCCGGGGAACAACGGCGCGAAGGCGATGCGCCGCGTCGGGCCGGAGCCGCGCCAGAATTTGGGGTAGGGCGCGGTCCATTGTTCCCACAGATCCGCCGGCGCGGGATAGGTTGGCGAACCAAGCGCGAGGATGTTGACGAACATGCCCTCGTTGAAGCCAACCCAATTGGCGCGAATGAGACCGCTTTCGGGGTGCCAGCCCATCGAAATCGCCTTGCGGCCATCGGAGCGGAAGAAGTTCCAGTCGGCGCGGGCGTAAAGGGCGTCGCCGAGGCGGCGGATTTCGCGCTCGGCGGGGTCGTCGCGACCGTAATATTGCCCGGCGAACAATACGCCCATCAGCAGGATCGTGGTGTCGACGCTCGACAGCTCGACGTCACGGAACCGCGCGCCGGTTTGCATGTCGAGAAAATGATAGAAGAAGCCCTTGTGCCCGGCACCGCTCGGACCCTGGGGCGCATTCCAGAAGAAGCGCAGGGTGGTCAGCGTCAGGTCGCGGGCCTCGGCGCGCGTGCACCAGCCGCGCTCCGCGCCGATCGCATAGACGGGCAGCGCGAAGCCGACCGCGGCGATGCTGGCGAAGGACGGCGTCGGCCAGCGGTCGGGCACGAGCCCGTTGGCCCGGTCTACCGTGTCCCAGAACCAGCGGAACGTGCGCCGCTCGATCTCTTCGTAAAAAGCAGGCAGGCGACGCGACGCCTGGGCGGCGGCCAGCGCGGCGGTCCCCGGTATCGCGGCATTGCCGAGCAGCAGTGACGAGCCGGCGAGCAATCGGCGGCGGTCGAGCTGGATCACCGGACCGACGCCCCGGCGACTGTCGAGCCGCGCACGACCAGCTCGGGCGCGTGCAATTCCTCGCCGATGCTGTCTTCTTCGCCCTCGAGCATGCGGATCAGGCGCTCGATCGCCCGTTCGCCGAGTTCCGCGATGCGCACCCGCACCGTGGTCACGCCAAGGTGGCTGGCGAGCGGAACATCATCGAACCCCGCGACGGCGATATCCTCCGGAACCTTATGGCCACGCGCGCGCAAAGCCTCCAACGCGCCGATGGCCATCATGTCGTTGCCGGCAAAGATCGCGTCGAAACTCCGGCCGGCGTCGATCAGGGTCGCGACCGCCGCGGCGCCCGATTCCTCGTAGAAATCGCCCTGGATGACGATCGATTCGAGGTCGCGGTGCCGCTTCAGCGCGTCGGTGAACGCCGCCGCGCGCTCCTCGGCATCAATGTTGCCCTGGGGTCCCGAGATATGGACGATATGGCGCCGTCCCGTGGCAACGAGGTGGTCGACCACGGCGCGCGCACCGGCAGCGTTGTCGAGGTGAATGGCGGGCCGGTCGCTGACCTCCGCCCGCGTGTTGACCAGGACCGCCGGCGTGCCGCGGGGGAGGGCCGTGGCGAACTCAATGTCTTCCAAGTGGGGCGCCATGACGATCAGACCATCGACCCGACCGCGCATGGCTTTCAAGACCGCCTCGGCCTCGCCGCTCTGCGCATGCATGTTGGACAGCAGCAGAAGGTAGCCGCGATCGGTCGCCAGCCGGTCCATGCCGCGCACGATCTCGGAAAAGAATTCACCGTGGAGGTTGGGGAGGACGACGCCGATCGCCCCGGTCTTGGCCAGGCTCAGGCTGCGCGCCCCGGCGTGCGGGACATAGCCAAGCGCATCGACCGCGGCAGTGACCCGGGCGCGGGTCTCGTCGCTGACATTGTCGAGGCGGTTGAGGACGCGCGACACCGATGCGACCGACACCTGGGCGCGGCGCGCAACATCACGGATTGTCGCTTCGGCCATGACCTCCCCTTGCCGCCGTTATGATCATCAAGGCGATGTTCGCAAGCAATTGCAAATGGCTCGCGGCTCGTCCATGTAACCGGTTACATAGAGCGTCAAGTCTAACCCGTCCTCGTGCCGGATGGCGCCAAGACTTGCGTTGGGAGCGCGCACAATGGAGGGGAAGCTCATGCCAGACATGCGCATTTCGCGCCGGGCTGCGATCATTGGCACGGGCGCTGTTGCCGCGTGGCTGGCGAGCCCCGCGCGGGCGCTGATCGCGGCAGCCGGCAATCTCGCGGTTCCCGGGTTCGTCGACGATCTGGTTGGGCGCATGACGCTCGAGGAGAAGGCCGGCCAGCTCAGCCTCATGGCCTCCGCCTGGGGCGGCGGTGTGGCGGCGGCGCTTAACCCGCCGAGCGAGGGCTCGAGCTTTCCGCAGCAGGTAGAGGAAGCGCGGCAAGGACAGCTGACCGGCGTATTCAATGGCAATGGCGCGCGGATGGCGCGCATCCTGCAGACCGCGGCGGTCAAGACTTCGCGGCTCAAGATACCACTGATTTTTGCCGCCGACATCATCCACGGCCATCGGACGATCTTTCCCGTGCCGCTGGCCGAAGTCGCCAGCTTCGAGCCCGAACTCGCCCGGCGCACTGCGGCGGCGGCGGCGTTCGAGGCGGCCGGTTCGGGGATCGATTGGACCTTCTCGCCGATGGTCGACGTGGCGCGCGACCAGCGCTGGGGCCGCGGGGTCGAAGGCGGGGGCGAGGACGTGCTGCTCGGCTGCCTGTTCGCCGCCGCAAGGGTCCGCGGCTTCCAGGGTGACGATCTCAAGGCCGGCGACCGGATGCTGGCCTGTATCAAGCATTTCGCGGCCTACGGCGGAGCCGAAGCTGGGCTCGACTACAACACTGTCGACATGTCCGAACGGACGCTGCGCGAGGTCTATTTGCAGCCGTACAAGGCGGGCTTCGATGCCGGCGCCTTGTCGGGGATGGCCTCGTTCAATGAGATTTCCGGCGTTCCATCGACCGGCAACCGCTGGCTGATGGCCGACCTGTTGCGCGGTGAGTGGGGTTTCCAGGGCTTCGTCGTGTCCGACTACACCGGCGACGAAGAAATGATCCTCCACGGCTATGCCAAGGATGGGCGCGACGCCGCGCGGCTGGCGCTGCTCGCCGGCGTCGACATGAGCATGCAGAGCGGGCTCTACCGCAAGTTTCTTCCCGACCTGGTGCGCAAAGGCGACGTCCCGCAAGCCGTGATCGACCAATCGGTCCGGCGGGTGCTGGCGATGAAAGCGATGCTCGGGCTGTTCGACGATCCCTTCCGGCGGATCGACGAGAAGCGCGAACAGGCGCGCTCGATGCTGCCGGCGACGCGGGCGCTGGCGCGCGAGTCCGGCCGCAAGTCGATCGTGCTCTTGAAGAATGACGGCGACCTGCTGCCGCTGCCGCGCGCGGGCAAGCGGATCGCGTTGATCGGGCCATTCGCGAGCGGGCAGCATGATCTGGTTGGGCCATGGGTGGTCTACGGCGACGACGCCAAATCGGTCGATCTCGCGACCGGCGTGCGCGCGGCACTGGCCGACAGGGCATCGCTGATCGTCGCCCCGGGCTCGGGCATCGAAGAACCCCTCGCCGGCGGGATCGCCGCGGCGGTCGCCGCGGCCCAGCAGGCCGATATCGTCGTGCTGGCGATCGGCGAAGGGCAGGGCATGTCGGGCGAGGCCCAGTCGCGCACCGAAATCGTCGTTCCCGAGCCGCAGCAAGCGCTCGCCGAAGCCATCGCCGCGACCGGAAAGCCGATCGTCGTCGTCCTGAAGCATGGCCGCGCGCTCGCGCTCCATGGGGCCGTTGCCAACGCGCCGGCCATCCTCGCGACCTGGTTCCTCGGCACCGAGACCGGCAATGCAATCGCGGATGTCCTGTTCGGCGCTTACGGCCCATCCGGCCGCCTGCCGGCAAGCTTCCCGCGCGCATCGGGTCAGGAGCCTTATTATTACGCGCACAAGACGACCGGCCGGCCCAATCCGCCGGGGCCGCTCGAAGCATATAAGGCGCATTATCGGGGCATTCCGAACAGCGCGCTTTATCCGTTCGGCCACGGCCTGACCTACGGCAAGATCGACTATGCCGAGTTCGCTTTGGGATCGCCGACGCTGGCGATGAACGGCGAGATCAAGGTCAGCGCGCGCGTGACCAATCGCGGCACCCGCGCCGCCGAGGAAGTGGTGCAACTCTACGTCCACGATCGCACCGCGAGCATCACGCGTCCGGTGCGCGAGCTAAAGGCGTTTCGCAAGCTGGCCCTCGCGCCCGGTCAGTCCGAAATCGTCAGCTTCACCCTGCGTGCTGTCGACCTGCAATTCGTCGGCCTCGCCAACCAATGGGTGGTCGAGCCGGGCATGTTCGATGTGTGGATCGCTCCATCCTCCGAGAGCGACGGGGTTTATGGCGCGTTCGAGCTGCTCGCCTAGGCGGCGGTTTCGCTCGATACCTGCGCGGCGGCCCGCCGATTGGCGCTACGGCCCAGCGGATTGAAGATCATCGCGATACCGGACAGCGCAAGGAACAGCAGCGGCACGAGCGCGACTGTTGCGCGCATGGCCGTCAGCGTGTGCGCGCTTTGCTGGACATTCGCGACATAGCCCGACGAGGCGTAGGTCCAGCCGAGGATGGCGGTGGCGATGCCGATGGCGATGCGCTGCAGCAGCGCGGCCACGCCAAACACCGCGCCTTCGACATGCAGTCCAGTTTCGACCTCGCCATATTCAATCGTGTTCGGGAGCATCGCCCAGAAGGTGAAGTGCATCCCGACGATGAGGACCTGCATGCCGATCAGGAACAATTGCATGCCCGTCGACGTGCGGACATCGCCCAGCGCGAATCCGGCGAGTCCGAGCATCGCTGCGGACGTTGCAATCAACCACAGGGTTCGCAGGCCGAGGAAGCGGCCGGCCACCATCCACCCCAGGATCGCGACCGCGCCGACGGCATTGACCGACGCGAGCGCGAGCTGCCCGGCTTCGAAATCGCTGAGAACATATTTGAAGTAATAGAGCACCGATTTGCCAAGCACGGTCACGGCAATGATCATCGCCAGCATCGCGGCGTTGAGCGCGACGAAGGCCCGGTTGCGGGCGAGGCTGATCAGCGCGGTCCGGGTGCTTCCCGGTGGCGGCCGTTCGACCTGCGCAGATTCGCGATAGGTCGTGCCAACCAGGACCATGATGGCGGCGCCGATGACCGCAAAGATGACCGCTGCCGCGAGGTAGGTCCGCGGCGTATCAACCGATCCGGTAAACCAACGGCCGATCGGGACCGTCCCGAGCGCGACGAGCACCGCTGCGCAGGTGCCGAATAACATGCGCATGCCGGCAATCAGCGCACGATCGCCCGGGTCGGCGCTAACCCGCGCGGACATCGCGAGATAGGGGACGTTGGTCGCGGCATAGGCGGTGCGGAACAGGAGTTGGCCGGCGAGCACGACGCCGGCCCCCAACACGCCCGGCAGAGCCGGCGGAAAGTAAGCGAGGACGAACGAGATGCCGAGCGGGGCCGCGCCCGCCGCGAGCAACGGCCCGTAGCGCAGGCGGCTCTGCCAGCGGTCGACGAGAATGCCGGCGGTGAAATTGGCGATCCCGTCCCACACCGACGCGATCGCGTAGACCGTCGCCGCGACCGCGATCGGGAGCTTCATCGCGTCGGTGTAATAGAACAACAGGAAAAGCATCACGCTCTGCCAGTAAAGGTTGAAGGCGAAGTCTCCGAAGGCGAAGAGCGACAGCCGCGGTTTTGTGGGGTGGGTCACTGCCACGCGCCTAGCAATCGCCGTGCGCCGAGAGAAGCGCGGGAGGGACGTGCGGAACAAGCCCGAACGATGTTGTCGCTCGCAGCATGGCGAGCGTATTGATTTTCTACGTCCAGTCTGGTGAAGCTGACTTGGTCTATCGTAAAGTTCTGTCGTAACCGCGTCCCGTCGAAAGCTACGTCTAGCCGCGAAAGAAGGGTGATGGCCGACCTGCGACATTGCGCGCGCCTGAGTGCCCCGGGGGTTGCGCTTTTCATGCTCGGCTGCAACCGCGGCATTCTCGATCCGGTTGGACCGGTCGCCGTCGCCGAAAAGCAGATCCTGATCAATTCGACCGCGATCATGCTCGCGATCATCATCCCGACGATGATCGCGACGGTCGCGTTCGCGTGGTGGTTCCGGCGCGGCAACACGCGCGCGACGTACCGCCCGGACTGGGAATATTCGGGCGCGATCGAGATGGTGGTCTGGGCCATTCCCGCATTGACGATTCTGCTGCTTGGCGGGATTACGTGGATCGGGAGCCATGACCTCGAGCCGAGCAAGCCACTCCAATCCGCCAACGCCCCGATCAACGTCGAAGTCGTCTCGCTCGATTGGAAATGGCTGTTCATCTACCCCGACCAGGGCGTTGCCACCGTCAATCAACTGGTTGTGCCCACCGGCACGCCGGTCAGCTTCCGGCTGACCTCGGCGACGGTGTGGAACAGCTTCTTCGTCCCGCAGATGGGGACGATGATCTATACCATGCCGCGGATGACCACGCGACTGAACCTGCAAGCCGATCGGCAGGGAACCTTCGAGGGCCTGTCGTCCCATTTTAGCGGTGCCGGCTTTCCCGGCATGCAGTTCAAGGTCCAGTCGCTGCCGCCCGATCAGTTCGCCATGTGGGCCCAGGGCGCGCGTGGCCAGGGTGTAACGCTCGACGGCCGCACCTATGCCGAGCTGGCCAAGCCCAGCAGTTACGTGAAGCCGATTACTTACGGCGGCGTCCAGCCCGGGCTGTTCGAAGCGATTGTCGCGGATCGCGTCCAGCAAGCTGGTGCGCCGCACGCTGCCCCGCCGGCGCAGCCAGAAACGCCGGAGGGCTGAGCATGTTTGGCAAGCTGACCTGGGATGCCATTCCGTTCCACGAGCCGATCCCGCTGATCACCTCGATCGTCGTCCTGCTGGCGATCGTCGGGCTTGTTGCATGGGTGTGGCGCAACGGCTGGTGGCCTTATCTGTGGAACGAGTACGTCACCTCTACCGATCACAAGCGCATCGGCGTCATGTACATCGTGCTGGCATTGCTGATGCTGGTGCGCGGCTTTGCCGATGCGATCATGATGCGCGCCCAGCAGTCGCTCGCGATCGGCGCGTCCCAAGGGTATCTGCCGCCCGAGCATTATAACCAGCTGTTTTCCGCGCACGGCACGATCATGATCTTCTTCGTGGCGATGCCCTTTGTCATCGGCTTCATGAACTTCGTGGTTCCGCTGCAGCTCGGCGTGCGCGACGTTGCCTTCCCCACGCTCAACAATGTCAGTTTTTGGCTGAGCGCGTCCGGCGCCCTGCTGATCAATCTCAGCCTGTTCATCGGCGAATTCGCCCGAACCGGATGGCTCGCCTTTCCGCCGCTGAGCGAGAAAGCCTTCTCCCCTGGAGTCGGCGTCGATTACTATCTCGTCGCCCTGCAGATATCCGGTGTCGGGACGGTGCTCACCGGGGTCAATTTTGTCACCACCATTTTGAAGACCCGAGCGCCGGGCATGAGTTACCTGCGCATGCCGGTGTTCTGCTGGACCGCGTTGGCGTCGAACCTGCTGATCATTGCCGCCTTTCCGGTCCTGACCGTGGTGTTGGCCGAGCTCATGCTCGACCGCTATCTCGGCTTCCACTTTTTCACCAATGACGGTGGCGGCAACTCGATGCTCTACATGAACCTGATCTGGGTCTGGGGGCATCCTGAAGTCTACATCCTGGTCCTGCCGGCGTTCGGCATATTCTCTGAAGTCGCCGCCACCTTCTCCGGAAAGCCTTTGTTTGGGTATCGGTCGATGGTCTTTGCGACGATGGCCATTTGCATCATCTCGTTCTGCGTCTGGTTGCATCATTTCTTCACCATGGGCGCGGGCGCGAACATCAATGCCGTGTTCGGCATCGCAAGCATGATCATCGGCATCCCGACCGGCGTGAAAATCTACAACTGGCTATTCACGATGTACGGGGGGCGAGTGCGTTTTACGGTGCCGATTTATTACCTGATCGGCTTCATGCTGACCTTCGTCGTCGGTGGACTGACCGGGGTCCTGCTGGCGATCCCGCCGGTCGACTTCGTAGTGCACAACAGCCTGTTCCTGGTCGCGCACTTTCACCATGTGATCATCGGCGGCGTCGTGTTCGCGCTAATGGCCGGATACACGTACTGGTTCCCGAAAGCGTTCGGGTTCACGCTCGATGAACGCCTCGGCAAGGCGATATTCTGGTGCTGGTTCATCGGCTTCCACCTCGCCTTCATGCCACTCTACGTGCTCGGCTTCTGGGGGGCGACCCGGCGCATGCAGCACATCCCCGATCCGACCTGGGCGCCATGGCTAAACGTCGCGTTCGTCGGCGCCGCAATCATCGGCCTCGGCATCGTCCTGACGGTCGTCCAGCTGCTCTATTCGATCAAAACCCGTGACCAGCGGCGGGATATCACCGGTGACCCGTGGGACGGCCGCACGCTCGAGTGGCTGACGCTGTCACCGCCGCCGCACTACAATTTCGCGGTGCTTCCCGACGTGCATGGCGAAGAGGCCTATTGGACGCGCAAGCAGACCGCGATCAAAGAAGACAAGCTGATCGAGGAACCCAATTACCAGCCGATCGAAATGCCGATCAACACGCCGACCGGGGTGATCGTCGCCTTCTTCGCCTCAATCTGCGGGTTTGCTGTCATCTGGTACATCTGGTGGCTGGCGATCGTCGGCCTGATCGGCGCCTTTGCGATCTTCGTTTGGTACGCGTGGCGCGACGAACATGAGCATATCATTCCGGTCAAGGAAGTCCGGGCAAATGCGCGGGAGCGCCGTCGCATCCGGATGGAGCATCTCCACAC
>Ga0070667_100002713_pt1 | contig 15329 bp, 17 predicted proteins | sample KBSS33metaG_FD_64659 | JGI IMG/M metagenome (GOLD analysis project Ga0070667, IMG submission 64659) | Switchgrass rhizosphere microbial communities from Kellogg Biological Station, Michigan, USA - KBS S3-3 metaG | ecosystem: Host-associated > Plants > Roots > Rhizosphere > Soil ... | reverse complement strand
CAGACGCATCTGCTGCCGACCGTCGACGCCGACCTGGCCTGGATCGCCCGCAGCCTGGGCTTCGGCTGCCGCGTCGACGGCGCGAACAACGACACCGCGGCCTGCGACCTGCTCGACCTGCTCGGTGCGACCCGCGAGTTCGTCGCGATGGAATTCGACGCGTTGCTGCACGACGGCCGCGCACCGGCCGCGAAGCCGGGCGGCTGCCGCACCGGCAGCTGCGGTGTGGCGCCGCCGCCGATCGACAGCGAGGCCTTTCTCGAGCAGCTGCCCGCCGAGCTCGCCGCGCGCGTGCAATCGTGGCGCGAGCAGCCGCGCATCAAGATGCTGCGCGACGACAGCAAGCTGCGGCTGGCGCGGCTGATCAAGCGCGCCGCGCACGCGGTGCGCGACGACGAGTGCACGATGGACGCGGCGATCCGCTTCGTCGACTGGGTCGAGCCGCTGCTGCGGCGCGAGAGCTACCTCGCGATGCTGGTCGAACGGCCCGAGGTTCAGACGCGGCTGCTGCGCCTGCTGGGCCTCGCGCGCTGGCCGATGCGCTACCTGATGCTGCACCCCGGCGTGATCGACGAACTTGCCGACGAGCGGCTGCTGCACAGCCGCTTCGAGCCGGCCGCATTCGCCACCGAACTCGAGGAGCGCCACGCGGCCTGGGAGCGCTCCGGCCAGGCCGACGAGGAGTCGCTGCTCGACACGCTGCGCCGCGCCCACCACGCCGAGGTGTTTCGCACGCTGGTGCGCGATGTCGAAGGCCACATCACGGTCGAGCAGGTCGCCGACGACCTCTCGGCCCTGGCCGACGCCACGCTGTGCCTGGCGCTGCGCTGGGCCTGGAAGCACCTGAAGCAGGCGCATCTGCCCGAGCCGCGGCTGGCCGTCATCGCCTATGGCAAGCTCGGCGGCAAGGAGCTCGGCTACGGCAGCGACCTCGACCTGGTCTTTCTCTACGACGATGCCGAGGAAGCGGACGCGGACCAGGCCGGCGAGATCTACGGTGCATTCGTGCGCAAGCTGATCAACTGGCTCACGCTGCGCACCGCGGCCGGCGAGCTGTTCGACATCGACACCGCGCTGCGGCCGAACGGCAACTCCGGCCTGCTCGTGACCTCGCTCGCGTCGTTCGAGCGCTACCAGAGCGGCCGCGGCAGCAACACCGCATGGACCTGGGAGCACCAGGCACTCACGCGCGCGCGCTGGTGCGCGGGCTGGCACGCGCTCGAGCCGGCCTTCGACGCCGTGCGACGCAACGTGCTGTGCGCGCCGCGCGATGCCGACGCGCTGCGCGCCGAGGTGCGGGCGATGCGCGCGAAGGTGCGCGACGCGCACCCGACCCGCAGCGGCCGCTTCGACGTCAAGCACAGCGCCGGCGGCATGATGGACGCCGAGTTCGCGGTCCAGTACCTGGTGCTGGCGCACGGCGCCACGCATGCGGGGCTGCTCGACGATGTCGGCAACATCGCGCTGCTGCAGCGCGCGCAGCAGTACGGCTTGCTGCCCGATCCCATCGGCAGCGCCGCCGGCGACGCCTACCGCGAGCTGCGTCGCGCGCAGCACCGGGCGCGCCTGGACGAGCAGCCGACGCAGGTCGAGCCCGCTGCGATGGCGGCGCAGCGCGACGCGGTGCTTGCGTTGTGGCGGGCCGTGTTCGGCGCGGACGCGACCCCGGCAGCCGCCGCCCCGTGACGCGCGGCCGCCGCGCCTGGATCGGTCTGTCGATCCTGCTCGGCGCGTGCGCGCTGGCCGGGTGGACGCTGCCGCACGAAACGCTCGACTGGCAGCCCGCGCTCGCGCTGCGCGAGCCGTGGCGTGCCGTCAGCGCGGTCGGTGTGCACTACAGCCTGCAGCACCTGCTCGCGAACCTCGCCGGCGTGGCGCTGGCCGGCGCGTTCGGCGCGGTCGCGCAGGTGACGGCCCGGCTCGCCGGGGCCTGGCTCGCCGCGTGGCCGCTGACGCAGCTCGGCCTGCTCGCGCGGCCCGACCTCGCGCACTACGGCGGCCTGTCGGGCGTGCTGCATGCGGGCGTCGCCGCCGTCGTCGTGTTCCTGCTGCTCGACGGCACGCGCGCGCAGCGCTGGCTCGCCGCCGCGGTGCTGCTCGGCCTCAGCCTGAAGATCGCGAGCGAATCGCCGTGGGGGCCTGCGCTGCGCTACCCCGCCGGTTGGGACATCGCGGTGGCCCCGTTCGCGCATGCGAGCGGCGCGCTCGCCGGCGCGCTGTGCGCGATCATCGCGTTGCGCTGGCCGCGCCCTGCCGCGCGCGAACGACCATGACTGAACGCAAGAGCCATCTCGACACGCTGGCGGTGGCCTCGCTGGTGGGCTGCTGCTTTCTGTGGGGCCTGAACCAGGTCGCGGCAAAGGCGGCGATGCCCGAGGTGCCGCCGCTGTGGCAGGCCGCTTCGCGCTCGCTCGGCGGCGCGGCGCTGGTCGCGCTGTGGGCGCGTTGGCGTGGCATCCGCCTGTTCACGCCGGACGCGACCCTGCGCGGCGGGCTGCTCGCCGGTGCGCTGTTCGCCGCCGAGTTCGTCTGCATCTTCGTCGGGTTGCAGTACACGACCGCGTCGCGGATGGCGGTGTTCATCTACATCTCGCCGTTCGTGGTCGCGCTGGGAATGCCGTTCATCGCCCATGCCGAGCGGCTGTCGCGCGTGCAGCTGGCCGGCTTGCTGCTGGCGTTCGCCGGCGTCGCCTGGGCCTTCGCGGAAGGCTTCACGAAGCCCGCGGCCGGCCCGCACCAGCTGCTGGGCGACGGCCTGGGCGTGCTCGCCGGCGTGCTCTGGGGCGCGACGACCTTGGCGATTCGTGGGACGAAGCTCGCAGCCGCGTCGGCCGAGAAGACGCTGCTGTACCAGCTCGCGATCTCGGGCGCGCTGTTGCTCGTGCTGGCGGTGTTGCAAGGCGCGCCGATACCGACGCGGCTGTCGACACTGGCCTGGGCCTCGATGGGCTTCCAGATCGTGATCGTCACCGCGGCGAGCTATCTGGTCTGGTTCTGGCTGATCCGCCGCTACCCGGCGACGCGCCTGGCCTCGTTCACGCTGCTGACGCCGGTGTTCGGGCTGCTGCTCGGCGCGCTGCTGCTGGGCGAGCCGATCACCGCGCGGCTGGTCGTCGCGCTGGCCGCGGTCGCGACGGGCATCGTGCTGGTGAATCGCCGATGATCGAGTCGGCCCTGCTCCGCATCGTGCTGCGGTTGGCGCTCTGCGCAGCCTTGTCGTGGTGCGTCTGGCGCCTGCTCGGGCTCGCGCCGATGGTGGCCACCGCGCCGCTGTGGGGCATTGCGCTGGCCAAGCCACTGGTCGACCTCATCAGCGAAGCGCGCCACGGCATGCGCCGTCATGTCTGGAAGCCGCTCGAAGGTCGCCACTTCGTGTTCCGCGGCATGCCGCTGCAGGTGCTCGAAGATGCCGACCACCGGCGCTGGGTCCGCGCCGCCGACGTGCGCCGCATCGTCGGCCACACCGCGTCGAACAACGCGCTCGCGCTGACCTACCCGAACGGCTGGCGCCTGCTCGGGCAACCGGCCGAGCCGCACTTCAGCGACGAGGCGCTGATCGCGCACCTGACCAAGGAGAGCGCGCCCGAGGCGCTGCGTTTTCGGCACTGGGCCGAGCGCGAAATCGCGTTTCCGGCGCGGCGGCTGCGCGAGCGGCTGGGCATCCGCACCGAGCCGCCCGACTTCGTCGCGAGCGACTGAGGTCGATCGGTTCGGGTCAGGCGCGGATGCGCGCGACCAGCGCGCTCGTCGAATAGCCGTCGACGAACGCCAGTGCGCGCGCCTGGCCGCCCCAGCTGCGCACCCACTTCGTCTCGTCCAGCGTCTCGATGTCGTAGTCGCCGCCCTTCACGTAGAGCTGCGGGCGCACGAGCTTCATCAGCTCGACCGGCGTGTCCTCGTCGAACAAGGTCACGAGGCTGACGCTTTCGAGCGCCGCGAGCACGCAGGCGCGGTCGAGCTCGGTGTTCAGCGGGCGGTCCGGCCCCTTGCCCAGGCGGCGCGCCGACGCGTCGCTGTTCAGCCCGAGCACCAGGCTGCCGCCGAGCGCACGTGCCTGCGCCAGGTAGCTGACATGGCCGCGGTGCAGGATGTCGAACACGCCGTTCGTGAACACCACCGGCCGCGCCAGCGCGGCCACGCGTGCCGCGAGCTCGGCGCGCGGGCAGAGTTTGTCGAGGAAGCTCGGGTCCATGCGCGAATTGTCGCCTGCGTGCCAACCCGCCGCGCCGTGGCGCCGATAGACTGCGCGCACAAACAAGCATCGGAGACTTCCATGATCGTGCTCTGTGGGTTCTCGATTTCGAACTACTACAACAAGGTCAAGCTGGCGCTGCTCGAAAAGGGCATCCCGTTCACCGAAGAGATCGTGATGACCGGTCGCAAGGACGAAGCCGTGCTCGGCGCCTCGCCGCTGGCCAAGATCCCATTCATCCGCACCGAGCACGGCAGCCTTTGCGAAAGCCAGGTGATCCTCGACTACCTCGAGGCCGCGTACCCGACCCCGCCGCTGCTGCCGGCCGACCCCTGGCAGGCGGCGAAGGTGCGCGAACTGGTCACCTTCATCGACCTGCACCTGGAGCTGGTCGCGCGCGAGCTGTACGGCAAGGCCTTCTTCGGCGCCGAGATCAGCGACGCGAACGCGCAGCGCATCCGCAAGCTGCTGACCCGCAACATCGCCGGCTTCCAGCGCCTCGCGAAGTTCGCGCCCTTCGTCGCCGGCGCCGAATTCACGCAGGCCGATTGCGCGGCGTGGGCGAGCCTGGGCGTCGTCGCACTGGCGACGAAGGCGGTCTACGGCGAGGACTTGCTCGGCGCCGCCGGCATCGACTGGAAGGCCTACTCGAAACTCATCGGCGCGCGACCGAGCGCGCAGCGCGTCAGCGCCGACCGCAAGGCCGATCAGGAGCGGGCGGCTGCCGCGAAGGCCGGCTGAGCCGGCCCGGCGTGCCGATCAGGCCGGCAGCACGCCCGCGACCGCGGTCTTCTTGGCCGCCGCGGCGACGGCGGCCGTCACCTCCTTGCGGAAGCGATTCAGCTCCTGGACGCTGGCGAAGCTGCGCTCCATCAGCAGGCTCATGTTGTGCAGGATGCGCTCGACCACCTTGGTCTCCCAGACCGCGTCGAACTGGATCTGCTTGTCCAGCCACTGTTCGAGCCACTCCGGGTTCGGCAGGCGGCTCTGCACCGTGTCGCGCGGGAACAGCTTGGCGTTGACGTGCAGGTTGGTCGGGTGCAGCGCCTGCGCGGTGCGGCGGGCGCTGGCCATCAGCACGCCGACCTTCGCGAACGCCGCGCGCGCCTCGTCGCCGAAGTTCTGCAGCGCGCGCTTCATGTAGCGCAGGTAGGCGCCGCCGTGGCGCGCCTCGTCGCGCGCCAGCGTCTCGTAGATCGCCTGGATCACCGGTTCGGTGTGCCACTCGGCGGCGCGCCGGTACCAGTGGTTCAGGCGGATCTCGCCGCAGAAGTGCAGCATCAGCGTCTCGAGTGCGGGCGCCGGGTCGAACTCGAAGCGCACCGCCTGCAGCTCGGCCTCGGTGGGCACCAGCTCGGGCCGGAAGCGTCGCAGGTATTCCATCAGCACCAGCGAATGCTTCTGCTCCTCGAAGAACCACACGCTCATGAAGCCGCAGAAGTCGGCGTCGTCCTTGTTGTCGCGCAGGAACATCTCGGTGGCCGGCAGCGCCGCCCACTCGGTGATCGCATTCATCTTGATCGTCTGAGCCTGCTCTTCGGTGAGCTTGCTGGCGTCGAAATGGTCCCAAGGGATGTCCTTGTCCATGTTCCAGCGCACCGCTTCGAGCTGCTTGAAAAGTTCAGGGTAAATCATCGCGTGGGGGCCTCGTAGTGGGCGGGATTCTAGTCCGCGCCGTGTGACCGAGACGCGTGCAAGCGCAGGCCGGACGCGGGGCGGCGCGCAGCCCGCAGCGCCGGATCGCCGCGACGCATCCAAATCGTGCCGCCCCGCGTAGATGACGCACAGGCCCCAAGCTCATCCGACACGCCGACTTCATCACACCACGATCCCCACGCCTGGCACACCCTGATCGAACGGTCGCACTTCTTTACGTTCACGGTCAGGGAACTCGGGGCGGGGCCCGCCTTCCAACCCTACAGGCCCGTCGTGCTCCGAGCGGCGGGCGGTGCCAGTCACCTCATTTTTTGTTGCGAAGCCACCGGTTCGATCCGGTCGCAATCCCCGGGCGGTTGATCTCCTCCCTCCTCCCTCCCTGATTCCCTCGGGGGCGCTTCGCAACACTCTTCTCCATGCCGAGGGCCGCGTCGCGCGGCCCTCGGCCGGCGCAACTCGGCGCTCGGTCATCTCAACCAGCCCTTGCGCCTGAAGAAGATGAACGGCGCGGCCACCGAGGCCAGCATCAGCACCAGTGCGAACGGGTAGCCCCAGCTCCAGTCGAGTTCGGGCATGGCCTTGAAGTTCATGCCGTAGATGCTCGCAATCAGCGTCGGCGGCAGCAGCGCGACGCTGGCGACCGAGAAGATCTTGATGATCTTGTTCTGGTTGATGTTGATGAAGCCGACGGTGGCGTTCATCAGGAAGTTGATCTTGTCGAACAGGAAGGTGCTGTGGCTGTCCAGCGAGTCGATGTCGCGCAGGATCTGACGCGCCTCCTCGAACTGCTCGGCATTGAGCATGCGCGAACGCATCATGAAGCTGACCGCGCGCCGCGTGTCCATCACGTTGCGGCGGATGCGGCCGTTCAGGTCTTCCTCGCGCGCGATCGCATTCAGCGCCTCGCCGGCGGCCTGGTCGTTGACGTCCTGCGTGAGCACGCGCGCGCTGACCTTCTCGAGGCTGTCGTAGATGCCCTCGAGTGCGTCGGCGCTGTACTCGGCATCGGCGTCGTAGAGCTTGAGCAGAACGTCCTTCGCGTCCTCGATCAGCGCCGGAATGCGCCGCGCGCGAAGGCGAAGCAGGCGGAACACCGGCAACTCCTCGGCGTGGATCGAGAACAGCACGTTGCGGAACAGGATGAACGCGACGCGCACGTTGCGCGGGCCGCCGTCGTCGATCTCGGCGTCGATCAGGAAGTCGGAGCGGATGTGCAGCTCGCCGTTGTCCTCCTCGTAGAAGCGCGCCGATTCCTCGAGGTCGTCGTCAACCACATCAGCCGGGATCGTGACGCCGAAGTGCTGGGCGATCCAGCTCTTCTCGTCCTCGGTCGGTGCATCCAGGTCGACCCAGACCGGCTGCACGCGCGTCAGCGCCTGCGCCAGTGCTGCCAGGCTTTCGATTTCCTGCTGGGCGAGCCGGCCGCTGGCCAGCGTGAACACATTGAGCATGAGGGCTCCAACGCAACTCTCTTGCGGCGCAACGACGCTGCGGCGGCGTGGCGCAGAGAGGGAATCCGGGGCGAGGGTGGCGACCGCCTCGCCCCGGCGCTTGCCGCAGCCTCGCCGGCACCGGCACGCGCTGGAGCGGACGGTCACCGCGGGTGAGGCAGGTCCAAGCAAATCTCCAAGCTGCAGCCTTGGATTATTGCACCCGCTTCGGGCCGTTTGGCGCCGTCGCGCCGACGGGTCTGCACCCGAGAAACGCGGACCTTGTGAGGATCGGTGTCATCCGCTTGTCATGGGCCGGGAAGCTGGGCACACTGGGTTCGACGGTCTTGCCGGACCGGCCTCGAAGCCTGCGCCCGCGTCCCCCTGCCCGCCTTCCCCCACCTGCGAAAGGACCCTCATGAATCTGACCATCAGCGGCCATCATCTCGATGTCACACCAGCGCTCAGGGAGTATGTACTCACCAAGCTGGATCGGGTCACACGCCACTTCGACCAGGTCGTCGACATCAACGTGCTGCTGTCGGTTGAGAAACTGAAGGAGAAGGAACGCCGCCAGAAGGCCGAGGTCACGCTGCATGTGAAGGGCAAGGACATCTTCATAGAGCAGTGCCACGAGGATCTTTACGCCGCGATCGACCAGCTGATGGACAAGCTCGATCGCCAGGTCTGCCGCCACAAGGACAAGGTGCAGGATCACCACCACGCCTCGCCGAAGCGCATCGACACGGCGCCGGTCTGAAGGGCCGGACATCTGACACCGAAGGCGGCCTGCGGGCCGCCTTTTCGTTGAACCGGTGCGCGGGCAGGGGTCTTGGCATGCCGCTTCGTTGCTGCGATGCAGCAGCAATGCACAATCTTGCATACCCGCGACCCGGGGGCTTGCCTTCGACGGCATCTGGCGTCCCATAATTCGCAACCCGCCATCTCTGCGATCGCCCGCGCGACCCGGAGCCGAAACCTCAAGCCATGCGTGTCTGCCACCGATGAACCGCCTCGCTGCCATCCTGCCTGCCAGCAACGTTCTGGTGGATGTCGACGCCACCAGCAAGAAGCGCGCTTTCGAGCACGCCGGGCTGGTGTTCGAGAACCAGCACGCGATCGCCCGCGCGACGGTGACCGACAACCTGTTCGCGCGCGAGCGCCTGGGCTCGACCGGCCTGGGCCACGGCGTGGCGATCCCGCACGGTCGCATCAAGGGGTTGAAGAACCCGCTGGCGGCGGTGCTGCGCGTGCAGCAGCCGATCCCGTTCGACGCACCCGACGACGAGCCGGTCGGCCTGCTGATCTTCCTGCTCGTGCCCGAGGCGGCGACGCAGCGGCACCTCGAGATCCTGTCCGAAATCGCCGAGATGCTGTCGGACCGCGAACTGCGCGAGCGACTGAAGACCGAGCCCGACGCCGCCGCGGTGCACCAGCTGATCGCCAACTGGGAACCGCTGAAGTCGGTGGCCTAGTGCCGGTGGCGCAGCCGGCCGGGGCCTCATGAAGCCCAGCGTCATCAGCGCTGAAGCGCTGTTCGAGGAACATCGCCCGACCCTGCACTGGGAGTGGATCGCCGGCCATGCCCACCCGGAGCGCCGCTTCGACGAGGCCGCGGTGCGCAATGCCCAGTCGGCCGCCGACCTGGTCGGCTACCTGAACTACATCCACCCCTACCGCGTGCAGATCGTCGGTCGGCGCGAGGTGGCCTACCTGAGCGTCGCGCCCGAGGTGGCCGAGCGACGCATCTCGCGCATCGTCACGCTCGAGCCGCCGGTGCTGATCGTCGCCGACGGCGAGACGCCGCCCGACAAGCTGGTCGCGTTGTGCGACCGCGCCGACATCCCCCTCTTCGCCACCGGTGAATCGGCCGGCCACGTGATCGACGTGGTGCGGGCCTATCTCAGCCAGCACTTCGCCGAGCGCACCACGCGCCACGGCGTGTTCATGGACATCCTCGGCGTCGGCGTGCTGATCACCGGCGAGTCGGGGCTGGGCAAGAGCGAGCTCGGGCTGGAACTGATCTCGCGCGGCCACGGCCTGGTCGCCGACGACGCCGTGGACCTCTATCGCGTCTCGCAAACGGGCCTGGAAGGCCGCTGCCCCGACCTGCTGCTGAACCTGCTCGAGGTGCGCGGCATCGGCCTGCTCGACATCAAGGCGATCTTCGGCGAGACCGCGGTGCGCCGGAAGATGCGCCTGAAGCTGATCGTCCACCTGGTGCGCAAGGAGACGATGGACCGCGAGTTCGAGCGCCTGCCCTACGAGCCGCTGAACGAAGAGATCCTGGACGTGCCGGTGCGCAAGACCGTGATCGCGGTCGATGCCGGGCGCAACCTCGCGGTGCTGGTCGAGGCCGCGGTGCGCAACACGATCCTGCAGCTGCGCGGGATCGACACCTACAAAGAGTTCATCGAGCGCCACGCGAAGGCGATGCTCAAGCCCGAATAGGGGCGCCGTCTACTTCGACCGGTGCGGGCAGTTCTTCTTCGTGCAGGTGGCGTACAGTGCCAGCGCATGCTCCTGCAACTCGAAGCCGCGTGACTGCGCGATGCTGCGCTGGCGCTTCTCGATCTCGGCGTCGAAGAATTCCTCGACCCGCCCGCAGTCCATGCACACCAGGTGATCGTGGTGCTTGCCTTCGTTCAACTCGAAGACCGCCTTGCCACTCTCGAAATGGTTGCGCGACAAGATCCCGGCCTGCTCGAACTGCAGCAGCACGCGGTACACCGTGGCCAGCCCGACGTCGGCCCCGTCGGCGAGCAGCATCTTGAACACGTCCTCGGCGCTCATGTGGCGCTGCGAGGTCTTCTGGAACACCTCCAGCACCTTGATGCGCGGCAGCGTGGCCTTCAGTCCGCTGTGCTTGAGTTCGTCGGCGTGCGTCATCGGCATGGCTTACGGGGGGCTGAGGCCAGACGCGGCCAGCCGCTAGAATGAACCGATCATATCGAGGTTGGCCGCCGTCGCCGGCGCGCCCGGTTGCCACCATGTTTCTGCCATCACTTTTGCGTGCGGCCACGCGCGCCGCTCCCCGCGGCGGCCTGTGGCTGGCCGCGGCCGCCGCACTGTCGGGCTGCCAGTACCTGCCGTCGTTGCCGACGCCGAACTGGTCTGCCGAGCGCTTTCTGGGCGTCGTCACGCCGTACCGGGTCGAGGTGGTGCAAGGCAACGTCATCACCAGCGAGCAGGCGCAGGCCGTCAAGCCCGGCATGAACCGCGCCCAGGTGCGCGACATCCTGGGCACCGCGCTGGTGACGGACGTGTTCCACGCCGACCGCTGGGACTACGTCTTCACGATCCGCCGCCAGGGCGCCGAGCCGCAGGCGCGCCGCGTCGTCGTGCGCTTCGACGGCGACGTGCTCAAGAGCATCGACACCGGTGGCGCGCTGCCCACCGAGCGCGAATTCGTCGCATCGATCGACACCTTCAAGACCTCGCGCAATGCACCGCCGCTGGAGCTGACACCCGAGCAGCTGAAGGCCCTGCCGCCACCGGTCAAGCCGCCCGTCGTCGACGTCGAACCCGTCGGTCCGACGCGCACCTACCCGCCGCTCGAACCGGCCACATGAGCGGCGCGGCACCCCCGATCCGCGTCGCGGTGGCCGGTGCGTCGGGCCGGATGGGGCACATGCTGGTCGAGGCGATCGGCGGCGCGGACGACATGCGGCTGGCCGGCGCTCTCGATGTCGCGGGCAGCCCGGCGCTGGGACAGGACGCCGCGGCGTTCCTGGGCCGCGCCAGCGGCGCCGTCATCACAGCCGACCTGCGCACCGGCCTCGCCGACGCCGACGTGCTGATCGACTTCACCCGCCCCGAAGGCACGCTCGCCCACCTCGCGGTGTGCCGCGAGCTCGGCGTGAAGGTGGTGATCGGCACGACTGGCTTCAGCGACGCGCAGAAGGCGCAGATCGCCGAACACGCGCAGCACATCGCGGTGATGATGGCGCCGAACATGAGTGTGGGCGTCAACGTCGTGCTGAAGCTGCTCGATGTTGCGGCTCGCGCGCTGAGCGAGGGCTACGACATCGAGATCGTCGAGGCCCACCACCGCCACAAGGTCGACGCCCCCAGCGGCACCGCGCTGAAGATGGGCGAGGTGGTCGCCGCCGCGCTCGGCCGCGACCTGAAGGCCTGCGCGGTCTATGGCCGCGAGGGCGTGACCGGCGAACGCGACCCGTCGACGATCGGCTTCGCGACGGTGCGCGGTGGCGACATCGTCGGCGACCACACCGTGCTGTTCGCCGGCACCGGCGAGCGCATCGAGATCACGCACCGTTCCAACAGCCGCGCGACCTACGCGCAGGGCAGCCTGCGCGCCGCACGCTTCCTGGCCGGGCACCAGCGCGGGCTGTTCGGCATGGACGACGTGCTCGGCATCCGGTGAGCATGAGCGGCCTCGTCAACTTCTGGGGCCAGGGCGACGCGGTGACGCGCAGCGTCGCGGCGCTGCTGCTGCTGATGTCGATCAGCGCCTGGGTCGTGATCTTCTGGAAGGGCTGGCTGCTGCGGCGTGTGCGCGGCGACATCGAACGCGCCGTGCCGGCGTTCTGGGCCGCGGCGTCGCTCGAAGGCGGTCGCGACGCACTCGCCGCGTTCGACCGCGAACGCGCGCTCGCGCCGCTGCTGGCTGCCGCGATGGCCGCGGCGCCCGACGGCACGCTCAGCGCCAAGGGCCACGCCGATTCGCAGCTCACGCGGCGCCTGCGCGACGCGCTCCACGGCGTGCTCGACCAGCTGCAGTTCGGCCAGGTGCTGCTCGCCTCGATCGGCAGCACCGCGCCGTTCATCGGCCTGTTCGGCACGGTCTGGGGCATCTACCACGCGCTGATGGGCATCTCGGCCGCCGGCTCGATGTCGATCGAGCGCGTCTCCGGCCCGGTCGGCGAGGCGCTGGTGATGACCGCCGCCGGCCTGGCGGTCGCTATTCCCGCGGTGCTGGCCTACAACGTCTTCGGCAAGATGGTCGCCGGCTGCGAGGCCGAGCTCGAAGGCTTCGCGCACGACCTGCGCGAGATGGTGCTCGACGCCGCCGGCGCGCGCTGAGGCCTCGCCCATGGCCTTCGGTCGCCTGGAGCGCAGCAACCGGCCGACGCCGATGAGCGACATCAACATGACGCCACTGATCGACGTGATGCTGGTGCTGCTGGTGATCTTCATGATCACCGCGCCGTTGATGACCTCGAGCCTCAAGCTGAACCTGCCGAAGACCGACGCCGCGCAGCCCAACGACGCGCCGCAATTCATCAGCGTCGCGCTCGACACGCAGGGCAAGCTCTACTTCGGCGAGGAGGCGCTCGAGCCCGCGGCCTTCGCCGCGCGCGTCGCCGAGGCGGCGCGCCAGAATCCGCGGACCGAGGTCCAGCTGCGTGCCGACAAGGGTGTGCCCTACGGGCGTGTCGCCGAGCTGATCGGCGTGGTGCAGAAGGTCGGGCTGAACCGGATCGGGTTCGTCACCGAGCCGAGCGGTGCCGCCAGCAGCAGCCACCCCTGATCGTTCGCGGCGACCCGCGCATTCCAGGAACCCGCATGCTGACCCTGCACAACCCGCTGCATCGCCTGCATCAGGGTCGCCACGAGATGTTTCGCGGCCACCTCGTGCCTTGCCACGAGACCGTGCAGCGTCTCGACCACGTACTCGCCGAGCTGCAGCGGCGCGCGCTCGGCGTGCTGCGCACGCCGACCCTCGACGAGGCCGCGCTCGACGCGGCGCTCGCGCAGATTCACCACCCGCGCTACCTGCAGTTCATCGCGCACGCGTGGGACGAGTGGGTCGCGCTGGCCCCTGAGAACGCCGCGAGCGATGCGTTGCCGTCGGTGTGGCCGGCCCCCGGCATGCGCCGCGACGTGCTGCCCGAGAGCTTCGCGGCGCGCATGGGCCTGTTCTCGTACGACGCAGGCACGCCGCTGACCGCCGGCAGCTGGCAGGCCGCGCGTGCCGGCGCGGCCTGCGCGATCGAGGCGGCGAGCGCGGTGGCCACGGGTGCGGTGCGCGGCGCGTTCGCGCTGTCGCGCCCACCCGGCCACCACGCCGGCACCGACTTCTTCGGCGGCTACTGCTTCCTGAACAATGCCGCGCTCGCCGCACAGGCACTGCGCGACGGCGGCTGCGCGCGCGTCGCGGTGCTCGATGTCGACTACCACCACGGCAACGGCACGCAGGCGATCTTCTACGAGCGCGCCGACGTGCTGACGGTGTCGATCCACGGCGATCCGCTCACGGAGTACCCGTTCTTCCTCGGCCATGCCGACGAGCGCGGCGCCGGCGCGGGCCTGGGCTTCAACCTGAACCTGCCGCTGCCGCGGGGCACCGGCTTCGCGGGCTGGCGCGGCGCACTGCGCACCGGCCTCGAGTCGATCCGCGAGTTCGGCGCCGACGCGCTCGTCGTCGCGCTCGGCGTCGACACCTTCGAGGGCGATCCGATCTCGGGCTTCCGGCTGCGCACCGCCGACTACGCACAGGTCGGGCGCGACATCGCCGGCGCCGCGCTGCCGACGGTGTTCGTCTTCGAGGGCGGCTACGCGGTCGCCGAGGTCGGCCTCAACACCGTCAACGTGCTCGAGGCCTTCGACGCCGCGTAGTCAGTCGACGGTCTCGGCACCAGAGACGAGCGCGACGAACCGCTCCAGACCGACATTGCCGCCCGACAGCGTGATGCCGACACGCTGCCCCTTGAACTGCTCGGCATGCGTCATCAGCGCGGCAAGCGCGCAGGCGCCCGACGGTTCCAGCACGACCTTCATGCGTTCGAAGACGAAGCGCATCGCCTCGACGACGGCGGGGTCGGTGGCCGTCAGCACGTCGGTCACGAGCGCGCGGATCACCTCGAACGGATGCTCGCCGACGGCCTGCGTCTGCTGGCCGTCGCAGATCGTGCGCGGCACCTCGATCGCAACGATGCGCCCGGCGCGCAGCGACTGCTGCATGTCGTTGCCGCGCTCGGGCTCGGCACCATACAGGCGGATCTGCGGCAGCAGGTGCCTGGCCGCGACCGCGCAGCCCGACAGGAAGCCGCCGCCGCCGGCGCAGACGATCAGCGCGTCGAGTGCGCCCACGTCCTCGATCAACTCAAGCGCCGCAGTGCCCTGCCCGGCCATCACCGGCAGGTGGTCGAACGGCGGGATCAGCGCGGCACCGCGCTCCTCGACCAGACGGGTTGCGATCGCCGCGCGGTCTTCTCGGTAGCGATCGTAGATCACGACCTCCGCGCCGTAGCCGCGCGTCGCCGCGAGCTTCAGCGCTGGCGCGTCGTGCGGCATCACGATCGTCGCGCGGCAGCCGTGCAGCTGCGCCGCGAGCGCGACCGCCTGGGCATGGTTGCCGGACGAGAACGCGACCACGCCGCGCGCGCGCTCGGCGTCGCTGAGCACGCTCACCGCGTTGTAGCCGCCACGGAACTTGAAAGCGCCCATGCGCTGCAGGTTCTCGGCCTTCATGAAGACCTGCATGCCGAGCATCGCGTCGAGCGTGCGCGAGGTCAGCACCGGGGTGCGATGGGCCACGCCCTTCAGGCGGGCGGCGGCGCGTTCGATGTCGTGGTAAGCAAGCATGGTGCGAAGAATACGATGGCGCGCTCTCAACTCGCGGCGTCGGCGCGGCATTGCGCCTGCAGCCGCACCCAGCCGTCGGCGCCCAGCGCTTCCAGCGTTGCGACATTGGCCTCGAAGATCGCCTCGGCCGCGGGGAACGCCGCCACCGCGCGCTCGACGCTGGCTTCGCGCAGCAGGTGCAGCGTCGGGTAGGGCGCGCGGTTGGTCGCGTTGCCGATGGCGTCGGCCGCGGCGTCGGCGAAGCGGTAGTGCGGGTGAAAGCTCGCGACCTGCAGCACGCCGTCGAGGCCGAGATCTTCGAGCGCGGCGTCGGCCGCATCGAGAAAGTCGTTGAACGCGTCGAAGTCCTCGAGCACGTTCGGGTGGATCAGCAGCGTCGTCTCGCGCTGCTGCGGGTCAGACTGCGCCAGCGCGGTCATTTCGGCGCACAGCACGTCGAACAGCACGCGCGGATCGTCGCTCTCGCAGACCGAGAAATGGACCTGGCCCTTCACGAGCGG
>Ga0070667_100002707_pt1 | contig 15346 bp, 13 predicted proteins | sample KBSS33metaG_FD_64659 | JGI IMG/M metagenome (GOLD analysis project Ga0070667, IMG submission 64659) | Switchgrass rhizosphere microbial communities from Kellogg Biological Station, Michigan, USA - KBS S3-3 metaG | ecosystem: Host-associated > Plants > Roots > Rhizosphere > Soil ... | reverse complement strand
TGCGCCACAACCCGCGGAGCCTTCCCAGCCGCGTCGAGCTGCGCCCCTCGAAACCACCACGGAAGTAGGGGCCAGGGGCGAGCTGTCAGGAGAATGCTTCAGCCGAGCGATCTCTATGTCTGTATTCGATAAACATCGCGACACACTCGAGCATCACGAAACGATGATGGGTCCGTCGCGTGGACGGCTCGCGGTGGCCCTCGATCTCCTGACTGATTCCCTGGCACTCGTCGGGCAGCACGGCGTCTATTGCCGCAGCGAACGAATTCCCGGCCAGCCCAAGATGGACATCGCGCTGGTACTCGAACAACTCAGCGATGCCAAAGAGCTTCTGCAAAGCACGATGGAAAGCCTGAAGTCTGAAGCTTGAAGTCTGAAGTCTGAAGTGGTTCCTCAGACTTCCGACTTCAGACTTCCAACTTCGAACTTCGTCATCCGACGCGCCCCTCCAAGACACTCTCTTCCGCCGAAGGCGTCGTCGCGGGGTGTCCGGGCGCGCGAGCGTGTTCCTTCCAGCGCGACTGAAACAGCAGCCAGAGGGTTCCGGGCGCCAGGAATAGCGCGCCGAGCGTGAACGACAATGCGCGCGGCGACCATCCGTGCCGATCGAGTGCGTTCGCGGTCACATAGCTCGACAACGAAGTGACCAGCGTCACGAGTGCCAGCTCCGCGGCGAAGACGCGACCTCGAAAGCGATCGGGAACTTCGAGCTGCAGCAGGACTGTGCTGAATACCCATAGGATGGACCCTCCGAAGTGCGCGAGCAGCACGCACGCCGCCGCGAGCGCCAGGGTCGGAGCTCCGGCGAGCACCATGTAGAACGCCCCCACCATGAAGAATGCGGGGCCGATGGTTCGGCGCAGGCGCGCCGGCTGCTGCCCGAGTATCCATCGGAGCGCGATGGGTCCGAGGCCGGCGCCAAGGCCTCGTGCGCCATACAGCACACCAATGCCGGCGGCCGACCCCTGGCCGATTGGAAACACGCGCTGTCCGAAGACCGCCAGAAGCAAGAGCACGCCGCCCGCCAGACCCCAGCCCGCCTTCACGCAGATCAGCGCTGCCACATAGGACTCGCGGCGGACGTAGCGCAATCCGTCGACGAGATCGGCGACGCCGGTCAGCGCCGCCATCCGCCGAAGCGTGCTCCCACGCGCGCCGGTCGCAGCGGCCGCCACACCTGGCGTCGCCGCGGGGGTCGAGTCGTAGCGGGTATTCGCGAGGCAGATCGCCGAGCAGAAGAACGATGCCGCGTTGACGACGAACGCGACGTCGCGTCCGAACGCGGCGGTGACGAGGCCGCCCACCGACGCGCCGATGGCCAGCATCGCGGACCACGTGGCGGCGGACAAGGCGTTCGCTGGCAGTAGCTCGGCGGCCGACGTGACGTTGGGAATCGTCGCGGTGCGGGCCGGCTCAAAAAACGCCGATGCCGCGACGACCAGCGCCATCACGACGTACGCGATCCACACCTGATCGCTGCGTCGCACCAGCAGCAGGCCGACGATCAGCACGCCGCGTACGATATCGGCGACGATCATCACGCGCCGGCGGTCCACGCGATCGACGACGACGCCGGCCATCGGTCCGACGATCGCGACCGGCAGGTACTGCGTGATCATCATCCAGGCGACAGCTGTCGCCGATCCGGTGAGGTCGAGCAGGAGCGCGTACACAGCGACGGCATTGAACCAGTCGCCGAGCTGGGAGATCGCCTGGCCGAAGAAGAGCAGCCTGAAGTTCCGGTTTGTACGAAGAAGCGTGAGGTACACGGTACGTAGTGTCCGGCTTTAGCCAGACCCGTCAGTATAATCGTCGCGTTCGATGTTCGAGACGCTCGGGCAGTACAGAATCCTCGACCGGATCGGCGCGGGCGGAATGGGCGAGGTGTACCGCGCACGCGATACCCGGCTCGGCCGCACCGTCGCGATCAAGGTGCTGCCCGCCACAGTCGCCGGCGAGGGCGAACGCCGCGAGCGGTTCCTGCAGGAAGCGCGCGCAACCGCTGCGCTCTCTCACCCGAACATCTCGGCGTTGTACGAAATCGGCGACGAGAACGGCCAGCTGTACCTCGTGTTCGAGTACGTGCCGGGCGAGACGCTGACCGCGGCGATCGCCGGGCGGCCGCTGAATCCTCGTCGCGCGCTCGACTTGTCGATTCAGATGGCCGACGCGATCGCCGACGCGCATGCCGCCGGCATCGTCCATCGCGACATCAAGCCGGACAACATCCTCGTCACACCCAAGGGCCACGCCAAGATTCTCGATTTCGGCCTGGCCACCTGGACCTCCGGCGGCATCGAACGCGAACAGGCGGCGACGGTGGTGGCGACCGCGGCGGGTACGACGCTGGGGACCGTGGCGTACATGTCGCCCGAGCAGGCGCTCGGGGAGCCGGTCGACGAACGTACGGACATTTTTTCGCTCGGCATCGTGCTGTTCGAGATGCTCACCGGCAGGCTCCCATTCAAGGGTGCGACGTCGACGGCGCTCGCGCTGCAGATCGTCCAGGCGGCCCCGCCGGCGCCATCGTCCCTGAACACGTCCGTGCCGCGCGAGCTCGACCCGATTGTGGCGAAAGCTCTCGCAAAAAGTCTCGATCAACGCTACGAGTCGGCGGCGACCATGGCCGCCGACTTGCGGGCCGTCGCCGCCATTCTCGACGTCCGAAGCCACAGAACCGAACCGCCGTCTTCAACCGTCACGATACTGCCGCCGCGGCGCTCGTACGGCCGGGCGATTGCGGTCGCTGTGCTGGTTGCGGCGACGGCTGCTGCCGCGTGGTTCGAGCGCGAGCCGATTCGAGCGCACTGGAGACGAATGTTCGGCCGGGCGCCGGCGCCGGTGATCGCCGTCATTCCGCTGGAGCTCCCGGGGAACGATGCGTCGCAGGTGTATTTCGCGGATGGCCTGACGGAAGACCTCATCAGCAGGCTCGGGCAGACGCCGGGCCTCCGGGTGTTGGGACGATCAGCGACGCGCGCGTACCGAAACCGCCAGCCGCGCGAGGTCGCTCAAGAATTGGGCGCCAGCGTGGTGCTGACCGGGTCGGTGCGACCGTCAGCCGACAACGTCAAGATCTCGCTCGAGCTGATCGATCCGCTGGACGGAACGGCCATCTGGTCGAGCCAGTACACACGTGAGGTCCAGGACATCTTCAAGGTACAGGCGCAAGTCGCGGAGGAGGTCGCGACGGCCCTGCGCGTGAAGCTGCAACCGAGCGCCGCGAGCGCCAGGACCGCGTCGCGGCTGGTCGATCCCAGGGCTTACGAACTGTATCTGCGTGGTCGACAGGCGCTGGCCGAGCGCAAACTGCCCGAGGCGATCAAGCGGTACGAGCAGGCGATTGCCGGTGATCCAGGCTTGGCCGAAGCGTTCGCCGGCCTTGCCGAAGCGCTGTATTTGAATCCTACGTTCGACGGTGTCACGGATGACTCGTCACCGACAGCGAGGCTGAAGCAGGCAGCAGCCCGCGCGTACGAGCTCGATCCCGATTTGCCCCAGGCCAACGTGGCGGTGGCGCTGGCGGCCGATGACCTCTCAGAAGCGCTGAAGCACCTCCGGCGAGCGGTCGATGCCGACCCGTCCTACGCCGAAGGGATCCATCTGATCGGTGACCTGATAGTGGATTTCGAGCCGCAGCGCGCGATCGCCTTTTATCGAAGATCGCTGGACCTCGAACCACGGATGCAGGTGAATTACCCCGACATGGCATTGGCATTTCTGTTGATGAACCAGCTCCCGGCGGCCGTGCAGGCGGTGGTCAACGCCGCGCCTGGCACGCCGTGGGCGAGGCTGTCGCGCGCTCTCATCGAGCTCGAGCGCGATCGTCCGGAGGATGCCGTAGCAGCTCTGCGGTCGGATCCTGAGCTCAGAACCGCGGCATCGGACTGGCTGACGTACGCGACCGCGCTGCGGGCCGCGGGACACACCGACGAAGCCATTGGCGAATTGAGGCGGCTGTCGGGGAGCTTTCCCCGCTTCTGCGATGCCCCGTCAGTGCTCGGTGGTCTGCTGCTCGAACGCAAGGATCCAGCGGGGGCCCGTAGGCTCACTTCTCGGCTTCTCGAGCGCGGCCAGGCGGCGCAGGTGGAGCCCGCCGACGTACGTTGTGCGCTTCTTGCGGCGGCGGCGACTCGCGATGTTGCCGGGGTTGCCGCGATGTTGACGCGGATCGCAGCCGACGAACGGCTCCTTCGACGGTGGGCCTATGGAATCACGGGAAATGTCGCTCGCCTGCTATTGAGCCCGCATAGCTATCCCTGGTCGAAGGTGGCGGGCGATCCAGTCGTTGCGGCCGCACGACAGCGTCTGGACGCGGCCTACGCGCGTGAGCGCGAGGTCATTGGAACGGCGCTCGGCGGTCTCCCGTAGGCTGCTACGCGAGCAGGGCGGCCAGACGTGCGCGATCGATGTTCGCCCCCGACACGATCACAGCCACGCGGCGCCCCCGGACCTCGACACGTTTCCCGACGAGGGCCGCCGGGGCGGCGGCGCCGGCGCCCTCCGCGATGACATGGTCGGCCGTGACCAGCCCCACGAGCGCGTCTTCCAGATCTCTCTCGCTGACCGTGACAATCTGATCCACCAGGCGTTGAATCGGCTCGAAGGTGATGGTGTCGGGGTCCGGGTTGCCGCCGAGCCCGTCCGCCAGCGAGGCTCCAGGCACGATCTCGACGAGTTTCCCCGCGCGCACGCTCGTCAGAAAGGCACAGGAGACCTCGACCTCGACGCCGACGACGGCGCATCGAGCGCTGACCGTCTTGGCGACGGCGGCCGCGCCGCTGATCAGCCCCCCGCCTCCGATCGGAACGACGAGCATGTCGGTGTCCGCGGCGTCCTCGAAGATCTCGAGCGCGGCGGTGGCGGCGCCGGCGATCACGTCGGCGTCGCTGTAGGGCGAAATGAACTGCGCGCCGGTTTCGCGGGCAAACGCCTTTGCGCGCCGCTCCGCCTCGTCGTAGTCGCGGCTGTCGGCCCGCAGCTCCGCGCCGTGGCGCGCGATCGCGGCCAGCTTCACCTGTGGCGCGTCGGCCGGCGTGAACACCGTCAGCGGCAGGCCGAAGGTCTCGGCGGCGGCGGCCAGCGCGCGTCCGTGGTTGCCGGCCGAGGCGGTGACCAGGCGCGCGATCTTCGGCGTGCCTCGCTCGAGGCGGGCGATCACGGCGTTGAATGCCCCCCGCCATTTGAACGAGTGGGAATGCTGCGCCGACTCGAGCTTGAGCCACACCTCGGCGCCCGACAGGTCGGACAACCACGACGAGCGCACGAGCGGCGTCCGCCGCACGTACGGTGCAATTCTGCGCGTCGCGAGTAAGACGTCGAGCAGCCTCATAGGACTCGGGGAGTGAACTCTACGCCGCCGTCAGCGCTGTCGTGAGAGGATTTCACCCAGCTGCTGCGTGAACGCGGACCGCGCGAGGACTTCGCCGACACCTGCCTGGCGAGCCGCGTTGATCACGTCGGTCTGCACGTGCGACGCGAAGCCGACCGTCGGGATCGAAGCAAGCGCCGCATCCGCTTTCATCGCCGTCACGATGCCCAGCGGATCCGTACGCGGGTTGTTGAGATCCAGCACGACCAGACTGGGCGGCGCTTTCCTGATTTCCTCGAGCGCCGACTCGAGCGATCTGGCGAAAACGACGCGCACGCCCAGCTGCTGCGCAGCGGTCTTGATCTTGGACGAGAACATCAAATCGTCGAGCACCGCGACTATCATGGTCTTCATGATACTGGAGACCCAGGCGGTCGGCCCCTTCTTCAAGAACGGCTTCGTCGTCGGCTGCGAGACGACGCGCGACGCGGTGCTGATCGATCCGGGCGACGAGGTGAAGGCGCTCCTGTCGTTCGCGGAGCGAAATACGCTGACCATCCGGCACATCCTGCTGACGCATGCGCACGTCGACCACGTCACAGGTGTCGCCGCCGCGAAGCGCGCGCTCGGCGTCCCCGTGCATCTGCATCGCGACGATCTGTTCCTGTACGAACGCGCGGTGCAGTCAGGCGCGCTGTTCGGCCTCGACGTCGAGCCGCAGCCGCCGATCGATGCGTTTTTCGAAGCTGGCCAGGTGATCGCGTTCGGCGGGTACGAGGCGCGCCCGCACCACACACCCGGCCATTGTCCCGGCGGCGTCTGCCTGCAGATTGGACGGAAAGGCGAGACCGGCCGCGACCTGTTCGTCGGCGATACGCTGTTCGCCGGATCGATCGGCCGCACGGATCTGCCCGGCGGCGACCATGCCACCCTCATCGCCTCGATCAAGACGGTGCTGTTTGCGTTTGGAGACGATGCGATCGTCTATCCGGGGCATGGCCCGACGACGACGATTGGACAGGAACGGCGGACGAATCCATTTCTTGTCAATGGCTGATCGCTGATGGCTGATGGCTCATGGCTTATGGCTCATGGCTTATGGCCAATGGTCATCGCGCCTCATGGCCGAAAGGGAGGCATGAGGCATATGCCATTAGCCATCAGCCATCAGCCATGGTTCGCTTTTCGACGGTGAGCTCGACCCGCCCTACACGCAGCCGATCGCCAATCGCGAGGTTGGCGCGGCTGACCTTCTTGTCATTGACGAAGATGCCGTTGGTGCTCGCCAGGTCTTCGACCTGAACGTGCCGGTCGGTCGCCGTCAGGCGGCAATGGACGCGGGAGACCAGCGCCGCGTCGACAATAAAATCGGCCCTGGTCGCGCGGCCCACGGTCTTGACCGCGCCAGGCCTCAACCGAAATGTTGCTTCCGGACTCTGCAGAATCCACATTGCGGCCTATTCTACCAATCGCTGTCTACCAACCAGCGGCCGATACGCCACGTCCAAGCGTGGGTGAGCGCATTCCTGTTCGATTGCCGCGACGCGCTTCGCGGTCTTCGCCGCGATCACTTCTACTCGGCAACCGTGGTGACGACGCTGGCGTTGACGATTGGCGCGGCGGCGGCGGTGTTCTCGATTGTCGACGGCGTCCTCCTCAAACCGCTGCGGTACCGCGATCCGGGCCGGCTGGTCCTTCTCAAGGAGATCTGGCGCGAAGCGTCCAAGCAGGGCGTGCCGTTCGACGTTAACGAGCGGCATTTCGAGTACTGGCGCGCGCACGCGCGGTCGTTCGAGTCGATGGCCCAATACATGGTGCTGCCCGCCAATCTGACCGGCGCCGGGGAAGCCGCGCAGATCGCTGTCGCACGCACCAGCGGATCGCTCTTCGACGTCCTGCGCGTGTCGGCGGCGGTCGGCCGCACGCTGACGCCGGCCGACGAACGTCGGGACCAGGCCGAGGTGGTCGTGTTGAGCGACCGCTTGCTGCGCGAGCGGTTGAATGGCGATGCGTCGATCGTCGGCCGGTCGATCACGCTCGACGGCCGGCCCCGCCTTGTCGTCGGCGTGCTGCCGCCCGATGTTCGTCTGCCTGAGCGCGGCAGGCTCAGCGCGGGCGTCGATGCCTTCGTTCCGCTGCGTGTCGACGTCGGGTGGGTGGGCGAGCACAACGACGACGCGATTGGGCGGCTGCGCCCGGGAGTGTCGGCCGGGGCGGCGCGCGCCGAGCTCGATGTTCTGCAACGGCAGGTGAGCGACGTCGCCACGAAGGAAGCGCACGAACCCGTGACGCTGTCCAGCGCGGTGATTCCGCTGACGGAAGCCATCGTCGGCCGGGCGCGCCGCGGGCTCGCGCTGCTCTTTGGCGCGATTGTCGCTGTCCTTCTGATTGCGTGTTCGAACCTCGCCAACCTGACGCTGACGCGTTCGAGCGGGCGGGCGCGTGAGATGGCCATACGCTCAGCGCTTGGAGCTGGCCGGTCGCGTCTCGTGTCAGGCGCGCTGCTCGAACAGGGAATCCTGGCTCTCGTCGGTGGGGCGCTCGGCTTGTGGGTCGCCTGGGCGGCGCTCGCCGCATTCGTTCGAACCGCTCCCCTGGAGCTGCCGCGGGTCGATGAAGTGACGATCGATCGGCGTGTCGTGACGTTCGCCGCCATCGTCTCGATGCTCTCCGCCTTCATCGTCGCCGCGATGCCCGCCTGGCGCATTGCGGCGCGCGAGGTGCAAGCGGCACTACGTCTCAGCGGCACCCCGACGACCGCGGATCGGGGTGGCGTCCGCACGCGAGCAGTACTGCTGACGCTGCAGGTCGCCCTTTCCGTCATGCTGCTCGTAGTCACCGGACTGCTCAGCGCGAGCATGGTTCGACTGATCAACGTCGATCGTGGATTCAACAGCGATCATCTGCTGGCGATCGACGTCGCGTTTCCGGCCAGCCGCTACAGCGAAGAAGCGCCCCGTCAGGCGGCGTATCGCCGGCTGATCGACGCGATCCATGTGCTTCCGGCGGTCGAGCACGTGACCACGACGTCGATGCTGCCGATGGCCGGAAGCGGTTCCGTCAACTTCATCGCGACAGAGGGCAGCACGCGGCCGCGTTCGGAACAGCCCTCGGCGAACTTCCGGATGGTCGCGCCCGAATTCTTCCACGCCATGGGCATCCCGATCCTGCGCGGCCGCGCCTTCACCGATACGGAGCGCGACCCGGGACGTCCGGTGCCGGCGCTCATGTCCGAGCCGACCGCGGCCCGTCTGTGGCCAGGGCTCGATCCGCTCGGCCGTCGCTTCACCCGCACGCTGCCGGGGGAACGCAGCTTCGAGGTCGTGGGCGTGGTTGCCGACGCCCGCACGACGTCGATCGAGGAGCGTCCGCCGTTCATGGTCTACGTGCCCTACTGGTGGCGCACCCGCACGGCCACGTCGTTGGTGGTCAAGACATCGGCCGATCCCACGGCGCTCCTGACGGCAATCCGGCGCGCCGTCCAGGATGTCGACCCCGAAATCGCGATCGGCCAGACCCGGACGGTTGACCAGCTCGTCGATCGTGCGATGGCCGGACGCAGATATCAGGCGCAGCTGTTCCTGGCGTTTGGTGTCGTCGCCTTGGCGATTGCCACGCTTGGCACCTATGCAGTGACGTCGCAGGGGATCGTGCGCCGCCGGCGTGAGATGAACATCCGGGTTGCCCTCGGCGCGCCCGCGGCGCGGGTCCGCGCCATGATCCTGCGGGAAAGCGGGCGTCCTTTGCTGTTGGGAGCGGTGGTTGGGATTGCCGGCGCGCTCGGACTCAGCAATATCGTGGCGAGTCTGCTCTTCGAGGTCTCGCCGCGCGACCCGGCCGTCATCGCCGTCGTCACGACCGTTGTCGGCCTGTCGGGTGTCCTGGCGGCGCTGACGGCAGTCCGGCGGGGCCTCGCAATCGACCCCGCGGCGGCGCTTCGCGACGAATAAAGGCGGAATTCAGAAGGAATTCACACGCGGTCGATTGTCTTCAGGCCGCGAGTGCGCCATTGTCTGCGGTCAGGAGCTGCAGCCTATGAACACTCGCGCGTGGATCGTGTCCCGTCGCTCGTTCCTTTCCGCCTCCTCCCTGCTGGTCGCGCCAGCTGTTGCCAGGGCGGATGTCGTGCGTGCAAGTTTTCCGATGCACGAACCCGAACTGGTCGAAGAAATGGTCGGTGTATCGCATGGCAACCTGGCCCGCGTGAAAGAGCTTGTCGGCCGCCAGCCGTCGCTGGCCAAAGTGTCCTTCGACTGGGGGTTTGGTGACTGGGAAACGTGCATCGACGCGGCGTCCCATGTCGGCAACCGTGAGATAGCCGAGTACCTAATCGCCAACGGCGCGCGCCCGACGCTCTTTACAGCGGCGATGCTCGGCCAGCTCGATGTCGTCAAGGCACTCGTTGCGGCGGCGCCGGGCATTCAGCGGACACCGGGGCCGCACAGCATCACCCTCTTGCGGCATGCCATGGCCGGAGGACCGCGCGCTCAGCCGGTCGTCGATTACCTCAAGACGATCGAAGGCGCGGACGAGCGACTCATCGATAAACCGCTGGCGCCAGAAGACGTCAAGAAGCTGTCCGGCACGTACTCGTTCGGGCTCACGGTCTACAGCCGGATCGAGATGACCGCCAACGCCAACAACCAGATGCAGTTCGGCCGTCCGGGCCGATTCCCGCGTGGCCTGACGCACCTGGGGTCCTACGAGTTCGCGCCGGTAGGCGCCGAGCGCGTTCGCGTCAGGTTCAGCGAAACGGCCGCTGGAATGACGCTAACCGTGCACGATCCAGATGTGGTTCTGACGGCGAAGAAGATGGCCGGTACGTAGTGTCCGCCTTCGGGCGGACAATCACGACGGTCCGGCTGAGGCCACCACGGTCCGGCTAAAGCCGGACACTACGTACCAACTGGAGCGCGAAGGCTTTAGCCGAGCGCCTACGGGACGCGGCTGGTGACCGCCTCCGCGATGCGGCCGGCAACGTCGGCCTGCAGCGCCGCTTCGCTGTCGTTCATGCGCGATTCGTTGACCCAGACGTGCGCTTGATCGCCCGCCCGAATGAGATGCGATCGCACGAGGATCCGATCGTCCACCAGCTGCACCTGGCCGATGACAATGAACTCGGCGTGCAGCGCGTCGCGGACGGCGGCGATGTCGCGGAACGGCCGTGCGGTGCGCAGGATGGCGGCGTTGCCGATCACCGCCAGCTTCGGTTGCGCGGTGAGGGCGAAGACGGTTGCGTCGGTCAACGCCTGAGACAGCCGGCTCACTTCGGCGCGCCCCGTCTCGTTGTCGAAGAGGATCACCGCCACGCGCGTCTGCGGCCGGCCCGCGCGCAGCTGATAGGTCGCGAACGACACCAGCGCGACCACAACGCACGCGACCGCGACCCATACCATTGGCCGCTTCTGAATGGGTCGTAGCGCGGGCCTTTCAGGCCCGCGAGCACCCGCCTGTCGCGACCCTGAAAGGCCCGCGCTACGTCCTCCGTCGTCCGCCGGGTTCGCTCCGTCCACGGCGATCGATCCAATGAATCGATAGCCGCGCTTTGGCACGGTCTCGATATAGAGCGGCTGGTCGGCGTTGTCACCCAGCGCGTCGCGCAATTTGGCGACAGCGGTGTTGAGGCCGGCTGTCGAATCCACGTACGTGTCGGAGCCCCAGAGGCGCTCGGTCAATTCCGATCGCGTGACCAGTTCGCCTGGCCGCTCGAGCAGTGCCGACAGCAGGCGGAACGGCAGATCCTGAAGCGACACGCTGGCGCCATCGCGCCGGAGTTCCCCGGCCTTCGGGTCGATCGTGTACGGACCGAACGATACGCGATCGGTCAGCATGACGCGTGGACCGCCCGGACGATCGAATCGACGGACCGATCGACGTCGGCTTCGGTCGTCGACCAGTTCGATACGGAGATGCGCATCGCATCCATGTCGTGCCAGCGTGTGCCGCCCAACCAGCACACGCGTTCGTCCTGCACGCGGCGGATCGTCTCACGTGTCGCACGATCGGCGTCGCCGGAGCCTGGTTCGACACGCACGAGCACCTGATTGAGTACGACCTCGTTGAGGATTCGCAGCCGCCGTTCCGTCCGCAGTTGATCCGCAAAGCGGCCCGCCAGCCGGCAGCACCGATCGATCATCGCCTCGACGCCGCTGCGCCCCAGTTCCTGCAACGCCGCGTACACGGTGAAGCCTCGCGCCCGGCGGGACGATTCAGGCGTCCAGTCCATCGGTTCGCGGGGTTCTTCGGCACTCCGCACGAGGTAGGCCGCGCTGACGCTGAGCGCTGCCCGGTGCGCCGCCGGATGGGCGGTGAACGCGAGACCGGAGTCGTACGGCACGTTCAACCATTTGTGCGCGTCCGTTGCCCACGAATCGGCGCGCGCGACGCCCTGCACGTGATGGCGCAAGGCGCTGCTGGCGCCGGCCCACAGTCCGAACGCGCCGTCCACGTGGAGCCAGGCCCGATGGTCGCTGCAGAGATCGGCGATGGCTGAGAAAGGGTCGAACGCGCCGGTGTTCACGTTGCCGGCCTGCGCACAGACGATCGTGGGACCGTTCCCTACGGCTAATGTCTTCGCTAGCGCATCCACACGCATGCGCCCCTGGTCGTCGGCATCGACACGAACGACCTCGCGCGACCCGACGCCAAGCGTGCGCAGCGCGCCGACAACGGACACGTGCACTTCGTTGCCGACCACCACACGCAGGCGCGGCGCGCGCTGCAACCCGTCGGACTCCACGTCCCATCCGGCGCGACGCAAGACTTCGTGCCGGGCAGCCGCGAGCGCGGTGAAGTTCGCCATGTGGCAGCCGGTCGTGAAGGCGATGCTCACGTCTTTGGGCAACCCGAGCAGCTCCGCGACCCAGCGGCCGGCAATTTCCTCCGCCACCGCGCCGGCCGGTGACATGACGTACAGACCGGCGTTCTGGTCCCAGGCCGCAGCGAGCCACTCGGCCGCCACGGTGGCGGGCAGCGCGCCGCCGGTGACGAATCCGAAATAGCGCGGTCCAGTGGTGGTCACGAGACCGGGTTCGGCGGCACGCGCCAGCCGATCGACGACGGTCAGCGGGTCGCTGGGACCGTCGGCCAGTGGAGCGCCGAACGCCCGCCGGAGATCGTCGAGTGTGGTCGAGGGCGAGACGGGTCGATCGCGGCGCGACGCGATGTACTGCCGCGCGATCGCTAGGGCGCGGCCGAGAGCGTCTTCTTCAGCCACGTGACGATCGCCTGCGTGACGTCGCGACTGACGTGCTTGTCTTTCAGCATCGGATACTCGTCCACCTCGCCGGTCGTGGCGGGCACGAGCAGGTGATTGACGCCGGGGACCTTGACAACCTCGACCGGCTTCGCGTTCTTGCGCGAGCGCGCGAGCGCTTCGAGACGGTCCGCGTTGGACGGCTCCACCTGCGTGTCGAGGGCGCCTTGCACGATCAGCAGCGGCTGTCGCACGTCGACCAGGATTTTCGCCGGATCGGCAACCAGCAGCGTCTGGTACTCGACGTTGTCCACGGCCCGGCGGACGTCTGGCGCCAGCAGCTCGAGACCTTTGCCGCTGATGACCGCGTCGTGAATGCGCTTCTGGGCGTCGACTCGCTTCTGCTTGTCTTCCGCCGACATCGTCGTGCGGTTGAGCATCCGCTGCTGCTGCGCGAGAACGATGTCCGCGCCGGTTACGCCGGGCGCGGCAAGGGCAGCGACTGCGGCGATCCGCTTGTCCTTCGCCGCGGCCGTCAGCGCGACGATGCCGCCCTCGCTGTGGCCGATCACAGCGATCCGCTTGGGATCGACGTCTTTCCGGCGTTCGAGCATCTTGACCGCCGCCCTGGCGTCTTCCACATAGTCCAGCAGGCCGGCCGATTCGGCACGGCCGCCGCTTTGGCCGATGCCGCGCTTGTCGTAGCGGACGACGAGGAATCCGGCGTCGGCGAGCGCGCCAGCCACTTCGCCGAGGATCGGCACGCCGAACGCGAGGCCGTCACGATCGGTGGGGCCGCTGGCGCCCACCAGCACGACCGCCGGCAGCTTGCCAGCAGCCGACACGGGCCTCGAAATCGTTCCCGCGAGCGAGAAGCCATTGCTCGGGATGTTGACCCGTTCGTCGTTCGGTCGCGAAATGGTCACGGTCCGCGACGACACGGCAGCGATGTCTTCGCGTACGACCTCGATCGACTGCGCGGGCGCGCTCAGCCGAATCATCCGACCGGTTTCGTCGGACCAGATCGTGATTTCCACAGGCGCTCCGGGAAGCGCCAGCGTGACCCGTGTCCTGCGTGCGGCGATCAATCGCGCCGTGGTTTGAATCTGCTCCGAAGAGGATTCGCCGACTCGGCCGGTGAACGACATGGCGGGCACGCTGTAAATCGGGATGTCGGTGCCGGGCGCCGCCGACCGCAAGCGCGCGGCGAGCGCCTCGTACGGACCGAAGAAACCGCCTGGCAGGATCAGCACGGCGCCCGCGTCGATGGTGTCAGTCTTTTCCGTGGTTTGACCGCCCGTGCTGATGGTGCTTGTCGCGGTCGTCCCCTGCACGGTGGTCCGAATCGTCTGCACCTGACCGCGTACGGTGGCATCGAACGTGAGCTCGACCGGCCGCCAGTCGGCGGTGTAGCGCACCTGCAGACGGCGCCCGACGATGTCGAGCGGCGCGCCCAACCGCCCGGTGCCCGCAATGGTCCAGCCGTCGGCGATACGGGTGAGGGCGACCTGCTCGGTGCCGATCGGCGCACCGCGCAGAAATGTCGTGTACGTGAAGGCGCCCGCTTCCTGCAGCGCCGGCGCGACGATGGGCTGCTGGTCCGACGCGTCGACGCCCGTCTGTGCCGCGAGCAGCGCGAGCGCCGCGACTGCTGCCACCGCCCGGATAGAATGGATCGAGCGAGTCACTCCGAACAGCATAGCATCATGATTCCGGCCATTTCCCTCGACGCCTACACTGCCGCGCGCGAGCGTGCGGGCCTGGTAGATCGACCAGATCGCGGGCGGATTGTCGTCTCGGGCGTCGATCGCGCGTCGTTTCTGCAGGGTCTCCTGACCAATGACGTCGTCGCCTTGAAAGCTGGAGAGGGCTGCTACGCCGCCTATCTCACCGCGCAGGGACGCATGATCGCGGATCTCGACGTGTACGAGCTCGGTGACGTAATGCTGCTCGTGTTGCCACGCGACGTCAAAGACGCCGTGATCGCGAAGCTCGATCAGGTGATTTTTTCCGAGGATGTCCAGCTCGGCGACGTCACGGACACGTTCGCGCAGATGGCGGTCATCGGACCGGGGGCGGCATCACTCGTGGCCCGTGTACTCGGCGTCGCCGTCGAGATACTCGGCGCGATGGCCGAGCACGGCAATCTCAGGACCTCGTGGCCTGCCTCGGGCGGTTCGGTGATTGTCACGCGAGCGGCCGGGACGGGGGAGCCCGGGTTCGACCTGCACGTGGAGAATGCCCGTGGAGGAGAGCTCCGACGCGCGCTGATCGAAGCCGGGGCGGCCGAGGTCGACGCCGACACCGCCGAGGCGATCCGCATCGAAGCGGGCGTGCCGCTGTTTCATCGTGACATGGACGAGGAGACGATTCCGCTCGAGGCCGGCATCGAATCGCGGGCGATCAGCTTCAGCAAGGGATGCTACGTCGGCCAGGAGGTCATCATCCGCGTGCTGCACCGCGGTCACGGCCGCGTGGCGCGGCGGCTCGTCGGACTGCGGCTCCAGAGTGACGTGGTGCCGCCGGCCGGCGCGCGGATTCGCGCCGGAGATCGTGAGATCGGCGAGGTGACCAGCAGTACGCGGTCGCCGGCGCTGCAGGCGCCGATCGCGCTCGGGTACGTCCACCGCGACTTCGTCGAGCCCGGCACGAAGGTGGCGGTCGACGGCGCCGAGGGTGAGGTCGCGGCGTTGCCGTTCGTCACGATAAGGCACAATTAGGAATTAGGAATTAGAAATGTCTGACAGAAACATTCCTAATTCCTAATTCTTAATCCCTAATTTCAGACTGTCTTGTGAGCGCGGCGATCAACTCGGCGTCTGCGGGTGGAAACTCGAGAC
>Ga0070667_100002703_pt1 | contig 15351 bp, 9 predicted proteins | sample KBSS33metaG_FD_64659 | JGI IMG/M metagenome (GOLD analysis project Ga0070667, IMG submission 64659) | Switchgrass rhizosphere microbial communities from Kellogg Biological Station, Michigan, USA - KBS S3-3 metaG | ecosystem: Host-associated > Plants > Roots > Rhizosphere > Soil ... | reverse complement strand
CTCGGCAGACTTGTCGGCGGGATTGAGCGGCGTCCCCGAAACTCTCCTTGCGGAATTTGGATAATTCTCCCGAGCCAAACTTTTCGGCGCCACGGGCAGTTCCGATTTTCTGTGACGCTGACAACGACCGACCATCGGAACCCGGCTTGCGCCATAATCCCCGTGGCGTGGCAAATGTCACATCGCTAAGTCGCGGGACGTGGCATGGTTCCTCCCATGCTCAAGAGTGGTCTCGGGCAGAAACTTGGAGGACCCGCTATGTCACAGATCTCAACCCGGTCAGACAACAGAAGCCTTTATGTTCTAATCACAAGCACGCTCGGCGCCATGTTCAGCATGGCAGCCACTTGGATCATCGTCGCCCATCAGGTTGTGCACTCGGCGACACCGCTGGTTGCCTAACGCGCCCAGGCGCTCGCGAATGTGGGGAAGGCTTAGATCTTTGGCCTGGAATGTCGCGCAACGCTCACCAGAGGCGGGCGGCTTTTGCCCGGGACAGATCGTCCGTCACAGCGGCAGCTCCCGGGTTGCCGGCGGTGTCAAACAGGTCATGGAGCGTGCGCCGGTCGAGCGGCTTTTGCAGGAGTGGAATATCGGTGTAGCGGGTTTCGATGCTTTCCATCCCATAGCCAGTGACGAATACGACGGGCACGCCCTTCGACGACAATAGGTCGGCGACCGGATAGACCAATTGGCCGCCAAGGTTGATATCGAGAATCGCAGCGTCGAGATGCGCGTTGGTGGCTGCTCCCATGGCCTCGGCAAGCGTCCCGTAGGGACCGATAACGCAAAAGCCCAGCTCTGCCAGGGTTTCTTCAACCATCATAGCGACCATCGACTCATCCTCGACGAGCAAGACCGCACTGCCGGCTTCGAGATGCGAAAGATCTCCGGTGTTCTTGTCGGGCCGTTTTGCCGGGGTCCTGCCATTGCCAAGCTTGAGCCCTTCGCCGTGCGGAAGGGACAGCGTGCAGACGAGCCCGGTGGGGTGCCAATCGAATATGGCCTTTCCCGAGAGCTGCTCAAGGCTCGCTCTAATGACTCTCGTGCCATAGCCCTGCGTGGCGGGCGCTGTCACGCGCGGACCGTTCGTCTCCAGCCATTTGATCGTCAATCCGTCGCCGTCGATCGCCCAGCGAAGATCGACCTTTCCTTGTGGAGTGGTCAAAGCGCCGTATTTGGCCGCGTTCGTTGCAAGCTCGTGAATCGCGAGCGCGAGAGTCTGCGCGCGGCGCGGATCGAGGATTGCCTGCGGTCCTTCAACACTCACCACGTCTGGATTGCCGATCCGGTACGGATCAACCTCCTCGGCGATGAGTCTTGCGAGATCGGCGCCCTCCCAACGGCTTTCCGATAGCAGCATATGCGCGTGCGAGAGGGCTTTGATCCGTCCTTCCACGGCGGCGACATAGGCATCGACGCTGTGCGTCTTGTTGGTGAGCCGCAGGATCGACTGAACCACGGCGAGGACGTTTCTTGCCCGGTGATCGACCTCGCGGGCGAGGAAAGCTTGCCGCTCCTCCGCCCGTTTCCGGTCGGTGATGTCGGTGGTAACGCCGCTGATCCGGACAATGCGATTCTTGTCATCGACAGCGGCAACTGCCGTGCCGATGCACCATCTGACCTCCCCGTTTGGACGGCGCACGCGAAATTCGGTCTCGTAGGAGCGCGTGTTAAGGACGCCCTCAGACCAGGCATGTGTCAACCGCTCCCAATCGTCGGGATCGAGGAAAGCCCTGATTCTTTCGGGGGTTACCTTGAAGTTGTTGGGGTCCACTCCGAAAATGCCGCAATGGCCCTCGTCCCACACACATTCGCCACGTGCGAGATCCCAATCCCACGATCCCATCTGGCCGACAGCGAGCGCTAGACTTCGGCGCTTCTCGCTTTCCAGCAGCATCGCAGCGTAGGACTCAAGCTCGGCGGTCCTTTCCGCCACGCGCATTTCGAGCACGCGATTGAATTGCTCCAACTGCCGCGTCTTGCGGTAAAGCTCGGTGAAAATCTTGACCTTGGCGCGGAGCACCTCGGCGATCACTGGAACGGGCACGTAGTCCACGGCGCCCATCGCATAGCCACGTATCCGGTCGAGATCGGTAAGGTGAATGGCGGAGATGAAAATGATCGCGGTCTCACGGCAGCGCGGGTGCTCCCGGATCATGGCGGCAAGCTCGAAGCCGTCCAAATCGGGCATGCAGACATCGACAAGGATGACGGCGACGTCATGCTTGAGAAGCCGGTTTAGCGCTTCGGTCGCCGACGATGCCTTGAGCAGGTTCTCCCCGAGCTCTTGGAGGATAACCTCATAGCTCAACAGCTTGGCCGGCTGATCGTCGACGAGGAGGATATTGACCTTATCGGTGGCGTTCATCGCTCAGGACCTTTACCGGTGCAGCCAGCTGCGCATTGCCGACAGCAGTTGCTCGGTGTTCACCGGCTTCGCCAGATATTCCGAGGCACCCGCCTCTAGCGACTTCTCGCGATCGCCCTTCATCGCTTTTGCCGTGAGCGCGATGATGGGAAGGCGCCGAAACGACGGGTCCTCGCGTATGGCGGCAATGGTTTGATACCCATCCATTTCGGGCATCATGATGTCCATGAGAACGATGGCGATATCCGGCGTTGAATTTACGAGGCGGATGGCCTCGCTGCCGTTGGCCGCCGTCAGCACACGCATGCCTCGCCTCTCGAGCATGCTGGAGAGCGCGAAGATATTCCGCGTGTCGTCGTCGACGAGCAGGGCAACTTTTCCGACGAGATCCTCGTCGGACCGATGCAGCCGCTCGATCATCTGCTGCTTCTCGGTCGGTAGATCGGTGATCACGCGGTGCAGGAAGAGCGAAGTCTCGTCGAGCAGCCGTTCAGGCGATTCCACGCCCTTGACCACGATGCTGCGGGCCATGGTGTGAAGCTGAGCGCCCTCCTCGGGCGAGAGTTCCCTGCCGGTGAACACCACCACGGGGATGTCGGACAGCGAGTCGTCGCTGCGCATCGCTTCCAACACTTCGAAGCCCGACATATCGGGAAGCCGCAAATCGAGCACGACGCAGTCGAAGCGTTGCTCGTTGAGAAGATCGAGGCCCTCGGCGCCGGTCCCTGCGGGGACGATTTCAATGTCGTCGTGCTCGAGCAGGGTTGTGATGCTGAGCTGCTCGGCGGCATTGTCCTCGATAACAAGCAGGCGCTTTCTTCGCGAGCCGGCATAGTCCTTGATCCGCGAAAGCGCTGCTTCGATGCTCTCGGTCGAGGCAGGCTTGGCGACAAAACAGAAGGCACCCCGCGAAAGTCCGTGCTGGCGATCCTCATCCAGGGTGACAATCTGCACCGGAATGTGGCGCGTCAGGGGGTTTTGCTTGAGCTGGCTGAGAACGGTCCAGCCCAGCATGTCGGGAAGAAACACATCGAGCGAGATCGCCGTTGGCCGGAACTCCTGCGCGAGCGACAGCGCGTCGCCGCCTTTGCTTGCGACCAGAACCTTGAAGCCGTGCTCCTTCGCGAGCTCGATGAGAATCCCCGCATAGTGCGGGTCGTCTTCGACGATGAGCAGCACGGCTTCGCCGGGCTCGATCGACATCCGATCGTCGGGAATCGGCTGGGCCACCCGCTCATAGATAATGGTCGGCATCTGCGTGCGGGCCTCGTGGAGCGTTCCACTGCCATTGCTCGGCACGGGGCGAAGCGCGGAGGGGCCGCCATAAATCAGAGGCAGATATAGAGTGAACATGCTTCCCATGCCGGGCGTGCTGCGCAGACACATCTCGCCGCCGAGCAAATGGGCGAGCTCGCGGCTGATGGCGAGCCCAAGGCCGGTTCCGCCATATTTCCGGCTCGTGCTGGCGTCGGCCTGTTGGAAGGCCTCGAAGATGATCTTCTGCTTTTCCTGGGGGATGCCGATGCCGGAGTCGGAGACCTCGAAGGCCGCGACCATCGGCGACTGGCTGAGCACCGGATGATCGGGAGTCCAGCCGTCATTTGCCGCCGTGACCTTGAGCCAGACGCCTCCTTGCTGCGTGAACTTGAAGGCGTTGGACAGGAGGTTCTTGAGAACCTGCTGAAGGCGTTTAGAGTCAGTAGTGATGCTTCGCCCGAGATTGGGATCGACCTGCACATCAAAGGAAAGACCGCGCGACTCCGCTTCATGACGGAACGGTCGCGCTACGGCCTCAACGAGGCTCGCAAAGGCAATTTCCTCGGCTTCGACCGTCACGGTGCCAGACTCGATCTTGGACAGATCGAGAATGTCGCTGATCAGGTTGAGCAGATCGGTTCCGGCGCCGTGAATGGTGCGCGCGAATTCGACCTGACGGGCGGTCAGATTACCTTCCGGATTGTCGGTCAGTTGCTGCCCAAGGATGAGAATGCTGTTGAGCGGTGTGCGCAGCTCATGGCTCATATTCGCAAGGAACTCGGACTTGTACTTTGAAGTCAGAGCCAGCTCGCCCGCCTTCTCCTCGACAGCGCGACGAGCCTGCTCGATTTCCTGATTCTTGCGCTCAACCTCAACGTTTCGTTCGGCAAGCTGCTGCGCTTTTTGGCCAAGCTGCTCGTTGGTCTGTTGCAACTCTCTCTGTTGAGTCTGCAATTCCGCAGCAAGCTGCTGGGACTGCTTGAGCAGCGCCTCGGTCTGCATCGTCGCCTCGATCGAATTCAGCACGATGCCGATGCCGCTGGTCAGCTGCTCGAGGAACGTGACCTGTAAGTCCGTAAAGGCGGTGACGGTGGCAAGCTCGATCACGGCCTTGACTTCGCTCTCGAACAGCACCGGCAGGACGATCACGCTCTGCGGCACTACCTTGAACAGCGCCGAGCCGATCGATACGGCATGGGCCGGCATGTGGGTGATCAAGAGGCTTCGCTTATCGGCGGCGCACTGGCCGACCAGCCCCTCGCCGAATCTCAAGCGCAGCGGATGCCCGGTCGGGCCATCATCGGCATAGGCTGCGAGCAGCCGCAGGCTGCCGCAGTCCTCGCCATCCACCTGATAAATGACGCCAAGCTGGGCGTTCACGAGCGGCGTGAGCTCGGAAAGCAGCAGCCGGCCGACCGTGGTGAGATCGCGCTGGCCCTGTAGCATATTGGTGAATTTAGCGAGATTGGTCTTGAGCCAATCCTGCTCGGTATTGCGGTCGGTGGTGAGCCGCAAATTGCCGATCATCGTGTTGATGTTGTCCTTAAGCTCGGCGACCTCGCCGCGCGCATTGACCTGGATCGATCGCGTCAGGTCGCCTTTGGTCACGGCGGTGGCAACCTCGGCGATGGCGCGCACTTGAGTGGTGAGGTTGGCGGCCAACAGATTGACGTTGCCGGTCAAGTCTTTCCAGGTGCCGGCGGCGCCAGGCACGTTGGCTTGGCCGCCCAAGCGTCCTTCCACGCCGACCTCGCGCGCCACGGTGGTCACCTGATCGGCGAAGGTGGCGAGCGTGTCCATCATGTTGTTGATGGTCTCGGCGAGTGCGGCAACCTCGCCTTTGGATTTCACCGTAAGCTCCTGCTTAAGGTCGCCGTTGGCGACCGCGGTCACCACCTTCACGATGCCGCGCACCTGCTCGGTGAGGTTGGCGGCCATGACGTTCACCGTATCGGTGAGGTCCTTCCACGTGCCGGCGACGCCTGGCACCTGCGCCTGACCGCCGAGCTTGCCCTCGGTGCCCACCTCGCGCGCCACGCGCGTCACCTCGGAGGCGAAGCCGTTGAGCTGGTCCACCATGGTGTTGATGGTGTCCTTGAGCTCGAGAATTTCGCCTTTCACGTCCACGGTGATCTTGCGCGACAGGTCGCCGCGCGCCACGGCGGTGGTCACCTCGGCGATATTACGTACCTGCGTGGTGAGATTGGCGGCGAGCAGGTTCACATTGTCGGTCAAGTCCTTCCACGTGCCGCCAACGCCCTGCACTACGGCTTGGCCGCCGAGCTTTCCTTCCGTACCAACCTCGCGCGCCACGCGCGTCACCTCGGCGGCGAAGGAACGCAACTGCTCGACCATGGTGTTCAATGTTTCCTTGAGCAGGAGAATCTCACCGCGCACGTCCACTGTGATCTTCTTGGAGAGGTCGCCGCTCGCGATAGCGGTGGCGACCTCGGCGATGTTGCGGACCTGCGCCGTGAGGTTGCTCGCCATGAAATTCACGTTATCTGTCAAGTCCTTCCAGGTGCCAGCCACCTCCGGCACTTGCGCCTGGCCACCGAGCTTTCCTTCGGTACCCACCTCGCGCGCCACGCGCGTCACCTCGGAGGCGAACGCATTTAGCTGATCCACCATGGTGTTGATGGTGTTCTTGAGCTCGAGAATTTCGCCTTTCACGTCCACGGTGATCTTGCGCGACAGGTCCCCGCGCGCCACGGCGGTGGTCACCTCGGCAATGTTGCGGACTTGTGCCGTCAGATTGCCGGCCATCGAATTCACGCTGTCAGTCAAGTCTTTCCACGTTCCGGCAACGCCCGGCACGTTCGCCTGACCGCCCAACCTACCTTCAGTGCCGACCTCACGCGCCACGCGCGTCACCTCGCCGACGAAGCGGTTGAGCTGATCGACCATGGTGTTGAGCGTTTGCTTGAGCTGGAGAATCTCGCCGCGCACGTCCACCGTGATCTTCCGCGACAGGTCTCCATCGGCAATCGCGGTAGCCACCTCGGCGATGTTGCGGACCTGCGCGGTCAGATTGCCGGCCATCGAGTTCACGCTGTCGGTCAAGTCCTTCCAAGTGCCCGCCACACCTGGCACCTCGGCCTGACCGCCGAGCTTACCGTCGGTGCCCACCTCGCGCGCCACGCGCGTCACCTCGGCGGCGAAGGCGTTTAGCTGGTCCACCATCGTGTTGATGGTTTCCTTCAGCTGCAGAATCTCGCCGCTGACGTTCACCGTGATCTTCTTCGACAGGTCGCCGAGCGCCACAGCCGTCGCGACCTCGGCGATGTTGCGGACCTGACCGGTCAGGTTCGACGCCATGGAATTCACGCTGTCGGTCAAGTCCTTCCAAGTGCCGGCAACATCCGGAACTTCGGCCTGACCGCCGAGCTTGCCTTCGGTGCCCACCTCGCGCGCCACGCGTGTCACCTCGCCGGCGAACGCGTTGAGCTGATCGACCATGGTGTTGATAGTGTCTTTCAGCTCGAGAATTTCGCCACGCACATCGACGGTAATCTTCTTGGACAGGTTGCCGCTCGCGATTGCCGTCGCGACCTCGGCGATATTGCGGACCTGCGCCGTCAAGTTGCTGGCCATGGAATTGACGCTGTCAGTCAGGTCTTTCCACGTGCCCGCGACGCCGAGCACGTTGGCCTGACCGCCGAGCCGTCCATCGGTACCCACCTCGCGCGCCACGCGCGTCACCTCGCCCGCGAAAGCGTTGAGCTGATCGACCATGGTGTTGATGGTCTCTTTCAGCTGGAGGATCTCGCCGCTGACATTCACCGTGATCTTCTTCGACAAGTCGCCGCCGGCGATGGCCGTCGCCACATCGGCAATGTTGCGGACCTGAGCGGTCAGGTTTGACGCCATGAAATTCACGTTGTCGGTCAAGTCCTTCCAGGTGCCTGCGACACCCGGCACCTCGGCCTGACCGCCGAGCTTGCCCTCAGTACCGACCTCGCGCGCCACACGCGTCACCTCGGAAGCGAAAGAGTTGAGCTGATCCACCATGGTGTTGATGGTGTTCTTGAGCTCGAGAATTTCGCCGCGCACGTCCACGGTGATCTTGCGGGACAGGTCGCCGCGCGCCACGGCGGTCGTCACTTGTGCGATGTTGCGCACCTGCGCTGTCAGATTTCCGCACATGGCGTTGACCGAGTCGGTCAGGTCCTTCCAGGTACCGGCCACGCCGGGCACGATCGCTTGGCCGCCGAGCTTGCCATCGGTGCCCACCTCGCGCGCCACACGCGTCACCTCCGAGGCGAACGAGCGGAGCTGATCCACCATCGTGTTGATGGCCTCTTTAAGCTGAAGAATCTCGCCGCGCACGTCCACTGTGATTTTCTTTGACAGGTCGCCGCTCGCCACAGCGATGGTGACGTCGGCGATGTTTCGGACCTGCGCCGTCAGATTGTTGGCCATGGAGTTGACGCTTTCGGTCAAGTCCTTCCACACGCCGGTCACTCCCGGCACCTCGGCTTGGCCGCCAAGCTTGCCCTCGGTGCCAACCTCGCGCGCGACGCGCGTCACCTCGGAGGTGACGACGCCGAGCTGCCTGATCATGGTGTTGACAATGGCTGCCGATTGGAGGAACTCGCCTTGAAGCGGCCGGCCGTCGACATCGAGGCGCATGGTCTGCAAGAGGTCGCCCTGGGCGACCGCAGCAAGCGCACGCGACACCTCTGTCGTCGGCCAGACCAGGTCGTCGATCAGGGTGTTGATCGAACTCTCCATCTCGCCCCAGGCGCCGTAGGCGAAGCCGAGCTTCACGCGCTTGCGAGTGCGACCTTCGCGGCCGACCACTTGGCCCACGGCTTCCAGCTGATGCGCCAGCACCTGGTTCGCCGCAACGATTTCATTGAACGTATCGGCGATCTTCCCTTCGATGCCATCTCCACCGGCTCGCATCCTGATCGAGAAGTCCCCTGCCCGCATCGCCTGAAGCGCCTCGAGCAAGTCGTGCAAGACCGCTCGACCATTCAGACCGTGCCCCTTATCGGCAGCCGCAGTTTCGTGCTCCCGTGGGCCCTTAGGTTTCGATTGATCGAGTGCTTCGCTAGCCGGCTGCATAGATTGGCTCCGCCAAAAGACAGGACAGTTTCGAAAAGGAGTTTAGCCCGCCACGCGCCGTCTGTCGGCGGTCAACCGACATTGGCGGGCGAAAAATCAGCTTGATTTGTGAGGGTTTAGGCCCGTCCCGCCGCGGCATCCTGGCTACCTGCATGGCACGGAGATATACCGCGCCGCGACCGAAAACGCTCTCGCCTGCCGCCGGTTCCATAAATTTATGGAGCCTTAGCGAGCTGGATCTCGGCTTCGGGTGCATGAGGGGTACACTTAGGGCCGGAACCATGCATAAGCCATAGGATTAGTTGTCTGGCAGGAGGTTTTCATGGCAACGCTAAGATCCGCACGCCGCTCGTTCAATCCCGAGGCTTTGAGCCAGATCGCCGTCATCGTCGACGACGTCTGGAAAGAGCTCGCCGCAGAGAGCGCCTTCAGCCCCTCCTTAAGTTCGGTCCCGCACGCAGCTTTGTGGCCCGGAAAGTTTTCCAGCTTGCACAGGCACAGTGGAACGCCACTCAGATCAAGGAACTGCTGCTAAGGGCGGTTCACAACGAGATGTCGATCCTGCGAAGGAGAGACACCCGCGACCCCTACGAAAATTTAGGTGGGCGCGCCGTTCAGTCCTCGAGTTCGGTCTTAATATCGATATTTCCCTGAGTCCGCAGCACTTCCAGGGACGTGCGATCTCCGTGCCGGCGAATGACGGCGTCAACGCAGCCATCCCCTGCCGTAAGTCCTTTCAACACCACTTCGTCGAGGAAATTCGGCAGCCTTGGATTCTGGAATCTGATCTCGCTGTTCCAGGGGTCTTGCTTGATGCCGAGGCAAGCCTGAAGCGCGGCGAAGAACGTTCCGGCCGCCCAGGCTTGCGGCGCGCAGGCAACTGGATAAAGCGTCGGTCCCCGTCCCGCATAGCGCGAGAACCCGCAGAACAATTCAGGCAGCCGATAAAGCTCCAAGAAGGTCGCTGCATCGAACAATGAACGGAAGACACGGTTGACCGCGTCTTTGGCGCGATAGCGCGCGAAGCCCAGTGCAACGAGCGCGTTGTCATGGGGCCAAACTGAGCCGTTGTGATAGGACATGGGATTGTAGCGCCGCTCCTCCGTGGACAGGGTCCGGATGCCCCAGCCCGAGAAGCTGTCGCTTCCCATTAGGGCCGAGACGACCCGTTCGGCCCGTTCAGGGCGTGCAATGCCGCTGTAAAGAACCTGGCCTGCGTTCGAGGTGCGCACGCGGCAAGGTTCCTTGTTGCCATCGAGCGCTAGCGCATAGGTGCCAATCTCTTCGCACCAGAAAGCCTCATCAAAGCGCTCGGCAAGCCGCTCGGCCTGTTCGGCCAACTCGCGCGACCGCTGCTCCAATCCAAGGTTCTCCGCGCACCAGGCGGCGAGCTTCTTCGCCGCGTAGACATATCCTTGCACCTCCGCGAGCGCGATCGGTCCTTCCGCCAGGCGACCATCGGCATGGAAGACGGCGTCGTGAGAGTCCTTCCAGCCTTGGTTCACGAGTCCCTTCTCGGACTCTTTGTAGTACTCAATGAAACCATCGCGATCCGAATCGCCAGGACCGTCGACCCAGGCAAGTGCCTTCTCCATGGCGGGCCAAAGCTCTCTAAGAGTCCCGAGGTCGCCGCTCGACTGGGCATATTGTCCAGCCAGTATGACGAACAGCGGCGTTGCATCGACGCTGCCGTAATAAAGGCCGAAGGGAATCTCCCTTAGATTGGCCATTTCACCTGAGCGCATCTCATGCAGGATCTTGCCAGGCGCCGCGTCAGAGGCCGCGTCGAAATCAGTCGCCTGCAACGCGGCCAAGCGTTTGAGCACAGCGAGAGCAAGCCTGCGGTCGAGCCATAGGCATTGCAGTGCCGTGATCAACCCGTCGCGCCCGAAGGTTGTCGAATACCAGGGAATCCCCGCATAGGGAAAAAGCCCTTGCGGAGTGTCGGTAGAGAGCATGGCGAGGTCGACCGTCGAGCGGCGCAGCATCTCGTTGAAGCGATGGTTCGAGGTGGCGATCTTGGTGTCACCCTTCATCAGTTGCTTCATTTCACGATGGGTCTGGCGCATGACCCTGAGGAAGGGTGTTCTCTCGATTCCTTCGGGGTCACAGCACACCGTCGCGTAGAACGAGGCCGAGCCCTGCGGCATGAGATCGAGCCGGAACGACGCTGAATTCTCCGTCAAAGCCGTAGGGCGAGGATCGAACCGGATTTCAGTTTGCCGCGTGAGGTGATCGAGGCCGGCATAGAACAGCCTGACTACGCCTTCGCCGATCTCGGCCCGCACGCGCCCGCGCTGCGGCCGCGTCAAGCCGCGGACTTCGAACAGGTCGGCAAAGTCGCTATCGAAGGTGATCGACAAAAGCAGGGGGACGCTTATTGCCCCGTAATTGTGCACCACGAAACGTTGGTAGAGTGTGTCGCGCGCCACGAAGATTGTGCGCGACACATGCAACAAGCTTTTGCGCAGGATGATGCGGTCCTCGTCGAACATGTCGGGATTGGTGAGGTCGACGGTTAGCACGCAGTTGTCGTTCGACAGGTTGGAGCCAAGCAGCAGCGGCTGGAGCCCGTTGATCAGCACCTCGAGATAAGAGAGGTAACGTGTGTCTGAATGAAACAGGCCGTCAGGCCCGCCCGCCGAGACGCCGATGTCTCCGTGATTGTCAATCACGAGAAAGCTGTCGCCATGCTTCATTGCATGACGAGGACGCTCCGGCGAAGATCGCACGGCAATCCCGAAGGCGAGGCCGGGACTCCGTTCGATTTCTTTGGGTCTGGCGCTCTGTCTCTTAGTCGACATGCAAGCCGGCGTCGTTGAGATACTTGTCTCCGTTGACGCGCGTGACTTCATCGACAGGCCGTGAGCTCTTTTGCGTACGCTGACGCAAGAGCACTTGGTAGATCTTCACGTAGTCTTCGGCCATGCGGGACACCGAGAAGCGCTTCTCGAACCGCCGGCGCACGTGGCCCCGGTCAAGTTGCAGCACCTTCGGCAGCATCGCAATTGCCTCATCGAGCGATCTGACCACGTGACCGGTAATGCCGTCGTCGATGACCTCCCGGACCGAACCGAAATCGTAAGCAAGAATGGGAGTGCCACACGCCATGGCCTCAATCATGACTAAACCGAAAGGCTCAGGCCAGCAAATTGGAAAGAGCAGCGCTGAAGCGCCGCGGAGAAAGTCGCCCTTGTCTTTTTCACCCACCTCACCGATGAACTCGACGCCCGGCGTACCGAGCAATGGCTGCACTTTTTCGCGAAAATAATCTTCGTCGACTTTGTCCACCTTGGCAGCGATCTTGAGCGGCATGCCCAAAGTGTCGGCAATCTGGATCGCCTGGACGGGATCTTTCTCGGGGGAGATGCGGCCGAGGAAGGCCAAGTAGCCCCCGTTAGGCCTAGAACTCGGATAATAGAGGTCGAGGGGCAACCCATGATGAACGGTCCCAACGAAATTAGCGCCTGCGATCGGCCGGCGCTGCGAGTTGGAGATCGAGATGACGGGTATGTCGCGAAAATGCGCATAGAAGGGCGCGAGCACGGGAAGGTCCTGCCTCCCATGCAGTGTCGTTACCGCCACGTTGTCCAACATCGGAATAAGCGGGAATTGCAATTGGTCGATGTGGAAATGCAGGACGTGGAATTCAAACGCATGCTGCATGACCTTGTCGAGCATCATCATGTAATACGGGATCGGATCGTGCCCCTTGGCATCCAGCCTAAGCGCTCGGTTGGAGCAAGGAATGAAGTTTGCGGTCGTGATCGAGTCGCCGCTTGCGAACAGGGTCACATCATGACCCTGAGCCACGAGTTCTTCCGTGAGGTAAGAGACGACCCGTTCAGTTCCGCCATAGAGTCGTGGGGGCACGCTCTCGACCAAAGGTGAAATCTGCGCAATTTTCATTAGAGGGTTCCGTCTAGAAGTGAGAAATCGCGAACAACATCCTTTAGGCGTTAATCCCGAACGCGCCGCAAAGTTCCTGGAGTCCTGGTCGCACCGTTCCAGTGCGCTTGCGTCGCTCTTCCGGAACCTCAAGGATAATTGTTGCGTTGTGAGTCGGCGATTTTGGCGCCTGACCTCACTCCGCAACTTGCGAGGCGCCACTGCCCTCCAGAGATGAAGAACGGATTGACGCAAGAAGCTCGGACCCGACCCCCGGGCTTCTCTTTTATGACGGCCTAAGCTCGGACATGCGAACGTTGCTGCTTCACAATCCGACCGCAGGCGGGGCGCATCCTTCCGCCGATGAGCTCATGGAGCAGCTCCGTGCCGCCGGCTTTTCGCCGCGCTACCAATCGACTAAGGACGATAGCTACCGCGAAGCGCTTAACCAAGACTGGGATCTTGTCATCGTCGCCGGCGGCGACGGCACAGTGACGAGGGTTGCTCGCGGCTTGCGCGACCGCACGACCCCGATCGCGATCCTGCCAATCGGCACCGCGAATAACATCGCCCGTGCGCTCGGGCTTGAAGGTGACGTCGCGGGGCTCATCGCCCGCCTAGGTACCGCCAAACCGCGACGTCTCGATGTCGGGGTGGCCGAAGGACCGTGGGGAAAGCGACGATTTCTCGAGGCGGTGGGGTTCGGGGCAATCGCCAAGGCCATCTCTCATAGCGGACCCAAGCCGCCCAAAGCTCTTCGCATCGATTCCGGCCGAGAGGAGTTGCAAACATTCCTGCAGGATGCGGAGGCGGAACGTTTCGAATTCAGCGTTGATGGCGAGCGGTTTGCTGGAGATTTCTTGCTGCTTGAGGTGCTCAACCTGAAGCTGACCGGCCCGGCCCTCCCGATTCTCTTCGCTGCCGCCCCTGATGACGGATCGCTCGAGATCGTTTTTCTGATGGAGAGCGAGAGGGAGCAGATGACGGCGTGGCTCAAACATCCCGAAGACGCACCCTGCCCTGTTCATGTACGCAAAGGCCGTAAGATCGCCGTTGAGTGGAGACACAGCTACGCGAGGATAGACAGCAGGGTCTATCTGCCTCCGAAGGGGATCAACCCGGTGAAGATCAAGCTCGAGAATGACGGCCTGCAGGTGCTTGTTCCGGAGTCCGATCCTCCTCCGCAGGCATCTCAGCCTCAGCAGGCTGCGCCTTAGGCGCTTCTTGGGGAGAGTCGAACACTTCAGCGAATCTATCGCGAGTTCTCTGGTCGGTGTAGTCGAGGCAGAGTGGCGTAATCGAGATGAAGTTAGACCGCACCGCCCAAAGATCCGTGCCCTCACGCGGCTTGACACGCCGCGGCTCGATGCCCACCCAATAATATGCTCTGCCCCGCGTATCGAGCCGGTCCTCGATGCGCAGAAATCCCGGATCACGCAGACCTTGAACCGTCGCTACCATCCCCTTTACTGCCGCGGGTTCACAGCTTGGATAGTTGACGTTAATCACCACGCCCTCGGGCCAGCCGGCATCAAGCAGTTTCCGAACAAGATCGGCGCCGTGCTCCATCGGCGTTTCCCAGATCGGCAGCTGGCGGCCCTCTTGGCCGGTTTCAACCGGTCCGCAGACAATGCTCATCGCGACCGACGGAATCCCGAGCAAAGTGCCCTGGATCGCGCCGGCAACGGTGCCGGAATAAGTAATGTCGTCGGCGAGATTCTGCCCACGATTTACGCCCGATAAGACGAGATCTGGCGGCTGTTGCCGCAAAAGAAAGCGGACGCCCATGATCACACAGTCCGTGGGCGTACCCTTCACAGCGTAGTGCCGCTTGTCGAGCTCGCGCATGCGCAGCGGCTCAGACAAGGTCAGCGAGTGGGAAGCGCCGCTGTTATCAGTCTCGGGCGCGACGACCCAGACATCGTCGGTCAGATCGGTAGCGATTTTCTCTAGGACATCGAGTCCAGGGGCTTCAATGCCGTCATCATTGGTAATGAGGATACGCATGGCAAGGAGTCTTGGCGTGCTAAGGCGAAAGTCCAGGGACCGGATTTAGTTCCCCTTTTTTAGGTTTGCTGCATGGCTCCCTGTCCCACTCTCATAATAGACTTTGGCGAGCCAAGGGTAACCTGTCGCAGACTGGGTCGAAATGACCCTTTGCAGCGTCAAAACTTCTCCAGATTTGGTCGATAAAGTTTCGCTCAAATGGTTCCCGCGACCACGAGGCGATGACATGGGTAGGCCCTTAACTTTACGTGAGGCGTTGGCCTCCGACCGACTGGCGGACTTTGTGCGGCAAGCCGAGGCTCACGGCGACGAACTGGCCAAAGGCTCCGAGCTTGAGCGCGCACTCGCTTTGCTCATTACGCAGCGCCGATCGGAAATTTGCCGTCAGTCTCAGCTTAAAGTCGGGGATATCGCTTACTACGAACGCATCCGCATCTGAAACAAGTTGGCTAGGCCGCCTGGGCGGACAGCCGCGACATTTCCCTGCGAACGAGATCACGGTACACGCCCTTGTGGCGAACCAGCGCTTGCGGCGTCCCATCCTCGATGATCTTGCCCTCTTGCAGTACGACGATGCGGTCGAAGCTGCGGAGTGTCGATAGGCGGTGAGCGATTGCAATGACCGTGCGGCCGCGCATGAGCCGATCAAGCGCGTGACGAATGGCTTCTTCCGATTCGCTATCGAGTGCTGAGGTCGCCTCGTCGAGCAGCAGAATTGGGGCGTCTTTGAGAAAGGCCCGGGCGATGGCGATACGTTG
>Ga0070667_100002697_pt1 | contig 15370 bp, 13 predicted proteins | sample KBSS33metaG_FD_64659 | JGI IMG/M metagenome (GOLD analysis project Ga0070667, IMG submission 64659) | Switchgrass rhizosphere microbial communities from Kellogg Biological Station, Michigan, USA - KBS S3-3 metaG | ecosystem: Host-associated > Plants > Roots > Rhizosphere > Soil ... | reverse complement strand
TGGTGATCGTCGCGACAGTGCAGAACGCCACCACCATCCAGCCCTACATCGACAGCGTGGTCATGGTCTCGAAGACCGAGCCAACGGGCCGCAACGCCCGCCCGGTCGCGTCGGTTGCGACGAGGACGATCTCGGAGTTCACGTCATTGCGGCAAGAGATGCGCACAAAGGCAGAACGGGTACCGGCCGGCGTCTGAAAACGTGGTCGCTCGGGCCAGCGTCAACTTCGGCCTTGAGATCAAGGCCATTGGGCCCTACGACGAACGGCGCTCGCCAGTCACGCTGCTAAGCATGCCGGAGAGTATCGCCGACGTCGGCTATTGCCGCGTGGGTGGCGTCGACCAATGGGTGATGATCCGCGGCGCAAACCTCGCCAACCCGCCGCTCATCCACCTGCACGGCGGGCCCGGGTTCAGTGAGACGCGGCTGTTCCGTCACTTCAACTCTGATCTGGAAAAGCGATTCACCGTCGTTTACTGGGACCAGCGCGGTGCGGGCAAGTCTTTCGACCGCGCCCTGCCCCGATCCTCGATGACGGTGGAGCAGTTCGTCGCCGATCTCGCGGACGTGATCACCACTGTCTGCAGCCGCGTCGGGCAGGAGCAGGTCGTGCTCCACGGGCACTCATGGGGCTCCGCGCTCGGCATCCTCTATGCCAGCCGATATCCGCACAGAGTCGCGGCATACATCGGCACCGGCCAGATCGGCGAGTGGCCCGCCGCGGAATCAGCATCGTATGCGTATGCACTCGCCGAGGCGCGGCGTCGCGACAACCGAAGGGCCCTCAAAGCCCTTTCTGCCATCGGCCCGCCGCCCTACCCGGCATCCAGCGTGTTCAAAGAACGCACCTGGCTGCAGGTCCTCGACGGTCAACTGACCCCGAAGGCGCTGTGGAAGTTCGGCCGAATTGCACTCGCAGGCAAGGAATCGTCGATCTTCGACCTACCGAAGCAGCTGCGGGGCTTTCGGTTTTCGATGGACGCGATGTGGGACGAGGTGTCCCGCATCAATCTTTCGGTAGCGGCACCCGCGTTGCAGATGCCCGTCTTCTTCTTCCCTGGGCGTCACGATCACTGGGTGCCCCCCAAAACGAGCGTGGCCTACTTCGACATGCTCACCGCACCCTCGAAGGAGCTGGTTTGGTTCGAGGAATCCGGTCATGAACCCTTCGTGGACGAGCCAGCCAAGTTCAACCGAGCCGCGATCGACATGGTGCGACCGCTTGTCGCGCAATGACTTACCTCGAGGACGTGCGTCATGGGTGAGCGGGTTCAACCGTCCGCCCTCGTCGCCGGCCGCGACGGCGAGGTGCAGTACAGGCTCGAGCGCTGTGTTGCCGCGATGCGGCACATGGTCGACGGCGGTTGGTTCGGCGCCCACGAGGACAGCGTCGGCATGGAGGTGGAGTTCGATCTCGTCGACCCGTTGGGCCGCCCGCGGCCGATCAACGACCGTGTCCTGGAACGCCTGGGCCGGTCGGACATGCAGCAGGAGCTCGGCCAGTTCAACGTCGAGCTGAACCTGGCTCCGCGTCGGTTGCGGGACCGCGTACTGCGCGAAACCGAATCCGAACTCGCCGCCGTGCTCGACCGGTCGAGGGCCGCGATCGAGGGGCTGGGTGCTCGGCTGGTCGCCGTCGGCACGCTGCCGACCCTGAGCGCGGAGCTGTTGACCGTCGAGAGCATCTCGCACAACCCGCGCTACGAACTGCTGGCGCGGCGCATGCGCGCCGCTCGCCACCGCCCGTTCCTGGTAAGCATCGTCGACGGGCGCGAACCAGTGGAGTTCACCACCGACTCGGTCGCCCCCGACGCCGCCACGACGAGCCTGCAGCTGCACCTGCGGGTGCAGCCGGACCGGTTCGCCGACTACTACAACGCCGCCCAAGCAATCGCCGGAGCGCAGGTCGCGGTTGCCGCGAACTCGCCGTACCTGCTCGGGTACCAGGCATGGCAGGAAACCCGAATCACGTTGTTAGAGCAGCTGCTCGACACACGCCGACCCGAAGAGGTCCGGGCGGGTGCCCCAGCGCGGGTCCGACTGGGCGACCGCTGGGTCGACGATCCCGTCGAGCTCTTCGACGATGCAGTGCGGATGTTTCCTCCGCTGTTTCCGACGGTCGAGGCCGAGGATCCCGACGCCGAGCTCGCGGCCGGCCGTGCACCGTGCCTGCACGAGCTTCGTCTGCACAACGGCACGGTGTGGCGCTGGAACCGTCCTGTCTACGACGTCCAGTCCGGGCGCCCGCACCTGCGCATCGAAAACCGGGTACTGCCCAGCGGGCCCACCGCCGTCGACATGGTTGCCAACGCCGCGTTCTACTACGGACTGGTCCGCGCGATCGTCGACAATCATGCCGGCGACCCCGCCCCGTGGGGGCAGGTGCCTTTCGCGCTCGCCGAGCGGGACCTGCACCGCGCGGCGCGCGACGGACTGGCAGCGCAGCTGGCCTGGCAAGGCATCGAGTACCCGGCCGATCGGCTCACTCGTGAGGTCCTGCTGCCTGCCGCCGCGGCCGGCCTCGACGCCTGGGGTGTCGACCCCGACGACCGCGACCGGTACCTCGGTGTCATCGAAGCGCGGGTCCGCTGCGGCCGCACCGGCGCAGTGTGGCAGACCGAAACGGTGCGCCGTCTCGAGGAGGGCGGACTCCAGCGCGTCGCCGCGCTGCACGAGATGACGCGACGCTATGTCGAGCACGCGAACACCGGCGCCCCGGTGCACGAATGGCCTCTGTGATGACTGACGACAGTCACCCCTCCTGACGGCAGAATTCATTAGTTCCCCTTCGTTGCTACAACGCGTATTCTTCTGGCGTGCAGCAGGTTTCAGCGATCTGAATTCGCCAATCTGGCACCTGCCCAACCATTGCCCTGCCTTGCCGGTGGGAGGACGATGAAGTGGTCCGGCGGCGCCGTCGAGACGCTGCCCCACATATAACGGAGGCAGATCATGTACGCACGAAGCACCACCATCCAGGGGCAGCCCTCGTCCATTGACGCCGGTATCGCGCATACGCGCGACAGCGTGATGCCCGCGCTCGAGGACATCGACGGCTGCGTCGGCTTGTCCTTAATGGTCGACCGAACGTCCGGCCGCTGCATCGTTACCAGCTCCTGGGAGTCCGAGGAGGCGATGCACGCAAGCGAGGAGTCCATTCAACCGATTCGCGACCGGGCCGTGGAGCTTTTCGGTGGTAGCAGGGAGGTCGAGGAATGGGAGATCGCTGCCATGCATCGCGAGCACCGCGCGGGTGAGGGCGCCTGTGCCCAAGTCACCTGGGTCAAGGTCGATCCGGATCAAATCGACGGAGGCATCGATTTCTACAAGACGACTATCTTGCCCGCCCTCGAGGAGCTGGAGGGATTCTGCAGTGCCAGCCTGCTCGTCAACCGAGCGTCCGGTCGTGGCGTGGCCGCGGCGACCTTCGACAACGCCGAAGCGCTTGAGCGGAACAAGGACCAGTTGGACAGGATCAGAGCGACGGGCAGCCAGGAAGCCAACGCAGAGGTGCTCGACCAGTGCGACTTCGAGTTGGCAGTCGCACATCTGCGTGTGCCAGAGATGGTCTGACCGGAGGTGCAGCACCGTGGAGGCTTGTCCATGACATCGCCATCGCCGTTGACAGGGACGTGAAGCGACGAGTTGGAGCTGAGTAACCGGCCCGGCTAGTCAACGGGATTGATCGCCAACGCCACGACTGACATTCCGCCAGCTTCAGGCCTGCGCCCGTCATTGAATTCTCGGCCGGACCTCCAGCGGCAACGAACCGTGAGGTGTCACGATCATGCGGTGAGCGGGTCACCGATGCCCCGCACCGGCCGGGAGTTGCCCCAGTGATGAACCTGACCAACCCGTGGCGGCACCCTCCCGGCGTCCCCCGCTGCGAACAACCTCGTGCGGAAGGGCGCTTCCTGCTGCCCGGCGGTCGGCGGCTGGGCTACGCCGAGTTCGGCGACCCGTCAGGACCGGTCGTTCTCTGGTTCCACGGCACGCCTGGCGGCCGGCGTCAGTTCCCGCTGGTCGGGCGCCGCGCTGCTGAGAAGCTGGGCCTGCGCGTCGTGCTGGTGGAGCGACCAGGATCGGGCTTGTCCGACTCGCACGCCTACGATCAAGTGGCCGACTGGGCCACCGATATGGCCCATGTGGTGGATGCCCTCGGTGCCGAGCGGCTCGGCGTCGTCGGCCTCTCCGGCGGCGGCCCATACGCACTGGCATGCGCCGGATCTTCCGCCCTCGCCCGTCGAGTCGCGGCCGTCGCCGTACTTGGCGGCGTGACCCCATCGGTCGGGCCCGACGCCGGCACCAGCGGCGCCATCGAGTTGGCGCGCACGTTTGCCCCCGTGCTGTCGGCGTTGCGCAGGCCATTGGCCGCGGCGACGGCGGGGATGCTGCTACCGATACTGCCTCTCGCGCATTTCGCCTACCGGGGGTTCTCCGGCCTCATGCCCGAAGGCGACAGGCGGGTGTTTGCCGACCCCGACATCGAGGCGATGTTCGTGGACGACATCCTTCTCGTGAGCCGTGGCCGTTTCCAGGCCCTGATCGACGACGCGCGTGTTTTCGGCCGAGACTGGGGCTTTCGGCTCGCGGATGTCAATGTGCCCGTGCGGTGGTGGCACGGCGACGCCGATCCGATCGTCACTTTCGAGGACGCCAAGATCGCGGCTTCTCGACTGCCCGACGCCGAGCTGATCCTGATGCCCGAGGAAAGCCATCTCGGCGGCTTCGCGGCCGCTGGCGACGTTCTGAGCTTCCTTCGCTCGCACCTGTGATAAGGCTTGGGCGCCTTCATGTTTCGACACGCCGGCGCCGGCCGGCGGACACGGGCCCATCCGCGCCGACGTGACTCGCGTCGAATCGGCGCCGACCGCTACGCTCCGGATTCCGGGCAGCCAGCCGACATCTGACGCGACAACTCAACTCCCAAACCAGCCGGACAACGAGCGAAGACGCCACCGACAATGCCGTGACGGGCGATACTGGACTGGTTTGACATCGTCTGGCTGTCCCGAAAGGCGGTGCGTGTGGTCGCCGATGACTTTCTGGTTGAAACGAGCGTCGACGCAGCGGTCCTGACGAACGGACGACAGGTCGGCCGGCTTCGAGTGGGTCCGCGCGGTTACGACATGCTGGTCGAGCGCGGAAACCGGTGGCGTGCGGCGACCACCGAATACGACCCCAGACGGCAGGCGCAGATCTTTCGGGCCGCCAGTGTCGAAGAGGACGGCACACTGCTCATCCGCGAGGAGCGCATGGGAGCCAAGCCGCACAGCAGATCTGGCCGTGTCGAGCCGACGGGCCAGTGGAGCACAACGACCGTTCGACGCGTCACGGGAAAGATTGTCCGCACGAGCGCGCACGGCGAACTCGGCCGCTCGGATGAACCAATCGTGTTGCAGCGCCAATGCACAACTTCTGATGGCGCACCGGTTTGGGTGGCCGACGCGGCGATGACTCTGACGCCTGATCCCAACCATCCAGGCCGGTCGGTGTTCACTACTGCCGGTCAGTTCAGCCTTGCCGACGGTGGTGCGGGCAGCTTCGAGACGGTGGCCTCTGTCGATGGCTCACACGGCGATTGGCGCTTACCGGGCGGCATGGGCCGCTCCGCCGGTGTCAACAAATCCACGCTGCCCGACGGAACGAAGGTCACCGAGCGCAGCGAAATGCAGCCCAACGGCGTGTTCCATCGCACCAGGGAGACCGAAAAGGTGGTCAAAGACGGCAACGGTGTCACACACACCGATAGGACGTCCACCGATGAGTCCATCGGGCCGGGTTCGACAGTTCGCGTCTCGAGCGAGACGCATGAGGATTCCAAATTCTTCGACCGGGACACTGGCACAGTGCACGAGCACGGCGACACCTTTCAGGTGGAGACGACCACCCGACATGTCGACGCCGCAGGCAATGTGACCACCGAACATGAAGTGGACACTTTCGATCAGAACACCGCCCTAGTGCGCACCGACACTACGCGCGTTGAACACTCAGACGGCTCAGTCGAACTCAAGACGTTCACCCACGACGGGACCGACGACGTCTTGAGAGTTGAGAAAATCAATTCCCACGGAGGCGTCGACAGCGACGAAACCACACCGATGAGGATGACGCAGGACGGCGATTGGGTTCCCGATACGTCGGCACCTGCCAATTCTGGCCAGTCGGGTGAGCAGGCTGGATCCGACAGCGGTCAGTCCGGCGGCGAGTCGTCAGGAGGTGAATCCACCGGGGGTACAGACGACGAATCCGGTCAGCAGGGCTCCGATAACGACCCGGAGTTGGGCGGTGACGACGAGGCGGCATCAGACGATTCCGGTGACGGCGGATACGGCGAAGACACCGGACATCCGGGGCTGAGTTGGGATGGTCAGTCCGACGGTCCGCTGTCTTTCCTGCGCGGTCACGGACGATCCGGTGGCGACGGCGATCTGGACGGTGAACTAGACACGCTGGGATCCGACGAGTTGGTTGCGCTGTTCGCCCAAGCGCTTCGCGCCGCAGTCACCACGCCCACTGACAACGAGGGACTAGGTGCCGACACGCCGGGAGGGCCATCGGTCACCCTGACACTGGGCGACAGCGCCCACTCGGTCGTTGACCCCTGGGGTGACTGGGGGGACTTCAGTAACCCCAAGGCCCACAGCAAGCTAATGGGCCTTCTGCAATCCCAAGCGCTGCAGAGCGGCGTCGGCGCTTCGGCTGAGGGGCAGTCGCTCGTGACCACGCTGACCAATGCCCGCCGAGGACTCGACCTCAACATCGAGCGGTTCGTCGACGGGCCGGGTTAATCGCGTATCTATTAAGGCGGTAGCGCGCTGCACCCGTGACCTACGACTGCTGGCGGCGAACAGACGTCGAGATCTTTCCCGACATGGGGCCCGCGCGACGGCTACTGACCGCGGCCGGTCTCCTTCTGCAGGCGATCGATGGCCTCGGAGGCCTCCGCTTTGGTCAGGTCGTCGGGCACCTCCTGCTTGGCCTCCTGCGCGAGAGTCTGCAGATAGCTGCGCTGCGGGCCGGTCATCGGCTCATCGCCGGTCACCCAGTCCGAGGTGTCCTTTTCCGGGTTCTGCAACTGTGCATCGTCACTCATGCGCGAGGAGTATCCATCGCACGCATGTTCGAAACGCCGGCCGTCGCTGCGGACTCTGCTATCGGCACCACGATCTCGTTCCGACGACGAAACGGCAGGGTCCACGGCGGGTCGTACAGCCAGGTCGCAGGCGGCCCGACGGTCTCAAACCCATACGCCTGCAGCTCCCGTTGCAACTCCGCGGTCCGCGCCGCCACCGCGGCCGGGCTCGCCACGCCACTGAACCTCAGCACCGCCACCGATTCGCCGGGCACCGGCACCAACCGGACGCGGTCGTCGTCCGGTACCGGCAGCGACTCCATCGTGGAATCCGCCGGCATGTAGAACCGGATGACCCAACCCGATGACGAGGACGTACTGCTCACCGGTGCCGTCATCGCGATCTCTTGACCGACTGGAGCAGTCATGTCGACGTGAGTCCGGTTTCGGTTGCGTCCGAAGATGTAACCGGCCAGCCGGCGGAAACCCGCACTGCGCGCGGATATCTCGTCACCGCTCACGACCGTTTCGGCGGCGATCCGCGGACCGTACCGACGAATCTGCACCTGCTTCGTCAACTGTTCCGAGCTGTGCGCCGGTTCCTCGACGGTACGGATGCCCACTACCGACACCGCCGACTCAACCACCTGGACAAGCGGTTTCGTCAATCTGCCTATCATCATTCATCCTTTCTGATTTGGCGGGCGTGCGCCACGCGACCCACGCCGCGGCGCCACCCGCCGCTATCGCAAGCACGACAGCGGCACTGTGCGTGGCAGTTAGAAACGCGTCGAGCGCCGCCTCCCGAATCCGTCCACCATTGGCTCCCAAGGCGTCCGCGACCTGCAGCGCCGCGCCCGGTGAGTCGGTGACTTTCGCCCGCAACGGATCCGGCAGCGACGGCAACCGCGGCCCGACGATGTGCGTGTAGCGTTCCGCCAGCACCGAGCCCGCGACGGCGATACCGATCGCGGCGCCGATCTCGCGGGCCGCGTCATTGACTGCGGATCCCAGCCCCTGCCGCTCGTCACGCACTCCGGACATGATCGCCGCGGTGGCCGACGCCGTGCACAACCCGATCCCCGACCCGATGACCAGGACCGTCAACGCCAGGCGCAGATATGGTGAATCTTGGTGCAGCAGCGTCATACTCGCGAAGCCCACCGCGATCAGGCCGAGACCAGTGGCCAGCACCGAGCGCAGCCCCAGCCGCGGCGCGAAGCGGAACGACAACGCCGAGAGCGCCACCACCGGCAGCGCGAACGGCGCAAACGCCACCGCCGCCGACAGTGCCGAGTAGCCCAACGTCAACTGGGCGTACTGCATCGCCAGGTAGAAAAACCCGAACGTCGACGCGAACAGCGCAATGACCGTGGCTACCGCGGCGGAGAACCGTGCATCGGCGAACAATGCCATGTCCAGCAACGGCATTGGACGGCGGCGCTCGACGATGACGAACAGCCAAGCCAATCCGAGGCCAGCCGCCAACCCTGCGATTGTCAGCGGGTGATCCCAGCCGCGGTGCGGGGCGTCGAGCAGCGCCATCACCAACACCGCGATCGCGGCGGCGATCAGCACCGACCCCGGCCAGTCGACCGGTGGCGCGTCGGGGTCGCGCGACCGCGGCACTGAGCGCGCCATCGCCGCGACCACGACCGCCGCCACACCGAGCGCCCAGCTGATGACACGCCAGTCCGAGAACTGCAGCAGCACAGCCGAACCCACCATGCCGACCACGCCCGCGCACCCCGCGACGCCGGCCCACAGGCCGACGACCTTGGCGCGTTGGTGGCGCGGCAATGCCTGCCCCATCAGCGCCAGCGTCGCGGGCATCACGAACGCCGCGCCCGCGCCGGCCACCACGCGCCAAGCCACGATCGCCGCCGGACTGTCGACGTACGCCGGAGCCACCGATGCGACGGCGAAGACCGCCAGGCCGCCCAGCAGCGCGGCACGCCGGCCGTAGCGGTCGCCGATCGCACCGGCCGGTAACAGCAGGCACGCCAGCGCTACCGTGTAGCCGTCCACGATCCACGTCAGTTGTGTCTGGGTGGCCGAGGTGGCGCGGGCGATGTCACCGAGTGCGGTGTTGAACGCCACCATCGAGCCGACCACCAGCGCCACGCCGGCGCAGCCGGCCAGCAGCGTGGCCGCAGGCTCGCGTCTCATTTCTTGTCGGCGGCAGCGTGTTTCGGTGTGCGCCTGGGTGTGGTCGGCTTGCTGTCAGTAGTCGAGCTGTCGGTGTCCGCCGTCGTCTTGGCGGTCGACTGGGGAGTCACCTTGTTGCCCGTCGTCGTGGTTGTCGGCGACTTGGCGTAGTGCAGGCCGACGTTGAACACACCGATCGTGTAGTCACCCGTGTTGAAGAAGCCGATGTTGCCAGTGCCGGTATTGCCGATGCCGACGTTGAGCGTGCCGGAGTTGGCGATGCCGAAGTTGCGCACGCCGTTGTTCAACGCGCCGACGTTGAAGTCGCCGCGGTTGCGGATGCCGATGTTGAAGTTGCCTTCGTTGGCCAAGCCGATGTTGAAGTCGCCGGTGTTGGCGACGCCGATGTTGAAGTTGCCCACATTGGATGCTCCGGTGTTCGCGACGCCCTGATTCGACAGACCGGTGTTGAAGGCGCCGGTGTTGTTCGCACCGAGATTGGGAGAGCCCGTCAACACGCTCAGCTGAATGCCGGTATCCGCTGCCGCGGGCGCGGCGGCGAGCGGCTGCGGGGAGGCAACCTTGTAATCCGTCACCGGCGCAGGCACTGGGACTGCCGACACCACCGCCGGTGCGGTAGCGGCAGCCGGTGCGACGGCGGCTAGCACCGGCTGGGGCGCGTGCGGTGCGGCCGGGCCGGATGCAATGACGGCGGCTCCCGCGACCGATAACCCGGCCAACAGATAGGTGCGCGCACTGACGCGGACGGGCAAGGTGTGGGTTTTGGGCATGTTCATCTGCAGATTCCTCCTGGTGTGCGGTGGTGACGGTGTGTACCCCGGTAGAAGTGATTCGATGCAGAATCGATGCAGGATGGGTCAGAAATTTTCACTTTCGTGAAATTGAGGGCCGGATAGGTAGGCTAGGTAGCGAGGTTGAGTTGGCAGCCTTCTCTTACGGATCTCCGCGGAGCTGACGATTTTCGCTCCTCATCCGATTCCCGCCCGGGAGAAGGTCGGTTTTTGTGTCGTTACCGCCTACTGGCAGCCACGCTCCACCGCACGTCAGCGCCGTCCGCACCCGTGAACAACTGGCTGAGGCGGTCACCATCGACTTGAGCGGCTCGCTCAACGTCCGCCGCACCGCACTCAAGCTGATCGACTTGATCCAACCCGGGTTCGCCGACTGGGCCATGGTGGTCGTGCCCGACAGCCACTCCGGTGAACTCGTCATGGTGGGCGACGCCGAGCCCGGTGGGGTCGTCGTCACCCGTGCCCGCCTCGATGGGCTTCCACTGAGTCGCATCCTCGCCAATGGCCAGACCGAGCAGATCGAGGGAAGCGAACTCTCGGGGCTGGTCCCCGTCGAGCCGTTCCTTCAGTCAGCCATGGCGCTGGCGCCCGCCGAGGCCCTGGGTTTCGGGCTCACCGCGCGGGGCGCGACTTTCGGTGTGCTCGTGCTGCTGCGCCGGGCGAACTTCGGCTTCAACGCAGACGACGTCGCCTTCGCCCAACGCATCGCCGCTCGGGCGTCGTTCGCGCTGGATTCCGCACGCCTCTACGAAGAACGAGCCAGCGTCGCTTCGACCCTGCAGCGCCATCTGCGCCCGCCCGCACTTCCCGACATCGCAGGTGTCCGCCTGGCCGCCCGATACCGTCCGGCCGCCGAGCATTTCGACATCGGCGGCGACTTCTATGACGTCACCGGCCGCGACGACGACTGGCTCGTCGCACTCGGTGACGTCTGCGGTAAGGGCATCGAGGCGGCGGCAGTGACCGGCCAGGCCCGCCAAAGCATCTGCACTGCAGCATATTTCGACCACGATCCAGCCGCCGTGCTGAGCGCATTGAATAGTGTGCTGTACCGGTCGAGTTCGCCGCAATTCGTGACGGTGCTGTGCGCCCGGCTGCGTCCGGACCCCGACGGCACCCACGTCGACGTCGACCTCGCCACCGCCGGGCATCCCGCGCCACTGGTGTTGCGCGCGAACGGCCGCGTCGAGCAGGTCGACGTCTACGGGATGGCCGCCGGATTGGTAGCCGAAATGCGTTACGGGACAGCTACTGTGCGCCTTGACCGCGGCGACACCATGCTGATGTTCACCGACGGCATCGACGAAGCGCGCGGCGCCGCAGGCCAGTACGGAATGGACAGGCTGCATTCACTGCTGCCGGCATACGCCGGTGCCGCGCCCGAGGTCGTCTGCGAGGCGGTGGAACGCGACGTGATGGAATACCTCGACGGCCGCGCCCACGACGACATGGCGCTTCTCGCGGTCACATGCTCGAGCTAGCCGGTGTGCTGCAGCGCTATGAGCAGGCCGTCAACGACGGTGATCGGCCGGCCGTCGTCGCGCTAACCGAGGAACTGCTCGACAGCCAGTGCGAACCGCTCGACATCCTGATCGGAGTCGTCGCCGCGGCCCAACGCGGCATCGGCGAGCGATGGCAGCGGGGCGAATGGACGGTGGCGCAGGAACACGCCGCCACGGCAATGGCAACGGCTGCAACAGAAATCGTCGCCGGCCGGATCGCCGAGACGCCAGTTACCCGCGGGCGAATCATCGTCACCTGCGCCGAGCGCGAATGGCACTGGCTGCCCGCCGCGATCATCGACTGTGCGCTGCGTGCCGACGGCTGGCAGACGACGGCGCTCGGACCCGCGACCTCGCCCCTGCGCCTCAGTCAGTACATCCACGACATCGGCCCCGCCGCGGTAGCCGTGAGCTGTTCGGTGCTCGGCGCATTACCGACGACGCGACGGTTCATCGAAGCCAGCGCATCGGCCGGTGTCCCTACCGTCGTCGGCGGAGCGGCATTCGGAGTCGACGCCGTGCGCGCGCAGGCCCTGGGTGCAACGGCGTGGGCGCCCGACGCTCGCAGCGCCGCCGAAGCTGCCGCCAGTCTGCCCGTCGTGGTGTCCGCGGTGGCTCCCCTACCCGCGGATGTGGTTCAGGAACAGGCTGCACTGGAGCTCGACCATCTGCGCCTCACCGATCAGGTTGCGCGCCAATGGATTGTGGGAGCGGACCCGGCTTTGCGTGCCGTCGCGCGCGATGCGGTGCCACACACACTGCATGCCGTGTCGGCGGCCCTGCTCACCAACGATCCGCGCACGGTCTCGGAGACGGCGGCATGGCTGGGTGCCCTGCTCGCCAACCGCGGCGTCGACTCGCCTGCTGCCGTCGAGGACCTGAGCCGCATCCTCCTCACCGCGCTGATCGACTTCCCACTCAGCGTCGAGCTGGTTCGAAACCATTTCGCGCTGAACTAGTTTCGGGCGTCACCAAGCGGCCGTTGCAGCCCTCGGGAACGACGAAAACCGGCTTGTTGGTGTGCGCGATCACCGCAGACGCCACGCTGCCCTGCAGGTGACCCAGCACTCCGCTGCGCCGGTGCGGGCCGAGCACGATCAGACTCGCGTCGAGGTCGTCGGCGGCCCGCACGATGCCCTTCCACGTCGGCGCCGCTTCCACCGCCATGCTCTGCGCCTCGAAACCCGCGCGCTCCGCCAACGACGCCCCGTGCGCGGCCGTCCTCTCGGCAGCCTGCCGCACCTGCGTGGCCTTGTCGGCGTCGAAGTGCGTCGAGTCCGTCGGGGTGAAGCCGACGTCGGCGGTCTGCCAGACGCAGACGACGACCGCGCATCGGCCCGGCGCGAATTGACCCGCCGCGTGCTCGATGGCGCGCTGCGCGAGATCGGTTCCGTCGTAGCCGAATACCACCGGCCCGGTAGACGTCGGCTGGAGCACGGGCCGCGGTGCAGCGCGGCCAACCGGTGCGCCTGCCGACGGCAGACCCCGGATCCGCGCCAGCAGCGGCGGCGAATACCAGGCAGGCGAATCACCGTCGAGGAACTCGTCGAGGTCCGGTGTCTGAGGCCGTGCACCACTCAGCAGATAGATCATCACGCCGAACAGCGCTCCACCGATCGCCAACCCGAAACCGATCCACAGCGTGACGCGCGTGCCCGCATTCAGATCTCCCGGCAGCGCGTCGGCGATGTGGGCCAGGATCGGTGCCACCATGAATGCGGCCACCGCCCTGAGCAATTCGATGATCGCGAACACTCTCTGCAGGCTCGCCGACTGCAGCGAGAAACCCGCCACGAACAGCGCAGGCGCCACCGTCGCCCCCAACGCCAGCCCCGTCAACCCCGAACCCACCAGTGCCAGCGGCACATTCGCGGGAAGCGCGAACCAGAACACCACGATCCCCGCCGCCAGCAGCACCATGCCCACCAGCGGCAGGTAGTGCATCGCGCGGCGGGTGATCACGATCCCGAACACCACCGCCATCACGACGGCCCCGCCGAGTTCGGGCAGATACAGCAGACCCACCTCGACCGGGCTGAAGCTCTGCAACAACACGTTGGCCGTCAGCGCTGTCGCCGCGATCGACGCCGCGGCCGCGAACAAGGCCACTCCGACTCCGGCGACAGGGATGGCACTCGTCACCATCGTGCGGATCGTCAGCAGCGGCCGCTGCGCCTTGAACTGGTAGACGATCAACGCCACGATCAGCGCCAGGCCACCGAGCATGGGCGCGGTCGCAGCGAGGTCGTGTAGACCGTGCGTGGTGAGCTGTGCAGCGCCGACGAACGCCGCCGTGCATCCGACCGTCGCCAACGCGATGGCGGTCAAGTCCGTCGGCGCGTCGCGGTCCGCGGGCGGCGCGTCCTCGAACGTCAACGCCGCCATGATCAACGCCAACAACGCGATCGCGGCGACGATCCAGAACAGCGGCCGCCACGCGTGCGCTTCGGCCTGCGCACCCCCGATGAACGGACCGATCGCCACGGCCCCGAACACGCACATGTTCATGATCACCGCGGTGTTGCGCAGCTTGTCCCTCGGGAAGCCGATCGTCAGCGGCGGGGCAGCGGCGATCAGCAGCATGCTCGTCGCCAGCCCCTGCAGCACGTGCCCGCCGATGAACATGCCGGCGCTCTGCGCAGACGCGGTCAGCACCGATCCGATGACGAGCACCACCGCGTAGCCGAGCAGCATCCGCCGCTGCGGCAGGTGCTGGGCGAACTGGACCGCGAGCACCGTGCCCACTGCATACGCCGCGTTCCCCAGCCCCGAGCTCAGGCTCATCGTCTGCGCCGTCATGTGCAGGTCCCCGCAGATGATCGGCACCAGCGGGTCGATCGCCGCCGACAGCGCCAGATAAGGAATCAAGGCGAGCGTGACCATGGCGGCCACGGCGGGATATCGCCCAGCTAGAGGTCCCTGCCGCATCAGCGCTGCCCGAGGACGGCTGACGACAAGGACGCGTGGTTCGCTACTGGTCTGGGCACGTGGTCCGGAAACCCAGATGTGCGAGCGTCTATTCCCCGTCCAGCAGATTCACAGGAACGAACTAGGGCGACATCGGGATCGTCGTCACCGGTGTCGAGCCGGAACCTCCACTGCCGCTTGATGATCCGCCACCACTCGACGGCGCCTCGATCACCGGAGCAGGCGCCGGCTTCTCGATCACCGGAGCCGGTGCCGGTGCCGGCGCGGGCTCCGGTGCCACAATTGCCGGTGGGACGTATGCGGGCGCCTGCGACACCGGCGACTCGGGTTGCGGCGCAACCGTCACCGGTGGCGCGGTCTTCTCGATGACCGGAGGCGGTGCCTCCGACGACGTGGTGGTTGTCGTCGTCGGTGTGGTCGTCGTCGGTGTGGTCGTCGTCGTTGTCGGTGTCGTCGTGGTGGTTGTCGGTGTGGTCGTCGTCGTTGTCGGCGTCGTCGTGGTGGTCGTCGGCGTCGACGTCACCGTCGTCGTGAACGTCGGCGGCGGGAACGGGTTGAACGGCGGGAACGGGATCACCGGCGGAATCGGGACCACCGGCACCTCCGGCGCAGGACCCTCCGCTGGCGGCGGTGACTGCGGGGCCGGAGCCTCCGGCGCGACGCTGTTCGGCCCGCGGTTGATCCCCACACTCGGCGCCGGGGCCGCAGGCGCAGGCGCAGGCGACACCACAGCGACCGGCAGCGCCACCGGATCCGGCTCGTGCGGCACCTGCGGCAGGAAGCGTCCCGGCACGGTCTCCGGCTGAATCGCCTGCACCGGCTGTGCCTGCACGTCTGCCGCAGGACGGATCGTCACCGCGACCGAAACCGCCAGCGTCGCGAACGCCACCACCACGAACGCC
>Ga0070667_100002681_pt1 | contig 15406 bp, 6 predicted proteins | sample KBSS33metaG_FD_64659 | JGI IMG/M metagenome (GOLD analysis project Ga0070667, IMG submission 64659) | Switchgrass rhizosphere microbial communities from Kellogg Biological Station, Michigan, USA - KBS S3-3 metaG | ecosystem: Host-associated > Plants > Roots > Rhizosphere > Soil ... | reverse complement strand
AGAAGGAAGCTGTCTACCTCGGCGATGTGCACCCATTCCAGGAGGTGCGGGTCCGACGCCCGGTACGGCCTGCCATCGGCGGCGATTCCGTGGACTCGCTGGTGGATCCCGCGCACCCTGTCCACCGCGCGCTGCGCGTCGGTGGCGGTGCCGAACGTCGTCACCGCGAGAAACGTACTGGTGCGCTGCAGCCGGCCCCACGGATCACCGCGGTAGTCGGAGTGCTGAGCGACACCCGCCATCGCCAGAGGGTGAAGCGACTGGAGGAGCAGCGCGCGCAACCCGCCGACGAACATGGAGGCATCGGCGTGCACCCGCCGGATCGGCCGGTCTTCTCCGAACCAGCGCGGGCCCGGCGTCTCGTGGATGCGCGCCCGGTTGGCGGTCCCATCCGGGCCGGCAACCATGCCGAACAGGCTGCGACCAAGGGTCTGGCGCACGACCTCGATGTTGCGGAGGTCGGGCAACACCGTCATGCCACCGACGGTACGCGAATTGATTGGTGGTTTTGACGTCTGAAGAAGCGTCAATTTCTTAATGTCGGGAACACGTGGCCGTGGACGAAATGGGAGCCCAACGATGCGTCATCGGGTGCTGAACACTGTGGCAGCAATGGTTGTGGGGGCGCCTGCGGTGCTGACTGCCGGCGTTGGAACGGCGCATGCCGAAGGGGCAAAGTTTTTGACGTTCACCCAGAATTTCCGGCGGTGCGACTACAGCACCAACACCCATATCGGGCCGACGGGAGTTGCCCGCCCGACCGCCGTGCTGCGAAGCACCGGCTCCGAACTCATCGCCGACGTGCAGGTGGCGACGGCCATCCCGAATACGCCTTACGACGTGAGGATCATCGAGATGCCCCGCTCGTCGGCGTCTGGCTGCAATGCCGGTGACCCAGGCGTGATCGCCGGCGTCCTGATGACAGATCCCGCGGGGGCGGGCAGCGTGACCCTTCACGGCCCCGTCGCAGCGGGCGCGACCGGCGCCTGGATGTTCATCAGCCGACCGGGCGAGTTCGCGCAGACACCGGACGAGTTCTACACCTCAGATTTCGTGGTGTCGCTGTAGCGCTGTCTAGGCTTCGGAGCCGCAGTAGTCGATCATCGGCGACGCCTACGACCGGTGTTCGGGAAGGCTCCCCGCGGTCGATGAGACGCCGCAGGTCGTTTGCCGACGAAATGTCGTTTCGGCAGTGGGCGGAATCTGCTGATTGCCAACGGATTTCGGATGATCGCCGTGCTGGTGCCGACACAGTGGTGTTGCTCGTGCAAGGACTATAGAGGCCCGGCAAGGCCGGTCCCGTCAGGCGGGGACCACCACTGTCAGCTCGTTGCGTGAACGCTCCACCTGCATCCCCGCACGCCTGGCGACCGCGGCCACCTGTGCGGCGTCGCCGGGTTCGGATCTGGTCGAGGCAAGGGCGCGGGCCAGACGGCCCTTGTGCGCCTTGTTGAAATGGCTTACCACGGTGCGGCTGCCGTCAGCATGTTCGGCGACCACGTCGACTCCGACGGCGCCGGGCAGCCTGCCGAGGGCGGCGTAGGAACCCGATCGCAGATCGACGACCAACTCGTCGGCGGCGAGGTCGGCCAATACGGGTTCCAGCAGCGGTCGCCATCGCGCGGCCAGGGTCGGCCGTCCCGGCAGCTTCGACGTCGCCGAGAGGCGGTAGGCGGGTACCGGGTCGTCGGCGCGCAGCAGGCCGAACAATGCGGAACCTATTGCGAGCCGCGCCCGTGCGCGGGCGGCGGCGGCGCCGCGCAGGGATTCGATGTCGAGCGCGTCATACAGCACGCCGGTATACCGGTTGATCGCGGGAAGTGTCGCCGCGGTGCGCAACGCCGCGTTGCGGTCGATCTCGGCGTCCTGCGACGCCGAGATGCCAAGTGCACGTCGACAGGCCGATCGATCGGCGGCCAACTCGACCAGCCCGTCCACAAGCGAGGCACGCAACGATCCAAGCGCCGGCGAACTGAGCGTCTCCAATGACAGAGGCGGCCCAGTACCGCCGGCACGTTTGGTTTCCGACGGCGGCAACAGCACGATCACCGTCGTGACGCTAGCCCAGGGGCTGGCCCGTCACCGACCCTGTGTCGGGTCAGGCAGGCGCAGGGATATCCGCGGGCGCCGACGGCGCGAACGGATCGTCAGGCGGTGGCGGCGGCGCGAGGATCGGCGGGCGGTGGCGGCGGGGCCATCTCCGGTTCGGGAGCAGGCGGCGGCGTCAACGGGGCCTCTTGTGCCATCATCACCACCGGCGCATCCGGGGCGGGAGGCGGCGGCACCATGTCAGGCGGCGGAGGCAGGAACGAGTCACCGACCGCTGGCAGCCCGTCGGGAGCGGGCGGTACTTCTTCGGGTGCCGTAGGAAGGAACATGTGGCGGCTGAATTGCCTCTGGAAAGCGCCACCGCCACCGACCCTTATGCCGCCGCCCTCGCCGGAGGAGACGGGTGTTCCATCGGGCAGCGTCGCGGCCGTGTGGCCGCCGTTCCAGCCGACGTTGAGAGCACCAGGCTGCGACCCGTACTGGAAGCCGCGGGCGAGGAGTGCCCGCTCGATATTGCCGGTGTTGAACCGATCGCCATAGATCGGTCGGCCACTTGCCGCGTTAGCGACCCACGAAACCAGTCCCGAGCAGTCCGTGCCCAGGGGAGAGTCCCCGCCGGAGATGTACGGCGTACCCGAAACCGAGTTGACCAGCGTCAACAGCGTTACGGTAGCAAACATGCGGCCGGACGCTACTAGAGCGTTTTGTAACGCGCCAAAATCTGTGACCCCCTTCACAACTCGTGCGTTGTATTGCCTAGTTCACGAATTGCGCTGGACGATGGAATGATTCAATCCGACACCGCCGCTTCAGATTCCGCAAATTAGTGCTGGTAGTCGCTAGTAGTAACATGCGCAATCGCCGTCTCGCACAGGCCATATAGATACAGAAGCGTTGCGAGTTCGTATTCAGCGCAGCTCACGATCGACACACTGAAGTCCGGTGCCGAGTGGCAGGCATCACATTTCAAGATCAACGAATGTGACGCGCGCCACACCCTCGGAGCGCATGAAATCCCCCATCGAGCATTGGCGATTGCCATCCCGTGAGTACGGGTGCGGATTACGCTCCCAACGAACCCTGTGAGGTGCGTAAATGGCTGTCAGGACGATGGTGAGACGTTGCCTGACGCTCTCTCTATGCATGCTGATGGCAGGCAGCGCGCTGACCGCGACCGAGTCCCTGGCGGCCGACTGCGACACCGTTCCGATCGACGTCGAAACCACCGACTATTCGTTGCCTTTCGAGATGCCGAGCGGGCTGATGCCCGATCCGCAGTTCGACGGCCTGCCGGCACAGCTCGAAGTGCACCGCGTGCGACCGGTTTACGCCGACAAGTGCCCTTCGGTGCCGAATAGGGCAGTGGTGCTCGTTCACGGCCGCTCGGTCACCGGCCCCGTGGCTTTCGACCTGCGGTACCCGGCACCTGGCGGCGGCACCCTCAGTGTGCAAGAAGACTTGGCGCGGGCGGGAATTGACACGTTCGCACCGAGCCTGCTCGGATACGGCCGCTCCACGAGATTCGCGCGTGGGCTTGACGATCCGGGCAACGCGAGCCTGGCGCCCTTCGCGTCGAACGGTGTCTGCCCCAGCCCGCAAGGGTGCGACCGAACCCACAATCCGATATTTCCGCTCGATCAGCAGCGCACCTTGCTTGCTGCCAATCCTCTTGGCGGACATCGTCACACGCATTCCAGCGATATGCGATTCGCGAACACCGATGTGTGGGTTCGCGATATCGCCCAGACGATCGACGATGCGATCACCCGCGCGCACCCCGCTGACGACAAGGTGACGCTCGTGGGCTACTCCGTAGGCGCGCTGCGGGTCGGTCGCGCCTTGTACACGGCCAAGTATCCCGAGGTCGCAAGCAAGGTCGATCGAGTTGCGTTCTTGGCCCCGTTCTTCGGCGGGCCGACCGAAGAGACGCCACCGCCGCAGGGCTTCGTCTCCTTTCCGTTGACCCTCATGGAGCGCGCGCAGATCGTCGAGGGCGGCCGGATGGCGAGTCCCGAACGTGAAGCAGCCTGCACGGGTTACACCGTCGACGGCAGCGGCGAACGGGCCTGGACGCAGCTGATGGACCTCGATGCCACAGGCCGCAACTGGGGCGGTGAAGACGTTGAGCATCCCGCCGGGCTGTTGCGCTTACCGACGTTCTCCACTTACGGCTTCAACGACGCCGTTGCCGGGCAATTGACCCAGCCGACGTTGGTCATACAAGGTCTCGACGACGTCGTGGTGCCGGGCGGCGCGCCCAGCGCGTCGGCCATCTACAACGCGCTACCCGCCTCGATGACCAATAGGGTTCTGGTGCAAATAGATTGCGCAACTCATGAGATGCTGTGGGAGGGCTGTTCGCACGCCGCGCGCTGCGCTGCCGCCTCGGCCGCCGCCTATGGAACCGAAGCCGGAAGGCCCTGGGCCGGCGCGCATTCCACAGTCACCGCGGCTCTGATCGAATGGATATCGACCGGAACGTTCAACGGTGCGCAGGCCGGCAGGTTCACCGTCGACGCGAGTGGTGTCGCCAGGCCGACCGGAACGTGAGTCAGCCGTAGGCAAGCAGCAGCGGAACTCGCTGCTCTGCGTCTGTGAGCGAACCGTGTTGGCCGATCAGCGCCGACAGCAGTGGCTCCGCTGTGCGCCGCATGAAACCCGCGGTGCCGCGTGCCGCCGCGACGACGTCGCCGATGCGGTACCGCGCGTCATCGCCGACCCGGTCGCCGAACCATCCCGCCGCGATCGCTTCGTCGCGCGAGACCACCCACGCCCGCTGCGCCAATGTCTCCCGCCACGCCGCGAGCACAGCGTCCGCGGCACCGTCAGCAACGTAGACGTGCCGGGCGCGCGGCTCACCGCCGATGGCGTCGACGCCGTCCATCAGGGGTTCGCTGGCGTCGATGTCCACGGCCTCCGCCGCGTCGACCGCCACCATGCCGTGGTCGGCCACCACGGCGAGCAATCCGCCGGCGGGTAAGCCTTCGACGATGGACTCCACGAGCGTGTTCACCTGCCGTAGCTGCATCCGCCACGGCGTCGAACCCGGGCCGTAGACGTGCCCGAGCAAATCGAGCTCGGAGTGATAGCCGTAGCAGAACCCGCCGTCGGCGAGTGCGGACTCCACGCACGCGGCGAGGTCCCCGAGCGCATGCACGCCGACGTAACGTCCGCCACGCAGCACCGCGCGCGTCAGGCCGGACCCGGTGAATTGCGCGCCGGCGATGACGCTGACCGCGATTCCGGCCGCCGCGGCGCGCTCGAACGTCGTTGGCATCGGTTGGACCTGCTCCGGCGGGACCTTTTCACGCAGATCGCGACCCGACGGGTGCGGTCGCCAACCGAGCGCGTTGACGACGTCCACGCCGGGCAGCCGGAACGAAAGGCCCACCATTCCGTGTTCGCCCGAGCGACAGCCAGTGCCCACCGCGGCGAGGCCTGCCACCGTCGTGGAAGGGAACCCGACCTGAAGCGTCCTGCCGCGAAGCGCGGCCAACACCGGGGCGTCGTCCGCGTGGGTGTCCAGCAGCTCGGCGCCCAACCCGTCGATGAGCAGGACGCACGCGCCGGTTATCCCGTCGGGCAGGGGGATCGGGCCATCGAACCCTGCGACGCCCATCGCGGAAAGCACCGACGGCACCACGTCGGCCAGGTGCGGGAGGTCCAGATTCGGCTTCGGCAGCTCCACTATTCGAGACTGTCACACCGCCGCGCTGCTCGACGTCAGCCGATGGCGTGGTCGAAGAGCTGCGGCCGTACACGTTCGACGCGCAAGTACCGCAAGTAATCGCAGAGCCGCTTGCTGCGGACCACTGCGCAGGCGTCTTCGTCCCAAGGCCCGGAACCACGGAATCGCACGTGAGACGTGTCTTTACTCGATCTTGACCGAGCGTTGAATCGCCCCACCGACGATGGCTGACGTGACTACGCTTCAAACGGTGGAGCTGGGGGTATTGGGACCTCTCCAGGTTCGGAAGGGCGGCGCGCCCGTCCCGATCCCGGGCGCCAAACCGCGGGCCATCCTTACGATGCTCGGCCTTCGGAGTGGTTCGGTAGTGCCTGCGGACACGCTGATCGAGCTGCTTTGGGGCAACGAGCCGCCGCGCACAGCCGCCAAGGCCCTGCAGACCCACATCTCCTCGCTGCGTCGCAGTCTGGGCGACGGCTTCGTGTTGACGGAGGGAACGGGCTGGACCCTGGGTACGACGGGGATCGATGCCTTCTGGTACAGGTCGGCCGCCAGAATGGGCAGGGACGCCGCTGCCGCCGGCGACACCAGCCTGGCGGTGGCCCGCTTCGACGAGGCGCTCACTCTTTGGCGGGGCACACCCGAACTGCCCGACAGTCCGCGGGGCACATCTGAAAAGACGCGCTGGCTCGAGGGCCATGCCGCGCTGGTTGAGGATCGAGCCGATGGATTGCTCGCGACCGGTCGCGCTGCGGAGATCGTCGGCGAGCTCGAAGCCGCGGTGGCCGACGCACCCCTGCGCGAGAGGCGATGGGGCCAGTTGATGCTCGCCCTATACCGCGCGGGCAGGCAGGGTGAATCGCTGGGCGCTTATCAACGCGCACGGTCGCTGCTCGCCGACGAGCTGGGCGTCGACCCCGGACCGGACCTTCGCCGGCTGGAGGCCGCGATCGTCGCGCAGGATGCAGCGCTGGAAATCCCTGCAGCGCAACATATTCCGTCGGTGACACGCGCGGTGACCTTCCTGCTCACCGACATCGAGGGATCGACGGCCGCCTGGGAGGCCGACGCCGACGCCATGACGGTGGCGCTCGCCCGCCACGACGAGCTCGTCGAACAGGTCGTCACATCCGGTGGGGGACGGCTGATCAAGACGCGCGGTGAGGGAGATGCCACATTCTCGGTCTTCGAGCGGCCGTCGGCAGCGGCCGCCGCCGCCATCGAGCTGCAGGAAGCGATCCGTCACGAGCCGTGGGCGCTGGCCGAGCCCATGCGCATCCGCATCGCACTACACACCGGCGAGGTGGAGCTTCGCGACGGCGACTACTTCGGCCGGGCGGTCAACCGCGCGGCCCGCCTGCGGTCACTGGCCGCGGGTGGCCAGATCCTGTGCTCGGGTGCGACCGCCGAACTTGTCATTGATTCATTGCGCGACGACGTTCTGCTCGCCGACCTGGGGATGCGCCAGCTCAAAAACCTCGCGCGCCCGGAGCATGTGTTCGAACTCCGCCTGGAGACCGCCGACGATTCCCGCGCTGCGACAACCGATGCGCCCATGGAGCGCCCCGGTCTGCCCGCCGTGTTGATTGGCCCAGGGCCGTTCGTCGGGCGTGCCCGCGAACTCGATCGACTTCGGTCCGCATGGCAGGCGGCTCTCGCCGCTGGCACCGGCGCCGTGCTGATCGCCGGCGAACCAGGCGTCGGCAAGACGCGCCTCGCCGGTGAATGGTGCCGTCAGGCCGACGACCAAGGTGCCGTCGTCCTTTACGGCCGCTGTGACGAGGACCTCGGCGCGCCGTACCAGCCGTTCGCGGAAGCGCTGCGGTCGCTGGTGCCTTGCCTCGGCGCCAACCGAGTGCGCGGGCTGCGTGGTGTCGAAGCACTACTCCCACTGGTTCCCGGACTGTCCGATGTCCTACCTGATCTGGCACCGCCGCCCCGCGCCGATCCGGACGCCGAACGCTACGCACTTTTCGACGCCGTCATCGGCCTGTTGGGGATCGCCTCCGCGAGCGCACCCGTCGTCCTCATTCTCGACGACCTTCATTGGGCCGCCAAGCCCACGCTGTTGCTGTTGCGGCATCTTCTGCGCTTCGGAGAGCACGCGCGTGTGCAGATCGTCGGCACGTACCGCAGCACCGATCTCGACCGCTCCCATCCTCTGGCGGCGATGCTCGCCGACCTTCACCGCGACGGCTCCGCCCATCGCCTTGCGCTCAGCGGGCTCGACGAGAACGACGTCACCGCCTACGTCGCCGAAGCCGGATACGCCGACGAAGAACTGGCGCGAGCCCTGGCGTCCGTCACCGGAGGAAATCCGTTCTTCCTCATTGAGGCCTTGCGCCACGTGGATGAAAGCGGCGGCCGTTGGGACCCCAGCACCCTGCCGCAGGGGGTTCGGGAAGCGGTGAGCCGCAGACTTTCTCGACTTCCGGCAGAGACCAACAAGGCCCTTGCGGCGGCCGCGGTCGTCGGCAGCCGGTTTGCCCTCGACCTGGTCGAGCGTGTGGTCGACGATGACCTCGTCGACGCATTCGACGAAGCGTGCAAGGCGGGCATCGTCGTCGAAGAGCCGGGCGGTCGTTACCGGTTCAACCACGCGATTGTCCGACAGTCGCTGCTCGCCGAGCTGGCATCCGTGCGGCGGATGCGGCTGCATCAACGCATCGCCGCGACGCTCGAAACCGAGCCGGGCGCCGACGACGAGCTGCTGGCCGAATTGGCCTATCACTACTTCGAATGTGCGTGGGCGGGAAACGCAGCCAAGGCCGTCGACTATTGCCGGCGTGCCGCGGATCAGGCGATGGCGCGCCTGGCTTACGAAGGCGCGGCGGACATGTACGACAAAGCACTGCATGCACTCGAGGAGCTTGACGACGAGCTGCCCGACCGCGACGACCAGCTAGCCGGACTGCTCGTCGCTCGCTGTGAGGCTCTGCTCGCTGCGGGTGACGTGGTTTCGGCGAGGGGGGCGGTCTCGCAATTGCAAGCAGCCGCAACCGATTCCGCTCGTCTCGCGGCCTGGGGGACATGCTTCGATGGCCAGCTGTCGATGCTTACCGATCCTGAGCGTTTGGACGAGATCGAATCCGCGCTGGTCGCGGCCGCCGAGCAGCTGGTCGGACTGGAGGACGCCGCGGGGGAGGCCAAGGCGCACACTGTCCGAGCGGGGTGCCTGGCCCGGCTAGGACGAATCGGCGATGCCGAAACGGCCTTGGATCAGGCGCTGACTGCGGCACGACGCGCGCGTGAACACCGCCGGGTGAACTCCGTGCTGGCGAACGCTCCACTTGCGGCACTGTGGGGCCCCAACCCGGTTCCGCGCGCGGGCGGGCGGTGTCTGGATGTCGTGCGGCTGCTGCGCATCACTACCGGATCACCGGTGGTAGAGGCGACCTCGACGAGATGTCAGGGCGTACTGGATGCATTTCGCGGGCGCGCCGCCGCAGGCCGACAGCTGATCGACTCTGCCAGACGTTCACTGACCGAGCTCGGTATGCGGCACGCATTGCTCGAAGTAGAGCAATTCGCAGGCATCGTCGAATTGGTTGCCGACGATCCTGCGTCCGCCGAGCCGCATCTGCGGCGGGCCTACAACGGCTTTCGTCGTATGGGTCTCGACGCCGACACGGCCGAGACCGCCGCGTTATTGGCGCGAGCATGTCTGGCGCTCGACAGGGATGCCGAGGCCGACGAGTTGTGCACCGAGAGTGAGCGTCTCGCCGGCCACGCGTTGAAGGCATCGATCGCGTGGCGCACGGTACGGGCGCAACTGCTGGCGCGCGGGGGTACGCACGACGAGGCCCGGCAGGTGGCCGAGGAGGCAGTCGCCATCGCGGAGCGCACGGACGCCTTGGTCGATCATGGCGATGCCTGTCTCGCACTAGCGACCGTGCTGGGTGCAACCGGCGATGTCGCGGGAGCGCAGGCTGCCGCCGAGCGCGCGGTCGAACTGTACGAGTTGAAAGGTGCCGCCGCACTTGCGGAAAAGGCACGGGGACTTCTCAGCGTCGAAGTCCCGGTTGCCCCGGCTGACGAGGCGGGACCGAGCTCCGAGCCGGGCAACCTGTGCGTGCGGGTGCTACGGAAGATGGAGGCGGTCATCGGCCGCGACGAGTGGGACGAGTTCGACCATCTGTACGCAGCAGACGTATTCGTCGAGAGTCGTCGGAGAATAGTCGGCTTCACCCAGGCTGATCTTCCTTCGAGCAACTGGCCACGTGAGGCAAGGCGGCTTTTCGAAGTCGGAGGCGCGCACCGAATCGAGCCGATCGCAGTGCGCGGCGAGCGGCTGGCTCTCACCCGACTGCAGCTCGGCACTGCGGACACGAGCCCTGGGGCACCGCGTGACGAGTCGCTCAATCTGTTCGGCCTCGATGACGAAGGGCGAATCGCGATACAAGTGGTGTTCGACGTCGACGACCTCGATGCCGCGATCGCAGAGCTCGACGCGGCGCACGCCCACTTCGAGAGGCGACCCACACGTGCGTCACTCGAGAACGCCGCGAGTCGAGCCGACGATCGGCTTAACACGCTCTTTGCCGACAGGCGCTGGGACGAGATAGGAGAGCTGTTCGCCGACAACGTCCGGCTCGAGGACCGGCGTCGAGGACTCCGCAACGAAAGCAACGACCGCGAGACCGCCGTCGCGGCGGTCCGCGCGATCGCAGACATTGGGACTAAGAGTCTGACACCGGACGTCCTCGCGGTCCGCGGGAAGCGCCTCGCGCTCGCTCGTACCCTCCACCACGGACGCGACACGCGGCCGGACGCATTCCATACCGAAACGCTCACGATCACCGAGATCAATGCCGACGGGTTGATAGTGGATCTGGTCGCGTTCGATTCCGACGACTTCGACGGCGCCATCGTCGAGCTCGACACCCGCTACCTCGCGGGCGAAGCGGCCCCCTACGCGCACACCTGGTCGGTCATCGCGAACACGTATGCCGCGTTCAACCAGAACGACCCCGCGAACGTCGTAAACGTCGACCACCGCCGGGTCGCACGATTCGCGCCCGGCGACCTGACCGCCGCCATCTACAGAGAAGTCACGCCAAACCTGCGCACTTACGTTGGCGCCGTGCATCGGCTCAACAATTCGGGAGCAGTGGTCACCGGTATGTCCTATGGCACTTCGCCTGAGGGCTTCCAAGCCGAGTGGAGGCAGGTCCAACTTCTCACCGTGGACGGCAACTCGATGAACCGGAACGAATTGTTCGACGAGACCGACCTCGACGCCGCGCTCGCGAAGTTCGATGAGCTCAGTCATCCGGCGTCGCAACTCGAAAACGCGACAAGCCAAGTGTACGAGCGCCTTTGGACGCACTTCAAGGCCGGTGATTGGCGTGCCGTTGCAGAGCTGTTCACCGACGATATTTCGCACGACGATCGTCGTCGGGCCGTGAACGCCGGGGGTGGAACGCGGCCGGGATGTGCAACTGGCGAACTTGCGACGCCTCGCCGACATCGGGGCAGACGTGTCGTCGAGCATCCTTGCCACCCGAGGGCAGCTACTCATCCTCAACACTGTCCGCACTTCGAACAGCGATCTGCCGACCGGGGAGTTCGACAGCGAGATGCTCAACATCATCGAAACGGACTCCGACGGCCGGATTGTGGCAGGCGTGCTGTTCGACGCCGACGACCTCGATGCCGCGTTCGCCGAGCTTGACGCCCGTTACCTCGCCGGCGAAGCCGCCGAACACGCCGACACGTGGTCCGTCATCGCACAGGGCTACGCCCTGTTCAACAGGCATCAGCCTCCCCTGACGACGTCAGATTGGGTGACGATCGACCACCGGCACCTCGCAATGATCGAGCCTGGTGCAGTGACCGCCTACCTCGGTGCCATATGGGAGCTCACGCCTGACGAGAAGACCTTCGCCGAGAGTGTGCATCGCCTGACCAACATCGGGGCGGTAGTAACCCAGGTGGTGAGGGGAACCTCGCGAGAGGGTTTCGACGCCGAGTGGCGGGTCGTCCTACTCACGACGGTCGAAGGTGACAGGATCAATCGCTGCGAGTTCTTCGACGAGGCGGACCTCGACGCCGCGCTCGTGAGGCTCGACGAACTCAGGCAGCCGGCGGGGCGGCTCGAAAACGCGGCAAGCCAAATGACCGATCGCTTTCTGGAGCGATTCGCCGCCCGCGACTGGGACGCCATGGCGCAGATGGTAACCAACGTCATCAGCTTCGACGATCGTCGTCGAGTGGTAAACGCCGACCTGCAAGTGGGCCGAGATCTCTTCATCGAAAACTTCCGGATAGCAGCTGATCTCGGCGCTACACAAACGTCGGATGCCATAGCGACCCGTGGGGATCACGTCGTCCTCGCTCGCGCTCGATTCTCGCGCAGCGGTGGGGAGCCCGAGGAGTTCGGCCTCGATATCCTGCACGTCGTCGAGATCGACGCCGACGAACGGATCGCAGCGACAGTCACGTTCGACCTCGACGACCTCGACGCCGCCTTCGAGGAACTCGACGCCCGTTACCTCGCCGGCGAAGGCGCCGCACACGCGCACACGTGGTCGGTCATCGCGAATGCCAACGCCGCGTTCAACCGGCACAAGATGCCTCCGACGACACCGGACTGGGCCAATATCGACCACCGGCGTGTGATCGCTTTTGCACCCGGAGACATGGCGGCATACATCCGTGCCACGTGGGACGTCGCGCCGGGCATCGGAAACCGCATCGTGGACGTGCATCGTCTGAGCGACATCGGAGCGGTCTTCACGCAAACGGTTCATTGGACCTCGCAGGAGGGCTTCGACGCCGAATGGCGGGACGTGGCCCTCCTGACCGTCGAAGGCGACCTCATCAACCGCATCGAGGCCTTCGACGAAGCCGACGTCGACGCCGCACTCGCGAGATTCGACGAACTCAGCCGGCAGACGCCACGGCTGGAAAACGCGGCTGCCCGGGTTTGCGAACGTTCCCAGGCGTGCTACGCGGCAGGCGATTGGGACGCCGTAGCCGAGATCCTGGCCGATGACTGTTTCATCGACGATCGCCGTCGCGTGGTAAATGCCGGGTTTTTGAACGGTCGCGATGCCGTGATCCCGCTCTTGCAAGCCCTCGCCGACGGTGAGGCGAACATAACGTGGACGGTCATCGCGATCCGCGGCGAGCGCCTCGTCCTCGCTCGTATCCGTACCGCGAACCGCGAACCGCAGCAAGGGGAGTTCGTCCTCGAGATGCTCGGCCTCGGCGAGATCGATACCGACGATCGGATCGCGGGGCACGTCGTGTTCGACCCCGACGAGATCGACGCCGCATTCGCAGAGCTCGATACCCGCTACCTGGCGGGCGAAGCGGCCGGCCACGCGCGCACCTGGTCGGTCGTGTCACGCGCATTCGCCGCACTCAACCGGCGCGAGCTCGCACCGACGACTCCCGACTGGGCCGCCGTCTCCCACCGACGACTGCTGGCGAGCGAAGCCGACAATCTGACCGCCAACATTCGGGCTGCATGGGATCTCGCGCCGACCATCAACAACCGCATTGAGGCTGTGCATCGGTTGAACGACCTCGGCGCGGTCGTGACCCATGCCGGATATGCGACCTCGCACGAGGGCGCCGATGTCGAAGTGCGGTTGATTGACCTCTTCACCGTCGAAGGCGACCTGATCAGCCGCTGCGAGCTATTCGACGAGGAAGACCTCGACGCCGCACTCGCGCGGTTCGACGAACTCAGCCGGCCCGCGCCACGGCTGGAAAACGCGGCGAGCCGAGTGACCGCGCAGATGCAGGCGCACTACGTAGCGCGCGACTGGGCGGCGATCGCGGACTTACTCTCCGACGACACGGTGATGGACGATCGCCGCAACGTCGTGAATGTCGGACGCAGCCGTGGGCGCGACATAACCCTCGTGAACATGCGTGCAGCCACCGACGCCGGGACGGAGAATCTTGCGTCGACCGTCATCGCAACCCGCGGAGAGCGCCTGGTTCTCGGCCGATTCCGATACTTCGGCCAAGAGCAGCGGCACGACGTGCTCCACACGGAGTTTCTCGCCGTGACCGAGATCGACACCGACAACCGGATCGCGGCGCGCGTGATAGTCGACCTCGACGACATCGCCACCGCCTTAGCAGAACTCGATTCGAGATACATCGCGGGTGAGGCGGCCGACCATGCAGACCTCTGGTCCTATCTCGCACGGGCCTATGCGGCGATGAACCGCTACGAAGTACCCCCGACAACGTCGGAGTGGGTTACCGTCGACCACCGTAAAGGAGGTATAGCGTTCGCGCCGGGAGATGCTACCGCCGAAATCCTCAACTCCGGATGGGCGATCGCACCGAACCAGACTATCTACGTCGAGGCGGTCCACCGGCTAAGCGACCGCGGGGCGGTCGTCTCCCATGCCGCGCGCGGAACCTCGCGCGACGGATTCGACGCCGAGTGGCGGATGATCGCACTTCTGATAGTCCACGACGGACCCATGAAGCGTTGCGAGCTGTTCGACGAGGCAGACCTGGACGCCGCGATCGCCAGGCTCGACGAACTCAGTCGACCTGCGCCGCAACTGGAGACAAGGCGACGCGGGCATACGAACGCCTTCGGTCTTACATCGCGGCGCGCGACCTGAACGCAATCGGCGAGATGCTGGCCGACGATCGCCGCGCTCGCGCGGTTCGACGAACTCAGTCGACCAGCACCCCGATCTCATCGAGGCGGCGCGTGAATTGATGGAGGCTGTAAACCGTCATGACTGGGAGGCGCTTGCTGCAAATGAAGCCGGCGCCACATTTGTCAATCACCGGCAACTGGCGAGTGGCTAAGCCGACTCGATCGTTGACCACTGGTCGTCGATCCGCACGATGGCGTCACTAGTCCGGTTCTCAGTCTCATCCTCTTCGACGGAGCTCACAGTCATACGAATGGAGAATTTCGATCTTGACCAGCGCGAACTGGCTCTAGCGCGGTTCGAGGAACTCAACCGTTCGGGCGGATAGGGCCGCGTCGCGATCACGGCGTCAACGGGCGCGCATCAGCTGAGGTCGCTGCCGACATGCCAGTTTCTGGGCCGCAGGAGCTGAAGGAAGAGTTGGACGCACTGCGTGTGCGCTGCGGATCAACGTGTTCGAAACTAGGTTGCTTGTATACGCAGTGCGCCGGGTCATCTTCTCGGTCATCCCCGCCGCGAAGGTATCGCGGTGCAGTGCGGCATCGCCTACCTACCGGCCATCCCGCACATCGCTCCCGATGCGATTGGGGTAGCGCGGTCACCCGCCTTGGCTCTAATTGATGCGCATCGTCAGCGCGGATCTTGATGAGGGCGTTGCGGAGGTCGTCGGATAGCGGGTGGGCGGCGGTGCGGGTTTGGTTGTCGGCCTTGATTTCGACGATGCGGTAGCGGCTAGCGCGAACGAATTTCTTGATACCCCAACCCGTTTGGGCTTCAATACCGTGCCGGGTAATGACCGGCCCCGGTGACCAAACCTAGTTGTTGGCCGGTGGTGGTTGCGGCTGGAATGGTTCATACCACCACCAGTCCGCGCGCTCGCCGGTGGGCCCCGGGCACGGTCGGACCGCGGGCGGGGGTTTCGTCGGTCGGCGCGCCAGCGATCCTGCGCTAAGTGGTCGGCCAGCGCTGTCGGTCACGGTCAGGTGATCTGCGGGCCCGGCGATGGTGATGACGCCCCGATGGTGCAGCCGGT
>Ga0070667_100002674_pt1 | contig 15432 bp, 17 predicted proteins | sample KBSS33metaG_FD_64659 | JGI IMG/M metagenome (GOLD analysis project Ga0070667, IMG submission 64659) | Switchgrass rhizosphere microbial communities from Kellogg Biological Station, Michigan, USA - KBS S3-3 metaG | ecosystem: Host-associated > Plants > Roots > Rhizosphere > Soil ... | reverse complement strand
AGGCAGCAATCTTCCAAGAAAACCAAGGAGAGACGCGGCCGCCGAGCATCTCCTTCATGTGGCGGAACGACCAAACAAGACGTGAAAACGACCGCACAGTGCGTTTGCCTTGACAGTGCCCCGACGGGCAATCAGCTAACCGGGCTTGACCCCAATGCCCGATTAGAGAAGCAGAAGTTGGATCGCGTCCAGGATCCGGACATTCACGCTGGCGGTCGGATGGCGTTAGACCACCTTCAGGCCGAGGCTGCTCAGCAAGTTGGCCGCCTGCTGTTTCGAGATCGCGGCGCCCTTGAAGCGGGTAGCGTCCGCGATACGTAGTGCGCCCAGATCGGCGCCGCGCAGGTCCGCATCCTCAAATCGCGCGCCGGTGAGGTTGGTTTCACGCAGATTGCAGGCGCTCAGCACCGCCTCGCGAAAGTCGCAGTTAGCCAGATCGGCGCCTGCAAAGTCGATCGCCTCCAACTCACAGCGGCGGAATGAGATCCCTTGGAGGAAGGCGTCTGCAAGCAGGCAACGCGTGAAGTTGAGTCCAAGGCTCATAACCTCGCGAAACTGCGCGCCGGTGAGCTTACAATCCTGGAACCGCGCGGCTGACAACCGCGCGCCTCGCCATTGCGTGTTGTTCAAGTCGCAGCCGGCGAAGTACGCCTCTGTCAGGTCCGCCGACCTGAGGTTCGCACGCCCCGCCCGGCATTTCACGAACTCACAGCCCTGAAGATCAAGCGCCGAGAGATCTGCGTTGCTGAGGTCCCACCCTACGAAGCGCGTCGGCCCGCTCGGTTCCAGCGCCGCCGCGATCGCCTCCCTTCCGGCGGGAGAGCCCGGCGCCGGCGCTATGCGTAATTCAGTCATGGCGCTCCTTAGCATGAGGCGCTCCGCTCCCTTTCGCCCCTTGTCGCCAGGGACGCGCCCCGCGTTCCGCAATGCACGACCATGCCAGGAGCTGATGTTGGAGCCCGTCCGGAAACCGGACGTTCACCCTGGCAATTCGCAACGGGGGCTAAACGGAGGCTCCGACGATGAGTAAGCTCGACCATGGTGACCGTGACAAGCTGAGCGGACGGCAGTTCGCGTTTCCTAAGCAGCGAAAGGAGCCGCTCGAAGACGCGACCCACGTACGCAATGCCATTGCTCGGTTCGATCAGGTTGACGACGTCAGCGACACCGAACGGGACGAGGCGTGGAAGCGAATCCGGGCCGCGGCGACGAAGTTCGGCGTCCGACTCGAAGAACGTAGCTGGCGCGAACTCGGCAAGTCGAAAGGCTAGGTGCTCAGCCGCATCGGAGTCGCGCCAGGAGCGGACTCGAGAGCCGTTCCAGGATCCCGACCTTCAGCCGCCGCCCCGCGAACGTCCGAACGGCTCGCCTCCAGGCAAACGCCAGCGCTCCCTATGCCGCAGAGGCGTGACGAATAGGCCGCGCCAGATTCCGACATCGGCTCCTCTCCAGAATTCGGCGCTGCACGGAGACGGCCGAACGGCCGTCCGCCTCAGCCCTCGATGATCCAACCGCCGCCGAGGGTGGGGAGTTGGACGCCCTGCAGGATCATCTGCGCGCCATTGGCGAACGTGATCACCGTGTCGGCGCCTACCTGGGCGGCGGCGTACTGGGCGCTCCCATGGACAACGACGCGGTCGCCTTCGCCGAAGTTGAAGTCGGTCACCCGATCGACTCCGGCCTCTCCAGTGATGTGAAACCGGTCGGCCCCTTCGCCGCCGCTCAGCGTGTCGTTTCCGCGGTCGCCGTAGAGCTCGTCGTCGCCCTTGCCGCCGACCAGGCTATCGTCGCCCTGGCCGCCGCGGACGGTGTCGGCGCCCGCGCCGCCGTCGCAGGTGTCGTTTCCGAGGTTGCCGTTTAGGATGTCCGCGTCGTCGCGCAGGTTCGCATCCTCATAGTTGTCGACATAGCCGCCGTGGACGAGATCGTCGCCCTGGCCGCCCAGCACCCAGTCGCCGCCAGCGCCGCCGGAGACGGTGTCGTTCCCCTGGTTGCCGTTAATGTCGTCGAAGTCCTCGCCGCCCGTGACCACGTCGTCCCCGTCGCCGCCGCGCAAGGTGTTGCGAGTGGAGCCGCCGTCCGGCCGGCCCTGGTCGTAGAAGGCGTAGCCGTTGTCGGTGATCGTATCGGCGCCGCCGCCGCCATAGACGACGTCGTCGCCGCCGCTGGTCTCCAGCAACTCACCGCGGTCACTGCCGGTGAAGGTGTCGTTGAAGCTGCCGTCCTGCAGCGCCGTGACGTTGATCAGGACGTCGGCGCCTTCCCCCGTCTGTTGCGGCCCGGCGATCCTGAGATCCACGGTCACCCCGACCGGGGCGTACCAGTACTGTGCGTAATTCAGCCAGCCTGCGACGCCTTCCAGGGTGTCGTCGCCCGGCCCGCCCATGAACACGTCGTCATAACCGTCGCCTCGCAACCAGTCGTTGCCGGGTCCGCCCTCGTAGATGTGGCCCGGGCCCGAAAGAGTGTCGTTCCCGCCTCCGCCCGTGAGGACTTCCGTATCCGGTTGGCCGACCAGATTGTCGTCGGCGTCGTCGCCGTAGATGTGGCTTGACGTGCCCCCCAGCCCGTAGGGTGTTCTGACCACCGTGATCGACATGACAGCCCTCCGCAAATCTGCTGGTTGGCGCTCCCAAGCTTAGGCCGGCCGGACTTGGCGCGCCGGCTGATGCGACGAACGGGCGTCTTCTGCGACGAGCGCCCGGAAACCGCGTCCACGCGGGCGAAAATCCGGCACAAGCCCCCCGCCGCACGCCTGCACGGCGTTTGCGCCTCGGCCGCAGATGCCGCACCTTGAGCGTCTCATCAGGCTGGAGGGCCGCCGCGTGGTGAGGGCGAAAGGACTGGCAACTTTCAGAGAGGTCGCTCGAGGCGCAACGGCGCCCGAGCCGATCTTCATGCCGCGCGCCTCGATGCTGCTGGCGGCGATGTTCGCGGTGGCGACGACCGCCTCCACCCAGTTCCTGATGCAGCCCTTCGTCTGGCGGAATTTCTCCGGCCCCCAGATCCTGCTCGGCTGGTCGCTTATCTGGCGCGACCGCCTGGTGGTCGCAGGCGCCATTGCGATCGCGCTGCTGGCGGCCCCTAGGCGCCGGCGGCTGCGCTTCGGACCGCTGTTCCTGGCCATCGTGGCCGGCGCGCTGGCGGGCGAGAGCGCCGTCGTGTTGCTCGACCCCTTCGGCGGCCGCAACGAGCCGCTCGAGCTACTCGGACGCGCGCTGCAGTGGAGCGTCGTCGGCGCCGCGATCTGCGCCATCCTGGCGCTCTGGCAGCGCAATGAGCTCACCGTGAGACGGGCCCGGCAGGCGGAGCTCGACCGCCTGGAATTGAACCGGCTCCGCAGCCTCGTCGAGATGGAGGGACTCAGGCGCCAGTTGGAGCCACACTTCCTATTCAACACCCTGGCGACGATCCGCGGGCTGGGCCGCAGCGATCCCGCCGAGGGCCGCCGGCTGCTGTCGAACTTCCTGGAGTACGTCCGCAGCAGCATCGCCACCGCCGACGCCACCTCGACCACGCTGGGCGAGGAGGCGGACATCGTCCGAGCTTATCTGACCATCAATGCCGTGCGCATGGGCGCGCGGCTGGACTTCAGCATCGACCTCGAGCCGGTGCTGCGTAAGCTCCCCTTTCCGCGCCTGGCGCTCGCCACTCTCGTCGAGAACGCGATCAAGCACGGACTTGAGCCCGACCCGAAGGGCGGCCGGATCACCGTCGAAGCTCACCGCGACGGCGCCATGCTCGAGGTCTCGGTAACCGACGACGGAGTGGGCTTCACCGGCGAGCTCGGCAACGGCGTCGGGCTGACCAACGTCCGCCGTCAGCTGCAGTTGCTGCACGGCGGTAAGGCGAGCCTGCTGCTGCAAGAGATCCAACCCAGCGGCGTCCGCGCCACCATCCGGCTTCCGGTGCGTCCGTGACGCAAAACCCGCAGAGGCTCCCCACTTTCACCGCCGGTCAGGCGCTCGCCTGCGGCGCGCTCTGGGGGGTGATCGTCTCGGTGCTCCAAGCTTCCAACGAGGCCGCGCGCGCGCTCGATCTGGACGACTACCTGCAACTGCTCGGGTCGCTGATGATGACCTTCGTGCCCTCGGGGGCGGCGTGGCACCTGGCGCTTCGGTGGATCGACGAGACCTGCGTCGCGATCCCCACACTCACGGCGGCGATCGGCGCCTCCATCCTGCTCGCCTCGCTGCTGAACGTCGGCGTCACCCATCTCGAAGGCCGGCTCGGCCTCGCGCAAGGCATGGCCAACATGCTGGGCGGCCAGCCCGAGCTGGACAGCCAGATCCTGCACGTCCTGTGGCTGAACGCCTTCTTCGGCGGTCTCTATAGCGTGGGCTTCGTACTCCATCAGCGCGCCATGCGGCAAAGGCTGGCGCTGCAGGACGTTGAAATCCTACGCTCGCAGTCCGAGGGCCTGCTGCGGCAGGCCGAGCTCGAGCGGCTGCGCCTGCAGGTCCAGCCGCGCCTGCTGCTCGATGTACTGAGCGAGCTGCGCCGCCGCTACGCCGCCCCTACCGCGCCTGCGGAGCCGCTACTCAACAGGGTGGTGGGCTTTCTACGCAGCGCCCGGCCGAGCCTGCGTGAACCGAGATGGACCCTGCGCGACGAGCTCGCGCTGGCCCGCGGCTACCTGGACCTGTGCGACGAGATCGGCTTCCTGGGGCAGCGATGGCGCCTGGCCGCACGCGCCCGGGCGCCGGACGTGGCGTTCCCCTCGCTGATGCTCCTGACGCTGATCGAGCAGATCGGCCGCGCGTCTCCCGAAGGATCCGATATCACGCTGCGCGCCACCTCGACCGCGGACGGCGGCTGCCTGCTGCGGCTATCAAGCTCGCCGCCGCCGAGCGCCGGCTGGCTGAAACCGGAGATCGAGTTCCGCCTGCGCAACTGCCTCTGGGCGGTCTGCGGCGAGCGCGTGGCGCTGATTATGCAAACGGATCGCCGATGGCCGAAAGGGACGCTCGGCCTGCACATCGAGGCGCCGGGAAGCGGCAGTCCTACCGCCCCGGCGGGCGCGTCCCGGAAAAGGGAGAGCTTGGAATGACGCGCAGCTTCTTTCGATCACGCAGGTGCGCCCTGGCGGCGGGCGCAGCGGCGCTGGCCGCGGGCGCTACCTGGGCGGTGGCGCAGGACGCCGCCAAGGTTCAGCCGCGCAGCTACCGGGTGGCGCTCGACAATCCGTCGGTGCGGGTGCTCGAGTACCGCGCGGTGCCGGGCCTCGGCGTCTGTGGCCAGGGGCGGCACTACCACCCGGCGCACCTGACCGTCGCGCTGACGCCGGCGCGGGTCCGGGTGCGGGAAGGTGGCAAGGTGTTCGTCGCCGAGAATAAGCCCGGCGACGTGTTCTGGAGCGAGGCCGGATGGCACGAGACCGAGAACGTGACTGGCCGCGAGGTCCGCGCCCTAATCGTCGAGGTCAAGGCGCCGCCGCCGGCGCGGCCGTAGCTGGGCCATGGTCAAGGCGATCATCGCGGAAGACGAACCGCTGCTGGCGGCGGAGCTGCATGAGCTCCTGACGCGCCTGTGGCCGGACCTCAAGGTCTATGGCGTCGCCAAGGACGGCATCGAGGCCCTGGCGATGTTCGAGCGCCACCGGCCCGACGTCATGTTCCTTGATATCCAGATGCCGGGGCTGACGGGCCTGGAGGTGGCGCGGGAGACCGCTGGCCGTTGTCATGTGGTTTTCGCGACCGCCTACGACAGCCACGCGGTCGCCGCCTTCGAGCAAGGCGCTATCGACTATGTGCTGAAGCCCTACGACCGCGATCGCCTCGAGGTCGCCGTCCGCCGCGTGCAACAACGGATGGCCATTCCGCCGCCCTCGCTTGACCGGCTGATCGAGGAGATTGCGCGGATCGCTGCGCCGCGCTCGTACCTGCGCTGGATCAAGGCGTCCAAAGGCCGCGAGACCCAGCTCATCCTGGTGGACGACGTGTGTTATTTTCGCGCCGACGCCAAATACACCAGCGTGTTCACCGCGGGCGGCGAGGCGCTGATCCGCATGTCGATCAAGCAGTTGGCTGAAAAGTTGGATCCGGAGGGGTTCTGGACCATCCACCGCTCGACCATTGTCAACCTCAAGGCCGTTCGGGGTGTCACGCGCGCGTTCGACGGCGGAACATGGCTGACCCTGAAGCATCGGCCCGAGCGCCTGGCCGTGAGCGAGGCGCACCGGAGCCGATTCAAGAACATGTGAGCCTCATCAAGGCTTCGCGATGTGCTCGGTGTCCCAACACCTACGTCCGCCGTATTGGAAGTCTCAGCGCCGCCTGCGAACGCATTGGATATGCGCCGAATGAGCGGCTGCTTGCCGCCGAGGTTCAATTCTAGAGATCGAGGTCAGCCTGAGCCACGTGCGCTCTTCCAGTCCTCGCTAGTTCCCTACGCGCCAGGAGCGGGAGTTGGCCCCCTTCCAAATTCGAGACGATGCGGGGACAGGTGACCCGTCCCCGCAACCGTTAACTCAGCCGGCTCGTTGGGGCCCTGATCATGGTCAGCGACGCCCTTGAGCCAGGCATCGCCGCCTCAGACCTGGGCGAGACCACCGTCAACGAACACCTCGCCGCCGGTCATGAAACTGCTGTCGGCCGAGGCGAGAAAGGCCGCCACCGCGCCCGTCTCACTCGGCTCGCCCACGCGCCCGAGCGGCGTGGTGGCTCCGAGCGCGGCCAACGCCTCCTCGCCCACCACCTCCGTCGCCAGCTCCGTGCGGGTCGGCCCAGGCGACAGGACGTTAACCCGAACGCCCGTCCCGCGCAGGTCCTGCGCCCAGCCCCGCGCGAAGGCGCGGATCGCCGCCTTGGTGGCGCTGTAGACGCTGAACCGCTCCATGCCCATCACGCCCGCCGTCGAGCCTGTGAGAATGATCGAGCCCCCCGCCGTCATCAGCGGCAGCGCCTTCTGCACGGTGAACAGCACCCCCTTCACGTTGACGTCGAAGGTGTGCTCGAACTGCTCTGGGGTGATCTCGCCGAGTGGAGCCAGCGTCCCGGTTCCCGCGTTGGCGAACAGGATGTCGAGACGCTCCCGTTCGGATTTCACCGTCTCATACAGACGGTCGAGGTCGCCGAGATCGGCCACCGACCCACGCACCGCCCGCGCGTTGGACCCCAGCTGCGCCAGCGCTGCATCGAGCGCCTCCTGCCGTCGCCCAAAGATGTAGACGAACGCCCCCTCTTCGACGAACCGCTTGGCGGCCCCCAGGCCGATGCCGCTTCCGCCGCCGGTCACCACCGCCGTCTTGCCGTCCAACCTGCTCATAACGCGCTCCTTGGTTCAGGTTGCACTGAGCTGGCTTTTCGCATACGTAAAGACAAGTATGCACCTTTTCGTAAGTGCCTAGAAATGTCGTCAGAACACGCCCTGTCGCGGGCCGACGCCTGCACGCCCACACTGCCCGGCTTCACGTGCGGGCTCGATGCGACGCTGCGCGTGATCGCAGGGAAGTGGAAGCCGCTGGTCCTCTACTTCCTCGCCCAACGTGGCGCGACGCGCTATGGCGAGCTGCGGCGGGCGGTGCGAGACGCGAGCGACAAGATGCTGATCCAGCAGCTCAAGGAGTTGGAGGCGGACGCTCTGGTGAAGCGCACCGATTACCGGGAAGTCCCACCGCGGGTGGACTACAGCCTGACGCCGCTTGGCCACAGCCTCGCTGAAGCCCTCGTGCCGCTCTGCAACTGGGGCACGGAAAACCTAGACGAGGTCAGCCGCGTCTTCGCAAAGCGAGCGGCCGCCAACCGGAAGAAAAGCCAAGCCGCGGCGTCTTGAGCCCCGATTGCGCGCGATTGTCGCGGCTGGCGGCGTATGGTCCACAAGGTCAGCACTGACTCGCGCCATAACCGGAACTTGGCTCCGCTCCGGACTCCGGAAGTTCGCGCAGGGCTCACGAACGGAGCTGACCGCCCCGCGGACGCACACTGGATTTAAATTCCGGCCGCCTCATCCATACCAAGAATACGTTCTGTCGAACCAGAGTCGCTGGTCCACGGTGTGCGGCGAGCGGGCCACCTATCAAATCGCCCTCAGGGCAGCGCTATTGGCGAACACGCAGCTTTCGCGCCGCCAAACACCCGTTTCGTCGCACCATAGGTCCACTCGTCGGCCAACGCCCCCGGGAAGGCGGAGCCGACGGTAGCATCGGCAAGCTCGAACCTAGATGCGCAGCGATGATTGACTGCGTCTCGTGGGGTAGTCCACCGGTGGAACAGCAACGAATGCCGCGCGATGGCTTATAACAAAGGCATAAGCAACTTACTTAGTGCAATATCTATTTCATCCAATATATTGCACAACAACCGCCGGTTGGAACCTATCCTCGCGGAGCCGCTTCGCTGCCGGCGACTAGTGCTCTGTCGCTTTTATTTCACTTACGTGACAAGGAAATTTGCGATGGGCAACAGGCGTCAGTCCTCTCGGCGCGCCGCGAGCGCGCGGGCTCTTTCCTGGCTGTTGGCGACGTCGTGTTTGACGTTGGGGAGCGCCGCGGCGCCGCCCGCGAATGCTGCCCCAGGCGCCAACGTAACGACTTACGTCAGCGGCTTGAACAATCCACGGGGACTGAAATTCGGCCCCGACGGCGCGCTCTACGTCGCAGAGGGCGGCTTGGGCGGGAACACCTCGACGAACGGCCTGTGCAACCAGGTCCCTCCCCCTGTGGGGCCGTACACCGGAAGTCACACCAGCGGGCGCATTTCGCGGATTGGCGGCAATCACGTTCGCACGACCGTGGTCGACAACCTGCCCTCGAGCCAGACCAGTCCGGCGCTCAATTCGTTCGTCAGCGGCGTCGCCGATGTCGCCTTCGTGGGCGGCACGCTCTACGGCCTGCTGGCCGGAGCGGGGTGCTCACATGGCGTGACCAGCCTTTCCAACGGCGTCGTGCGGATCAATCCGAACCACAGCTGGACGCTCATCGCCGACCTCAGCGCGTATCAGAAGGCGCACCCCGTGGCGCAACCCTTCGAGGGCGATTTCGAGCCGGACGGGACCTGGTACAGCATGATTGCCGTCAACGGCGAGCTTTACGCCCTCGAGCCCAACCACGGCGAAGTCGACAAGGTGACGATCGGCGGCGCGATTAGCCGCGTCATCGACATCTCCGACAGCCAGGGTCACGTCGTGCCGACGGCGCTGGCTTATCACGGCAACTTCTACACCGCCAATCTCGGCGGCTTCCCGCAGGCGATCGGTAGTTCCAAGGTCTGGAAGTTCACGCCAAGTGGCCAGATCAAGGGGGTGGAGAGCGGGTTCGACATGGTGTTGGGGCTGGTGTTCGATAACCGAGCCCGGATGTACGTCCTCGAGACCGCCGCCCAAAGCCCGGCTCCTGCGCCGAACAAGGGACGGATCACACGCATCGATCCAGGCGGTGCGCGCAAGATCATCGCTGACGGCCTGCTCTTCCCGACCGGCATGACGCTTGGTCCCGACGGTAATCTCTACATCTCGAACTTCGGTTTCGGGGGCGGCCAGGGCGATGGATCGGTTCTGAAAGTCGAGTTGACGGACTGACTTGGCTGCGGACCTGCTAGCGCGGCGTCCGCAGTCGCCTCACCGCCGAAGAGCGCCACGACCGGACGTTGGCTTGCTTCCAGTTTCCGGACGTTCGCGCCGCCGCCGAACGGGGCTGAACGACCCATCGCGGACATTTAGGCCTATAAAGCTAAGGCTGCGCCTGTCGTGCCCACTTAGGAGGAGCAGCGTGTGACCATCTCGCAGGCGCTTGGATACGCCTTTGTATTCGCAGTATTCTTTTCTGTAGGATTGCTGTGGACAAGGAAGGTGTTTCTGGCCGGCGTCTGGAGTGGTCTGATCGTAATTTCGAGCCTGTTGTGCAATGGGATGCTGAAGGATGAGGTCGTCAGGCACCGAGTTAGCTCTGTCATATTGCTCGTGCTGATTGTCTCGCTGGCCCTCTATTCTCGTCGGCTTCGGCGATATTGAGGCTGCTCACCACCCCAAGCGGCCAGCGCCGAAGTCCGCTTGCTGGCGGCGGCCTGACGGGTGCTCGCGATCCTAAATCGGACGTTGGGTCGCTTGTGGTCCAGTTTAGGGCCTGGACGGCTTTGATCGGATCATCGCCAGTTCCTTCGCGCGACACGATGTGGCCCCCTAAGATTTTGAACACTCGCCCGCCGGAGAAGCCACAACCCGAGACGCTGAGCACATAGGTTACGCCTTCCTTTAGGCGTTGCGGACCTGTGCTCTCGCGCCATCCGGCGGGGACTGTGCCGAAGTGGAAGCGGGGCGTGGGTGTGCAGGCAGGACCGCGATTGATGCCCCAGATGGGGTGGTACCGACCTGCCGAGACTTCCGCCACATTCAGATAGCCCACGGCGGGCTCAGCAGCGCGAAAGAGTCCCTTCGCCGATAGGAAAAAATCCGGCGCGTCGGGCGCACCAGTGATTTCAACGTTCAAGCCTCTTTCGCATGACGAGAGTGCAAGTGCAGCTACGCAGACCAGCACGCGTGCGACGAGATTCATCTAGCCGTCCCATTATCCGCCTCGCGCGTGAGTGGCGCGTTCGGAAAATACAGCGACGGGTGAATGTCGAGTTCGAAATCTCGAAGGGCCTTTTTCGCCTCGTCAACCTCGCCGACATTTCCGAGTCCGTTTTTGGCGGTCGCGCTAGAAGCTGCGCCAGCCGGATGGGACGCCAACTTCGAGATGGACCTGCGTCCGGCTCGGATCGAGGGTCATTCTGATCTGACGATGGGTGCGCACCATCGGGGCAGACGAGACAAGCACGCCATCGGCAAGATGCCACGTGCGACCGCCGAGCAGAGCGGGAAGATCGTCCGTGCTTACCCGGAATTCGCAAGCGAGCGCCCTAGCGGCACTGCTCCCGTCACACGCGACGGCGCTAACGCTGGGTGGCAGCATTGACAAACCGAGCACCTCCCGGACCGTAGTTTGCGGCGAAGTTAGGCGAGAGGCTGCGACCATCGCCCCGAGGCCGACCGCTATGACACCCGCGATGTACACAAGCGCGAGGATCGCCCACCGCCTGACCATCGCCGTTCGGCCCCCGGTGCAATGCTCCACCGCCATCGTGCTGACGCTACCGTGTGCGAGGTCGCCTTTCCACCCAAAGGCGACCGTCGCATCGTCCGCTTTCGGCTGCGGCGGTGCTCGCGCCTTTAGCGGACCCGAAACTTCAACGGTCTAATTACGTGCCCATGCCGTTGAAATTGACCGCAGTGATCGCTCTGACCGCTCTGATATTCGCGGGCTGCGCCAAGCTGCCGGTAGCTTCAACGCCCGCGACGGCTTTGAGTCTTGAGATACCGTGCCCCCAGCCCCAACCTGGGTATGTCTGCCACCTTACGCAGATCAAGCCGTAGACGGCAGTTCTCCACCCAGAAGCGACCCTCGGAAGGTCGGCTTCTGCGCAACGTGCCTGAAGGCGTTACCGACCCTGAAGCTGTCGGTCGGTCCGCTTCAGCGCCATGAACCGACAGGCATCAGTGGTCGAAGCGACCTTGCGACCGGGATCAAAGGCGCTTGAGTCTCCACCGCAACAAATCTGCAAATCTGCTCACGTCGCCATCGACATGCTCGCGCTTAGGGATCGCGTACCCCACCGATCTGCTCAGGCAGATAACAAAGACGTCAGCGTTTTCTTTGAAGCCCCGAAGTTCCTGCCACGCGAACTTTGAAGTGCCTCGCGGACCGATAAGTTCAACCCCGCGTTCGTCCGCCACAAGTCTCGTCTCGCCGTAGAGCAGCGGGTTCTGTTGGTGTATTCGCCGGACCTTGAGCGGGAGCAAGATCGCCCAATAACCTAATGCGAATAGGGCTCCAGACGCCAATCCCAAGCCCACAGATAGCAGGAGGAGCCGGTTCGATCCAATCAGCGTGTCCATCAGAGACCTATCACTGATGGATGTTACAAAGGGGACCGCAATCATGGCCGCACCGAAGGCGAGCCCAATTCCGATGAAATCGGTCTGGAGCCGACTACCTTGCAATAACGTCTTGCGGCTCACCTGATAGGTTAGCTGCATCAGGCTCCGCTCCCCGTCCTACCGGCACCATCGCAAGTCGGAGGTCTTACGTCACCATGATCGGGGGATAATTTTTGGCTGCGAAGGGCTATGCGACCCAGATAACTTGGCCGTAGCACCCGTCCGAGGTCACCTTCAGCCGCAGAAACGTAGGCTTCGCCCCCTCAGCGGGCAGGACGGCGCTGCCGGGGTTTAGCGCAGAGCCATTACCGCCAAACTTCGCCTCGCTCGCCGTGTGTGTGCTGGCGTGGAGCAAGATATCCACAGGCCCGCCGAAGAGGCGCTTGCACACGTCAGCGCACCCTGAACTTTCGACGAAAGGGTCAGCGGTCGCTGCCACGCCCGCCGCTTTCGCGTCGAAGACACATCCGATCCTGTATCCCTCGCCTTCGAGCACGAGTTCCGAGCGGCCCGTGCGCAAATCATCGACGTCGTCCAGACCTCGAACGCCTAGCACCGGCGCAACTTCCTCCAGCTGATCGAGCCCAGAACGATCCCCCATATCACCGAGCGTGACGATGAGGTCGGCACCTTGAAGTCGGGGGAAAAGAGCTGACGGGAGTTGCGGTCCGTCTCTGCGGACGTGGCAGTCGGCGAGCACCGCCAAGTTGGTACCGCTTTGTGGTAGCCGCCACACGGAAGCAGTCATCAGCGTTCTCCGGCGTTTGCCAACGCTAGGCTCGCTGACGTCCTGTTTCCACCCGAAAGCGACGGTCGCAACGGCCGCTCGTGCGCCTCACGAACGTTAGCGGTTGCTCATTGCGACCGGATTAGAATGGACCAAATCTAGCAGCGCGGAAGTGGGTCATTTGGCGAAGCAGCAGACAGCCCGTCTCTTTGCGCTGATCGCCCGTGAGGCGCGAAAGGCGGTCGTGTTTCGGCGTGGCCCGAGCAAGAGCGTGCTGCTGCTACTCTGGGACCTGCAGACAGACAGGCTTCAAACTGGTCAGTGGTTCAAAGGGCGCATCTATGATCGGCGTTGCGATCTTTCGCCTGATGGTCAGCTACTTGCCTACTTCGCCGCGAGCTACCGAGGACCGTGGCGAACGTGGACCGCTATCTCGCGTCCGCCATATCTGACCGCTTTAGCAGCATGGCCGAAGGGCGACGCCTGGGGTGGCGGCGGTCTATTTCATGACAATCGCTCGCTCGAACTCAACCACTGGCCCGGCCCCGATATGCAGGTTGCCGCAGAGTTTGCGTTGCCGAGAGGCTTTAGCGTGGAGCCACTGGGGCCGGAGTCCGGACGCGGCGAAGACGACCCGATATCGTCGATCCGCGCTCATCGGGATGGTTGGACTTTGGCCTCGCAAGGGCATTCGTCCAAGTTCGGCGTCGGAGCACCCTATAAATGGCGCATCGACCCGCCGACCATTCTGGAAAAGCCGCTCGACGCTCGCCGTGTGGTGTTGTTGCAGACAAACCTCCACGGGATCGGGGAGCGGGACGGAAGCTGGTACGCCCAGACTGGCCGGCTCGTACACACGTCGACTGGCGACGAACTGGAACTAGGGCGCATTGACTGGGCCGACGTCGACAAGAACGGGGACGTGCTCTTCGCCCGCACGGGATGCCTCTTCAGGCTTCGGCGCAGGGACATTGGGTCGCTAAAGGACCCTGGTGCTCCCAAGTTGATCGCCAACCTCAGCGACGTTCGTTTTGAAGTCGTATCTGCACCTCAGATTGCGCACTCTTGGCCCAAGGCATCGCGCCAAACCTAGGGGACCTTCGATGGTCCCTGTTCTAGAGTTGCTAGATGCTCATTGATCGCTGCGACCGTGGCTTCCGCCCTGCTCAGCGTCGTCGCGCTTCGTGTGAGCCCGATGTGGCCCGTCTCGCTGTTCTCAAGATAGGCGATGACACTCGTTATGGGTTCTCCGTTTCTCAGCATACCGGCGGCCTCGACGAGGTAGCCGTCGTACTCGTCCGCGCAGGCTCCGCCGTCTTGCCACTCGCCATTGCTCAGATTCCGCAGTCCAATGGGGTCCCACATCGACCAGCCAATCTCGCGCAGCCGAGAGAGTTTGATCTTCGCGCGCTCAGTCATTGGTGGATGATGCGTTCGCGTTTTGACGTCTGCAATCCACCCGTTGCGGACCGTGCGCGTGTCCTCAGTCTAAGCCATTAACCGGAGGCACCCGCATGAAGTTGGCCATCATGTCGCTCGGAATATCCCTTGTCCCCGCGTGCGTAGAGGCTGCGCCCAACCTTCACTGCGACGTGGGACCCGTGAGCAGGGTCTTCGGCGGGACAGATTGGCTCGTCTACAGTTGTGATGACCGCCATTCGATGGTGGTTGTCTCAGCTGAGAAGAACCCGGCAGCTCCATTCTACTTTCTGCTTAAGCCACTGGCGAACAGCTACCACGTCAGCGGCGAGGGCAACGGCAGCAAGCAAGCCAGTGACGCTGCGGGCGATGAGCTATCACGCATGACTCCGGCGGATTTCGCAAAGCTGTTAGCGGAGACCACGGCTAGTACGCGTCGCCCCTAAGGTCCGCTTCCCACCCCGCAGCGACCTTCCGAGCGTCCGCTCTTACGACGCCCTCCCGCAGGCGCTCTCGACCCATCCCGGACATTGTCCCCACTGAGGAAGGCGGGTCCTACGTAGCCCCCCACCCGGGCGCCCCCGGCGGTCTCCGGCAAACCAGGCTTGAACTGATTGAAGGAAGATTTGACCTGGAGGTCCATCGCTCAAATAGGCGGACATTCCGGACAATCGGAAGTCAAATCGCGACGGAAAGTCAGCTTTTGGTCCGTATAGTATCGAGTATTCTCCAGTTGGTATTTAAGACACTCGCGATCGACATTTACGATAATCGGAGAAATACATATAATTAAACTTGACTTACAGGATGGAAATCTTATGTAAGGCCGGTCGGGAAGGGTACGCCTCTTCCCCAGGAGCCTCCACCAAATGCGAATTCAAACCCTGGTCGCCGGCGTCTGCGCCGCGGCCCTGATCCCCAATGCGGCGCTCGCCCAACAGACCTGTGAGCAACGCCAGAACAATCGGATAGCCGGAACCGTCGTGGGCGCCGGGATCGGGGCCATCGCCGGCAGCGCGGTCGCGGGCCGCGGCGACCGCAACGAAGGCGCGGTGATCGGCGGCCTGGCCGGCGCGCTGGTCGGCAACCAGATCGCGAAGGGCCGGCCGGACTGCACCCGCGCCTATGGCTACTACGACAACAATGGCGCCTGGCACGCCAACGCCGTCGCCCGCAACAACGCCCAGGGCTACTTCGACCGCAACGGCGCATGGGTCGAGGGCGCCCCCCACGGCTACTATGATCGCGACTCCCGCTGGGTCCAGGCCGACACCGATGCGTCTGCAGCCGGCTACTATGACGCCAGGGGCCTCTGGGTCCCGGCCTCGGCCAGCGGCTACTACACCCAGGACGGCCGCTGGGTCCCCGCCGCC
>Ga0070667_100002672_pt1 | contig 15440 bp, 7 predicted proteins | sample KBSS33metaG_FD_64659 | JGI IMG/M metagenome (GOLD analysis project Ga0070667, IMG submission 64659) | Switchgrass rhizosphere microbial communities from Kellogg Biological Station, Michigan, USA - KBS S3-3 metaG | ecosystem: Host-associated > Plants > Roots > Rhizosphere > Soil ... | reverse complement strand
CGCGCGCGCCTGCTCGTGCAGCGGCCGCGGTGCGGCAGGCGTGGCATCGAGCGCCTGCAGGATGGCGTCGAGCCTCGACGACGTGCTGGTCGCCAGCTGCAGCGATCCGGCGATATCGCGCCTGAGGGTCTGGAGTTTCTGCGCGAACTGCCAGCGTGCGGTGAGGTCGGCCGGCGTATGGCTGACCTGCGGATCCAACACCACGTTGAAGGTGACCGGGCTGCCCAACGAGCTCAGCACACCACCCACGCGCTGCGACAGCGCCACGCTGTACTTCCCCGGAACGACGAACGGACCGACCAGCGGCTCGCCGAATAGCTCCTCGAGCTCGCCGCGCGGGCGGTTCGGCGGCAACTCATGCGCGGGCTGGCGCAGATCCCACGCGACCCTCTGCAGGCCCTTCTCGAGCGGGCCGGTCATCACGCGGACTGGTGTGCCGGAGGCGTCGCTGATCGTCAGGAGGATTGCGGGAGGCTCCTCGGCGGCCTCCGCCTGCAGTTGCTCTGGCGTCGGGTACGTGATCGGTTGTCCGGCCTTCTCCGCGGCGGCCTCGGCCTCGGTCCGCTTCTGTTTCAAGGTCTTGAGCCCGTCCTTCAGACGATACGTGAACACCGCGCCGTACGGAGGATTCGGCGCCGTGTAGAGCATCTCGCCTTGAAATCCCTTGCCAGCCATCCCGTACTGCAGGGTCGGCACGAACATCACCGCGTCGCGCACCGGATACAGTGTCGCCGCCTCCGCCAGCGTCGCCGCCGTCGTCGTCCGCAGCGGCGAGTAGTCGTCGACGATGTAAACGCCGCGGCCGAAGGTGCCGAGCACGAGATCGTGCTCGCGCTTCTGAATCGCGATTTCGCGCACGGCGATCGTTGGCAGGCCGGCAATCTTGCTCCAGTGCTGACCGCCATCCTTGCTCCAGTAGGCCCCGAACTCGGTACCCGCGAACAGGAGCCGCGGGTCCACGTGATCTTCGGCAATCGCATACACCGAGCCACGCGCCGGAAGGTCGCCGACGATCGACGTCCAGGTGAACCCGGCATCGCTGCTCTTCAACAGGTACGGCGCGAAGTCGCCGTGCTGATGATTCTCGACCGCGACGTACACGGTGTTCGCGTCGTGCTGCGAGGCCCGGATGCGCGCGATGTAGCCGTTGGCCGGCACCCCGGGGATCCGATCGGGCTTGCGCCAGTTCGCGCCTGCGTTGTCGGTGACCTGCACGAGTCCATCGTCGGTGCCGACGTAGATCAGCCCTTCCTTCCTGGGGCTCTCGGCGATTGCCGAGATATTGCCGTAGAGCGCGGTCGACGTGTTCTTCGCGACGGCGTCCGGTCCCCAGACGCGGCCCATCATTGCCAGCGTGTTGCGGTCGATCTGACGCGTCAGATCGGGCGATACCGCCTTCCAGCTGTTGCCGCGGTCGTCCGATCGGTAGAGCATCTGCGCGCCGAAGTAGAGGCGCGTGTGCGAATGCGGGGAAATGATGAACGGCGAGTCCCAATTCCAGCGCGCGGGCGGCCCGCCCTTCGCTTCCTGCGGCTGAATGCCGATGCGTTCGCCGGTGCGCTTGTCGTAGCGCACGAGGACGCCGTGCTGCAATTCGGCGTAGATCGTGTTGGGATCCTCGGGGTCGACGCGCGAGACGAAACCGTCTCCGCCCTGGGTGACGAACCAGTCCTGGTTCATGATGCCGTGCTGCGATCGGGTCCGCGACGGCCCCCCCAGCGAATTGTTGTCCTGCAACCCGCCGTAGACGTTGTAGAACGGCACCGCGTTGTCCACGTCCACGTCGTAGTACTGCGCGAGCGGCAGGTTCTCGAAGAACATCCAGGTCGCGGCGCCGTCGAACGAACGGTAGAGCCCGCCGTCGTTGCCGACCATCATGTGGTTCGTGTTCGACGGATCGACCCAGATGACGTGGTTGTCGACGTGCATGTTTCGCTGTCCCAGCGAGTGCATCGTCTTACCGCCATCGTCCGACACCTGAAAGATCACGTCGGGAATGTAGACGCGCTCGGCGTTCTTCGGATCGGCGAAGATGTCGCCGTAGTACATCGCGCCGGCGTTGTACTCCGTGCGCTTCTCCCAAGTGACGCCGTTGTCGGTGGAACGGAAGATGCCCCCCTTGCGATTGGCCGCCTCCACGTTTGCGTAGAGAATGTCGGGCTGCACGGGGGAGATCGCCAGCCCGATCCGCCCGAGCTGTTCGTCCGGCAGGCCGACCGTCACCTTCTTCCAGGTCTTGCCGCCGTCGGTACTGCGATGGATCGCGCTCTCCGGTCCGCCATCGATGAAGGCGGAAAACGAGCGGCGGCGTTGGTATGACGCGGCGACGATGACGTCCGGGTTGCGCGGATCGAGCACGACGTCGCTGACGCCGGTATTCTCAGAAATCTTGAGCACCTGATTCCAGGTCCTGCCGCCGTCGATCGTCTTGTAGAGGCCGCGGTCGCCGCCGGGCGCCCAGAGCGGTCCCTGCGCGGCGACATACACGGTATCGCCGTCCTTCGGGTCGATGACGATGCGCCCGATGTGCTCGGAAGATTTCAGGCCGACGTTGGTCCACGAGCGGCCGCCGTCCTCGCTCTTGTAGACGCCGTCGCCATAAGCTACCGACCGCTGCGAGTTCCGCTCGCCAGTGCCGACCCACACGATGCTCGGGCGCTTTGGATCGATGGTCACCCATCCGATCGAGTACGAGCCCTGCGTATCGAACACCGGCTGAAACGACGCGCCGGCGTTGACCGTCTTCCAGACACCGCCTGACGCCGCGCCGACGTAGAACTCGGCATGATTGTTCGGATTGACCACAATCGTCATCACGCGGCCGGAGGTCACCGCCGGTCCAATCGATCGCGCGCGCAGACCGGCGAAGGCGTCGGTGGGAATCGACTGCGCAGGGACAGTAACGACCGCGAGCGCGGCAATGAACAGCACGATCAACGCGAGTGTTTTCATATCCAGGTCTACGCGAATGCTGGGAGGTCCGATTGTCATCGGGCTGGCAGCGTGAAGGCGATGTACTCGCCCGAATAGCTGCCGCCGCCGATCGCCACGACGATGTACTGCTTGCCGTCCACCAGATAGGTCATCGGCGACCCACTCTGCGGCGCGGCCATCCAGACCGCGCCGACTTCCTTCCCTGCCGTCTTCTCGTAGGCGCGGAACATCGCGCCGCGCGGGTGGTCTGGCGTCGTCGTCAGCTGCGGATCGCCCATCACCACCAGCGTCTTCGTGACCATCAGTCCGATCCCACCGGTTGGCGCCTGCCCGGTCTTCGGAATCGTCAGGCCTTTGAGCGCCGGGTGATTGCGCACGTTGTCCGGCGTGTCGCCGTGCGGCACCTGCCAGACGATCTCGCCGCGATCCATGTTGACCGCCGAGATCGTTCCGTACGGCGGCTTGAGAATCGACATACCCTCGACCAGCAAGCCTCCGGCGAGGCCGCCGCCGACGCCGGTGGCCGGCGGCACGTTCGCCGCTGGCGCCGCTGGTGCGGCCGCCGCGGCGGCCTGCGCCTGCGCGCGCGGTGAATCGGCCGCGCAGCAGTCACCCGGCCCGAGCACTTCCTGGAACGGACGCCCGGCGATGCCGGACACGTAGCGGATGTCAGAAAAATTCGGTGGCGGCGGTACCAGAGAGCCCGACGTGATGCCGACATTGTTCGCGTTGGCGAACACCGTGTGGAGCTCCGGATCGTAGGCGACACCCGGCCAGTTCGTGCCGCCGATGGCGTTTCCCATGTTGATCGAGCCGAGGACGCCGTTGACGTCGCCGAGCACCGGCGGGTTGTACATCCACGGCGCCACTTTGTAGCGCGCGATGTTCTTCAGCGCCTGGGCGCGCAGCTCCGGCGTGAAGTCGATGAGGTCGTCGGGCACTTTGAGCGTGTTGCGCGCGTACGCCGGCGGCTTCGTCGGAAACGGCTGCGTCGGACTCGTCTTTTCTCCTGGAACGTCGGACTGCGGAACGGCGCGCTCTTCGATCGGCCACACCGGCTGACCGGTTACGCGATCGAACACGAACAGGAACGCCTGCTTACCCGGCACGATGACTGCTTTGATCGGCCGGCCGTTCACCGTGATGTCCGCGAGAATCGCCGCGGACGACATGTCGTAATTCCAGAGCGGGTGATGCACCAGCTGGAAGTGCCACTTGCGCTGCCCGGTCTCGAGATCGACGCAGACGATGCTCTCCGCGAACAGGTTGTTGCCGGGACGATGTCCGCCGTAGTAGTCCGACGTCGGTGTCTCCACCGGCAGATACACCAGGCCGAGCTCCTCGTCGACCGTGATTTGCGTCCAGACGCCGGTGTTGCCATTCACCGCCCACGAATCCCGTTCCCAGGTGTCGTTACCGAAGTCGTCGGGCCGTGGAATCGTGTTGAACGTCCAGAGCAGCTTGCCGGTGCGGACGTCGAAGGCGCGAACCAGCCCTTTGGTGTTGTTGTGTGTGCTGACGGTCGCGCCTTCGCGGAACGACGATCCGACGATGACCACGTCCTTCGCGATCGCCGGCGTCGCGTGCCAGCCGATTTCGCCGGTTTCGAGATCGATTTGTTGGCCGGCGCCGAACACGGCGCCCTGCTTCAGGTCCACAATCCCATTCGTTCCGAAGGAGCTGATCGGCGCACCATTCCGCGCGTTGAGCGCGACCAGGCGGTAGCCGGTGGTCACATAAAGAATCCGATCGTCGCCGCGGCCGTCGCTCCAGTACGAGAGCCCGCGGCCGGACAACTGTCGCGGCGAGACGCCGGCGCGGCGTCCTTCACGCAGGCTGTGGGCCCACATCAGCTCGCCGGTTTTCCCGTCGAGCGCGACGACGGAGCGCCGCGTGCCGCCGGTCGCATACAGGACACCGTTGATGGCGAGCGGCGTGCCTTCCAGCTTGTATTCAGGACGCGGTCCGAGGATGTCCGTCTTGAAGCGCCATGCGACCTCGAGCTTGCCGAAGTTGGTCGCGTTGATCTGATCGAGCGGCGAGTACTTGGTACCGCGCATGTCCGCGGTGTAGTGCGGCCAGTCGCCGCCGGACGTGGAAGGCGGGCGTGAGGAGCCGGCCCGATCCTGGCCGAACAGCGCAGCGGAGATGGCAATCACTCCCGCGACCAGACTCAGGAATCGCCACTCGCTCGTCATCGTCCCCTCCCTCGTGAAGCAGGGCGCCTCATCGCGTCCGGGCAGTTCGTAGGGCTGTGACTATACGTGAATTCCTGGCGCGGCTGGTCCGATGTCCGGCGCCGGCTTTTTCCACTGAGTTTCCCCTGCTATCCTAAGCCGCACACGAGGTGCGGATGGCCACGCGACGAACGTTTCTTCAGACGACTACGCTCGGCATCGCCGCCAGTGCGTTTGCACCGCCGCCTCCCGACGCGGCGCCGATTGACTTTCACGCGCACTGGATCGGTCCGCACGTCGTCGAGCTGCTCGGCAAGCGCACCAGCCCTCGTCCGCCTCAAGGGCAAGGCTGGTTCGACATCGACGCGCGCCTCCGGCAGATGGACGAGACCGGTGTGCAGCGGCAAGTCCTTTCCTACGTCGGCGCGTCGTACGACGGCGTCATGCCGGCGGACGAAGCGCGTCCGTTCTGGCGCGCACAGAACGACGATGTGGCGGCGCTGGTCAAGAAGCATCCGGCACGGTTCTCCGGACTGGCGACGCTGCCGACGGCGAACGTCGCGTGGGCGGCCGACGAACTGCAGCGCGCGCACCAGGAGCTCGGTCTGATTGGCGCGACGCTGCCGCTCGACGCCTTCGTCAGCCTCGCGGGGGCTCGCGCGCTGACGCCGATCTTCGCGGTCGCTCAGAAGAACCGCAGCCACATCTTCGTGCACCGCGGCGCGGCGAGCGCGGAGATTCCCGGCCGCCAACCGGAAGTCGGAGCCGCGAATCCGTACTTCGGGCTCGCGAGTGCCGATGCCGGCAACCCGGCACCGACCGCCCTGCCTGGCGACAACGTGCAGGCGCGTACGTTGCTGATCACCGCCACGCACCTGGCCACCGGCGTCATTACGCTGGCGCTCACCGACTTTCTCGACGCCTATCCGGACGTGACCCTCCAGGTGGCGATGATGGGCGGCGCGATTTCGTACGTGGCGGAACAGATTCAGATGGCCGCGGAGGAAGCCGGACGGCCGGTCCTGCCGAAACGCTTCCGCAGCGTCTATCTCGACACCGGTCAGAGCGGCCGCGGACCGCGCGGCATCGCGCTGGCCGCGAAGGTGTTCGGTGCCGATCGGATTCTGTTCGGCACCGACAGCGGGCCGACGTCGCTCGTCGCGCAGACCATCGCCTCAGTCAAGCAGGCGGCGCTGACCGCGGAAGAAAAACAACAGGTGCTCGTCGACAACGGCCGCCGGCTGCTCGAAGCGCGGGGCATCAAGTAATCAGATGCTGCCCGCCAACGCCGCCTGGCGCCTGCTGCTGGCTGCGGGACTCGGCGCGGCGATTGGGTTGGAGCGCGAGTACCGTCAGAAACCGGCAGGACTTCGTACCAACATTCTGATCGCGCTCGGCTCCGCGCTCTTCACGATCCTCTCGAGCCTCATGGGAAGCGAATCTGGAACCGCCGACCGGATCGCGGCGCAGATCGTCACCGGAATCGGGTTTCTGGGGGGTGGCGCCATTCTCCGCAGCGGCAATTCCATCCACGGCATGACGACCGCGGCGACGATCTGGGTGAACGCGGCGATCGGGATGGCCGCCGGGACGGGACATTTGGTGCTCGCCACGGTCGCGGCTGGGTTGACGCTCGTCGTGCTGGCCGTCCTGCCGCCGATTGAGATCTATTTCGAACGGCGTGCGGGCTGGCCGGACCGGCACAACGACGGGCCGCCTGGCAAGACGTAACCACCTAGGCAACAAGACACGAAGCAGATTGGTGGTCCTCAACACTACGTAAGGTCTTCCGATCATCCGCAAACGTCAGCAGCCCGTCTCGAACGAGCTTCGAGAACGATGTCACTTGCGTGCGATCGAAATCGACCCGTAGTGTCCGATCGCTCCTGTCGAGGCGAGCCGAGGAGAACGGCAGCACCTGCCACAAAGGTGCCCGCTCGCTGCCCGACTGGACAACGAAGTAGCGCACTCTCCCCGCCTGGGCATCCACAATAACGCCGTCGAGCGTGCCGAGTCGGGGCCCGGCCTCCTCGCGGACATCGAGGCGGTCGAGACAGGCGCCACCACCCTGCACGTGATGGGCGTCGATGTAATGGAGACGCGTTCCTGCGGTGATGTCGTCACACATGGCAGCCTCCTGATCTTCCGCCTACCGAAACCGCCAGAATGAACGTGTCGTGCTCAAGCCTCCCCTAACCACACCGGGAGACTCGTCACGTCAGATCGCTCGGCCGCAGAGCCGAGACGAAGGGTCGGCGGACGGGTCTCGCGGTCGAACAGGAACGACGGCAGATCGGGACGGTCGATCACATCCGAGGATGCCGACAACGTCACACGCTCCACCACGTTTTGCAGCTCGCGTACGTTGCCCGGCCAGGGGTAGCTCTCCATCGCTGCCAGTGCGTTGTGGGTGAACTGGAGCCGCCGCCCGCTCCGGGCAACCGTCCGTTCGATTAGCGGCCGAACATCTTCTCGTCGATTGCGCAGTGGAGGCACCGCGATCTCTATGACGTTCAGGCGATAGAGGAGATCCCGGCGGAACTGTCCCCGTTCCATTTGTTCGATCAAATCGCGGTTGGTTGCCGAGATGACGCGGAGATTGACTGTCGGCCCCCGCCGCGCCGCTCCGACGCTTGGCAGTTCGCCGCTCTCCAGAAACCGAAGCATGGTCGCTTGCATGCGCAGAGTCATGTCACTGACTTCGTCCAGGAACAGTGTTCCTAAATGGGCGTTTGAGAGCAGTCCCCGCGTGCTGCGATCCGCCGTCACGCTGCCTGTCGGGTAGCCGAAGAGCTCGGACCCCAGGAGCTCGTCGTGGAACACCGCACAGTTGGCTGCGATGAACGGCCGGCCCGCCCGCTGCGAGCGCTCGTGGATGTACCTCGCCAAAAGGCCCTTTCCGGCGCCGCTCTCCCCCGCGATCAGGACGTTGGCGTCACTGGTCGCCACTCGCGCCGCCAGCGCACACACTTCTTTCATGGCGAGGCTGGATTTCACGATCGATGGCTCACAACGGTGACCGGCAAACGCTGGTAAAACAGCCGAAATCAGGTGATTCACGGTGCCCTCCAAGTCCAGCCTCACTCAACCACGCGGAATCGCGCGGGCTGGAAGCTCACCACAGCCTGGACGCTCAATTCGCTGGCGATCCCGCCGATCACGTATTTCGCGGCTCAGCTTCGTATAGGTAGATAGGGGCATGGTGACGAACCAGTTCTCCGCTGCGGTTAGAGGGGCACCGCACCTGATGTGACGTGACCAACGGAAACGGCTCGTAACGAGGGGGTCGATATGCTTTCCTGCCAGGGAGTGACGCAGCTGCTCGTGCAGGTGAGTCACGGCGATGCTGAAGCAATGGCGGCAGTCATGCCCTTGCTCTATCGCGAGCTGCATAAGCTTGCGCGCCACCATCTCGGCAGAGAGCGCCCCAATCACACTCTTCAGCCCACCGCCCTCGTTCACGAAGCTTACGTGCAGCTCGCCGCCCAGCAGCGAGTGCACTGGCAGAATCGGGCGCATTTCTTCGGCATCGCTTCTCAAGCGATGCGCCGAATCCTCGTCGACTACGCCCGGAGCCGCCACGCGGAAAAGCGCGGCGGACTCGCTCGCAAGGTTTCGCTGGACGATGTCGACATTTCCGATGAGCGGGCGATCGAGCTGATCGCCCTCGACGAAGCCCTTTCGGGTCTTGCCGTCATCGATCCTCGGCAAAGTCAGATTGTCGAACTGCGCTTCTTCGGAGGGCTGACGATCGAGCAGACCGCAGAAGCGATCGGCGTGTCACCCGCGACGATCAAACGCGAGCTGAACGTCGCCAAGGCGTGGTTGGCTCGTGAGATGAGGAATGCGCGACGGTGATACCCGAGCAGTGGGCGCACGTCAAGGCCGTGTTCGACGGGGCCCTGAGGCACCGGCAGGGATCGCGCGCCGGTTACCTGGACAAGGCGTGCGTCGGAAACGCCACTCGAAGAGCCGAGGCCGAGGCGCTCCTGGCTGCCTACGATGAAGCCAACAGTTTGATCGACCATCCGGCGATCGACCTCGGATGCTCGGATTCACCAGCTCTCCCACGTCAGGTTGAACATTTTCAGAACGCTGGCGCGATCGAGGCTGCGGAAGAGGACTTCCGGGGGACGGCACGATTTGAAGTACATCGCCTGCTGGGACGTGGTGGGTTCGGCGCCGTCTACGAATGCTACGACCGTGCACAGGATCGCCAAATCGCGCTCAAGCTGCTGAGGCGAAACGATTCCCGGTTCCTCTACAGGTTCAAGCGCGAGTTTCGCGCGCTCGTCGACATTCGGCACCCGAATGTCGTCGAGCTCTACGAGCTGTTCTCAGAAGACCGTCGCTGGTTCTTCACGATGGAGCTGATTCGAGGCGTCACCTTCTTGCAGTACGTGAGCGCCGACGGAGACCCTCCCCATCCATCACGACCGCCCGCAAGACTCGAACGCCTGCGCGCGGCTGGACGGCAGCTCGCGCGCGCGATCGCCGCCGTGCACGGCGCGGGGATGCTGCACCGCGACATCAAGCCGGAAAATGTGCTCGTGTCGAACAACGGCCAGGTGCGCTTGCTCGATTTCGGGCTGGTGCACGAGGAGCCGCTCGACGCGTGTCAGAGCCTGATGCTGGCGGGTACACCCTCCTACATCTCTCCCGAACAGGCAGCCGGGTTGCCGGTGGGCGGGGCGACGGACTGGTACAGCTTCGGCGTGATGCTCTTCGAGTCCTTGACCGGTTCCCTTCCGCCGCGACAGATGCGCGCGGTCAGATCCGGCGAGACCCTCGTGTGTCCGAGCGACGTGGTATCGGACGTGCCCGCAGACCTCGATGCCCTGTGCGCTGACTTGCTCCGGTCGGATCCGGCGGCACGGCCCTCGGCGGCTGAAATCATGGCGCGTCTCGGAGGCGACGAGTGTCAGGCCGCGATCTCGTTGCCTTCCCCGCCATCGGCGCCGGACCCATTCATCGGCCGGGAAGCCGAGCTGGCCGAACTGGGATCGCTGTTGACGCTCACGAACCAGGGGGCAGCCGTCGTCTTGAACCTCGGCGGCCGATCCGGGATTGGCAAGAGCGCGTTGCTGAGGGAGTTCCGCCGTCGACTGGCGCACGACCGGCCCGACGTCGTGGTGCTGGCCGGTCGTTGCCATGAAAGCGAGATGGTCCCGTTCAAGGCGCTCGATGACGTGGTCGACCGTCTGAGCCGGTACCTCAAATCGTTGCCGCCGTCGAAGGCGGAGGCGCTCGCGCCTCGCGACGTGCAGTGCCTGCTTCGCATGTTCCCCAGCCTGGCGGAAGTGGATTCGATCGCTCCGGCGCGGCCCAAGCCGATCGAGATTCTGGATTCCGAAGAACTGCGCCAGCGCGCGTTCGCCAGCCTCGTCGAATTGCTGTCTCGTCTGGTCGACAAACACCCGCTGGTGCTCATCATTGACGATCTGCAGTGGGGCGATTTGGATAGCGTGGCGTTTCTGAGCCGCCTCCTGAAAGGGGCGTCAGCGCCCAACCTGTTGTTCATCGCCAGCTTCCGAAGCGAGGATGCCGACACCAGCCCGTTTCTGCAAAGTTGGCGCTCGAGCGCAGCGGCGACGCAGTCAGTGATCGTTCGCGACCTGGCGCTCGACGCGCTGACGCCGTCCGAGGCGAGCGAGCTGGCGATGCGGCTGGGTGCGGCGCCCGCCGACGTCAATCGGCCACGGGCGGAGGCGATCGCGCTGGAGTCGCGCGGCGATCCGTTCCTGATCGATCAGCTCGCGCGGTATGCAGTGGAAACCGCCGCCGACGGCGACGGCCCGATCACGATTCGGCAGGTCATCGAGCGACGGCTCGCCGACCTGACGCCGGCGGTACAGCGGCTGCTCGAGATCGTCGCGGTCGCGGGCCAACCCATTCCCTTGTCGGTCGTGCGTCGCGCGGCCGGCGTCGAGATTGACGATCACCCGACGCTGGCGAACCTCGTGGTCGAGCGGCTCGCGCGTCTCCGCGAGACGCGCGGACCGCGCGAAATCGAGTTGTACCACGATCGAATCCGCGAAACGATCGTTGCCGCGATGTCGTCCGAGACTCGCCGCCAGCGGCACCTCGCGCTCGCGACAGCGCTGGAGGCCGAGGGTGGATTCGACCCGGCGATTCTTGCACGGCAGTTTCAAGAGGCCGGCGATCGGGCGTCGGCCGCGCGACACATGTTCGGCGCGGCGGAACAGGCGTCGCGCGTCCTCGCCTTCGATCGGGCCGTGCAGTTCTATCGATTGGCAATCGATCACGGATGCTGGCACGGCGAGGCTTTGGTGCAGGTGCGATGCAAGCTCGCCACCGCTCTGGTCCAGGCGGAACGCGGAACAGAGGCCGCTGACGTCTATCTAGACGCGTCGCGGGAGGCCGAGGCATCGGCCGCCATCGAGCTGAAACGGCTGGCCGCCGAGCAACTGCTGCGGAGCGCGCACATCGAAGAAGGCCTGGGCCTCTTGCGCACCATCGCGCATCAGCTGGGCGTGCGCCTCCCCGCGAAGCCGTGGCACGCCACCTTCAGCATGTTATGGCAGCGCACCCGCGTCGCCTTCACCTCGCTCCAAGTTCGTGACCGGCCGCCAGCGTCGGTGGCGATGGAAGATCAGCGAGTCTTGGATCTGTACTGGTCGCTGGCTATCGGCCTTCAGATGGTCGATGTCATTCAGAGCTGTGACTTTCACGCACGGCATCTGCTGCTGGCCCTGCGCGTGGGCGATCGAAACCGCATCGCCATGTCACTCGCAGCCGAAGCGGCGTATCGCTCCACATCTGGTCGACGGGATCTGGGGAACGTCCGGGAACTGCTGTCAACCGCCCACGCGTTGTCCGACGGTACTGTACGTCCCCAGACCCGCGGGCTGATCGCGGCCATGGAAGCGCTCTGTGCCGCGCTGATCGGGGATTGGAACAGCGCGTGGGAGCTGTCCCAGCACGCCGACCGTATTCTGCGTGAAGAGTGCACCGGGGTTGCCTGGGAGCGTGGCGCCAACACTCGAGTCGCGATGGCAGCGGCCCTTCAACTCGGAGAGTGGACGAAGCTGTCTGACTTTGCCGAGCGCCTGGCCAGCCGGCTGCAGGACGCGAGAGCCCGGGGGGATCTGCATACGCTCCACTCGATATTCTCAGGTGCGCACATGTGCCTCCTCGCCGAACGTCCGTGGCTTGCCCGGGACGTGGTCCGCGAAGCGGTGGCCGCGCTTCCTCGCACTGGCTTCTTCGTGACACATTTCTCCGCCATCCAAGCGCAGGTCGACGTGGCGCTCTACAACGGGGACGCCGAGTTCGCGTGGACACTTGCACAATCGCAATGGCGACCGCTGAAGAAATCAGGCCTGTTACGCGTTCAGTATCTGGCCATCATGGCTTTTCACTTTCGCGCTCGGGCAGCGCTCGCAGCTGCGGCGGTCGCACAAGACGACCCGCGAACGCTTCTTCGAGAAGCGCTGCGTTGCGCGGGTCGACTCGAGCATGAGGGCGCACGCTGGGGTGTCATCCTCGCTCTGCTCGTGCGCGCGAGTGCCGCGAGCCTGGAGGGCGATCGCCAGGCGGCCATGACATTCCTCGAACGGTCCGAAGCCGAAGCGAACGCGCTTCACATCTCTCAGTATGTCGCGACTTGCCGATACCGCCGCGGCACGCTGCTCGGCGGGTCGGAGGGCCAGGCGCTGATTGCCGAGGCGCTGGCTTGGGCTCAGTCGCAACGCGTTGTGGATCCGCCACGCATCTTCGATATGCTCGCGCCGGGCCGATGGGAAGCGACTACCGCCTGAAGTAAGGCGGCGGGTTGCTCTTGATGGCGAAATCGAACCAGCTCGTGCTGGCCCTCTTCAGCTCGTCACAGTCCTTCCCTTTCTTCTTTTCCGAGCCGTCCTGATTCGCCAGCTCCACGTCGTTGAGCATGCGGGCGATTGTGGCCAGATACGGATTCCCGAAGACATCACCGAACGTGTAGGTCCCGGAATGGTGCCGGCGCGTGCTGTCGATCGACATGGTCCATTGGTCGACAGGCACACCCGCGGGCTCGAGGAAGAAGCGGAAGAGCGCAATCTTCGAGGTACTGGTCCCGTACAGCTCACGATCGACCATCCGTGTCGTGACCACGTCCATCGTGCGGACGATCGCGGGGTCCACCGAATCATCGGGGCATGCCGTGGACGTCGCATCGAACGTGTTGCACTTCGATCGCTGAAACACCTCTTGCGAGACAGCCGTTGCGTCGTCGGGGTTGCCAGCGGCGTTCGCGATGAAGAGGCCGTCCGGGATCCGTTGGAGGTTTTCGGCCTGATAGTTCGCCTTGCGGCTGGGCAAGGTTGCCTGACGGTTCTGCGTATCTTGCCGGAGGTCGGCGAAATCCATGCCGTGGAACTGCTTGAGTGCATCCAATGCGGCCTGCGGAGCATAGTCGCCGAGGTTGGTCGCGTTGATATCGCACTTGGCAATGGCCAGCGCGATGGGTCGGATGTCGACGAGGTCACGCGGTTTGTCGAGCAGTTCCTGCGCCACGCGCTTCGCATTCATGTCGCTGAGTCGATCGAACATCGCCACGCCGCGTCCTTCGTCCTCGTCGATCACTCGCGTGGTGGTATGCATCGTCAGGAATGCGCCGCCTTGTCTGACAGCGGCACTGGTTGGCGTCGAGCCGGCCTTTGGAAAGGTGACTTGGCCTCTATCGTGCTGTTCGTACGTGACCCGGACCGGGTTGACCGTGGTGCCCGCGTCGTTGTAGTCGTAGGTGATCGCCACATCACCGGTACAGTCGCGGAGCATGCCCCCAGCCGTCCTGTAGTTTCCACTGCCCGACGGCAGGTCGACGCCGATGGCAGGAAGATCGAGCTGGCTGATGATCCGGTCTGAGCGTAGATCCTTGAGGAGCCGCCGGATCGCCACATCCTCTGCCGAGTCCTTGTAGATCCGATCGCGATTGAACGGCAGGGCACCGCCCCAGCTGTCGTACGCGTCCCAGTTCGGGCGGACGCCTTCCGTCTTCCCCAAATGGCAGGTTTTGCAGCTGGAGCTCTTGACCACCTTGTCTTCGTCGATCGCCGGCTTGGTATTGATCAAGCGGAACTCGAAGGTGTTCGTGGCGTCGTTGAAATGGATGTATTCGATCGTGTCCTTCGGCGCTTCACCGTCTGGCGCGTCGACGAGTGCGACGCCAAGGATGGTGTCGGCGCTCTTGTTCCTGAGGATGACTCGCGGCGTCTTCGCCGTGCCGACCTGCAGGCTCTCCGTATGGGTCATCAGGATCCAGTTCTGCTTGAAGTCGTCCGCCCCCAGGCGTCTGACGAATTCCGCGGCGCTGTCGACCTCAGGATTTCTCTCGATGAACTTGGCAATCCCGTCGGGCGAGTAGTCGGAGAGGAACTCCTTGACCGCCGAAACGGATGCCGCGACGTCGCGGTCGCCCTGGCCGCATGAGATCCGTTTGAGTTGGCCCTTGAACCCTGCCGAGACACGGTAGAACGCCTGCGCGCCGGCCGCGAGCGTGAGATCGACCTCCTTTCTAAATACAGTCGGATTCGGTGCGGCCAACGAAAGCATCGGGCCTTCGATGGACAACACCTTCCCCGTCGGGTCGACGCGCTGCAGGAGCACACTGGCCGGTATGACGGAGGGGTCGGCGATCCGTGCCGTCACGGTCACCTTTGTCGAGGTGCCCGCCTTGATCACCTTGGGCGTGATCTCAGGTGCACCGACCGTCTGCGCTTCGGCGGCCGGAGCAACGACGTTCAAGAACACCGCGATGGCTGGGAGGCAACCGAGCCGCCAGACCGGCTTGTGCCTCCGCGCGCGGGTTAGTGAGGCGATGCCAGTGAGGACCAGGACCACGGCTCCGGGCTCCGGTACCGGCGTGGGTTGGGGTGCCGACGTGGATGGGGTAAACGTCAGGTCGTCGAGCGTGAACGAGCCGCCGCTCGAAGCGCCGGTGAACGTGACGTACGAGATCCCGTTGAACGGAAGCAGGAGCAACTCGTTGGGGTCGGGAGGAGCTCCGGATATTGCCTCGTTATTCGAGAATGGCGAGTCGACGGAGCCTAGCAGGACATCAGTCGCGCTGAACGCCTCGAGCGTCAGGGGCACAGCGTAGGTGAAGCGGCCGGCGACCTGGTCGACCGGCTGCGCGAAATCGATGCGCATCGGCCCATTGTTGTCGCTGCCGATGTTGGAGCCTGAGAAAGGCGGGAACTCGAATTCGTCGAGCGAGTACTGCGCTCGCAGAATGATCGTGTTAGAGAACGTCAGGTCGAAGTACTGATTATTCAGGATCGTCCCATCGCCGAAACCTTCGAAATTGATCATCACCGGTGCGGCCCAGAG
>Ga0070667_100002668_pt1 | contig 15447 bp, 17 predicted proteins | sample KBSS33metaG_FD_64659 | JGI IMG/M metagenome (GOLD analysis project Ga0070667, IMG submission 64659) | Switchgrass rhizosphere microbial communities from Kellogg Biological Station, Michigan, USA - KBS S3-3 metaG | ecosystem: Host-associated > Plants > Roots > Rhizosphere > Soil ... | reverse complement strand
GCTTGGCGTGGTCGACGATGCGCGCTGGGAGACCTTTGCACGCAAGCGCGACGCGATCGCGCGCGAATGCGAACGCCTGAAGACGACGCGCGTCGATCCGAATGTCGTCGCGCAGCATGCCGAGCGCGTCGTCGGCGCACCGCTCGAACGCGACCACACGCTGGCAGAGTTGCTGCGCCGGCCGGGCGTGACATACGCTGCACTGCTGACGCTCCCGGGGGCTGGGCCGGCGGTCGACGACCCCATCGTTGCCGACCAGGTCGAAGTCGCCACCAAGTACGCGGGTTACATCGACCGGCAGCAGGTGGAAATCGATCGCCGGCGCGCGCACGAGGACACGCGACTGCCGGCGGATCTGGATTATCGCGAGGTGCGCGGCCTGTCCACGGAGGTCCGGCAGAAGCTCACCCTGCACAAGCCGGAGACGATCGGCCAGGCGACGCGCGTGTCCGGCGTTACGCCGGCCGCGATTTCATTGCTGCTCGTGCACCTGAAGCGCGCCGGAAGCACGCCGGCGCCGGCTGCACGTTCCGCATGAGCGACAGCGCGACGACCATGGGCGTGGACGCCAGCCTCGCCGCCGGCGTGCGCGCGCTCGGCGTTGCGCTGCCGGCGGGCGCGCTCGCCAGGCTCGCCGCATTTCTCGCGCTGCTCGCGAAGTGGAACAAGACGTACAACCTGACGGCAATCCGCGAGCCCGAGCGCATGGTCACGCATCACCTGCTCGACGCGCTCGCCGTCGTGCCGCAGTTGCCCGATCGTGCGGCGCTGCGCGTCCTCGACGTGGGCGCAGGCGGTGGCGTCCCGGGCGTGCCGCTCGCCATCGCGCGACCGGACTGGACGGTCGTGCTCGTCGACTCGAATCGCAAGAAGGCGACATTTGTCGCGCAGGCGGCGATCGAGCTGGCGTTGCCGAACGTCACCGCCGTGGCGAGCCGCGTGGAGGATTACGCGCCGGATGCCGCATTCGACGTCGTGATCTCGCGCGCGTTCGCCGATCTGCGGACGTTCGCCGCCACGTCGGCGCGCCATCTCGCGCCCGGCGGCGTGCTGGTGGCGATGAAGGGCGTCCATCCGCAGGAGGAGATCGCCGAGCTGCCTGCCGGCATCGCGGTCGTCGCGACGCCGTCACTCACCGTGCCCGGCCTCGGCGCCGCGCGCCATCTGATCGTGATGCAGCCCGTCGCCGCCCGCGCATGACGCGCATCATCGCCGTGGCGAACCAGAAGGGCGGCGTCGGCAAGACGACGACGACGGTCAATCTCGCCGCGAGCCTTGCGGCGATGAAGCGCCGCGTGCTCGTCGTCGACCTCGATCCGCAGGGCAATGCGACGACGGGCTCCGGCGTCGACAAGCGCGCGCAGCCCAGCACCGTGTACCAGGTGCTGCTCGGCGAGCGGCGCATCGCCGACGTGCGCATCACGTCGCCATCGGGCGGTTTCGATCTCGTGCCCGCCAATCGCGAGCTCGCCGGCGCGGAAGTGGAACTCGTCGATCTGCCCGAGCGCGAAACCCGGCTCAAGGACGCGCTCGCCGAGGCGCTCCAGCAGATGAAGGCGGCGATCAGCGAAGTGTCCGGCGAGTACGACTTCATCCTGCTCGACTGCCCGCCGTCGCTGTCGCTGCTGACGCTGAACGGACTCTGTGCTGCCGATTCCGTGCTGATCCCCATGCAGTGCGAGTATTACGCGCTCGAAGGCTTGTCCGACCTCGTGCAGACGGTGAAGAAGGTGCGCGCGCATCTCAACCCGCGCCTCGAGATCGAGGGCCTGCTGCGCACGATGTACGACCCGCGCAACACGCTGGCGCAGAACGTCGCGGCCGAGCTCGAGAAGCACTTCGGCGAGAAGCTCTACCGGACTGTGATCCCGCGCAATATCCGCCTGGCCGAAGCGCCGTCGCATGGCGTGCCGGCGCTGGCGCTCGAGTTGCGCTCGAAAGGCGCGCAGGCGTACCTCGCGCTCGCCGGCGAGATGATGCGGCGCATGGAAGCGCGCGGCATTCCCACGCATGCGGGCGTGCCGGCGTCCGACGCTTCCGCAGCGCCGGCGATGTAGCTCGGCAGGAAGGAACGACGATGGTTCGACCGAAGGGACTGGGCCGCGGCCTCGACGCGCTGCTGGCCGGCACCGACGATGCAGCGCCCGCGCGCGGCGAGGCGCTGCAGACGATCGCCATCGACCGCCTGCGACCGGGCAAGTACCAGCCGCGCACGAAAATGGACGCGGCGTCGCTCGCGGAGCTCGCCGACTCCATTCGCGAGCAGGGCATCATGCAGCCGATCCTCGTGCGGCCGGTCGACGGCGCACGCTTCGAGATCATCGCCGGCGAGCGCCGCTGGCGCGCGGCGCAACAGGCGGGGCTGCACGAAGTTCCTGCGCTTGTGAGGTCGGTGCCCGACAACGCGGCGCTCGCGCTCGCGCTGGTCGAAAACATCCAGCGCGAGGACCTCAATCCGCTCGAGGAGGCGCAGGGGCTGAAGCGACTGATCGACGAATTCGGCATCACGCACGAGGCCGCGGCAAAAGCTGTCGGCCGCTCGCGCAGCGCCGTGTCGAACCTGCTGCGCCTCACGCAGCTCGCAGCGCCGGTGCAGGAGTACCTGCTGTCGAACGCGATCGAGATGGGCCATGCGCGCGCGCTGCTGGCGCTGCCGGAAGCGCAGCAGACGGGCGCAGCGGCGCGCGTGGTGAGCGGCGAGCTTTCCGTGCGCGAAACGGAGCGCCTCGTCCACACGCTCGCGAATCCCGCGCAGCGCGCCGCGCGCGCAAGAGCGAAGCCCGGCTACGACGCCGACACCGCGCGGCTCGAAAACGAGATCGCGGAAAAGCTCGGTGCCGTCGTGCACATCGAGCCCGGCCGCAAAGGCGCGGGCCGCGTGGTCATCCGCTATTCGACGCTCGAGCAGCTCGACGGGATCATTGCGAAGCTGAAGTGAACCGCAGCGCCAATGCGCGAAGTGAATGCCGGCCGCAGGACGCGCCGACGCAACCCGTGGCGTTGTGAGCGGTTGAGGGGCGCGGAAGATTCATCCGCGCCCACTCCAGCCGCTTGGAGACTCACGTCTCAACAGCCGGCGTCGTTGACTCTCGGCGCGACCCGAAGGCGTCAACCTTCACCCAGCGTCGGCGACGTCCCGCGCTATCCCACTTGCGTGAGCATCGTCTCGGCGCCGGAGACCTCGTATTTGCCCGGCGCCTCGATGTTGAGCACTTTCACGACGCCGTCGTCGACGAGCATCGAAAAGCGCTGGCAGCGCATGCCCATGCCGCGTGCCGTCAGGTCGAGACCGAGGCCGAGTGCCTTCGTGTAGTCGGCGGAACCGTCGGCAAGCATGTGGACCTTGTCGCCGACTTTCTGGTCCTTGCCCCACGCGCCCATCACGAACGCATCGTTGACGGACATGCAGCCGATCGCGTCGACGCCCTTGGCCTTCAGCTTGTCGTAGTTCGCGACGTAGCTCGGCACATGCTTCGCCGAGCAGGTCGGCGTGAACGCGCCGGGAAGGCCGAAAATGACGACCTTCTTGCCGCGCGTCAGGTCTTCGACCTTGACGGGGTTCGGGCCGATCGAGCAGCCGTCCTTTTCGACGTCGAAGAATTCCTGCAGCGTTCCGGCGGGAAGCCTGTCGCCGACCTTGATCGTCATGTCGTGCACTCCTTCGTGTTTGGGGGGTGGAACGGGCGCCGGCGAGCAGCGCGGCGATTGGCAGAGGATCGCAGCGCATCGCTGCAATATCAACCCCAAAGGTTGCGGGGACTACGCGCCCGGCGTAGCTTTCGACCTTCGACAAGCGCGCCCCCGAAGCGGCGCAAGGGACTTCGACCATGCCACGAACGAAAAAACCGGTGCGTCCGATCGCGGCGAAGCGTGTGCGCCTGCTGCTCGCCACCCGCAAGGGGCTGTGGACGCTGACGAGCGACCTCGCGCGGAGCGCGTGGAAGCTGGCCGGGCCGCAGTTCCTCGGCCATGTCGTCCATCACGCGGTCGCGGACCCGCGCGACGCGCGGACGATGCTCGCGGCCGCGCGCACCGGGCACCTGGGGCCGACGGTTTTTCGTTCGCTTGACGCGGGCAAGACGTGGAAGGAGGCAGCGAAGCCCCCCGCCTTCGCCGAGGGCAGCGGGCGTGTGGTCGACCACACGTTCTGGCTCGCGCCCGGACATCCGTCGGAGCCGGGCACGTGGTATGCCGGGACGTCGCCGCAGGGCCTGTTCCGCTCGGTCGACGGCGGCACGACGTGGGAAGGCGTCGCCGGGTTCAACCAGCATCCGAAGCGCAAGGCGTGGTGCGGGGGTGACCAGGACGGCACGCCCGACGGCGCCAAGCTGCATTCAATCCTCGTCGATCCGCGCGATCCGAAGCACCTGTACATCAGCATGTCGAGCGGCGGGACGTTCGAATCGACGGACGCCGGCGCCGACTGGCGCCCGCTCAATGCCGGCGTGCGCGCCGATTTCCAGCCCGATCCCAACCTCGAGTTCGGCCACGACCCGCATTGCGTGCGCTTCGCGGCCGGCCATCCGGACCGGCTGTACCAGCAGAACCACTGCGGGATCTTCCGCATCGACCGGCCCAACGATCGCTGGCAGGAGATCGGCGACACGATGCCGAAGTCGGTCGGCTACGTCGGCTTTCCGATGGTCGTCCATCCGCGCGACCCCGAAACGCTCTGGGTCTTCCCGATGGATGGGACCAGCGTCTGGCCCCGCACGTCGCCCGGCGGCCGGCCGGCGGTGTATCGGTCGCGCGACGGCGGCCGGTCGTGGAAGCGCCAGGATCAGGGGCTGCCGAAGGTGCAGGCCTGGTGGACGGTCAAGCGCCAGGCGATGACGGCGGACGCGCGCGATCCGGCCGGTCTTTATTTCGGCACGACGTCCGGCGAAGTCTGGGGCAGCCGTGACGAGGGCCGCACGTTTCGCTGTCTTGCCCGTCACTTGCCGCACATTTACGCCGTGGAGCCGGGTTGACGCGCGCCGGGTCGCGCGGGCGCCGATCGCTGTGAGCGCTCGCTCTTCTCCGGAAGCCGCGGCCGTCGTGCGCGTGCGGGTGCCGACCCCGCTGCAGTCCTATACCGGGGAAGCGGAGGTTTACGTCGCTGTTCCGGTGCTTGCGCCCGAGCTTCCCCCGACGATGGGCGGCGTGCTGGCCGCGCTCGACGGCTCCTACCCGGGGATGCGCTTTCGCATGATCGACGAGCAGGGCCGGGTGCGGCCGCACATCAAGCTCTTCATCGACCAGGCGTTGACGCGCGATCTGCGTGCGTCCATCCCGTCCGGCGCGACGGTGATGATCGTCGCGGCACTGTCCGGCGGCTGATCCAGATCAACGTCTGCCCGCCGCAGCTCCGGTAATCTCGATGGCTGACGGTGGTGTCCGGTAATCGCCCGTCCGCTTCGCTGCACTGCGGGATCGCGTTGCGGGGGTTCTCGAAAATCGGCTAAAATCGTGCGGTTTGCTTCGATCGTCAGCTCGGCGCGCGGTCACGGAGGCTGGCAGCGATGACACCGCCACTTTCGACCCGCCCGATCCGCAACGTTCTGAAATGGCAAGCCGTCGCCACGCTGGCGATTGCGGCCATCGGGGGAGTGTGGGCCGGGGTGCACGGCGCGCTTTCGGCGACGCTAGGGGGGCTTGTCAACATCTCCGCCTGCGTCGTCTATGCCGTCGTGCTGGGCGTGTCGAAGCCCGTTTCCGCCGGAGGCACGGTTGTGGCGGTGTTCCGGGCCGAAGCGAGCAAGATCCTCGTGATCGTCCTGCAGTTGTGGCTCGTGCTGACCACCTACAAGGACGTCGTGCTGGCCGTGTTCTTCGCGGCCTTCGTGGTCACGGTGTTGCTGTTCCGAATGGCGTTGCTAGCCCGCGATTGACCGAAATCTGATCGAGCCTCCACTGTGGCGACCTACGAAAACCCCACCGAGTACATCCAGCATCACCTGACGTTCCTGGCGCACCCGGTGCGCGCGGGCGATTTCTGGACGGTGCACATCGACACCGTGGTCACGACGCTCGTGCTCGGCGTCCTGGCGTTCGGCTTCCTGTGGCTCGTCACGCGCAAGGCCACGACGGGCGTGCCGTCGAAAACGCAGGCGTTCGTCGAGCTCGCCGTCGATTTCGTCAACGAGCAGGTGAAGGGCATCTACAACGGCCCGAGCAAGATGGTGGCGCCGATCGCGCTCACCACGTTCGTGCTGGTGCTGTTCATGAACGCGATGGACTTCCTGCCCGTCGACATCATGGCGTGGATCTACGAGAACGTGTTTCACGCGCACAATTTCCGCGGCGTGCCTACCGCCGACGTCAACACGACGTTCGCGCTCGCGCTCTCGGTATTCGCGCTGATGATCTTCTACAGCATCAAGGTGAAGGGCCTCGGCGGCTGGATCCACGAGCTGTTCTGCTCTCCGTTCGGCGCCAACCCGCTGCTCTGGCCGTTCAACCTGCTGTTCAACCTGGTCGAATACCTGTCGAAGCCGCTGTCGCATTCCCTCCGGCTGTACGGCAACATGTACGCTGGCGAGATCATCTTCCTGCTGCTGGGACTGTGGGCGTCCACGGGAATCGTCGGCACGCTGTTCGGCGGCGTGCTGAATCTCGGCTGGGCGATCTTCCACATCCTGATCGTCCTGTTGCAGGCCTACATTTTCATGATGCTCACCATCGTCTACATCTCGATGGCACACGAGCACCACTAAGTTCGGATTTCCGTTTACTCACGTCCCGCTCCAAGAAAGGAAAGGCAATGGACAAGCTGGCATTGATCGCGCAGATTCAGGGGTACACCGGCATCGGCATCGGCCTCATCATCGGCCTCGGCGCGCTCGGCGCGTGCGTGGGCGTCGGCATCATGTGCTCGCGCTTCCTCGAGGGCGCGGCGCGCCAGCCCGAGCTCATGCCGCAGCTCCAGGCGAAGGTGTTCCTGCTGCTCGGCCTGATCGACGCGTCGTTCATCATCGGCGTGGGCCTCGCGATGCTGTTCGCCTTCGGCAATCCGCTGATCCCGGCCGGCCTGAAGTAACGATCGTCGCATCCGCACGGCCTGCCGCAGGGGAATCGAAATGAACATGAATGTCACGCTGCTGATGCAGGCGGTCGCGTTCGCCGCCTTCATCTGGTTCACGGCCAGGTTCGTCTGGCCTCCGCTGATGCGTGCGATCGACACGCGCCAGAAGCAGATCGCCGACGGCCTCGCCGCCGGCGAGCAGGGCCGCAAGGAGCTCGCGAGCACCGAAAAGCGCATCGCCGACATGCTGGCGGAAGCGAAGCTGCGCTCGCAGGAGATCGTCGCCACCGGCGAGAAGTTCAAGGCGGAGACCATCGAAGCCGCGAAGGGCGAAGCGAAGGCGGAGGCCGAGCGCATCGTCGCCGCGGGCCGCGCCCAGATCCAGCAGGAAGTCGCCCAGGCGAAGGAGCAGCTTCGCAACCAGGTCGCCGACCTTGCCGTCGCCGGCGCGTCGAAGATCCTCGGCCGCGAGGTGGACGCGAAGGCCCATGCGGACCTCCTCGCGTCGATCGAAAAGCAGCTCTAACCCGATGACGACCTGACCATGGCCGAACTCACAACGATCGCCCGGCCGTACGCCGAAGCCGCGTTCGAGCTGGCCCGCGACGCCAATGCGCTGCCGGCCTGGTCGGAGATGCTGCGCTTCGCCTCGCAAATCGTCGCCGATCCGCGGGTGGCGGGCGCGCTCGACAATCCGCGCCTGTCGGCCGGCGACAAGGAAGCGCTGGTGCTGTCGATCGCCGGCGACCGCGTCTCCGGCGAGGGCCGCAGCTTCCTGCGCGTGCTGATCGAGGGGGAGCGCGTGACGCTGCTGCCCGAGATCCGCACGATGTTCGACGCGCTGAAGGACACGGCGGAGAACGTCGCCCGCGCGACGATCGAGACGGCATTCCCGCTGTCGGACGCGCAGTTGCGCGAGCTGACGGCGGCGCTGGAAAAGCGCTTCGGCAAGAAGGTCGAGGCGACCGTGGTCGAGAACCGCGGGCTGATCGGCGGCGCCCGCGTGAGCGTGGGCGACGCCGTGATCGACGGGTCGGTGCAGGCGCGGCTCGCCGCGATGTCGAACCAATTGCGTACATGACGGAGTAACGATGCAACTCAATCCTTCGGAAATCAGCGAACTGATCAAGGCCAAGATCCAGAACCTGGACACGGCCGCGCAGGTCCGCACCCAGGGCACCGTGGTCTCGGTGACCGACGGCATCTGCCGCATCCACGGCCTGTCCGACGCGATGCAGGGCGAGATGCTCGAGTTTCCGGGCAACACCTTCGGGCTGGCGCTGAACCTCGAACGCGACTCCGTCGGCGCCGTGGTGCTGGGCGAGTACGAGCACATCACCGAGGGCGACACCGTCAAGTGCACGGGCCGCATCCTCGCGGTGCCGGTCGGCCCCGAGCTGATCGGCCGCGTCGTCAATTCGCTGGGCGACCCGATCGACGGCAAGGGCCCGATCAACGCGAAGATGACCGACGTCATCGAGAAGGTCGCGCCGGGCGTGATCGCGCGGCAGACGGTGAACCAGCCGGTGCAGACCGGGCTGAAGGCCATCGACGCGATGGTGCCGATCGGCCGCGGCCAGCGCGAGCTCATCATCGGCGACCGCCAGACCGGCAAGACCGCGGTGGCCGTCGATACCATCATCAACCAGAAAGGCAAGGACCTCTTCTGCATCTACGTCGCCGTCGGCCAGAAGGCCTCGACGGTCGTGAACGTGGTGCGCAAGCTCGAGGAAGCGGGCGCGATGGCCTACACAATCGTCGTCGCCGCCAACGCGTCGGAATCGGCGGCGATGCAGTACATTGCGCCGTACTCCGGCTGCACGATGGGCGAGTATTTCCGCGACCGCGGCATGGACGCCCTCATCATTTACGACGATCTCACCAAGCAGGCATGGGCGTACCGCCAGGTCTCGCTGCTGCTGCGCCGTCCGCCGGGCCGCGAAGCGTATCCGGGCGACGTGTTCTACCTGCACTCGCGCCTGCTCGAGCGCGCGGCGCGGGTCAACGCGGATTACGTCGAGAAGTTCACCAAGGGCGAGGTCAAGGGCAAGACCGGCTCGCTCACCGCGCTGCCGATCATCGAGACGCAGGCGGGTGACGTCACGGCGTTCGTGCCGACCAACGTCATCTCGATCACCGACGGCCAGATCTTCCTGGAGTCGGACCTGTTCAACGCCGGCATCCGGCCCGCCATCAACGCGGGCATCTCCGTGTCGCGCGTGGGCGGCAACGCGCAGACGAAGATCATCAAGAAGCTCGGCGGCGGCGTGCGTCTGGCGCTCGCCCAGTATCGCGAGCTCGCGGCCTTCGCGCAGTTCGCGTCCGACCTGGACGAGGCGACGCGCAAGCAGCTCGATCGCGGCCGCGTCGTCACGGAGCTCATGAAGCAGCCGCAATACCGGCCGCTGCAGGTCAACGAGATGGCGCTCACGCTCTTCGGCGTCAACAAGGGCTACTACGACGACGTGCCGGTGGACAAGGCGCTCGCGTTCGAAGGCAGCCTCCGCCAGTTCATGAAGAGCAAGTACGCGTCGATCATGGACAGGATCGAGACGACCAAGGACATGTCGGCCGACGACGAGAAGGCCCTCTCCGCGGCGATCGAGGACTTCAAGAAGACCGGCACGTTCTGACATGGCCGGCTCGAAGGAAATCCGGAACAAGATCAAGAGCGTGCAGAGCACGCGCAAGATCACCAAGGCCATGGAGATGGTCGCCGCCTCGAAGATGAAGAAGGCGCAGGAGCGCATGCGCGCCACGCGCCCGTATCTCGAGAAGGCGTTCAACATCGCGATGCACATCGCGAAGGCGAACACCGAGTACAAGCACCCGTTCCTCACGCCGCGCGAAGCGGTCAAGCGCATCGGCGTCATCCTCGTCACCACCGACAAGGGCCTGTGCGGCGGGCTCAACACCAACGTGCTGCGGCTCGTCACGCAGCAGCACAAGGAGTGGCGCGGCAAGGGCCTCGAGGTCGACTACGTCGCGCTCGGCCAGAAGGGCCTTGGCTTCCTGCAGCGCCTCGGCGCGAACGTCGTGTCGAGCGCCGTGCAGCTCGGCGACCGGCCGCACCTCGATCGCCTGGTGGGATCGGTGAAGGTGCTGATCGACGAGTACCTGGCCGGCACGGTCGACGAGATCCACGTCTTCTACACCAACTTCGTGAACACGATGAGGCAGGAGTCGCGGCACGGGCGCATCGTCCCGATTCCCGACCGGTACCGCACCCCTACCGGCGAGGTGCGGCAGGTCGAGGTGTCGGACGGCGCGTGGGACTACCTCTACGAGCCCGATGCCCGCGAGCTCCTCGACGGCATGATGCGCCGCTACACGGAGGCGATCGTGTTCCAGATGGTGAACGAGAACATGGCGTCCGAGCAGTCGGCGCGGATGGTGGCGATGAAGGCCGCGTCCGACAACGCCGGCAAGATCATCCAGGAGCTGCAGCTCATCTACAACAAGACGCGGCAGGCGGCGATCACCAAGGAATTGAGCGAGATCGTCGCCGGCGCTGCCGCCGTCTAGCAACCGAACCTGAAAATCGAAGCGAAAGCCGAATAGGAAGAATCATGAGCCTTGGAACGATTGTCCAGTGCATCGGTGCGGTGGTCGACGTCGAGTTCCCGCGCGAGGGAATGCCGAAGATCTATGACGCGCTGACCCTCGAGAACACCGGCGAAGCCGGCCTTGCCGAGCAGGGCCTCACGCTGGAAGTCGAGCAGCAGCTCGGTGACGGCGTGGTCCGCTGCATCGCGCTCGGCAGCTCCGACGGCCTGCGCCGCGGCATGAAGGTCGCGGGCACGGGCAAGGGGATTTCCGTGCCGGTGGGCCCCGCCACGCTCGGCCGCATCATGGACGTGCTCGGCCGCCCGATCGATGAGCAGGGCCCGATCAAGACGGACGAGCGGCGCGCCATTCACCAGCTCGCGCCGAAGTTCGACGAGCTGGCGCCGTCGGTCGAGCTCCTGCCCACCGGCATCAAGGTGATCGACCTCATGTGCCCGTTCGCCAAGGGCGGCAAGATCGGCCTCTTCGGCGGCGCAGGCGTGGGGAAGACGGTGACGATGCTCGAGCTGATCAACAACATCGCCAAGTCCTACGGCGGCGTGTCGGTGTTCGCCGGCGTGGGCGAGCGCACGCGCGAAGGCAACGATTTCTATCACGAGATGGCGGAAGCCGGCGTGATCAAGATGGACAACCTCGCCGACTCCAAGGTGGCGATGGTGTTCGGCCAGATGAACGAGCCGCCGGGCAATCGCCTGCGCGTGGCGCTTACCGGCCTCACGATGGCCGAGCGCTTCCGCGACGAAGGCAAGGACATCCTGTTCTTCGTCGACAACATCTACCGTTACACGCTGGCCGGCACCGAAGTGTCGGCGCTGCTCGGCCGGATGCCGTCGGCGGTGGGCTACCAACCCACGCTGGCGGAGGAAATGGGCCGCCTGCAGGAGCGCATCACGTCGACCAAGACCGGCTCGATCACGTCGATCCAGGCCGTGTACGTGCCCGCTGACGACCTGACCGATCCTTCGCCGGCCACCACGTTCGGCCACCTGGACGCCACCGTCGTGCTGTCGCGCGACATCGCGGCGCTCGGCATCTATCCGGCCGTGGACCCGCTCGATTCGACCAGCCGCCAGCTCGATCCGCTGATCGTCGGCGAGGAGCACTACAAGGTCGCGCGCGGCGTGCAGTCGACGCTGCAGCGCTACAAGGAGCTCCGCGACATCATCGCGATCCTCGGCATGGACGAGCTGTCGCCGGAAGACAAGCTCGCCGTGGCGCGCGCGCGGAAGATCCAGCGCTTCCTGTCGCAGCCGTTCAGCGTCGCCGAAGTGTTCACCGGCACGCCGGGCAAGCTGCTGCCGCTGAAGGACACGATCAAGGGCTTCAAGATGATCGTCGACGGCGAGTGCGACGCGCTGCCCGAGCAGGCGTTCTACATGGTCGGCGGCATCGAGGAAGCATTCGAGAAAGCGAAGACGCTGCAGTAACGCGAGCGAAAGCCATGGCCCACACGATGCACGTCGACGTCGTCAGCGTCGAGACGCAGATCTACTCCGGCGAAGCGGAATTCATCGTGCTGCCCGGCGTGCTGGGCGAGCTCGGCATCTATCCGCGCCACGCGCCGCTGTTCACGCAGATCAAGCCCGGCGCCGTGCGCATCAAGGTGCCGGGGCAGGCGGAGGAGGAGCTCGTCTTCGTGCAGGGCGGCTACCTGGAAGTGCAGCCGCACGCCGTCACCGTGCTCGCCGACACGGCGATCCGCGGCCGCGATCTGGACGAGGTGAAGGCGCTGGAAGCGAAGAAGGTCGCCGAAGAGGCGATGCTGAACAAGAGCTCCAAGGAAGAAATCGCCCACGCGGAGGCCGAGCTCGCGTCGGCGCTCGCGCAGCTCGAAGCGATCCGCCGGCTGCGGCACCGCGCATAGTCCGCTTCAGTCCGGCTGGATCTTCGCGTCGCGCACCACGCGCGCCCAGCGCTCCAGGTCCGTCCTCGTCAGCTGCTCCAGCGCCTCCGGCGTGCCGCCGGTGGGTTGCAGTCCCTGCTTGCCCAGGATGTCCGCCACTTCGGGGTTGCGCAGCAGCGCGTTCGTCTGCGCATTGAGCCTGGCGACGACGTCGCGCGGCGTCTGCGCGGGCGCATAGAGCCCGTACCAGATGTCGGTGTCGACCTCGCGCACGCCCGACGCCTCCGCGAGCGACGGCACGTTCGGCGTTACGGCGGAGCGCGTCGTGCCGCCGGCCGCCAGCATCGTCAGCTTGCCGCCCTCGACCAGCGGAAGCGCCACGTGCACGGGCAGGAACATCACGCCGATCTGCCCGCCGACCAGGTCCTGCACCGCGGGGCCGGTCCCCTTGTAAGGCACGTGCACGGCGTCGATGCCCGTGGCCGACTTGAAGAGCTCCATCGCGAGGTGATGCGGCGTCCCGTTGCCAGGCGAGCCGTAGAAGACCTTGCCCGGATTCGCCTTGGCGTAGGCGACGAGGTCCTTCACCGTCTTCACGTCGAGCGCGGGATGGACGACGAGCGCGAGACGGCCGATCGCGAGCGGCGCGACCGGCGCGAAATCCTTCACGGGGTCGTACGGGATCGACTTGAACAGGCTGCGGTTCAGCACGATCGTGTTCGCCGTCATGAGCAGCGTATAGCCGTCCGGCGCGGACCGGGCGACCGCCTCGGTGCCGATGTTTCCGCTCGCCCCCGGGCGATTGTCGACGACGACCGGGGTGTTCCACGCTTCCCCCATCCGCTGACCCAGCGTGCGGGCGAGGATGTCGATGCCGGTGCCCGGCGTGAACGGCACGATGATCTTGATCGCGTGCGCCGGATACGCGGCCTGCCCGAGCGCCGGCGCGCTCCCGAGGGTCGGCGCGAACAGCGGCAGCGCGCACAGCAGGCGGAGGAAGGATCGCGGCCTCATGGGGTTCCCTTCGAGTGAATCGGGTGGACCGACGCGAGCGAGGCGCGGTCGACGCCGGCCACGCGCTTGTAGCGCTCGGACATCGACGCCAGCTCGGCGTCGCTGATCACGTCCTCGATGCGGACGAACGGCCGGTCGCCGGTGCGCTGCCACACTTCGCGCAGGATCGCGTCCGGCGGATTCGTGCGGTTGGCGTGGACCACCGCCGCGGTGAACGGCAGCCGTTTCGCTTCGTAGGCCGCGAGCGCCGCCACCGGATCGTCGTGCGCGACGAGCGCGTCGGCGAGCGCGCGCGCGTCGAGGATCGCCTGGCCCGCGCCGTTGGAGCCGCGCGGCACCATCGGATGCGCGGCGTCGCCCAGCAGCGTGACGCGGCCCTTCGACCACCACGGCAGCGGGTCCTGGTCGACCATCGGAAACTCGAGCACCGCTTCCGCCGCGCGCAGGAAGGCGGGCACGTCGAGCCAGTCGAAACGCCACTGCGCGAACGCGCCGATGAAATCCTCCAGCCGGCCGCCGCGGTTCCAGTCGCGCGTCGCGTCGCGCGGCGTCTCGATCTCGGCCACCCAGTTGACGAGCTGGCGGCCGCCGGCCGTGTCGCGGATCGGGTAGATCACCATCTTGCCGGTGGCGAGCCAGCCCGCCCGGATCATGCTCGCGCCGGTCAGGATGGGCGACCATTCCGTGACGCCGCGCCACATGTTGACGCCTGAGTAGAGGGGTGCGCCCTCCTGCGGATGCAGCGCCTTGCGGACCACCGAGTGCAGGCCGTCGCACGCGACGATCACGTCCGCGTGCTGGGCCGGCAGCGCCGCGCCGCTTGCGGGGTCGACGAAATGGGCCGTGGCGCCGCGCGCGTCCTGCTCGAAGCCGGCGCATTTCCAGCCGGTCCGCACGGCGTCCTCGCCGAGCCGCGCCCGCGCCGCGCCCGCGAGCACCTCGAGCAGCGCGCCGCGATGGATCGAATACTGGGGATCGGCGTAGCCCGCCTCGCGACCCAGCGGCTCGCGATAGATGAGCTGGCCGAAGCGGTTGAAGAACGCCGCCTCCTGCGTCAGCACGGACACCCGGGTCAGCGCGCCTTCGAGGCCGAGTATCGCCAACTCCCGCGACGCATGCGGCAGCACGTTGATGCCGACCCCGAGCGGGCGCAGCGCCGGCGCCGCCTCGAACACCCGGCAGCCGATCCCGGCCCGCGCGAGACACAGCGCGAGCGTGAAGCCGCCGATGCCGCCGCCGACGATGATGACGTTCATGCGCGTTGGAAGTCCCGGGCCGCCGCCGGTCGCGACGATCGATCGGCATTCTCGGCGAGGGCGGCAAAGCGTACAATGCTGCACCGCACCAATTCCGCCGCCGGGCGACCGGACACGAGGCGACACGGACAAGGCACATGGCAGACGTCAACCGCACCATCGACCGATCGATCAAGATTTCCCGCGCCGTGGCCGGCGTGCTGCAACGACGCCTGCGAGACGCCAACGAGCGCTACGTCGAGCGCATGCGCGCCGCCGCGGGCACGCTCGCGCAGTCGGGCGGCCTGCCCAAGACGCCGCTGGAGTTCTGGCGCCAGTGGCGCGAGTACCACGTCGACTTCGCCCAGCGCTCCGTCCTGTACTGGGACACGCTGCGCCAGGCCGGCAACCAGTGGCTCGCGCACGAGGCCGCCGGCAAGCCGCCGGTGCTCACCTACAAGTACGAGCTGATCGCCGACGCGCGCACGTACGAGCGCCCGGCGAACTACGCGCTGGTGCGCATCATCCCGCCGCGCGACATGACGGTCGACGACGGCAAGCGCCCGTTCGTCATCGTCGATCCGCGCGCCGGCCACGGCCCCGGCATCGGCGGCTTCAAGGAGGAATCGGAAGTGGGCGTGGCGTTGAGCGCCGGCCATCCGGTCTACTTCGTCATCTTCTATCCCGATCCGGAGCCGGGCCAGACGCTCGCCGACGTGACCGACGCCGAAGCCGAGTTCATCCGCATCGTCGCGGAGCGCCATCCGGCGAGCCAGAAGCCCGTG
>Ga0070667_100002663_pt1 | contig 15464 bp, 6 predicted proteins | sample KBSS33metaG_FD_64659 | JGI IMG/M metagenome (GOLD analysis project Ga0070667, IMG submission 64659) | Switchgrass rhizosphere microbial communities from Kellogg Biological Station, Michigan, USA - KBS S3-3 metaG | ecosystem: Host-associated > Plants > Roots > Rhizosphere > Soil ... | reverse complement strand
TTTTCCGTCTCCTTCAGCCGCAGCGACGCGAGATTGCCGGCGATCTGCGGATCGAGCGGGTTGGCGCCGAACGCCTGCGTCTGCAGGCGCAGCGCCTCGGCGACGCCTTTGTCGCGCCGGTACGCCGCCTGTGCCGCTGCGTCGAGGTCTTGCGCTTCCTGCGCGTGCAGCACGAACCCGGCCGGCAGTGCGACGTCGGCGCGCGCCTTCTGCGCGGCGGCGCGGATCTCGCCGCGCCGACGCAGCTCGGGCGATCGCGCTGCCGCCGCGAGGACCGGCGCGAGCCGGCGCTCGGCGGCCTGCGCGAGGCGCGGCAGCCGATCGCGCAGCCAGTCGGCGGCGCTCGCCTCGAACTCGGCCGGAGCGACGGCACGTTGATCCGGCGCCGCCGCCGCGCTGCGATCGCTGTCCGCGCCGGGCACTGCAGCCGCCGGCGTCGGCGACGAGGCAACCTCGGCGGCAGGCGGCGCGGGCGCTGCTGTGGAGATGACGTCGCTCGGCGGCGGCGCCGTATCCGTCGCGGGCGCAGAAGCGCCGCTCTCGGCGGCGATCGCTTCCGGCGGCACCGCAACGATGGCGGCGCTCGCCGCTTCCGGTGCGGCGGCGTGCTCGGCGCCGCGATCGAAGCGCGCGCGACCGTCGAGCTGCCACCACGCCGCGAGCGCGAGGACGATCGCGCCGGCGCCGGCCGCGGCGAGGATCGGCACCGACGACGGCGGCGGCAGGCGCGGCGGCTCGCTGGTGCGCTTCGGAGCGGCAGCGGGCTCCGCCTCGTGAGCGGCGAAGGCCGGCCAGGCCGGCTCTGCCGGCGCCCCGCCGATGCCGGCAGGCGGCGAACGCGACGTGACGATCGACGCGGCGCGCTCGCGCGTCGTCATGCCCGCACCGGCGACCGCGGACGCGAGCGGCGACCTCGGAGCAGCGCTTCGCGCATCGCCCACGCGCTCTCTGGGCGGGCCGTCGAACGAGCGCGAGAGCGCTGCCTCGTCGGCGTGTGCGGCCGGCGCCGCGAAGCCGACGTCGACGCGGCGGGCTTGCGCGGGAACGTCGACCGCGCGCGCGACCGGAGATTGGAGCGGCACGTCGACCGCAGCCGCGACCGCGGCGTCGAGCGGAACGTCGAGCGTGGGCGCGACCGCCGCTTCGGGCGCGACGTCGAGCGCGCGCGCGACCGGCGCTTCGAGCGGCACGTCGACGACGATGTCGACGGGCGTGTCGATGTCGACCTCGAGCGGCACGTCGACCGGAGCGCCGAGCGGCACGGTGACTTCCTCGTCGAGCCGAGGCTCCGTCATCGACGCATTCGCGGTCGCGGCGGACGTGGCGGCGACGGTCGCGGTCGGCACCGCCGTCGTCGCCCACGCTGCGGCGGCTGCATCCGGCCGCGCCGCGAACCCCGGCGCGCGCGGCGCGCCGCGCGCCGGCGGCGCTGTCGCGACGACGCGCGTCAACGGCGTTGCCTCGGCGCCATTCGGCCACGTGCGCTCGGGATCGAAGCTGCTTCCTGCCTGCAGCGCCGCGGCGAGCTGCGGCTCGGCGAGCCGCAGCGCCGCCCGCACGATCAGCTCGCGGTGCGGCCGCTCGGCGGCGAGCGGCGCGCCGTGGATCTCGAGCAGCTGGCGGACGAACGCCGTCGCCGCGTCGTGGCGCTCGCGCGTCCATCCGGTGCCCCCGGTCTCCTCGAGCTCGGGCAGATAGCGCCAGAGCAGCGCTGCGAGGCTGAAGAAGTCGCAGCGCCAGTCGAGCGCGAAGGTCGGCGCGAGATCGCCGCGGCGGCCGTCCTCGAGCGCGTCGAGCAGGCGCGGCGACTGGTACTCGAATCCGCTTTCGCGCGCGAGCGGCAGCGCAGCGGGGAGCTCGACCTCCGGCAGGAGCGAGAACGCGACGTCGATCAGCGCCAGCCCCTCGAAGTCGGGCGCCATCGGCTGGCCAGCGGCCGGTTGCGCAGCGTGCGCCGGCTTCCACGGCACGCAGACGTTGTCGGCCTTGAAGTCGAGGTGGACGAAGCCGAGCGCGTGCAGCGGCTCGAATGCGATCAGACACTGGCGCGCGAGCGCCCACCAGTTGGCGCAATCGCCGAACGCGTAGGGCAGCACGGGCGCAGTGCGGCGCAACGTGACGAGCGAGGCCCACTGGTCGACCGTCGGGCCGGCATCGCGCGTCTGCAGGCGCGCGATGCCGCTCTCGTCGGCCGGGAGGTAGCGGACGACGCGAGCGACTGCAGCGTCGCCGCGCGCGCCGAGCCGGTCGAGGATCCGCCATTCGCGCTCGGTCCACGGCCGGAAGTCGCCGCCCGCCGTGTCGAGGAAGCGCTTGCTGTAGCGACGCTCCTCGCCGTCGCGCGCTTCCTCGCGGAACACCTCGACGTGCTCGCCCGTCGTCATCCGCAGGCGGCCGCGGCCGAACACTCGGTCGATCTCGGCAGGGGTCATCTCGTCTCTCGGCTGCCGAGGCGCTCGATCGGCGCTTCGGCACGGGCGATGATGGCGCAAACGCCGCGTCCCGGCGGCAAGCACGCGACGTGCCCGTCGCGACCCCCCGGTTCGCGGTGTCAGCGCACCGGCTGTGCCGCGAGCGGTCGCTCGACTTGGCCGATGCCGAGCGCGGCGAGGCTGGCGCGCAGCGCGGCGTCGAGCGGCGTCGGCCGCAGCTCGGGGCAGCGCGCCGCCAGCTTCGTGCCGTCGAGGGCGTGCGCGACGCGCCAGAGGTACGACATCCGTGCGAGCTCGCGCCAGAGCGGCACCACGACGCCGGCGGCGCGGACGAGCGGCCACGGCATCGTGCCGTGGCGCCAGCCGCGCGCGGGCGCGGCGCCGAGCGATGCCGCGGCGCGCTCGAGCGCGGCGAGGAAGGCGTGTCCCGTCACCGCATGGCCTGCGAATGCGAAGCGCTCGAACGGCGGCGCGTCGTCGAGCGCGGCGACGGCGACGAACGCACGCGCGAGGTCGGGCAGGTACGCCCACGCGTGGACCAGGTCCGGGTCGCCCGGGTAGACGAGCTTGCCGCGGGCGAGCGACCGCACGACGACCTGGTCGAGCCAGCTGCCGCTGCCGGCGCCGAAGAAATCGCCCGCGGTGACGACCGTTGCAGCGAGCCGCCCCGCGGCGGCGCGGCCCGCGAGCGCGTTCTCGATCGCGACGCGGGTCACGCCCTTTGTGGTCGTCGGCCGTTGCGGCGTCGTCTCGTCGAGCCGCGCGGGCATCGCGGCGCCGTAGTTGTAGACGTTGCCCGGCAGCAGGAAGCGCGCACCGAGCCGCTCGGCGATGTCCATCGCCAGCGTTGCCGCGGGCAGGGCCTCGTCCCAGCGCGTGTAGAGCGGGTTGACGGCGTGGACGACGACGCTCGCGCGCGGCAGCGCGGCGAGCGCTTCGCCGGCGGCGAGCGCGGCGAGCGGCGCGCGGACGATCGCCGCCGCCGCCGGCATCGCCGGGTCGGCATCGCGTCGCATCTGCGCGACGACGCGCCAGCCGGCGGCCGCGAATGCCTGCGCGGCGGCGAGTCCGAAGCGGCCGTTGGCGCCGAGGACGAGGACGGTCGGAGACGGGGCTGTGGTCATGGCGAGGTGCTGAAGGACGAACGGTGGCGCCAGTGTGACTCGGCGCGGCCGCGCCGGGTGCATCGATTCCTGCATGGCAGCCATACAATCCTGTATGCCGAGCAGCGCAGCCGACCGTTTCGACTGGACGCTCGTTCGCAGCTTTCTCGCCGTCCTCGACGCCGGCAGCGTCACGGCGGCGGCCCGGCACCTCGGCACGACGCAGCCGACGCTCAGCCGCCACGTCGCCGAGCTCGAGGCCGAGCTCGGCGCGCCGCTCTTCGAGCGCACCGGCCGCGGCGTCGCGCCGACCGCCGCCGCGCGCGCGATCGCCGACGCCGCGCGGCAGATGGCCGACGGCGCCGTCGCGCTGACGCGCGGGCTCGCCGGCGCGCGCGCGGCGGCGCGCGGCGTCGTCCGCGTCACGACGAGCGAGGTCGCGGCGACGTGGCTGCTGCCGGCGGTGCTCGCGCGCCTGCAGCGCGCGCATCCGGAGATCGAGATCGAGCTCGTCGCCTCCAACGAGCTCACCAATCTGCTCCGTCGCGAGGCCGACATCGCGGTGCGCATGGTGCGGCCGGCGCAAGCGTCGCTGATCGCGAGGAAGCTCGGCGAGATCGACATCGTCGCCGCGGCGCATCGCGCGTACCTCGCCAAGGCACCGCCGCTGCGCAGCGTCGACGATCTCCTCCGCCACCGCCTGATCGGCTACGACCGCGACGACACGATCGTGCGCGGCGCCGGCAGGTTCGGCGTCACGCTGTCGCGCGCCGACTTCGCGGTGCGCACCGACGACCAGGTCGCCTACGGCAGGCTCGTCGCTGAAGGCGCCGGCATCGGCTTCGTCGCGCGCTACAACCTCCGCCACTGGCCGGGCGTCGTCGCCGTACTGCCCGAGCTCGCGCCCGGTGCGCTGCCGTGCTGGCTCGCCGTGCACCGCGAGATCCGCGCCAACCGGCATGTGCGCACGGTCTTCGACTTTCTCGCGCGCGAGATCCCGGGCGAGATCGCGGCCTGAAGGGCGATCGGCGACGCCGCGACGAAATCGTCGTCCGCTAGCGCGCCGGCGACGACGACGTCGCGGCCAGCGGCGGCCGCGCGATCGGCCGCACGCTTTCGTACGCACGTGCCGCGCGCAGCACGAGCGCGTCGCCGAACATCGGGCCGACGAGCTGCAGGCCGATCGGCAAGCCGGCGCGGGTCAGGCCGCACGGAATCGTGCACGCCGGCTGCTGCGTCAGGTTGAACGGGTACGAGAACGGCGTCCAGCCGAGCATCGCCGCGGGGTCCATCGGCGAGTGGCCGGCGGGACGCGCGTCGAACGCCGGCACCGCGACCGCCGGCGTCGCGAGGAGGTCGAAGCGCTGCATGAACTGGCGCATGTGCGAGCCGAGCTCGCCGCGGCGAAGCTGCAGGCGATGGACGTCGAGCGCGCTGTAGCGCGCGCCGAGCTCGGCCTCGGCGCGGAAATCGGGATCGGCGACCTCGCGCTGCGCCGGCGTCAGGCCCGCCCAGATCGCGTGCGTGCCCGCGAACCAGAGGCCGGTCGTGATCTCGAGCGGATCGGCGAAGCCGGGATCGACCGCCTCGACGTGCGCGCCGAGCGATTCGAGCTCGCCGACTGCGCTCGCGACCGCCGTGGCGACTTCGGCGTCGACCTTGGCGTAGCCGAGTGCCGGCGAGAAGGCGACGCGCAGCCCGCGCACGCCGTCGCCGAGGCCGACCGTGTAGTCGCTCGGATCGAACGGCAGCGACGTCCAGTCGCGCGCGTCGGGGCGCTTCAGCACGTTCATCATCAGCGCCGCGTCGGCGACGCTCATCGTGTGCGGGCCGAGGTGCGCGACGGTGCCCATCGGCGACAACGGATACGCGGGGACGCGGCCGAAGCTCGGCTTGAGGCCGAAGTTGCCGCAGAACGCCGCCGGGATGCGCACGCTGCCGGCGCCGTCGGTGCCGACCGAGAGCGGCCCCATCCCGGCAGCGACGGCCGCTGCGGTGCCGCCCGACGATCCGCCCGGAGTCTTCGCCGGATTCCACGGGTTGCGGCTGATCCCGGTGAGCGGCGAGTTGGTCTCGCCCTTGCAGCCGAACTCGGGCGTCGTCGTCTTGCCGAGGAGGACCGCGCCGGCCTCGCGCAGCCGCGCGGTCGCGGGCGCGTCGACGTCCCACGGCCCGGCCGGGTCGACCGTGCGCGAGCCGCGCAGCGTCGGCCAGCCGGCGGCGAGGATCAGGTCCTTGACCGAGACCGGGACGCCGTCGAGCTCGCCGCGCGGCGAGCGCCGCCGCCAGCGCTCCTCGCTCGCGCGCGCCGCCGCCAGGGCGTCGTCGGCAGCGACGTGGCAGAACGCGTTGAGCACCGGGTTCAGGCGCTCGATCCTGGCCAGCACGGCCTGCGTCGCCTCGACCGGCGACGCGTCGCCGCTGCGGTAGAGCGCGAGCAGCGTGAGCGCGCTGCAGTCGGCGAGGTCGGCGGTGGTCTTCATGCGGATCTCCGGATCTGGGGCTCGGGGGCCCCGATGATTGTCGTCAGCCCGCGGCGCCGAGGAGAGCGGCGAAGGCGGCGTCGGCCTGACGCGCGCTGCCGCGCCGCACCTCCAGCGTGGTCATCGGCGTCGCCGCGATCGTGCGGGCGAGCAGCGCCCGGTCGGTGCTCGCATCGACGATGACGACGACGCGTTCGGGGCTCGTTCTCGCGGCGAGTTGCTGCAGCTCGAATTCGGCGCCGCGCCGCTCGGCGGTGAAGCCGCGCAGGTCGACGACGACCGCGTCGGCGCGCGCGATCAGCGCGACGACGGTCGCCTGCCAGGTGTCGTCGCGGCAGCAGAACTCCTGGATGCGGTAACGGCCGTCGCGGTCGGGCTCGACGTCGATCGTCGCCAGCCGCTGCACCAGATCGTCCTTCGAGACGACGAAGCTCTCGGCGATGCGACCGGTCGCGAAGCGCAGCAGGTCGCCGGGATCGACGGTGTCGGCAGCGGCGTCGGGAGCGGCGATCGTCGTCACCGGGCCGAAGCGCTGCCAGCGCGACGCGATCCGCTCGAACAGCGCTCCGGTGCGCGCGCGGTCGCCGAAGACGCGCAGCACGAGCAGCATCCGGCGCGGCGGCCGCGGCTGCGCGCGCGCGGCCCACGCGAGCGTGCGCGAGAGCAGGGGAGGAAACAGCAGGTAGGCGGCGCTGTCGACGACGGCGATCGCGAGCGGCGCCGCAGCCCCGGAATGGACGGCCAGCTGCTCGATGGCGTGCGCCGCGACGTACATCAGCCACCAGCTGTGGGCGAGCAGCTGCGCGTCCGAGAAGCGCTTGGCGTCGTAGGCGCGCGCGAGCGCCTTCAGCCGCCACCACGCGACGATGCCGACCGGCAGCGCGAGCAGCAGCGCGCCGACGTGGAAGCCGCCGGCGAGCACCCAGTCCGCGCTCCATTCCATGCCGCCGAGCAGCTGCGTCAGGCGAATGCCGAACAACGGCGCGAGCGCGAAGACGAGCAGCCCGGCGAAGACGAAGGGAGCGACGCCGCGCACGCGGCGCATGCCGATCAGCGCCGCGAGCACGAGCGGCAGCGCGAGGTTGATGGCGGCGTACTGCACGAAGTTCACGGCGTTGAGCGTCTGGTCGAGCGACGGCAGCCTGCCGGCGAACGCGCGCTCGGCCATCGTCAACGGGACCACTGCGACCGCGAAAGCGGCCAGGGTCGCGACGCCGATCGCGACCGCCCGAGCGAACGGCATCGCCACCAGCACGGCGAACATCGGCACCGCCATCAGCATCGCGCTGCCGGCGACGAGCCAGAACGTCGACACGGTGCGGTGCAGCTCGTTCAGGACGATGTGATTCGCGGCGAGCAGGGTCACCGGAAGCGCGAGCGCGGCGACGACGGCGAGAAAGACGCGCCGGCGAACGCGCGCTTCCCACGCCAGCTCGGCGGCGACGCCGAACGCGGCCTCGGCGGCGCGCGGCCGCGCGCCCTGCGGCGGCGCGAGCGGCAACGCTGCGCCGGCCTTGGCTTGCATGCCGGCGAGGACAGCGCGGCGATAGCGCCAGAGGACGAGCGGCGCGACCAGGCCCGTCATCAGCATCACGTTCATGAAATGGAACAGGAGCTCGCTACCCAGCATCGATCTGCTCCGGCTGCACGGCTACGATACGTGAAGACATCGCCGCGATGAACCCGTCGCCTTTCCGCTGGAGCGAAACCTGGCGCGTCCTCGCGTACTCGGCAGCGGCGGCGCTCGCCTTCGTCGCTCTCGAGCAGGTCGAGTTCGCGCTGTTCGACGTCGCCGGTGCCGACCGCATGCTCGCGCTCACCCGCAGCAAGGCCGCCGACGAGCGCCTCGCCGCCGAGGCTGCGCAGGTCGCCGAGCGCTCGCGCGATCGCGCAGCCGCGCTGCCGCCGGGGCACCGGCTCGCGGCGTTCCAGGTCGGCTACGAAGTCGGCTGGGCGAGCGAGTACGCCGGATCGTTCGCGCGCTCGGACGCAGCCGTGCGCGCGCAGGCGGTCGCGATCGCAGACGCGCACGTCGCGGTCGCGCGCGAAGCGGCGCGTCGGATCGGCATCGATGCCGCTGCCGTCGCCGTGCTGCCGTCGCGCACGCCGACCGACTTCGCGCGCCTGCAGCAGCGCTTCGACGCCGACGAGAGCGGGCTCGCGCAGCGCGTCGAGACGCGCCTGACACCGCTGCACCGGCACGTGTTCCTGCTCGGCACCGCCGTCGGCAGCGATGCGGCGAAAGTGCAGAGCAGCCGCGGCAAGCTGACCGGTCTGCAGGTCGAACCGATCCGTCGCCACGCGACCCTTGCCGGCATCGACGCCGCCGTCTGGCAGCCGCTCGTCGCCGACCGTGCCGGCACCGCGCCGGCCGAGGTGGTCGAGCGCCACCGAGCAGCGCTCGCGGCGCTGACGAGCGCCCTCGCCGCGCGCGACGCCGGCGACGCGCGCACCGCTGCGCCGCGCTGACGGCGCACGAAGCAGTCCGGTCGAGCGCCGGTCAGACGACCTCGACGCTGCGCAGCGCGACGAAGCGGTTGCCGAGGACGACCGCCTGCAGCGTCGCGCCGGCGAGCGTCACCTGATCGACGTCCGAGTGGACGACGGCGACGAGGAGCACGCGCGTCGCCGCGGCTGCGGTGCTGAAGTCGACGTCGAAGGTGACGGTGCGTGACAGCCGCGCGTCGACCGGCCCGGCCGGGCTGCGCACCGCCTGGCCGCTGTCGGCGAAGCTCCAGCCGTCGGCGAGCGCCGGCGTCGCGCCGCCGCTGCGCAGCAGCGTCTGCACCGGCCCGGTCCACGCCGCCGCGAGCGCGGCCCACGCCGGATCGGCGGTGCCGGTGACGTCGCGGCGCAGCAGCGTCGCGCGCACCGTGTTGGCTTCGGCAGCGATGCCGCTGCGGTGGTGGATCTGGACGTCGACCTTGGCGTGGACGCGGCCGATCGCGAGCGACACCGGCGAGCCGCCGGGCGGCGGGCGGTCGACGATCAGCTCGAACAGATCGGCCTCGGACGGCTCGCTGCCGTTCCACGGCTCGCCGTAGGCGTCCGGGAACGACGCGCCCTGGCCGACGATCGTGTTCCAGACGTTCTGCGTGATGCGGTTCGAGTTGCCGTTCGCGGCGCGGAGGCGCGCGTCGAAGAGCGGCGTCCACTTGCCGTCGGGCTTTACGAGCGGATCGCCGGTGTTGCGCACGTGCAGCGCGGTCTGGAACACCCAGAGCCCGTAGGCGTCGGGCGAGGCGCCGATCCACGGGAACGGCGCGGTTGGCGCCGGCGGCCGGCTGCCGCGCCGCGGCCGCACGCGGACGTCGGGGCTCGCGTGCCACGACAGCAGCGCGTTGGGAATCGCCTGCTTCGGATCGGTGAGCGGCGTCGGGTTCTGCCGGCGCGTGTCCCACGCGTGGACGCGCAGCATCGTGCGCGCGCCGAGCGCGGGCTGCGCGAGGTCGACCTCCCAGATGCCGCGCGCCTGGATCGCGGCTTGCAGCAGCCGCTGCCCGGTCGCCGTCTCGTCGTGCAGCGCGAGGTCCTGCACCGCGGCCTCGGGCAGGCCGTTGTTCATCGAGAACCAGTTCCAGGTCGTCGCGCCGGGATCGAAGACGCCGCGCCAGACGCCGACCGCGGTGCCGACGTAGACGGTGTTGCGGTCGGTCTTGTCGACGACCACTGCATACGCCGGCGCAGGCACGCGCTTGGCCGCGTCGGCGTTGCTGCGCAGGCCCGTGGCGTGCCAGCGGTCGGTGCCGTCGAACCACCACACGGTGTCCATCTCGGGCTTGGTGCGGTCGCCGGTGGTCGTCACGTAGAACGAGCCGTGCGTGCCGCGCCCCGGCTCGTGGACCGCGAGGTCGCTCCATTGACTGACCTCGGGCAGCCGCTGGCCGGGCGACGCGACCGTCGTCGCCGCCTGCGGATCCTCCTTCTTGTGCGTGCCCTGCTTGGCGAGCGGCGTCGGCGTCACGCGCAGCCCGCCGGTCGCGGCCGCATCGACGACGAGTTCGAACTTCAGCACCTCGCGCTTGCAGAGCACGTAGAGCCGCGTCGGGCTCGCCCAGCGCACCGTGACGACGCGGCCGCGGTTGACGTCGCGCGCGCCGGTGCCGTCCTTGACGCACGGATCGGTCGTGCTGTCCTGCGCCGGCGGCGGACCGGTGTTGAGCGGATCGGCGAGCGACGGCAGCGTTCGCCACGTCGCTCCCGAGTCCTGCGTCATCCAGACGCGCCAGCCGCCCCACGCGATCCGGCTCGTCGGCGACGCCGGCGCAGCGGCCGGGACGAGCACGGCGTCGATGCCCGTGTAGAACTCGGTGTTCGCGTCTTCGTCGGCTTCGGCGGGCGGCGGCGCCGTGCCCGTCGGCGTCGGCGTTCGCATCGCCGGCGCGGTGAAGACCGCATTCGAGCCGCGGAAAGTCGCGTTCGTCACCTGACCGATGAAGCGGTCGGGTGCCGCCGGATCGAAGACGACGCCACCGCCGTCGCCGTCGCCGAACGGCCGGCTCCAGAGGTTGACGCCGACGCGCTCGAGCGTGCCGTTGTCCTGCGCGCCGGCGACGACGTGGCCGTCGACCGCGGGGTTGGTCGCGACGTAGCCGCACTCGAGCGTCGCCATGCCGTTGTTGCGCGCGATGAAGCTGTTCTTGACGACGCGGTTGTCGTCGTTGCCGCGCAGCGAGCGGAAGACGCCGCCGTCGCAGCCGACCCAGAGTTCGTTGCGCGTGCCGACGGTGACGAAGCGCACCGAGTGGACGTCGGCGTGGACGCCGTTGCCGATGAACGAATCGTCGGTCGTCGGGTCACCGCCCGCGGCGGTCGTGAAGCCGTACTGCCAGCGATTCGCCGCCGGCGCCGTGACGTTGGCGATGTACAGCGAAGCGCTCCACTCGCCGTCGGCGAACTCGGTCGCGCCGCCGAGGAAGAGCCGCTCGGGCCGTGTCGGGTGCACGGCGATCGCCTGGTTGTAACTGTCCTGGCCGCCGAGCAGGTTGGGCGGGATGCGCTCGATGCCGATCGGGTTCAGATTGTCGAAGCGCCAGACCTGGTTCTGCTCGCCGAGCGCGTACATCACGCGCGGATCGGAAGGCGCCGACGCGAACGTCAACCGACTGCTCGGCACCAGCCCGGGATTGGCGCCGAGCGCCGGCAGCGCGATCTGGTTGAACGGTCCGGCGAGACCGTTGCCGCTGACCCAGACGCCCGGGTTGGTGCCAGTGTCGTCACGCACCGCGACCCAGAGCCGCGTCGGCGTCGCGCCGGCACCCGCAACCCAGGCGACGTCGGTGCAGATCAGCTTCGCGCCGGGGGCGCCCGAGAACGGCGCGACGCCGACCTGCGTCCAGGCTGCGACCGGACCGCCGGTGCGCGTCCAGAGTCCCGCCGACGTTGCGGCGACGAGCGTCGTCGCATCGGCGGGATCCTCGGCGATGCGAAAGATGCCGGAGCCCGCCAGGTTCGTGCCTTCGGTCGTCCACGGCGCGGCGAAGATCGTGCTCGCCGCCGGCCCGGTCGCGTGCAGGATGCCGACTCCCGAGTTGCGCGAGAACGGCCGACCGCGCTCGATCGGGATCAGCTCGCCAGTGCCGACGAAGACCTCGTCGAGGTTCGCGTTGTTGCCGTTGTCGAAGCGCACGAGCAGGCAACCGCACGCGAGCACGCTCGACGGCCGATCGATCGGCGGCGGATCGCCGGTCGTCGTCCAGCCGCCGAGCGGACGCCACGTCTCGCCGGCGTCGTCGCTGAACCAGACGCCGCCGTTCGCGGTCGCCGCGTAGGCGCGCAGGCCGTTGTTCGACACCTGGACGTCGGTGACGCGGCCGGCGACGCGCGGCCGGCCCCCGGCCTGGCCGGCGAGGACGACCGTCGGCCCGATCGGCAGCCACTGGTGCTGCGTCGCCGCGTCGGGAGCGGCGCGTTCGCCGGCGCGCGGCCGCGCCGCCTGCGCCGCCTGCTGGCGGCGGCGGACGCGGATCGCTTCCTGCAGCTCGTGCGCGTCGACGCTGCCGCGCTGCTCGGCGAGAAAGCGCTGTCGCTGCGCGGCGCGGCCGCGCTTGCTCGCGTCCTTCGCCGCTGTTCCGCGGAGGCGGATGCGCGCCACTTCAGCCCTCGTCCTTCGCCGGCGCTGCGGGCGCGATGCGGATGTAGCCCTCCTGCACTTCGTGCGGCAGGTCGGGCAGCAGCGCTTCCTGCGTCGCCGCGAGGATCGGGTCGTCCTTCCACGTCGCCGGCGTGTCGCGCCGCGTGAACAGCTGGTCCTTCGGAAACGACGAGATCTTCGGCAGGCGCACCTGCGCCGGATCGATCAGCACCGGGCCGACGCGCGCCGACGGCGCGATCACCGCGAGACCCGGCGCGACCCAGTCGCGCGCGAGCTGGATCGACTTGCGAGGCAGCACGCCGCACGTCGCGTTTGCCTTGCCGGCGGGGTGCATGAGCAGCGTCAGCATCACCGTCTGGCCGAAGCGCAGCAGCAGCTCGTCTTCGGCGACGACGTACGGATGCTCGATCGGGCGCGTTGCCGGCACCTGGTCGGCGTGATCGATGCCGGCGAGCTGGCCGCGGAGGCGCCCGCTGTCGAGCGCGAGCTGGGCGACGACCTTGTCGACGACGCGGACGTGCTCGTAGTCGTCGTCGACGAAGTAGCCGAGGACGGCGTCGTCGGCGCGCGTGATCTCGCCGATCCGCACCGTGAACGCGCGGTCGGCGAGCTCGATTGCCGCGACGGCGGCGTCGCGACCGAACTCCGACGCCATGTCGAGCCGCAGCCGCACGCGCACGACCGCGATCGGCCGGCCGACGAGGCCGGCGATGTGCTCGGTGCCGAGCCCGCTCAGCGCATCGACGCTCCACATCGTCGTGTCGATCGCGCGCAGCAGCGCCGACAGCGCGGATTCGGCGCCGGCGGCGACGTCGGCCGCCGCGCCCTGGCGCGCCTTCGCGTCGGCGGCGACGGTGCCGGCGGCGACGAGGCCGAGGTGCGTCGTCGCACCTGCGAGGTCGAACAGCGGGCCGGCGTCGGCCGGCGCATCGCGTCCGGGAGCGACTTCCCAGACGACGCCGCCGCCGATCGGCTCGTGGCTGAGCTGGCCGAGCGGCGTGCCGGCGACGTCGAAGAACTCGAGCGCCTCGTCGATGTGGTCGGGCAGGATGAAGCCGCACACCGGGTTCGTCATCTTCGCCGGCTCGACCTGGTCGACGTTCGCCTCGGCGGCGGCGTCGCCGCGCGCTGCCGGATCGACGAGACGGAACATCAACCGCGCCGGCAGCGTCAGCCGCGGCGGCAGGCGCATCGCGTCGCCGACCGCCGGCAGCGGCGCGTCGACGTTGCCCGGCGGCGCGATGCCGCCCGCGCCGACGACGAGCCGCTCGGGAGCGCGCAGGCGATCGACCGGCAGCGCGAGCGTGCGGCCGAATGCGTCGACGAGGCGGGCGCGCGCGAGCCGCGCGACGCCGCCGCGCAGCCAGAGCGGCGCGTCGCCGCTGACGTTGGGATCGGAGAGCGTGCCGTCGGCCTGCTTCTCGCGGATCAACCCGCCGTGGTACGCGAGGCCGAGCAGCTGTTCGCGCACGCCGTCGAGGCTGGCGCTGACGACGTCGAGCTGGTCGACCGCGGCGGCGATGCGCGCGAGCGCGGCTTCGGTCGATTCGCTCGCCTCGCCCGCGTTGTCGGCGTCGCGCTGGTCCTCGGCGACGAGCCAGCTGCGCACCGCTCCGGCGAGCGCGGTCGCGGTCCCGGTCGTGAGCATGCTGCGCCCGGTGACCGTGCGCGCGATCGGCGTCGCCGGCGCGCCTTCGGCGCCGAACGCGGCGCCGGGCTCGACGTCGACGCTGCCGAGCGCCCAGCCGTCGAGGCGATCGGAGAGCGCGAGGTCGAGCTCCCATTCGAGCCAGAGCGGAATCCACGGCTGCGACCACGCGGTGACGCCGACCGGATCGGGGTCGACTCCCTGCACGAGCGAGAAGCGCCGCAGCTGGTCGGCGATGCGCTCGTCGGTGAGCTGGCGCGTCGCGCCACCGGCCATCTTGACCTTGCGCGAGAACGCGCCGCTCGTGCCGTCGTAGACCGCGGCGGTGCTGCCGAAGCGAAGCGCCGCTTCGGCGACCATGCGGCTCTTCGTCGCCTTGCCGTCGAGGCTGTGCTTCGCCGCCGCGACGCCGGCGAGCCATGTCGCCCAGTACGGGTTGTGCAGCACGAGCTCGCGCGCGAGCAGCAGCACCTCGTCGGGCAGCGCCGCGGTGCCGAGGGTCGGCAGCGCTTCGGCGCCGTCGATCACCTGCTCGATCGCGCGGATGATCTGCGCGGGATAGCGGCAGTGCAGCTTGCCGTCGCCCGAGGCGCGGCCGTCGCCGCCGTGGCGCAGGCTGCGCTTCGCGCCGCGCACCGCGACGAGCGGCTCGAGCGGCGTGTACAGGCGCGGCGCCGCCTGGCGCACTTCGCGCGCCTGCGGCTGCTTGCGCCCCGCGGTCTCGGGAGCCACGCGCTCCTGCTCGCGCTCGTCCTCGCTCTTGCCCCACGCGATCATCTGCGCGCGCTGCTCGTCCTTGCTGCCGACGTGCACGTCCTTGCGCTGCCTGGCGAACGAGAGCTGCGTCGTCGCGCCGGCCTTCGATTTCTGCGCCGCCGCTGCCGCGCGCGCGACGGCGCCACGCGCTTGCCGGCCGACCGAGAGCGGCCCGGCGTCGGCGCCTTCGAGCAGACGATCGGTTCCGGCATCGCCGCCCGGCCGGCTCGCGTAGCCGGCGGCGTGCTCCCACTCCTCGACGTCGACGACGCCGTCGGCGCTGTCGATGCGGTCGACGAGGTTGCCGGTGAACGCGGCGACGAGGCGCTCGTACGCGCGCCGCGCGTCTGCGTCGTCGGGTGCGAGGGCGATCGACGCGAGCACCGCGGCGACGTCTTCCCCGTGCTCGCCCCAGACGAGCTGGACGTCGTTCGCGTCCGGGCGCTGATCGACCCCGGCGAGCGCGCCGACGGCGACGCCGTACACGCTGCCGTGCAGCAGGCTGCTGCGCGGCCACCGCGGCTCGGTCTGGATGACCTTGCTCGCCTTGTCGACGAACGCCGCGGTCGCGACCTTCAGGCCCGCGGTCGGGAGCGCCGACGCCGCGCTCGTCGCCAGCGGCGCACGCGCGACCAGACCTGCCTTCGGCGCGTAGCGCGTCGCCGCAGCGAGGCCGACCGACGCCTGCTTGTCCTGGACGACGCGGCGCTCGCGCTGCAGCTTTTCGTCGTCCTCGCGGTCTTCGACGAGCGCCCAGCCGAGCTGGCGCAGCCGCTCGTGCAGGCTCGTCGTGGTCTGCGCGCCGTCGAGCGGATCGTTGTCGGGCGCGCTCCACCAGCCGGCAACGAGGTACGCGAGCTGATCGCCTTCGGTGCCGTTGGGCGCGACCTGCGCGAGGTCGTCGAGCGGATCGTGCAGCGCGAAGCGGTTCAGCGTCGCGTCGTACGT
>Ga0070667_100002661_pt1 | contig 15472 bp, 16 predicted proteins | sample KBSS33metaG_FD_64659 | JGI IMG/M metagenome (GOLD analysis project Ga0070667, IMG submission 64659) | Switchgrass rhizosphere microbial communities from Kellogg Biological Station, Michigan, USA - KBS S3-3 metaG | ecosystem: Host-associated > Plants > Roots > Rhizosphere > Soil ... | reverse complement strand
GGGTTCTCTCGTGTTGCTTGGAACCGGCATGTTGATGGTGGTCGGCAACCAGTTGCGGAAGCGCTGGAAGTAGTTCAAACATCAATCAGTAGTCACGCAAAAAAAAAGGAAGGCTTTTGCCTTCCTTTTTTTTGTCTCTTTTTCCGACCCAGGCGTATCTCGATCGCGCCGATCAAGCAAGTGCGAGCTACCTTTGAATCGGAGCGGCGCAGAAGGGATATTCGCTCCTCACCAGGCATAGAATGCATGGGGCGGAACGCAATTCCGGCTTTTTGCCGCCACCGCCATGAACGAATGTCGTGGCTCGACAGAATGGCTGACCATTTGGCGGGCCGGAAGCGAACCGAAATGCAGAGTGAGAGGTGACAGATGTCTGTGAGATTCCGTTGGGGATTAGGCATGTGCGTCATTGTTGCTGTGGCCGTGTTGGTCGCACGCGCACAGACACAAGAAGTCGACATCACCGGCTACTACTCCGGCGATGGCACATTTAAGGAAGGGGACTTCGTTCGAATTACGAGGAACGGACAGGTCTACCAATATCTCCAGAGGTATCCCGCAGGAGACTGGATTGGTGTGGCAATTCGCGACGGCAACAATCTTGCCATTGCGTGGCAACGCGCAGACTGCGTCAATCTTGGGGTCTCCTTTTTCAAGATTGAGCAAGGCCAAAACGGACCAACCCTGGCTGGCGGATGGGCAGCCTATCCGGGCGGCGGGATCGCCAAAGACACTTTGAAGTGGTCTCGGAAACTGGATTGAGTCCGATTCGCTTTACGGCGCCGGTTCTATTTTTAGCAGCGCGCCTGCGTCTTCGTCTGTTAGGAGATAGATCAAACCATCCGGACCTTCACGGACGTCGCGAATGCGTTGATGCAGATCCACCAGTAAAGACTCCCGCCGCTGCTCGCCCTTCTCATTAAAGACAACACGCTGCAGGTGGCCAGTGCCGCCTATGCGACCCACAGTCATCGAGCCCACAAAGAGGTTCCCTTTCCACGCGGCGAGTTTGTCTCCCTTATAGAAAGTAATGCCCGATGTCGTAATCGAAGGAACCCAGAAGACCGTCGGCAGGACCATACCGGACGGTATCGCCCGCTCGTTCAGCGGCGTGCCATCGTAGTCGTGGCCATACGTGACCAGCGGCCAGCCGTAATTCTTGCCGGGTTGGATGATGTTGACTTCATCGCCCCCCTGCGGTCCGTTCTCGGTTTCCCACAACGCGCCGGTTGTGGGATGGAACGCCAGGCCAAGAACAGTCCGATGACCGATGGAGTAGATCTCAGGACGGTATCCCGCCTTGCCGACGAACGGATTGTCTTTAGGAATAGTGCCGTCGTCGTTGAGCCGAAGGATCTTGCCGGCATCATTCATCGGATCCTGCGGACCCTTCTCATCTCGATGGTGAGAGGAACTCATGAACAGCGTTCCGTCGGGAGCGAACAGCAGCCGCGAAGCATCGCCGCCGGATAACGCCATCCACGGCTCGGCGACGAAAATCTCCTTCACATCGACCAGCGCCTTGCCGTCGAAGCGGCCTCGAGCAAGCGCCGTCGAGTAAACCATCGGAGTGCCGCCGCCGCGACCTCCACCTGCTGCTGGCGCTGCGGCTGGAGCCGCTGGAGCCTTTGGAGCCGCTGCCGCCGGCGCTGGCTTCGACACGTTGTACGCCATGTAAACGAGACCATTCGTCGCGAACTTTGGATGCAACGCGATGTCGAGCAACCCGCTCGTTCCGCCTGCCTGGACTTTTGGAAGTCCCGCAATCGGCATTGGATCGAGAACACCACTGCGGAGGATGCGCAGTTGCCCGGCGCGCTCCGTGATCAGCATGTCGCCATTTGGCAGCCATGCCATGCTCCACGGATGCGAGAGTCCTTTACTGACGACGGAAACTCGAATGCGCGTTCCACGTTCGGACGTTGTGTACGTCCACGGGCCGTCGCCGAGCGTGTTCGCCCCGCGCTGGGCAAGAGCCACAATGGAAATCAGCAAGAGAAGGGAAGCGGGAATGGTTCTTTTCATGAGCGCGGAGGTTAGCAGAAGTGTTGCGGAGAGAGCAAACCGGAGGAGATCTGGGGACAGCCTCCGAATTCGAACGAGAGGATCCGTCCATGATTCCCAATCCTCACGTTCGAATTCGGAGGCTGTCCCCAGATCTCCCTTTCTCCTAGTTGCCGGCGCTCAGAGAAACCTCGGTCTTCGGTGACAGCACGAACCCGATAGCATCATCCTTGCGAACGCGCGTGATCACGATGTCGTGAGAATCCTTGCCAAACACCCCATAGACCGTGATCGGTTGCAGCAGTCCATGGTTCTTGAGGTAGATCACCCGTCGATCGTTCTCGAGGTAAATCCACCCGCTGATTTCCTGACGTCCGACATTCGTATCCCGAATCGTTAGCAGCACGCCGGGCACGATCTCAACCACGCGATCCTCGTGAACCTCGAAATCATGACGATCGCGCTCGACCTTGTTCGCGAGCGATGAAAGGCCGGCCTCGTTCCGGTCAAGGGCATTCCGCAGAGTGGCGACATCCGGGTTTGCATCGTGCGGAATGGCAGACTTCACCGTTGCAAACTGGACCGACGTCTCTTCACGCGTATTCGTAAGGTCTTGCCGCAACGATTCCATTTTCGCGGCATCATCTTCGTGTTGCGCTTGCAGCGTCGCGATCTGCTCGTTCAACTTCGCAACGCTGTTCCCGAGTTCGGCGACAGCGGGCGATGCCGAAGCCGTCGGTTTTGCCGCCGTTGCTTTTTGTACGGCAGTCACCCTCTTGTCCAGCGAATCCATGCGGCCGCTGACTTTGTTCATTTCAGCAGGAAACGTACCGAGGGCCGTTTCCGCTCCGATCATCCGATCACTCAGGCTGTCCACGGTTTTCTGAATGCCCAGTAGCTTTGTAATCGAGCTGCCCTGCGCGCGCAGTTCCGAATTCAACCAGTACGTACTGGCGCCGACGAGACCGATCGTGAGGACGAACGCGGCCCCTGTCCAGAGGCCACGATGTCCGTGGCGGACGATCTTGTTTTGTTCAGACTTTGGATTGTTGTTGAGACTCAGCATATTGGGTACCTCCGCCATGGCAAAGTGCAGCGGACATACCAACGGCGAAAATTGTTAGATTTTTCGTAAAAGGACTGCGAATGCTGAGGTTGTTGTAGTTTCAGTTTTTCGAATAGAAAGTCGTCGATGGTTGAGTGCGGAAAAACTCAACGTTCTGCCGATGCGATTACGGACGGGCGCGACGCTCGGAATCGATTCGGTTCAGCCGGTCGAGCTCTGTCGTCAACTGCCGGATGCGCTGGTCTTTATTCTTGAGCTGCTCGGCTACCTGTTCTGCTTCAGTTTTGAGCCTGTTGATCTCTTCATTGAGCTGAGAAGAACTCATACGCAGCTGAGCAGTGTCGTTTTGAAGGGTTGCGATTTCATTCCTGAGTCGAATTCCTTCGTTCCGCAGTTCCGCTTGCTCGGCTGTGAGGCGCGAGATCTCCGTCGAGATCTTAGCCGACTCATCGCGAAGTGAAAGAATGAGGTGAGCCGGTGACCTGTATGAGCTTTCGGGAAACTCCGCGAACAACCTCTTCATATAGGCTTCCGCAGTTGCCCAGTCCTCACGCCCGCATTCCGGAACGGTGTGAATAATGGCCAAATAGAACAGTGCCCGATCCCGATCGCCAGCCGATGGGACAAGGTCGAGATATTCTTCAAAGTCGCGTTTTGCGTCGCTGCAATTTCGGGCTGCGAACTCGCGGTTCGCGGCCAAAAGGGCAACAGTTGGGGCGGGTGGTGGGGGTGGTGGAGGTGTTGCGACGCGCGTTGTCCGGGTGCAACTTGCGAGCAGCAGCACGAACGCCGCCAGCGACAAGCGCAGACCTAACCGCATTTCGCTGCCTCCTTTGCCTGCGCGGCGCGCATTTCCACCCGAAACGTGCTTCCGCCCTCAGGATTGTCTTCAACCCAGATACGCCCGCGGTGCGCATCCACAATGGTTTTGCAGATCGCCAATCCCAGCCCGACGCCCTGGCCTGCCGTTCTCTTCCCCCGGCCGAGGATCTGGTGGAACTTCTGAAATACTTTCTGCTTGTGATCGTCTGGAACTCCATTCCCGCGGTCCGACACCGATACGGTGGCGGTGGGTACAGACGCCGTATGATTATGGCTCACCTCGATGCGAATCGTCGAATTCTGTGGAGAGAATTTCAGCGCGTTATCGACGATATTGCCGATCACCTGGATCATTCGGTCCGCATCACAAATAACGGGGATTTCCGAACTATCGCTGTCAACGGTGATGTGAATCTGACGTTCTACCGCCTTTAGCGAAAACTCTTCCACGACCTGCTTCACGATGCTCACGATGTCCTGGCCGCTCATTTCGTATTCCATCGTTCCCGCTTCCAGCCGGGAAACATCAAGGAGGTTTGCGACCATGGCACTGAGCCGTTCGGCGCTGTTCCGGCTAAGTTGAAGCAGTCTGCGCTGCGCATCGTTGACGGGACCTGTAACTTCCTCCAGTGTGACCGCAAGCGTTTGCCGGATTGCGGCAAGTGGCGCCTTTAACTCGTGCGACACGTGCGCGACGAAGTCCTTCTTCATCTGATCCAGTTCCCCGAGCTTTTCGCTCATGGAGTTGAAGTCGCGGGCAAGTTCCACAAATTCGCTTGGCCCCGCAACGGGAATCCGATGCGAAAACTGCCCGGTGGCAATGCTACGCGTTCCTCGAGTTAATTCGCGCAACGGCGCGTTGATGGCTCTTACGGTAAGGAAGGTGATGATCGCGCTTAGGATCAGAAAGATCGCGGCTGCAACGAGCGATACGGAGTATGCCTGGCTTGCGAGTGCCTCATTGCTCTTCAGCTTCGCAGCGCTGTTTTCCAGAACTAAATCTCGCGTCCGGATGACTCGTTCGTAATGCTCGCTCGCTGCCGCCTCCAGGGACGGTGGGAATTCATCAAATCCTTGTTTCGGAACTACTTGTCGAATGCTCTCGATTTGGGCTTTGTACAGGAGCCATGCGGAAGAAAGTTCGGCAATCTCCCACGAAGCTTCAGAGGGCTGCCGGACCTCCAGGTCCCTGAAACTCTTGTCGATATTTTCGATACTATCGTTCAGCGCCTGGTCGTTCTCTTTCCGCCTCTCTTCGTCCCTGCTTAAATAGCGGCGAAAGAATCTGTCCAATTCTGTCGCGTCCAGCTCCATCTTAAGCGCACTGTTTACAGCTGAACTGACATTCGACAGCTCATTGTTGATGACTCGCAGCTGGTTAACTGTCCGGAGTTCGTAGCCGACAACGCCCAGGGCCAACGTCATGAGAAGGCCCACGCTCAGGACGACACGGCTGGAGACGCTCATGATTCGATGTTGTACGCCTTCAGCTTGTTGTAGATGGTTTTGACATCCACGCCGAGCTGTCGGGCAGCCTCGGCCTTATTGTTACCGGTCTTTTCGAGCGTACGAATGATTAGTTCGCGTTCGGCATCGGCCATCGTGGTGTTTCCGACATCAAGGACCAGCTTGTGGTTCGAAGGAGTGGACGATCGAATGTAGGGCGGCAGCACGGCTGTGTCGATCCAGTCCGCCTTTGTCAGAACGACCGCGCGCTCGATTACATTGCGAAGTTCTCGAACATTCCCGGGCCACGGGTATTTTTTCAACTCTTCGGCTGCATCATCCGATATGCCTTCAATGGCAGTGCGATGCTTCGCGTTGAACTCTTTAATGAACCGCTGAGCCAAAAGAGGGACATCATCCGGCCGCTCCCGAAGAGGCGGCAAGGCGATCGAAAAAACATTCAGGCGATAGAAGAGATCTTCCCTCAGCTTGCCTTCTTTGACTGCTTGAAGAGGATTGCGGTTTGTCGCGACCACCACGCGGACATCGAATTCAAATTCATGGTTGCCGCCGAGGCGCCGGACTCTGCCGTCGGCAAGCACACGCAGGAGCTTGGGCTGCAGCGGCATCGGCATTTCTGCGATTTCGTCGAGGAAGAGCGTACCGCCGTGCGCCTGCTCAAAACAGCCGGGGCGAGTACCGACGGCGCCCGTGAAAGCTCCGCGTTCGTGGCCGAAAACTTCGCTCTCAATTAAGGTATCCGGAATTGCGGCGGCGTTCACTGCGACGAAGGGTCTTTCTGCGCGAGCACTCAAGCGGTGGATGGATCGGGCGACGAGCTCCTTGCCGGTGCCGCTTTCGCCAGTCACGATGACGGACACATCCCGCCCTGCAACCATTTCTATAAGGTTGAACACCTCGCGCATCGGTCGGCTTGCCCCAACGAAGTCGCCAAACAAGCCGTCGGTTTCGATATTCGAGGCCAGGCGTCGGGTCTTGCGGCGAAGTTCGATCTCTCGCTCCGCATCATCCAGCAGGGCTTTGAGTTTCGTGAAATCGGTGACGGGCTTCGTAAGAAAATCGCGGGCACCCTGCTTGATCGCTTCTACAGCCATGTCGATGCTGCCGCGAGCCGTGATCAACAGAACCGGGCGTTGAGGATTACCGGCCTTCAAATCACGAAGCAACTCGAGTCCGGAGATTTCCGGCATGACAACGTCACTGATCACGATGTCGGGATCATGACGATCTACTATTTGCTTTGCCTCGCGGGCGTCCCCGGCCTGAAGAACGTCGAATCCCCAGCTCTGGAGAAGTACGTCGAACGATTCTAGCATCGCGGGATCATCATCAACCATCAATACCTTACGTTTGCGTGCTGTCATTTTTGGTCTACTAGAGGTTTTGCGAACCTAGTCCCATGATCAGATACCCCTGAATCTGACTCTGAATATCCTTCCAGAGTAGACGACTTCATGGAAATTTTCCGCGTTTTTGTTACCCATGGGGTGCTTCCATGCCGGGTGTTTTTACAGGCTCTTGGGCTTAATGCCCGTCCGGCAGCCTGCAAGTCCTTGAAAACCTCATCTGGCATATAGGTTGCTGGCATAACGACCTAGGGAGAGCAGGCCATTGAAGGTCGGCCCCTGTTTGAGGAGGGTAAGCCTTTTTGGACGCGTCGAAATACCGCTCTAACCGCGGTCAAATTCGTCGCTTTCGCCCTTCTCATATAGAGGCGTAGAGCAACCGAAGTTCCTCAAAAAAAATCACATCGCGTTTTGAGTGGAAGTTCAAAGCTCAACGCAAGGAGGCAGCAATGAAGCGTTTTTTCGGCGTCGTCGCCATCGCGTTAACTCTCGCGAGTTGTACCAACGCGAAGATGGCCGACAAGGAAACGGCTAACAAGGAAACGGCCAACGAAGAATCCACAGGATTATTCGGTTTGAACAAGTCCGCGCCAAAGATCACGGTGCCGCCGGGTACTTCACTGCATATCGTGTTGCAAGAAGGCGTGGGCACTGATGCCAGCGCACCGGGATCGCAGTTCGCAGCTGTTCTCGCGGATCCGGTCGTGATTGGAGGAAAAACAATTCTGGATAAGGGCGCGACCGTTTCGGGACGCGTCATTGACGTGAAGAAGGCGGGCCGAGTGAAGGGACGCGCAACCTTGAGTCTTCAATTGACCTCAGTTGAGCATGACGGAAAGCCCGTCTCTATCGAAACCAAAACTTTCGTTGGTGTTGCCCACAACAACCAAAAACGCGACGCAGCCATCATCGGTGGCGGCGCAGGCGTTGGTGCTGTCATTGGCGCCATCGCAGGGGGAGGAAAGGGCGCGGCGACTGGCGCCGCGATCGGAGGCGCTGGAGGCACAGGAGCGGTCCTGGCCACCCGTGGCGACGATTTGCATTATCCCGCTGAAAGTCGGCTGAATTTCGTCCTTTCGAAACCAGTTGAACTTTGAGTCAGGGCAGTTCGTGAAATTTCAAATCTGAACGAGAGGAGATTAGCGGAATGTTGAGATTGTTTGTTGGAAACATACCGCACGCCTGCGGTGAAACGGAATTGCGGCAGTGGCTCGAAGAGCAGGGACACTCCGTGACTTTCGCACAAGTAATTCGCGACCGCGTGACCGGCCACTCCCGTGGATTCGGCTTCGTGGAACTCCAGGATGTATCGGATCTGCAATCGACAATAGAGCGTTTAAATGGACAACGGCTTTCAGGCCGCGTTCTCACCGTTAATGCCGCTACGCCACGTACTCCGCACCCGAGCACTCACCAGTCTGCGTCGTAGAAACATTCCCGTCATCCGTGGAGTTTCTCCACGGATGACGGCAAATTGCAGGACCGCTGCAACCTTCCGGATCGCTTCAAATATTTGAAAATAAATCTCAAGCCTGCAGCTCTCGCTTGCTGGAAGCCCGTGTGCATTTAAGCGCTGCGGAGGTACTTGACAATGATTGCACCCAAAATAATCGGCGCTGGAGTGGTCGGCCTGGCGATGTGGCTTGGTTATCAGACCTATTCCGACCGGTCTTCACACAGCGCGACGGATACGCGCCTGGCAAGCATCGAAAGCCAGTTGCAGAGCATGCGCGAGGCAGATGCTGCCAAGATCGCCGAGATTTCCACGTTGTTGGACGCGGTGCAGAACCGAGTTGGTGTTACCGCTTCGGACCTGGCTAACGCCCAAAAGGCTGCGGCCACAGCCCGCAAGGATCAGGCCCGCTCGGAGTCGGCTCTGCGTCAGGCCTTGGACGAACAAGCGAAGCATGTCAACACCATTCGCGAACAGTCCGATGTTCAGTTCCAGGCCGTAAGGCAGGAAACATCGGCACAGTTTGGCGAGGTCAACGGACAGGTTTCCGGCGTAAGGTCAGACCTTGAAACAACGAAGAGCGACCTCGCGGCAAACCGGCGTGAAGTTGGCGATATGCGCGATTCACTCGGACGTCAGATCGCGCGCAACGCTGACGAGCTCGCGGCTCTCAAGCGCCGTGGCGAACGCGACTACTATGAATTCGATATCCGGAAGACAAACGAGATGCAGCGTGTCGCGAACATTCGGCTTCAGCTAAACAAAGCAGACGTGAAGGCGAAGAGGTATGACATCACGCTTCAGGTCGACGATTCCAAGCTGCAGAAGAAGGGCCAGCTCATGAACGAGCCGATCCAGATTAACGTCGGCAAGGAAAGAGTGCGATATGAACTGATCGTCAATTCGATCGATAAGGATCGCATCCGCGGTTACGTCAGCACCCCAAAGGACAGCGTCAGCACCAGCGCCTCATTGCAGGACTGATTTTCCCACCCTCGAGCCTTCCTTGAAAACGCTCCTCTTCCAAGGGAGAGGAGCGTTCCTCACGACCATATCGTGTCTTGTGCAAAAGACCGCCGTCGGATCATTGCGGAGCCGTGGCGGGAGCAACCGACAACACTGGCGGTATTGCCCGTAACAATGCCGCCACCGCGTGTTCCATTGGCGGAACGGGGAGGCCATGTCCGAACGAACTTTGGGCCGATGACGGCGACGACACGTTGGTTATGTGATTCGGCAGATGAAGCCAGGTTTCTTCTGCGTGGATTCATCGACAGGGTAGGGAAATTCGCCTGGCGGGACGGCTACGGCGCGTCTAGGGTCTTGTTTTTCGCAGTTAACGAAGGTTCAGCAATACGCCGCTAACCAAGTAGCGCCCCACCTACTGCTAACCAAGTAGCGAGCAGCTTTGAAGAAGTCTCGATCTATTGGGGTTAGGCGGTATTGAATTTCGACGAAAGTACCTTCAAGCCTGCGGTGTGGAGGTCCCGAAAAGCATCCAGGCTGAAGCTGGCTGAAATGGGCTCCAGCCCGGATGGGCGACGAAGAAAACCTGAAAGAACGACAAACAACAGACGCGATCGCATTAGCACCTGTCGAGATTGTCGGCTCTCCTCTTTCAGGTTCTCTTCACGCAAACTGCATTGCTCGAAGGCAAATCGCCTCGAGCATAGAGTGTCTATTCGATTCTTTCGTGGACGTGGTCTTCCTGATCACGGGGAGCTTGCGCGCGGACTGCTTCTGCAGCTTCGATGATGCTGCGAGACTTTCGGAATCAGCGATGCAGTATCTTCGAACGTTACGGTTAGGGTCCGTCTGCGCGCTTGCAGGAACACTAGCCTGGGGGGCGGCGTGCCCTCTGCAAACGCGCCAGAGGAGGGAAGCGCGGCGACTCTCAGGACCGCAGATGCTGGAGTTGATCCCTCATTGGAACTCCTTCATCCGTGAAGCAGCCTGCTCCAGAGTCGCCGAGATCCTTGAAGCTTAACGATTCGCGGCAGTGGCGTTCGGCGACAGAACGGTCAGCGTCACCGAGCGATTCTGCTCACGGCCTTCCTTGGAGTCGTTCGGCGCAACCGGCTTTTCCGAGCCGAAACTGATTTCTTCAATCTTGTAAACTGGAACGCCCTTATCCACCGCGAGATATCGCTTCACGGCTTCAATGCGGCGCTCGCCCAACCGGACATTGTAGGTCTTGTCACCGGTATTGTCGGTGTGGCCCTCAAGAAGGACAAACGCATCAGGGTTTGTCGAAACGGACTGCGCGATTTCATCCAATCCTGTCTTACCTGCATCCGTCAGCTTGTCGCTGTCGAACTTGAACAAGACAGATTTTTGAGAGCTCATTTGGTAATTGTTGCGGTTCGTGAACTTCTGATCGAGCGTGGTCAGGTTCCTGTTGGTTGTCTCACCAGCGGTCTTAACGGTGTTAACCTGCCCGGTCAAGTCGGTCCTCACACCATTGATGTTGTTGGTTGTCTTCGTATCCAACTCCGTAACCTTGGTGTCGGTGGCCGCGACCTTCTGATCAACCGTGGTCACTCGCTGGTCGACTGCGGAAACGCGGGTATTCACCTGGTTGACGCTGTCCTGGGTTTCTTTGACCTGTGCGTTGGTTGCATCAATCTTCGCCGTGTAGTCTGACTTCAGGGCATCAGACGATGCTTTGACTTCATTCCGCGTGAACTTTCTTGTCGAAAGGCATCCGCTGGAAACGCCTGCCAAACCTACTGAAACCGTAAGAGCTAGTACACCAGTCTTGAAACGTTGCATATAAGCACCTCCCTCTCCTGCGAGTGCCCGTGCAAGTCCGAGACCAACAGCCAACTAGAAGCTAAAATGCCAAGAACATAGGGCAATCGGGTCTTGGCCGATGCACTGTCCCGATTCCCAGTCTCCGCAACCGTGGAAGATTTCCCGGATTTAAGTCGAGCGCTTTCCCTTTGCCTTCAACCTCTTGACTTCTGGCCAAGTCCGCGAATGGCATGGTTGTTGGAGCTCAGCGTTTATCTATCCTTGTCATAAATTTTTCAGCGTCGATTCTGAACTGGAGTGGTCTCGGCGTTTCAGTCTGGTCCTCTGCACAACACTGCTTGCATTTCTGTCCCCCTGTTAGCATCCAGGGATTAAAGAGAAGAAGGAGTGTTCACAATGTGGACAAGACGTACAGTCGTAAGTTTGATGTTCCTCGTTACTTTCATCATTTCAGCGGGTTCGGCGGCAGCTCAGACGAAGGGTATCGGAATTCGCGCAGGAGTGAGTGCAAGCCCGGATCAGTTCTATATCGGCGCTCACATGAATGTGAAAGAGATCGTTGAGAACTTCTGGTTTCGCCCGAATGCTGAAGTGGGGTTTGGCGATGGTCTCACCTTGCTCACATTGAACCCCGAGTTCGTGTACAACCTGCGGATCAAGTCGCGGGAGTGGACGCCCTATATCGGCGGCGGTCCATCCTTCCTTGTCGGATCGTTTGATACCGGAGCAGGTCATAGAGATACAGACACAGGTGGGGGATTCAATTTCGTCGGTGGTATCCAGCAACGAAAAGGGTTCATGGCTGAAATTAAGATCGGGGCATTCGATAGTCCGGACTTCAAGCTCGGCATTGGCTGGACCTGGTAAAACTTCGTTAACGAAGCATTGCGGAATCTCGCACCCGAGCGGGTGCGAGATTCCGCAAGCGTTTATCACACATAACCGCACATCCGTTCCTCCGTGTTCGATGGAAGCGATCCGCCTGCCTAACCGCACGACCTTGTAAAGACGGCCAGTTCTAGCTTAGACTTAGGAGTTTTTATAAGTGGCCGGAGGTTGACTGCGTGGCGCGAGCAAGAATGACGCGTTCGGAGCTTAGGGCTCAGGACGAAATCACGACAACTTTGGAACGTTTGACAGAGACCGCAATGGCTCGTAAAAACGAGGTCCTGATCGGTGCGGGTGTCGTGCTGGTGCTGGTACTGGGCTTCTTTGGGTGGCGGTATTACTCCTCAACCCAAACTGCGGCGGCTCAGAAGGACCTGTCCAATGTGATCTTTGCGTTCCATGATCAGGCTGTGAAGGTCGATAAGGATCGGTTCGAGAAAACAGTCCTTGCTGCGCAGAAAACAATGGCTGACTATCCGTCGTCGTCGGAAGCTTCCCTCGCGCAGTACTATCTGGCACTCAGTCAGGATGGCCTGGGAGACATGGCTAACGCCGTGAAAAATCTGGAAGAGGTGATCGGCCGGGGCGATACCAGGACCAAGCCCATCGCGCAGTTTGCGCTGGCCAATGTTTACAAACGTAACGGCGAGCTGCAGAAGTCGATCGATGTCCTGAAGCAACTTGAGACTGCCGGCGGCTTTTCAAAGGCTGCTGTGGCTTACGAACTCGGCTCTGTGGCCGAAGCCGCCAATCAGAAAGAGGTCGCTCAGACGGCCTATTCAAAGGTTGTGACGGATTCTGCGGATTCGCCATTCCGTTCGGATGCGGAGAGCGCCCTCAAACGCATGGGACTTCCCGTGCCTGCTCCTGCGCCTGCTCAGCCCCAGGTAGAAGTGAAGTAAATCGGAACGTGGGATGGATCGGTATTTCGTAGATCTCAAGGATCTTGATCAAAAGGTTTCCCTCGAAGGTTCGTTCGATCCTGGTGTGATTGATTTTGCCGGTGAGAATGTCCGTCAGGTCGGGCCGCTGGTGTGGTCGGCCACGGCGGAAAGAGCTGGCGAAGAAATCAGGATTGCGGGTGATCTGTCGGCGACAATGGAATCGAGTTGCTCCCGATGTCTGGAGCCGGCGCCCGGCGAGATCCAAAAGTCATTCGATCTGTTTTTTCGTGAACACGACGAAGACCTGTTTGACGAGGATGACGTCGAGTTGACGGAAGAAGACACAAGGACAGCTTTCTTTGCGGGAACGCAGTTGGCGATTGGAGACCTTCTTCGCGAGCAGGTGCTTCTGGCGCTTCCCATGAAAGCGCTGTGCAGGGTAGACTGCAAGGGCCTGTGTCCGGTTTGCGGGATAAACCGGAACCAAAACGCCTGCGGTTGTTCTGCAGAAGTTTTCAGTCCTCATATGGAGAAGTTGCTCGAAATCAAAAGAAAACTTGAGGACGAGCGGAGTTCATAAAGATGCCAAATCCGAAACGTAGACATTCCAAAGGCCGTCGCGACCGGCGGCGCGCGCATGACAGTCTGACAGCACGCTCCTTTGCGGAGTGCACGAATTGCCACGAATTGCGGCTGCCTCATCGTGCTTGTCCTCATTGTGGCTATTACAAGGATCGCGAAGTCATTGAAGTCGCGGAAGAGTAGATAATCCTCGGTCTCACATGATCAAGATCGCCGTTGATGCCATGGGGACTGACCATGGGCCCGGTGTTGAAGTCGAGGGAGCCGTTCAAGCCGCTTCACAGCTGGGGGTGCCTATCGTTCTGGTGGGGCAGGAACCCCTCGTGCGGCCGTTGCTCGCCAAGCATGACACGTCGAATCTTCCGATTGAAATCGTCCATGCGAGCGAGGTGATCACGATGGAGGATTCTGCGGCGTCCGCAGTACGGCGCAAGAAGGACTCCTCCATTCGCGTTTGTGAAACACTGATGCGTGATGGGAAGGTTTCCGGGGTCGTCAGCGCAGGAAACACTGGAGCCGTGATGGCCACCGCGAAGTTCGTTGTCGGAACTCTTCCGGTCGTGGATCGGCCCGCTCTGTCTACCGTGCTTCCGACGCAGAAGGGGAAGCCGTGCATCCTTCTTGATGTCGGCGCGAATGTGGATTGCAAGCCTTCACACCTGGAGCAGTTCGCCATCATGGGCGAAATCTACTCGCGTGCGATATTCGGAATCCGGCGTCCGCGGGTCGGGTTGCTGTCAATCGGCGAAGAGGATTCAAAAGGAAACGAACTGACCAAGGAAGCTTTCAAGTCGCTTCGTCATGCCCCCATCAACTTCATCGGCAACGTTGAGGGCCGCGACATTTTCAAAGGCGATGTCGACGTTATTGTCTGCGACGGTTTCACGGGAAACGTCGCTCTAAAACTTAGTGAGGGATTGTTCGAAACGTTTATCGCAATGCTTGGACAGGAATTACATCGCACCCTCTCGGCAAAAGTCGGGGCCATCTTCGCTCAGAACGCCTTTCGCGCCTTCAAGCGCAGGCTCGACTATTCGGAGTACGGCGGGGCGCCGCTGCTCGGGATCAAGGGGATCTCCATCGTGTGTCACGGCCGGTCCAACGCCAACGCCATCAAAAACGCCATCCGCGTTGCGAGCGAGTTCTGCAGGCACAACGTCAATGACGCCATCGAAAAGGAGTTCATGAAACTCGGATTAACGCGGAGCGCGGGAGCTTAACCGCCTTCGATGAAAACTGCATTTATTTTCCCTGGCCAGGGAGCTCAGTACGCCGGAATGGGGCGCGAGCTTTTTGAAACTTACTCCGAGGCGCGCGAAGTTTTTGAAGAAGCGGACCGCGTTCTGGGATTCTCACTGTCTTCGCTGTGCTTCAATGGTCCTGAAGACGATCTCAAGGTTACGGAGAACACGCAGCCCGCGATTCTCACGGTTTCGATCGCGGCTTATCGCGTCCTCCAATCGAAAGGACTGCAGCCCGCCGTCGTTGCGGGGCATAGCCTCGGAGAGTACTCAGCGCTCGTGGCTGCAGGAGCGCTCCAGTTCTCCGATGCTGTTGCGCTCGTTAAACGTCGCGGACGTTACATGCAGGAAGCTGTCCCCGCAGGAGTCGGCGCGATGGCCGCGCTGCTCGGCATCGAGCTTCCCACTGTTTTATCGGTGTGCGAACGCGCCGCACAGGGGCAGGTGGTGGCTCCCGCGAATCTGAATTCTCAGACTCAGATTGTTATCGCCGGTCAGCAGGAAGCCGTAGAACGCGCTATCGCTCTCGCAAAAGAGAGCGGCGCAAAGCGCGCGATCCTTCTCCAGGTGAGCGCACCATTTCATTGCTCGCTGTTGAAACCGGCTGAAGAGCGCCTGGTGCCGGACCTGGATGCGTGCACGTTTGCAGATCCGCGTTGCGCTGTCGTAACGAACGTCGACGCTCAGCCTGTGACGAGTGGCGCCGCGGCTCGCGATGCTCTCAAGAGGCAGGTTTCGCGTCCGGTGCGATGGCAGGAGAGCGTTCAATGGATGCTCAATGATGGCGCGAATATTTTCGTTGAACTCGGGCCAGGGAAGGTCCTTTGCGGACTCGTTCGCGCAGCGGACAAAAGCGCGATCACGTTCAATGTTGAAGACCAGAAATCGCTGGAAAATGCTTTTAACGGACTCCTATAATCAGCAATTTGTCTGAAGCAGGGCCGTACACTAAGGAGGTTTTGAAT
>Ga0070667_100002655_pt1 | contig 15481 bp, 17 predicted proteins | sample KBSS33metaG_FD_64659 | JGI IMG/M metagenome (GOLD analysis project Ga0070667, IMG submission 64659) | Switchgrass rhizosphere microbial communities from Kellogg Biological Station, Michigan, USA - KBS S3-3 metaG | ecosystem: Host-associated > Plants > Roots > Rhizosphere > Soil ... | reverse complement strand
GCCTGGTGTCGCAGATCTCCGCCTCGTCCCAGGAGCAGGCGACGGGCCTGGCCGAGGTCAACGCCGCGGTCAACCAGATGGACCACGTCGTGCAGCAGAACGCCGCCATGGTCGAGCAGTCCACGGCCGCGGCGCACACCCTGGCTCACGACGCCGAGGAGATGGATCGGCTGATCTCGCAGTTCTCGCTGGGCGCGGCGGCGCAGGCGGCCCCGGTGACGAGCCGGCGACCCGCGCCGACGCCCCCGCGCGCGCCGCCCTCCCGCCGCGCCGCGCCGCCCGTGCTGGCGGCCGCCCCTGCCCCGGCTGCAGCGCCCACGCCATCGCCGGTCCACGGCATGACCCGAAAGATCGCCGCCAGCTTCGGCGCCGCCGCCGCGCCCGCCGCGGACGGCTGGGAGGAATTCTAGACGATGTCCGACCCGATTCTCCTTGAACCGGTCCTCGACCTCAAGGCCGCCGCGCCCCTGCAGACGACGCTGCTGGCGCGGCGCGGCCAGGCCGTGGAAATCGACGGATCCGCCGTCCAGCGCCTGGGAGGGCTTTGCCTCCAGGTGCTGATCTCGGCGCACCGCACCTGGGCTGACGATGGCCTTCCGCTGACCATCGCGGGGCGCTCGGAAGCTTTCGACGACGCCTTACGCCAGTTCGGCGCTCATAGCCGGCTCGATCTGCAGAGCCTCGAACTAACGGATGTGAAATGAAGATCCTCACTGTCGACGATTCCCGCACCATGCGTGAGATGTTGCGCATGGCCCTCATCAAGGCCGGCTTCAACGTCGTGGCCGCGGTGGATGGCGAGCACGGCCTCGAAATGCTGCAGGAATGCGGCGCCGACGTCATCATCACCGACATCAACATGCCCAAGCTCGACGGCTTCGGCTTCATCGAGCGCGTCCGCGAGGACGGCGCCCACCGGGCGACGCCGATCCTGGTGCTCACCACGGAAAGCGACCAGGCCAAGAAGGACCGCGCCCGCCGGGCCGGCGCCACGGGCTGGATCGTGAAGCCGTTCCACCCCGACCGCCTCGTCGAAGCCATCCGTCGAGTGGCCGCCTGACGCCATGGACGAATTCGAAGAGATCAAGGCCACCTTCTTCCAGGAGTGCGACGAACTCCTGGCCGACCTGGAGTCGGGGCTTCTGGCCATGGAGAGCGGCGGACGCGACCCCGAGACCGTCAACGCGGTCTTCCGGGCGGTGCATTCCGTCAAGGGAGGCGCGGGCGCCTTCGGCCTTGAGCCCCTGGTGCGCTATGCGCACGTCTTCGAAACCCTGATGGACGAGATCCGCGCGGGCCGGATCGAGGCCGAGACCGACCTGGTGCGCGTGCTGCTGCGCGCCGCCGACGTCCTGGCCGACCATGTGAGCGCGGCGCGCACCAACGGTCAGGCCGACGACGCGGCGAGCGCGGCCATGGTCGCGGAACTGGAAGCCTGGACCCGCGGCGAGGCCGCCGCGACGCCGGCCGAGGCGGTTGCGCCCGCCGCGGACGACGAGGACGATTTCGGGTTCAAGCCGGCCGCCGTCTCGTTCGACTTCGATACGCCCGCCCCGGCCGCCGCCGCGACCTGGCGGGTGACCTTCACGCCCTCGCCGGCGCTCTACGCCAAGGCCAACGAGCCCGGCCTGCTGCTGCGCGAGCTGGCGCGGCTGGGGACGGTAACGGCGGAGCTCGACGACCATCAGATCCCGCCCCTCGACGCGCTGGACCCCGAGGGCGCCTATCTCACCTGGCATGTGACCCTGGCGACGGCCGCCGACGAGACGGCGATCCGCGAGGTCTTCGAATTCGTCGACGGCGACTGCGACCTGCACATCGAACGCGAAGGCGCAGCGAGCTCGAGCTGCGACGTCGACATCAGCGCCCTGCTCGCCGCCGCCCAGGCCGCGCCCGGGGAGCCCGCCCTCCCGCAGGCCGTGACCGCCCCGGACGATATCGACATCAGCGCCCTGCTCGCGGCTGCGAAGGCCGACGTCGCCCAGGACCCGCCGGCCGCGTCGCCGGCGCCGGCCGCCCCCCCGATCGCCCGCGCCGATCCCGCCGCCGCGAAGGCCGCGCCGGCCCGGCCCGCCGCCAGCGAGTCCCAGGTCCCTCAATCCACCATCCGGGTCGATCCCGAGCGCATCGACCGCCTGATCGACCTGGTGGGCGAACTGGTGATCAACCAGGCCATGCTGGCCCAGCGTGTCGCCGCGCACGGCTTCGCGCCTTCGTCGGACATCTCGATGGGTCTGGACGAGTTGGAGCAGCTCACCCGCGCGATCCAGGACGGGGTGATGGCGATCCGCGCCCAGCCCGTGAAGTCCGTGTTCCAGCGGATGCCGCGCCTGGTCCGCGAGGTGGCGAGCCAGACCCGCAAGCAGGCCCGCCTGATCATGGAAGGCGAAGGCACCGAAGTCGACAAGACCGTCATCGAGCGCCTGTCCGACCCCATCACGCACATGCTGCGCAACGCCCTCGACCACGGGCTGGAGTCGCCGGAGGAGCGCATCGCCGCGGGCAAGGCGGCGGAAGGCACCGTGCGGCTGGCCGCCCTGCACCGCAGCGGGCGCATCGTCATCGAGGTGCAGGACGACGGCGCCGGCATCAACCGTCCGCGCGTGCGCCAGATCGCCATCGACAAGGGGCTGATCGCCCCGGACGCGACGCTGACCGACGACGAGACCGACAACCTGATCTTCCTGCCCGGCTTCTCCACCGCCAGCCAGGTCTCCGACATCTCCGGCCGCGGCGTCGGCATGGACGTGGTGCGCCGCAGCGTCCAGGCGCTGGGCGGCCGCATCTCGATCGCCTCGCGGCCCGGCGAGGGTTCGACCTTCACCCTCAGCCTGCCGCTGACCCTGGCGGTGCTCGACGGGATGGTCGTCGACGTGGCGGGCCAGACCCTAGTGGTGCCGCTCACGGCCATCGTCGAGAGCCTGCGGCCCAAGACCGGCGAGGTCCGCGCCCTGGGTCCGCAAGGCGCGGTGCTGGCGGTCCGCGACACCTTCGTGCGCCTGATCGACATCGGCTGCGCCCTGGGCTTCCGCGACACCGCCATCCGGCCGGACGAGGGCGTCGTGCTCCTGATCGAAAGCGAGGACGGCAGCCGCTTCGCCCTGGTGGCCGACGCGATCCAGGGCCAGCGCCAGGTCGTCATCAAGTCCCTGGAAGCCAACTACCGCCAAGTCGACGGCATCGCCGCCGCGACCATCCTGGGCGACGGCCGCGTCGCCCTGATCATCGACGTGGACGCCCTGGTGGCCGTCCGCCGCGAGCCCTCGCGCTCGCCCGAACCCCTCTCTTTCGCAGCGGAATAGCCCATGAGCGAGCCCCTGACCCACACGACCTCCGACCGCCGCGAGCTGATCGCCTTCTGCATCGGCGAGCAGGAGTATGCAGTCGACATCATGTCCGTGCGCGAGATCCGCGGCTGGAGCCCGGCGACGCCCTTGCCCCAGACGCCCGACTACATGCGCGGCGTCATCAACCTGCGCGGCGCGGTGCTGCCGATCATGGACCTGGCCGCGCGGCTGGGCCTGCCGGTCAACGAGCTGTCCGCGCGTTCGGTGATCATCGTGGTGAAGGTGGGCGAGCGCTTGATCGGCCTGCTGGTCGATGCGGTGTCCGACATCCTGTCGATCACCGAGGATCTGGTGCAGCCGACCCCGGACGTGGCCTGCGACCGGGTGCGCTCCTTTGTGAAGGGGCTGATCTCGATGGACGGCCGGATGATCAGCGAGATCGCCCTGGAGCGGTTGCTGCCCGAACTGGAAACCCTCGCCGCATGAGGTCCGCCCTCGCCCGATCCCCGGAACCGGCGCTCGTCGAAGGCGAATTCGCCTTCACGCGTGACGATTTCGCGCGCATCGCCGCCCTGCTCTACGAGCAGGCGGGGATCAGCCTGTCCGACTCTAAGGCCACCCTGGTGTATTCGCGCCTGGCCAAGCGGGTCCGCACGCTGGGACTCTCGGGCTTCGAGGACTATTGCGACCTGGTGGAATCGCGGGACGGCGTCGACGAGCGCGGGCACATGCTCAATGCGCTCACCACCAACCTCACCCGCTTCTTCCGCGAGCCGCACCACTTCGAGCACCTGCGCGACAAGGTGATTGCGCCGAAGGTCGACCACATCCGGTCCGGCGATCGGGTCCGTCTCTGGTCGGCCGGCTGCTCCAGTGGCCCCGAGCCGTTCTCCGTCGCGCTGTCGATCCTGTCGCTGATCCCCGACGCGGCCGATCTCGACGTGAAGATCCTGGCCACCGACATCGACACCAACATGATCCGCCAGGGCCAGGCGGGGATCTACTCGGAAGAGATGATCGACGGGATCCCGCCGGGCATGCGCAGCCGCTGGCTGGAACGCGATCCTCAGGACCGCAGCCAGTGGCGGCTGGGCCCCGAACCGCGGGCGCTGGTCGCGTTCAAGCCGCTGAACCTGATGGCCGAGTGGCCGGTGAAGGGCCCCTTCCAGGCGATCTTCTGCCGCAACGTCGTGATCTATTTCGACGAGCCGACCCAGGAAAAGATCTGGTCGCGCTTCGCGCCGCTGCTCGGGACCGACGGGCGGCTCTACATCGGCCATTCCGAACGCCTGGGCGCGGCCGGCGGCGCCTATGTGAGCGACGGGCTGACCGTCTACCGCACGCGTCCCGAAGGCGCTCGGGCCGGAGGGCGCGCATGAGCCCCGTCCGCGTCATCGTCGTGGACGATTCGCCCACCATGCGCGGACTGATCTCCGCCTGCCTGCGCCGCGACCCGCAGATCGAGGTGGTCGGCACCGCCGGCGATCCGCTGGAGGCCCGCCAGGCGATCAAGGCGCTCAACCCCGACGTCATCACCCTGGATATCGAGATGCCCAACATGAACGGGCTCGAGTTCCTGGAAAAGATCATGCGTCTGCGGCCGATGCCGGTGGTCATGGTCTCGACCCTGACGCAGGCGGGGGCGGAGGCGACCCTGAAGGCGCTCGAACTGGGCGCCGTCGACTGCCTGGCCAAACCGACCAGCGCCGTCGCGTCCGACGAGTTCAACGAGCTCTCGGCCCGCGTGCGGGCGGCCGCCGCCGCGCGCATCCGGCCGCGGACAGACGCCGACCCCATCCACGCCGACGCCGGCTACACGCCCTCGGGCGACGTGGTCGCCATCGGCTCGTCCACCGGCGGCGTCGAGGCCCTGCTGACCGTGCTGTCGCATTACCCGGCCAACTGCCCGCCCACGGTGATCACCCAGCACATGCCGGCGACCTTCACCAAGAGCTTCGCGGGGCGGCTCGACCGCTGCACCCAGGCCCAGGTGCAGGAGGCCTACGACAACGCGCCGCTCGAAATCGGCAAGGTCTACCTGGCGCCCGGCGGCGAGAAGCACCTGACGGTCGAACGGGCCGGCGGCCTGCGCTGCCGCCTGCGCGACGGCGAGGCGATCAACGGCCACCGCCCGTCGGTGGACGTCCTCTTCCAATCCGTGTCCAGGGCCGCCGGGCCAGCCGCCCTGGGCGTCATCCTCACGGGCATGGGGCGAGACGGCGCCCAGGGCCTGAAAGACATGCGCGACGCCGGCGCGCGCACCCTGGGTCAGGACGAGGCGAGCTGCGTCGTCTACGGCATGCCCCGGTGCGCCTTCGAAGCCGGCGCCGTGGAACGCCAGACGCCGATCGACAAGATCGGCCGGCAAATCCTAACCCTCACTGGAAAGACGCGCTGATGCCCGCAGGCTCCGCCATCGAAACCTTGATCGTCGATGACCAGCTGACGATCCGCTCGCTCGTGCGCAGCGGTCTGCACCAGCTTGGGATCACCAACACCCGCGAAGCCGCGGACGGCGAGGACGCCTTGCGCCTCCTCATCACCCGGCCTTCGCACCTGGTCATCTCCGACTTCAACATGCCGAAGCTCGACGGCCTGGGCCTGTTGCGCGCCGTGCGCGCCCACGAGCCGACCCGCAAGGCCGCGTTCATCATGCTGACCGGACGCGCCGACCGCGAGCTGGTCCAGCGCGCCCACCAGTATGGCGTCAACAACTACCTGGTGAAGCCGTTCACGGTCGCCACCCTGCGGGAAAAGATCGAAGAAGTGTTCGGAGCCATCACGTGACGGGAGCGGCCGCCCCCTATTCGAAACCCTTCGTCCAGAAGCACCACGTGATCCAAGGGGAACATGCGGTGTCGGGCGACCCCGACACGGTGCTGACCACCGTGTTGGGCTCGTGCGTCGCCGCCTGCCTGCACGATCCGGTGCGCGGGGTCGGCGGCATGAACCACTTCCTGCTGGCGGACGGCGGCGACGGCGAGATCGTCGCCGATGAGGCGATGCGCTACGGCGCCTACGCCATGGAAATCCTGATCAACGACCTCATGAAGCGAGGCGCGCGGCGCGAGCGGCTGGAAGCCAAGCTGTTCGGCGGCGCGAAGATGATCGAGACCCTGCACGACGTCGGCTCCTCCAACGCGGCCTTCGCCCAGCGTTTCCTCGAGGACGAAGGCATTCCGATCGTCAGCGCCAGCCTGGGCGGACGGCGTGCGCGGCGCGTCGAATTCTGGCCCGCCTCGGGACGAGCGCGCCAGCGGGCCGTCGAGGACAGCGCGGACCTGCCTGCCCGGCAGGCCCCCGCCCCGGTGTTCGGCAACGACGTCGAGCTCTTCTAGGGAGACGGTCCAGAATGTCCGCTCTGCTTCGCAAGACCGAACCGATGGACGACGCGCTTTGCCTCGGCGAGCTGACGCGCAGGCTCGCGCGCGAAATGCGCCGCGCCGCGGCGATCGCGGACGACTGCCAGGACGCCATCGATTGGGACGACTGCGGGGCGCTCAGCAACGAGGCGGCGACGCGGCTGCAGGGCCTGGACATGCTGAGCCAGCACCTGATCGAGATCGGCCGCGTGCTCGACCGCCTAGCGGAGGAAGGTCCGTCCGGCGAGGCGCCCCTGTCGCTGCTCGACGACGTGCGGCTGGGCGACCTGAAGCAACGACTCGAAGGGGCGTCGGACGTCGGCCGAGGGGCCGGCTCGGATGACTGGCCGAGCGATGACCGAACGTAAGAGACTCACCCCAGGCGACAAGCTCAACCTCGAGCGGGTCAAGTTCCTGGTCGTGGACGACAACACGCAGTCCCTCGACATCATCGGGCAGGCGCTGGTGGGCTATGGCGTGCGCAACATCTTCAAGTGCGAGACCGCCAAGCAGGCCCGCGACCTGATCGAGAAGAACACCTTCGAGTGCATGATCACCGCCGCGCAGATGCCGGACGAGGATGGCTACTCGCTGGTGCGCTGGGTGCGCCGCGAGGGCGGCGACCCCAACCGCTTCATGCCGATCATCATCTGCACCGGCCACACGCGGCTGTCGCAGATCATGTACGCCCGGGACTCCGGCGCGCATTTCACGGTGGCCAAGCCGGTGACGCCGAAGGTGCTGCTGGAGCGCATCTTCTGGGCGGCCAAGGACGAGCGCGAATTCGTCGAAAGCGAGACCTATGTCGGCCCCGACCGGCGCTTCAAGCGCCTGGGTCCCCCGTTCGGCATCGACGGCCGGCGCAAGGAAGACCCCAAGGGCGCGCTGGGCGCCGCCCAGGAACCAAATCTTAGCCAAGATGAGATCGACTCCCTCATGAAACCCGCAAAGGTAGCCCTGTGAGCGAGGCCAAGTTCTTCAAAGTCAAATCTCGCCTGGGTGAGATGGTGCTCAATCGCGGCGGCGTGTCCGCCGGCGAATCGATCAAGCGGGCGGAAACAGAAGTCGAAAAGACCTATCCGAAGTCCCTGCGCACGCTCGACGAGTTGCTGGTGCAACTCGACGCCCTCCAGGCCGCGGACCCGGCCGATCCCGACACCGCGGCGGACCACGAACGCGTCTATGCCTGCGCCTCGCGGATCATCGACGCCTCCATCTGCATGCAGGACAGCATGCTGGACGCCGCGGCGCGCGCGCTGTGCGACCTCGTCGACCTCAGCGCCGAATTGAGCGTCTGGGACGCCGAGGCGGTCGGCGTGCACATCCAGGCTCTGCGGTTGCTGCGTCACGCCGGCGCGGACATGGACGCCACGGCCCGCCGCAAGCTGGTGGAGAGCCTCTACCAGGTGACACGCAAGCGGGTCGGCGACCCCGAACAGGTCGCAAGCGCGCTGGCGAGCTGATCCGCCGCCGACGTCAGCTCAGGACGCGTAGACCTGAGGGCGCAGAGGACGGACGCGCACTTCGGTCCCGACCGTCAATCCCGCGGGCAGGTCTTCGGTCTCGGCCTGCAGCTCCAGGATCCGGCCGTCGATAAGGCAATCGAGGCGGACGTCCGCGCCCCGTTGGACGATGGCCTTCACCTTCGCCGCCACCCCGGCGCCGTCGGGCGTCGAGAACGCCACCTCGTTCGGACGGAAGAACACGTTGACCTCGCCATCGGGCGTCCCCTCCGGCGCGGCGCTGGTCCAGTCCGAGACCTGGAGCCGGCCGCCGTCCACGGCGCCCTGCAAATGGCAGGACGCGCCCAGGAAGTCGTAGACGAACGGATTGGCCGGGTTCTCGTAGACCTCGCTCGGCGTGCCGAGCTGGATAAGCTCGCCGTCCTTCAGCACCGCCACCCGGTCCGCCAGGTCGAGGGCCTCCTCCTGATCGTGGGTGACGAAGACGGTGGTGACGCCGGCGCGGTCGTGCAGGTCGCGCAGCCAGCGGCGCAGCTCGCGGCGCACCTGGGCGTCGAGGGCGCCGAACGGCTCGTCGAGCAGCAGCATGCGCGGCTCGATGGCGAGCGCCCGGGCCAGCGCCACGCGCTGGCGCTGGCCGCCGGAGAGCTGCGAGGGAAATCGCTTCTCCAGGCCCTCGAGCTGCACGAGCGACAACAGGCGCGCGACGCGATCGGCGATTTCGGACTTGGCGGGCCGCTCGCGCCGCGAGCGCACGGTCAGGCCGAAGGCGATGTTCTGGGCCACCGTCATGTGGCGGAACAGGGCGTAGTGCTGGAACACCATGCCGACCCGGCGACGGCGCACGGGCATGGCCAGGAAATCCTCGTCGTCGAAGCGCACCTCGCCTTCGTCCGGCGACTCCAGCCCGGCGAGCACGCGCAGGAGCGTGGTCTTGCCCGAGCCCGACGGCCCGAGCAGAGCCAGAAACTCCTTGTCCCTGGCTTGCAGCGAGACGTTCTTCAGCGCCGGAAACCGACCGTAGGCCTTGGAGATCCCACGGATCTCCAAGGAATGGCGCGTGGCGTCAGTGTCTGCGGCGGGCTGCAAGTTCACCTGCGTGGCGCCATTCAAGGGCCGATTTGAGGACCAAGGTGACGAGGCCGAGCGACGCGAGGACGGAAGCGGCCGCGAAGGCGCCGACGAAGTCATAGTCATTGTAGAGCACCTCCACGTGCAGGGGGAGCGTCGTCGTTAATCCACGGATGTGGCCGGAAACGACCGAGACCGCGCCGAACTCCCCCATGGCGCGCGCATTACAGAGCAGGACGCCGTACAGCAGCGCCCAGCGGATGTTGGGGATGGTGATCTTCCAGAAGGCGGTGAACCCGCTGGCGCCCAGCGTCAGCGCCGCCGCCTCCTCGTCCACGCCCTGGTCCTGCATCAGCGGGATCAGCTCGCGGGCGACGAAGGGGAAGGTGACCAGGATGGTCGCCAGCACGAGGCCCGGGACGGCGAAGATGATCTTGAGATCGCGATCCTGCAGCCATTCGCCGAACCAGCCTTGGGCGCCGAACAGCAGCACCCAGACCAGGCCCGAGACCACCGGGGAGATGGAGAACGGCAGGTCGATCAGGGTCAGGAGGACGGACTTCCCCTTGAACTCGAACTTGGCGATCGCCCAGGCCGCCGCCACGCCGAAGGCGGCGTTCAACGGCACGGAGATGGCCGCCACCATCAAGGTGAGCCGGATGGCCGCCAGGGCGTCGGGCTCCTTGAGTTTCGAGAAGAAGGTCCCGACGCCCTTCGCCAGGGCGTCGTGGAAGACGGTGAACAGCGGCAGGATCACCAGGACCGACATGACGGTCACCGCCATCAGCACCAGGAGGGGCGCGATGCCCGGAAGACGAACGACGGGCGCGCGGCTCATCGGCGACCTCGACCGGCAAGGAACAGTTGGACGGAGTTGATGGCGATCAGCGAGCCGAACGAGATCGCCACCATGGCCATGCCGATGGCCGCCGCGCCGGCGTAGTCGTACTGCTCGAGCTTGATGACGATCAGCAGCGGCGCGATCTCGGTCTTCATCGGCATGTTGCCGGCGATGAAGACCACCGATCCGTACTCTCCGACGGCGCGGGCGAAGGCGAGGGTCACGCCGCTGATCAGCGCCGGCGCGATGGCCGGAAGGATGACATGGACGACCCGCTGCCAGGCGCTGGCGCCCAGGGTCTGGGCGGCCTCCTCAACCTCGCGGTCGAGGTCCTCCAGCACCGGCTGCAGGGCGCGCACCACGAAGGGCAGGCCGATGAAGACGAGGGCGATGAAGATGCCGAGCGGCGAATAGGCGGTCTTCAGCCCGACCTTTGCGGCCAGGGCGCCGAGCGGCCCGTTCGGGGCGTAGAGCGCCGTCAGGGCGATGCCGGCGACCGCCGTCGGCAGGGCGAACGGCAGGTCGACGAGGGCGTCCAGCAGACGACGGCCGGGAAATTGATAGCGCACCAGCACCCAGGCCATCAGCACGCCCAGCGGCGCGTTCAGCAACGCGGCATAGGCCGACAGGCTGAAACTGAGCTTCAACGCCGCCGACACCCGAGGATCGGTCAGGGTGTGCCAGATGCCGGAGAGTCCGATCTCCCAGGGGCGCACCGCCAGCGCCGTCAAGGGCAGGATGACGATCGCGCCGAGGTAGGCCAGCGTCACCCCGATGGCGAGGCCGAACCCGGGCAGGACCGAAGGCTCACGCCAACGCGCCAGGCGAGGCCGCCTGGCCTCGCCCGCCGTTGGGCGTGGGGGGAGCGCGACGAGGTCCGTCACGCCGGCTGGTAGATCTTGTCGAACACGCCGCCGTCGGCGAAGTGGATCGCCTGGGCCTTCTTCCAGCCGCCGAAGGTGTCGTCGATGGTCACCAGCGGGATCTTCTTGAAGGCCTGGGCGTACTTGGCCGCCGCCTGGGCGTTGCGCGGGCGGAAGTGGTGCTTGCCGATGATGTCCTGCGCGGCCGGGCTGTAGAGGAAGTTGAGGTAGCCCTCGGCCAGGGTGCGGGTCTTGTGGCGATCGACGTTCTTGTCGATGAGCGCCACCGGCGGTTCGGCCAGGATCGAGCTCGAGGGATAGATGATCTCGAAGTTCGGGCCGAACTCGTCGATCGTCAGATGGGCCTCGTTCTCCCAGGACAGCAGCACGTCGCCGATCCGGCGCTGGGCGAAGGTGGTGGTCGAGCCGCGCGCCCCGGTGTCGAGCACCGGCACGTTCTTGAACAGCTTGGTCACATAGGCCTGGGCCGCGGCCGGCCCGCCGTTCTTCAGCCCATAGGCCCAGGCGGCCAGATAGGCCCAGCGCGCGCCGCCCGAGGTCTTCGGGTTGGCGGTGATCACGCCCACGCCCGGCTTCACCAGGTCCGGCCAGTCGCGGATCTTCCAGGGGTTCCCCTTGCGGACCAGGAAGATGATCGTCGAGGTGTAGGGCGTGGAGTTGTTCGGCAGGCGCGCCTGCCAGTTGGCCGGCAGCAGCTTCGCCCGCTGCGCGATTTCGTCGATGTCGGCGGCGAGCGCGAGCGTCACGACGTCGGCCTGCAGCCCGTCGATCACCGAGCGGGCCTGCTTGCCGGAGCCGCCGTGGCTCTGGTTGATGGTGATCGTCTGGCCGGTCTTGCCCTTCCAGTACGCGGCGTAGGCGGCGTTGATATCCTTGTAGAGCTCCCGCGTGGGGTCGTAGCTCACGTTCAAAAGGGTCAGCGGGTCGCTGGCGTGGGCCACGCCGCCCAGCAACAGCGGCCCGGCGGCCGCGCCGCCGGTCAAGGCCGCACCGGTGGCGACCAGTCCGCGGCGAGTGATGGTGGTGTTGCTCATCTCAGAAGCTCCGGGGACTTGATGGGTCAGAACGCGAATTGCGAACGCAGCGACACGACGTCCACATCCTGGCCGATGTCGGCGCCGGCGGCGTTGAGCCGGTCCACGCGCACCCATTGGTAGTCGAGCAGGAATCGCACGGTGTTGTTGGGGTACCAGTTGAGGCCGACCGTGGTGATCTTCTGCTCACCACCACGGATGCCCCCCGCGGGCGTAGCCCGGCCGATGACGCCGGCGTGGTCATCGAGGTCGAGAACGCTGTAGCGCGCGGCCAGTTCCAGCGCCCCCCAGGTCCCCTTGCTGCGGTCGAAGGGCTTGGCGGGACGCACGCCGGTGAAGCCGCCGTTGGCGTTGGTCCAGGCGTGGCGTTCGCCGGTGATCGTCCAGGCGCCCTGCAGGTACCAGCCCGAGAAGGACGGATCGAAGGGCGAGGTCCCCTGGCGGTTGACGTCGATCTTGTACCATTCGCCGGCCGCGTACAGGTTCTTGTAGCTCGCCCCGCCTTCCAGGCCGTAGGCGGTCAGGCCGTCGGAATTGATCGCGCCGGTGTCCACCAGACGGATGCCGCTGATCCGCAGCTCAGGACGCTCCTGCAGGCGCACCACGCGGGACGTGGCGGGCCCCGCCGTCGTGTCGGCCGGATTGAGAATGCTCTGCAGGTTGGCGCCGACGTGGACGTCGTAGTCCGCTCCCTTGAGCGGATTAAACGCGACCCGCAGGGCGTAGCCCGTCTGCTGGTCGAACTCGGCGGTCGTCGGCGATCCGACGACCTTGCCGGAGAACAGCGCCGAGGCGTACCAACGTGGCCCGCGCAGGGTGGCGCCGACGCCGGTGCGTCCGTCGCCGGTCGCGAAATTGCGCACCAGCTCCGCCACCGCCCCGCGCTCCAGGAACAGGGACTCGGTGTTGCTGGTGGCGTCTTCCAGGCCGGCCGGGGTCGCCCAGGCGCCGATCCGGATGCGCAGCGGCTCTTCCAGGCCGAAGGGCTTGAAGCCCGCGTATTCGATATAGGCCTGGTTCAGCACCGCCGACTCGCCGCCGGACCCGCCGAACTCGCCCCAGAGCGCGTAGTTCCAGTCCTTGAAGGCCGTGCCGTCGAAGCCCAGCCGGGCGCGGCGGAAGTTGGTTCCCGAGCCCAGGTCGGCGGCGGCGGTGCGCGGCGACACGTTGTAATGGGCGGCGTCGAATTGCACGACCGAGCGAAGGGCGAACTTGAACCGGCCATCCGCGGTGGCGACCTGCGGACGCGCATTGTTCACGGTCACCGTCGGCTGGGCGTTGAGCTGATCGCGGACCCCCTGGACGTTGGCCGCGCCGACCGTCTTCAGGTCGAGGATCTGCTGCTCCAGCTCTTCATTGCGCGCCTCCAGCGAATCGAGGCGGGCGATGAGCGCCAGGAACTGCTCCTGGCTGACGCCGACGGGCGCGGTGTTGGCGGTGGGGATGGCCTGGGCGCCCGCGGGCTCCTGGGCCCACGCCGGCACGGCGCAGCACGCCAGCGCCGCGGCGGCGGTGGAGGTGAACAGGCGTCGTAGCGCAGGCGTCATGGGCGGTCTCCAAGTGTAGAGGCCGAGCTACACCATTAATTCCTATCGGATCAGTAGAAATAGTCTGCGGGGCCTTGAAGATTTCCTGGGGTCGGGTCCGCCGCCGGCCGGTCAGCTTGCGAGCTTGCGCTCCTTGGCGAAGGGGCTGAGGCCGAGCCAGCTCTGCATGTTTCCGGCGAGCGTGCGGTCGCCGGTGAGCACCATACGCCCGGCGCCGACGGCGGGCCGGACGCTGTCCAGGCCCATCCAGATGGCGGTCATCGTGCGCAGGTCGCAGGAGACGTAGAGGTCCACGTCGAATCCCGGATCGATGGAGCAGAGGTCGACCCCGCCGTCGGGGTCCACGATCAGCCACCATGCGCGGTCGGCCGCCGGCTGCTCGGGATAGCGCATCTGGATGACGCTGCGGCGCCTGGGCAGCGGGGTGGGATCGAGGCTGCGGCGCATGTCCCACATCAAGAGGTGCGCATCGAGATGCTGCAGCGACAGCTCCGTGCTGATCCAACGCTGGCCCCAGACGCCGAACGCCATGACGATCGGCTCGATCTCCCGGCCGGCGGGGGTCAGGTGGTATTCGAACACCCCGACCTCGCCGGCGCAGGGCTCGCGCCGCACCACGCCGGCGGCCTCGAGCTGTTTCAGGCGCTGGGACAAGAGGGCCGGCGACATGCGCGGCACGCCGCGGCGCAGGTCGTTGAAGCGCGTGGAGCCGGCGACCATCTCGCGCAGCACGACGATGGTCCACCGCGCGCAGAGCACCTCCGCGGCCATGGCCACGGGACAGAACTGCTTGTAGCTGCCCAAAGACATCGAAGCCTCCCGTCAACGGGGTTATGTTGGGACGGACCGTAAACCCTGGCGAAGGGACGGCCTAGTTCAGTTCCTGTACCAGGCGGCTACAGATCCTGAACTGGCCGTCCGCCGGCGTCGGCGGGAGATTGCGGCCGAAGCGGACGAGCGCCATGGCGGCGCCGTCGCCGGAGGATCGAGGATGTCCAGCCCCAACCTGAAGTACGAGTCCCCTGCCCTGAATATAGAGGCGCTGAAGGCGCAGTTCCGCGGCGAGCTGATCGGCCCGGACGACGCCCGCTACGACGAGGCTCGCGCGCTCTACAACGCCATGATCGACAAGCGCCCGGCGCTGATCGCGCGCTGCGCCGACGGGGCCGACGTGATGGCCGCGGTGAACTTCGGCCGCGACGCGGGCCTGCTGATCGCCATCCGCGGCGGCGGCCACAACGGCCCCGGCCTCGGCTCCTGCGACGGCGGGCTGGTGATCGACCTCAGCGCCCTGAAGGGCGTCCGCGTCGACCCCGTCGCCGGCACAGTCCGGGTCGAGCCCGGCTGCACCAACGCCGACGTCGACCACGCCGCCCATCCCTTCGGCCTGGCCGTGCCGGGCGGCATCGTCGGCTCCACCGGCGTGGCGGGCCTGACCCTGGGCGGCGGCCACGGCTACCTGACCCGCGCCCACGGCCTGACCATCGACAACCTGATCGAGGCCGACGTGGTGCTAGCCGACGGCCGCGTGGTGACGGCCAGCGCGCGGGAGCATCCGGACCTGTTCTGGGGCTTGCGCGGCGGCGGCGGCAACTTCGGCGTCGTGACCAGCTTCCTCTACCAGGCCGTCCCGGCGAGCATGGTCTATGCGGGTCCCATCTTCTGGGACATCGAGCACGCGGCCCAGGTGATGCGGTTCTACCGCGACTTCCTGCCCACGGCGCCGGAAAAGCTCTGCCCGTTCCTGGGCCTGAAGACCGTGCCCGCCACGGCGCCCTTCCCTGAGGAGCTGTGGGGCCGGAAGATCTGCGCGCTGATCTCCTGCTACAACGGCCCGGCGGCGGAGGGCGAGGCGGCGATGCGGCCGGTGCGCGATGCCCTGCCCGCCCCGATCCTCGACTGGATGGGCGAGATGCCGTTCCCGGCGCTGCAGACCCTGTTCGACCCGCTGATGCCCAAGGGCCTGCAGTGGTACTGGAAGGGCGACTTCGT
>Ga0070667_100002654_pt1 | contig 15484 bp, 13 predicted proteins | sample KBSS33metaG_FD_64659 | JGI IMG/M metagenome (GOLD analysis project Ga0070667, IMG submission 64659) | Switchgrass rhizosphere microbial communities from Kellogg Biological Station, Michigan, USA - KBS S3-3 metaG | ecosystem: Host-associated > Plants > Roots > Rhizosphere > Soil ... | reverse complement strand
AGCACGCCGCGCGGCAGCACGACGAACAGCGCCAGCGTCAGCGCCAGCAGGTGGATCCATGGCGCCGCCGACGCGCCGCCGCCCGCGTCGCCATGAACGGCACGCAGCGCCTCGAACGTCGCGGCATCCGGCAGCGCGATGCCCGACAGCGCGGCCGCGGGCGCGAGCAGCAGCGCGAGCGCATCGTGCGCGGTGGCCGCGCCGAGGAAGGTGCTCTCCCAGCCGGCGCGGTAGTCGAGCGCGAGGCCGCGCAGGTACAGCCCGCTGATCAGCCCGAACGCGAGCGCCGCCGAGGCCGCGTGCAGCACGGTGGACGCGCGCGCCGCCGACAGCGGCGCGCTGCGGCGCAGCCACAGCGCGGCGAACGCCTGCAGTGGGCGCGCGCTGCCGCCGATCGACGCGCTGGTCGCGCCCGCGCCCGGGAGGCGGCGGCCGAGGCGCAGCACGCGCTGCGTCAGGCGCTGCAGCGCGCCCGGCCGGGTCGGACGCAGCAGCAGCCGGGCCAGCGCGTGGCCGAGCAGCAGCGCGTAGACGAGCGCGTTCCAGGCCAGCACCGCCCACAGCGGCGGTGCGAGCAGGTTGATGCGCTGGCTGCTGCCGATGCTGTCGGCGAGCACGCCGATCAGCCACGCGGCGCACATCGCCCAGCCGACCCAGCGCCACTCCCACAGGCGCCGCGCGAGCCAGCTTGCCGCGAGCGGCTCGCGCGGCGCGAGGCGCTGCAGCGCATGCGCGGCGCGGCGCGCGACGAACGCCTCGGCATCGGGCGGTGCGTCCTCGATCGCGAGTCGCGTCGCCCAGGCGCGGTCGTCGTCGCCCCAGTTCGCGGGCGCGGGCTGCGCCGTCTCGAAGGCCTCCAGCAGCGTGACCGCGCGCGCGTTGTCTTCGTTCATCGGCGGCGCGATTCGCTCACGCGCCGAGACGCCGCGCGAGATCGACGAAATCGCTCGCGACGAGGTCGAAGCGGTCGTCCGGCAGCGTGTCGGGTGGCGGCGCGCCGGCGGGGTTCGGGCCGTACTCGTGCGGCCGGCGCACCAACGCGGTCGGCAACCCGGCGCGCTGCGCGCCGCGCAGGTCGCTGGGGTGCGCGGCGACCATCAACAGCTCGCGGCGTTCGACGCCGAGCAATTGCGCCGCGCCCTGGTAGACCTCGGGGTCGGGTTTGTAGTGACGCATGATCTCGGCCGACAGCACGCAGTCCCAGGGCAGCGCGGCGCGCTTGGCCATGTTGACGAGCAGCGCGATGTTGCCGTTCGACAGCGTGGAGATCACGAAGCGCGACTTCAGCCGCGTCAGCCCGGCGACCGCGTCGGGCCAGGGGTCGAGGCGGTGCCAGACGCGGTTCAGCTGCGCGCGCTCGGCGTCGTCCAGCGCCTCCAGGCCGAAGCGCGGGATCAGGCCGTCGAGGATCGTGCGGTGCAGCCCGTCGACATTGGTCCAAGCGATCTCGCCGCTGCGCGCCCGTTGCATCGCCGGCTGGTAGCCGGCGCGCCAGGCATCGGCGAACGCCGGCCAGTCGACGTGCCAGCCCTTCGCGGCGCCGAGCGCCTGGCCCTCGCGGACGATCGAGGCACGCCAGTCCACGACGGTGCCGAACACGTCGAACACCAGGGCGCGGATCGCGCCCGGATCGAATTCGCTCATCGTCTCTTCCTCCTGTCGGTCACGAGCTCGGGGTTCTGAGAATACTTTGTCGCGGCGTTGTCCGACGCGCCCGTGCGCCCGGCACCTCCACGATGGAGGCACAGGTGCGGCATTCGATGCACCGGAGAACGCGCAACGCCACCGAGCGTGGCGCGTCACGATGGACCAGCTACGAGGAGCAAGACATGAACATGCACAGTACGTCGAGACGCGGGGCGCTGATGGCCCTGACCCTGGTCCTGGCGCCGTTCGCCGCGATGGCGCAGCCACGCGAGCGGGACGACGGCCAATTCCGGATCCTGCAGGCGCGCTACGGCACCGCGCGCCACAACGTCGACGTGACCCGGCGCCTGCAGGAACTGGCGCGCGCCGACGGCCAGATCCGCATCAGCAACAAGACTTTCGGCGGCGACCCGGACCAGGGCGTCGGCAAGACGGTGCGCATCTTTGCGCGCGGTCCCGGTGGCCGCACGCGCACCTTTGAATACGCCGAGGGCGATGTCATCGATGGCGCGCAGTTCGTCGGCTGGGGCACCGGCCGGTGGGGCCAGTCCGGCTACCGCGGCGGCTGGGGGCGTGACGAAGAACGCGGTGGCGGCGACAGCGGCGAGTACCGGATCGTACAGGCGCTGTACGGCACCAAGGAGCACAACGTCGATGTGACCGCGCGTCTGCGCGAACTCGCCCGCGCCGACCAGACCTTCCGCCTGGGCAACGACACCTTCGGGGTCGACCCGGACCGGGGACGCGGCAAGACGCTGCGCATCCAGGCGCGCGGCCCGGATGGTCAGACCCGGATGTTCGAGTACCGCGAGGGCAGCGCCGTCGACGGCAGCCGCTTCACCGGTTGGGGCCGCGGCGACTGGGGCCAGGACGGCCAACACGTCGGCTGGGGCGCAACGCCGCGCCGCTGAGCGCGCGCCGGGTCAGCGCAGCCGCGCGCTGGCGGCCTTGTCGGCACCAATTTCGACGACGTTGAGGGTGCCAGGCAGCGCATCGTCCGGCTTCAGCAGCTGCCCGCGGACCTCGGCGCCCACGTCCATGCGCAGGTGCTGGTAGCGGATCGTGCCGCTGACGCGCGCGTTCGATTGCAGCTCGAGGAAATGCTCGACCTCGAGGTCGCCGACGACGCTGCCGTTGATCACCGCGTCGCCGCAGTTCACGCGGCCCTCGATGCTGCCCTTCTCGGACAGCACGAGCAGCGCGCGCGGCTGGCCCTCGACGGCACGCGCGATCACATTGCCCTTGATGCGGCCGTCGATGCGGATGCCGCCGGCGAAGCTCAGGTCGCCGACGATCTCGACGTCCTCGGCCACCAGGCTGGAGAGCTTGCTCAGCTCGACGGTTGGTTGCTTCTTGCGTTTCGCGAACATGATGAGTCTCCGGTGCGGTTGGGTCAGCGCTTGGCGTGGTCGCGGGCGTTGCGGAAGAACGCGAGTTCGTCCTGAGACTCGCGCAGGCGCTGGTTGAAGCCGTCGATCTGGCGTTCCAGCTCCTGGCTGCGGGCCTCGGACGCGCGCAGCTGCAGCCGCGTCTGCTCCAGCGCTTGCTGCAGCGTCTTCAGCTGCTGCGAGACCGCGTGACTGTCCGGCGGCGCCGGGCGCACATCGTCAATCCAGGCGAAGTGCCCGGCCGCGGCACCCGCCAGCAGCGCGACCACAACGACGACACCCCAGCCGACCCGCCCGCGCCAGGCGGCGCCCGGCGACAGCACGAGGCGGATGCGCGTCAGCGGATTCGGGGTGGCGCGCGCCGCCGGGTTCGCCATGCCACGCGCCCGTCACAGGCCGGCGAGGTAGCGGCGCGGGTCGGTGGCCTCGCCGCCGCGCAGCACTTCGAAGTGCAGGTGCGGCCCGGTCGAGCGCCCGGTCGTGCCGACCGCGGCGATGGTCTCGCCCGGCGCCACCACGTCGCCCGCCTTGACCAGCAGGCGCGAGGCGTGCGCGTAGCGCGTGCGCAGGCCGTTGCCGTGGTCGATCTCGACGACCCAGCCATAGTCGCTGCGGAAGGCCGCCGACACGACGGTGCCGCCGGCCGCGGCGTGGATCGCCGTGCCCTTCTCGGCGGCGAAATCGAGCCCGGAATGGAAGGCGCGCCGGCCGGTGAACGGGTCGTCGCGGTTGCCGAACAGCGAGCCCAGCGTGGCGTGCGCCAGCGGCAGCCGCGTCGGCAGGCGCATCAGTTCGACGCTGCGCAGTGCCGCGGCATCCGATACCCGCGCGATCTGTTGTTCGATGTCGGCCAGCCGCGACTGCAGCGCGAACGGATCGGGCAGCGCGTCGCCCTCGGCGCGCGGCGGCAGCATCGGGCCGCCGCTGCCCGCCGGCGGCTCCGCCTTGCGCGTGCCACCTTGTGGCGCGGGCCGGGCATTCGACGCCGGGGTCGCGCCGATGCGGGTGCTGAGCTGGCCGGCCAGACTCTCGAGCGTGAACAGGCGCGCCGACAGCGCGCCGAGCTGCTCGACCGTGAACGCCAGCGACGACGCATTCGGGCGCGAGGCCACCGCCGCCTGCGCGACCGGCGCAGCGGTCGGCACACGCGCCGACACCCAGTAGCCCAGCCCGGCGCCGGCACCGAGCAGGCCGAGTGCCGCGACACCGGCGCCCAGCAGCAGTGCACGCACAGACACGCTGCGAAGGCGTGAGCCCTGCGTCGTCCCGGCCGTGTACATGATGAAGGACATCTGCGCTCCTGTTGCCCGCGTGCGCTGCGCACTCGGGCCGTTGCATCGTAGGTGCGAAGAAGCGTTGGATCCTGTGAACCGGCGCAACCGGATGTTCCGTCGTGACAAGACGGTACAAGTCCACGCTTGCGCGCGGCGCGTTCGAGTCGCTTCTTGACGGCTGCGCCGCTCAGGGCAGCCCGGACACCATCAAGCCGCCGACAGCAACCCTACGCCAGCGCCCGACCGATCAGGATCTTCTGAACGTCGCTCGTGCCTTCGTAGATCTGGCACACGCGCACGTCGCGGTAGATGCGCTCGACCGGGAAGTCGCTGACATAGCCGTAGCCGCCGAAGACCTGGATCGCCGCGCTGCACACGCGCTCGGCCATCTCGCTGGCGAACAGCTTGGCCATCGCGGCTTCCTTCAGGCAGGGCACGCCGGCGTCCTTCAGGCTCGCGGCGTGGTGGATCAGCTGGCGCGCCGCCTCGATCTGCGTGGCCATCTCGCCAAGGCGGAACTGCAGTGCCTGGTGCTCGAAGATCGGCTTGCCGAACGCGACCCGCTCCTTCGAGTACGCGAGCGCCGCGTCGAAGGCCGCGCGCGCCATGCCCACGCTTTGCGACGCGATGCCGATGCGCCCGCCTTCCAGCCCCGACAGCGCGATCTTCAGGCCCTGCCCTTCCTCGCCGAGCCGGTTCGCGGCGGGCACGCGGCAGCTCTCGAACAGGATCTGCGCGGTGTCGCTGGCGTGCTGGCCCATCTTGTCTTCCAGCCGCGCGACGGTGTAGCCGGGCGTGGCGGTCGGCACGATGAACGCGCTGATGCCCTTCTTGCCCGCGGTCTTGTCGGTCACCGCCATCACGATCGCGACGTCGCCGTTCTTGCCGCTGGTGATGAACTGCTTGACGCCGTTGAGCACGTAGTGGTCGCCGTCCTTCGTGGCGGTGGTCTTCAGCCCGTCGGCCTGCGAGCCGACATGCGGTTCGGTCAGGCAGAACGCGCCGAGCATCGCGCCGCTGGCGAGCGGCTTCAGCCACTGCGCCTTCTGCGCGTCGTTCGCCCACGCCATCAGGATCGAGCAGACCGGGCAGTTGTTGACGCTGACCACGGTCGAGGTCGCGCCGTCGCCGGCCGCGATCTCCTCGAGGATGATCGCGAGCGCCAGGTAGTCCAGCCCCGCGCCGTCCCATTCGGTGGGCACCGCGACGCCGTAGCAGCCGAGCTCGGCCAGGCCGCGCAGCTCGGCCGACGGGAAGTGATGCGTCTTGTCCCAGGTGGCGGCCTGCGGCGCGATGTGGTCCTGCACGTAGGCACGCACGGCGTCCTGCACGGCGCGGTGGTCTTCGCTCAGCAGCATGGCAATCGTCTCCGGGTGTTGCCCCCGCAGCGTAACCGGTCCGGCGCCGCGCGCCGCTCAGGCGTGGCGCAGCAGCAGGTTGGCCACGCCGGTGAGTGCCAGGCCGCGCGGCGTGTGCACCTCGCCGTCGCACTGCGTGAGGTAGCCGGCCAGGCTCGCCTTCCAGGCGCTGCCGGCGACCGTCCACCGCAGCACGATGTCCTCGTCGGCCAGCACGACCGCGCGGAAGCGGATGTCGAAGCCCAGCCCGAGCACCGAGCGCGCCGCGCCATCGGGCGCGGGCGCCGAGAAGTGCGTCGCGGTCATGCCCATGAAGATCGCGCCGGTGTGCGCGCCGCTGGCGATCAGGCCGGGGTAGCCGGCGGCGCGCGCCGCGGCGTGGTCGTGATGCAACGGGTTCAGGTCGTGCAGCTGGCGTGCGGCCGTGCGGATCTCTGCCTCGCTCAGCCGCACGCTCAGCGTGAACGTTTCGCCGATGGTCGTCGGCGGCGCCGTCACATCAATTCGAGCGCCAGCGCCGTGGCTTCGCCGCCGCCGATGCACAGCGCGGCCACGCCCTTCTTGAGACCACGCTTGCGCAGCGCGCCGAGCAGGGTCACGACGATGCGCGCGCCGCTGGCGCCGATCGGGTGGCCGAGCGCGACCGCGCCGCCGTGGACGTTGACGATCTCGTGCGGCAGCTTGAACTCGGTCATCGCCGCGAGCGTGACGGCGGCGAAGGCCTCGTTGACCTCCCACAGGTCGACGTCCTTCGCGGCCCAGCCGCTTTTCTTGAGAACCTTCTCGATCGCCCCGACCGGCGCGGTCGTGAACCAGTTCGGCGCCTGCGCGTGCACCGCGTGCGCACGGATGCGCGCGAGCGGCGTGCAGCCCAGCTTCTTCGCGGTGCTCTCGCGCATCAGCACCAGCGCGGCGGCGCCGTCGGAGATGCTCGACGAGGTCGCGGCGGTGATCGTGCCGTCCTTCTTGAACGCCGGCTTCAGGCCGGCGATCTTGTCGAGCTTGGCCTTGAACGGCTGCTCGTCGAACTTGATGACCGTGTCGCCGCCCTTGCCGGCCAGCGTGACCGGCGCCATCTCCCAGTCGAAGCTGCCGTCTTCGTTGGCCTGCTTGCTGCGCTTGGTCGAATCGATCGCGAACTGGTCCATCTGCTCGCGGCTGAACTTGTACTTCGAGACGCATTCCTCGGCGAACACGCCCATCGCCTTGCCGCCGCCGTTCGGCAGCTTCTCGTAGGCGTCTTCGAGGCCGTCGATCGCCATGTGGTCGTAAAGGGCCGTCATGCCGTACTTCACGCCCTTGCGCATGGCGGTCAGGTGCGGCGCGTTCGTCATGCTCTCCATGCCGCCGGCGATCACCACGTCGGCGGTCTCGCCCGCCAGCATGTCGTGCGCGAACATCATCGCGCGCATGCCCGAGCCGCACATCTTCGACAGCGTAACGGCACCCACCGACTGCGGCAGCCCGGCGCCGAGCACCGCCTGACGCGCTGGCGCCTGGCCCTGGCCGGCCATCAGGCAGTTGCCCATCAGCGCCTCGTCGACGGCGTCGCCGGTGACGCCGGCGCGCGCGACCGCGGCCTTGATCGCGATCGCGCCGAGCTGGTGCGCGGACAGCGAAGAAAAGTCGCCAAGCAAGCCGCCGATCGGCGTGCGTGCGGCGGAAACGATGACGATGGGGTCGGCCATGGTGGGCTCCTTTCGGTTGACGGTGTGGAATCAGGTGGCGGCGACGCGCGCGCGCCGGTACTGGAAGCGCTTGTGGGCATCGTACGGGAAGACATCATGCACGTAGCCGGCCAGGATGCGCTCCTTGTGGCCTTGCCAGAACGAGGCCTCGAGCAGCTCGGCGTGGTGCTTCATGAAGACATGGCGCACGCCCGGGTTGCCGAGCAGGAACGGGCCGAAGGTCTCGGGGAACACGTCCTTCGGGCCGACCTTGTACCAGACCTCGGCCGACATCTCTTCTTCTTCGTTGCGCGGCGTCGGCACCTTGCGGAAGTTGCACTCGGTCAGGTATTCGATCTCGTCGTAGTCGTAGAACACGACCTTGCCGTGGCGCGTGACGCCGAAGTTCTTCCACAGCATGTCACCGGGGAAGATGTTGGCGCGCAGCAGGTCCTTGATCGCGTTGCCGTATTCGATCACCGCCGCCTCGATCTGCGTCAGCGACGCTTCCTGCAGGTAGATGTTGAGCGGGATCATGCGCCGCTCGATGTAGACGTGGCGGATCACCAGCGCGTCGGCGTCTTCCTCGAGCAGGCTGGGGCAGAAGTGCTTCAGCTCGGCGACGAGTTCGTCCTCGAAGCGTTCGCGCGGGAAGGCGACGTTGCTGTACTCGAGCGTGTCGGCCATGCGCCCGACCCGGTCGTGCTGCTTGACGAGCAGGTACTTGCGCTTGATCAGCTCGCGCGTCGTCTCTTTCTGCTCGGGGTAGAAGTCCTTGATGACCTTGAACACGTACGGGAAGCTCGGCAGGTCGAACACCAGCATCACCATGCCCTTGATGCCGGGCGCGATGCGGAAACGGTCGCTCGAGTGCTTCAGGTGGTACAGGAAGTCGCGGTAGAACGCGTTCTTGCCCTGCTTGGCCAGGCCGAGCGCGTTGTAGATCTCGCTGCGCGGCTTGCGCGGCATCATCGAGCGCAGGAACTGGACGTAGGCCGATGGCACCTCCATCGTCACCATGAAGTAGGCGCGCGCGAAGCTGAACAGCAACAGGAACTCGTCCTCGCCGAACAGCACGGTGTCGATGATCAGCTTGCCGTTGTCGTCGTGCAGGATTGGCAGCGCGAACGGCGTCTCCGAAAAGCCGTTGATGATCTTGCCGACCAGGTACGCGCCCTTGTTCCGGTAGAACAGCGAGCTCAGCACCTGGACCTGGAAGTTCGCGCGCACGCGGTAGTCGCCGAGCTGCTCGTTGACCGCGGCGAGCACGTCGTCGATGTCGCGGCCCAGGTCGTCGAAGGGCCGCCGCAACTGGAAGTTGTCGACGATGCGCAGCCAGGTCTCGCGCATCGTCGCCTTGGTCGGGTAGTAGGCGCGGTAGGTCGGCAGCGACGCCGGTTCGTCGTTCTCGATGTATTCGGTCGAGACCGCCGGCCGCACGAAGATGAAGTCGTTGTGGAAGTAGCTGCGGTGCAGGATCTTCGTCGTCACCGAATTGAAGAAGGTCTCGGCGAGCTCGGGCTGGTGGTGGTCGGTGAGCAGCCCGATGTAGTGCAGCTTGACCTGCTGCCAGACGTCCTTGGGCAGCTCGGAGGCCTGGAACTCGCGCTGCAGCCGCTCGGCGCCTTCGTCGACGCGCAGGTCGTAGAACTCGATGCGCTCGCGCTGCGCGCGCTGCTGGCCATGCCAGTCGGCCTCTTCGAAGCGGCGCTTCGCGTCGGCGCTGGCTTCGCGGAAGAGCTGGTAGTGGCGATTGAAGCCGTCGAGCATCGCCTGCGCGATGTCGAACGCGCGCGGGTCGGTCAGCGCGGCCGGGAAGCTCGCCGCCCGTGTCACGGCGTCGTCAGCAGCGTGTGGCGCGCCCGCAGTGCCGCGATCGCCTCGTCGAAGGCCCCCGCCATCGCGGCGGCGTTCGACACGGTGATCTGCAGGTCGCGCAGCAGGCCGTTGTTCAGGCCGTAGAACCAGCCGTGCACGACAAGTTCCTGGCCGCGCGCCCAGGCGTCCTCGACCACGGTGGTCTGGCAGACGTTGCGCGCCTGTTCGATCACGTTGAGCTCGCCCAGCGCGTCGATGCGCTGTTCGGCCGGCAGGGTGTCCAACCACTCCTGGTGGCGGTTGCGCACGTCCTGCACGTGGCGGACCCAGTTGTCGGCCAGGCCGACGCGCATGTCGTTCAGCGCCGCGATCACGCCGCCGCAGCGCGAATGGCCGACGACGATGATGTGCTTGACCTTCAGCAGGTCGGTCGCGAACTGGATCACCGACAGGCAGTTCAGGTCGGAGTGCACGACGACGTTGGCGACGTTGCGGTGCACGAACAGCTCGCCCGGCAGAAGGTCGACCAGTTCGTTGGCCGGCACCCGCGAGTCGGCGCAGCCGATCCACAGGTACTGCGGTGCCTGCTGCGCCAGCAGCCCGGTGAAGAAGCCGGGGCTGCGCGACTCGGTCTTCGCGGCCCACAGGCGGTTGTTGTCGAGGAGTTCCTGGAGCTGGGTGGTCATGATGTTGCAACGCCGCAATTTTTCAGCAGTGTACGCATCGCCGCGGCCGGGCTCGCAAACGGCTCGTCTGCGCCATCTTTCCACCGCATCTCGCCGCATCGGCCGGGAGCCGATGCCCTAGGCTCACCCTCATCACTGGCCGGTGCCCCACGATGCTCCCCAAATCACTTGCCGTCGTCGACGACGACCTCGAGTTCTCGGAATTTCTCACCCATTACCTGCGGGGTGAGGGTGTGGACGTGCACGTCTTCGGCGACAGCAACGAACTGTTGACGCACCGCGCGCCCTATGACTTCGACTTCTATGTCGTCGATCTCAGCCTGCCGGGCGTCGACGGGGTCGAGTTGATCCGGATCCTCAGGCGTCGGACGGACGTTGGTCTGCTGGTGGTATCGGGCCGCCTCGCACCCGCGGTCTTCGACGACGTGATCAATGCCGGCGCAGACATGTACCTGGCCAAGCCGGTGCGGTTCGAGCAGGTTGCGCTCGCGATCAAGGCGGTGCACCGCCGGGTCGCGACGGTGAGGGAACAGGTGAAACGCTGGAGGCTGGACCTGCACGCGAGCGAACTGATCACGCCCGACGGCGCCCACGTGGCGCTCAGCGGAACCGACCTGGCCGTGATGAACTGCTTCCTGGAAGCCAAGGGCGGCACGGTGTCGCGCGACACGCTTCAGGAACGCCTGGGCCGACCCGCCGGCGACGAGCCGGACAACCTGCTGCACGCGACGATCTACCGTCTTCGCCGGCGCATCGAGCGGGCGACGCCGTCGGTCGTGCCGCTGCAGTCGCAGGCGCGCGTCGGCTACGTCTTCAAGGCCGAGCTGCTGCCCAACCACGGCTGACCATCCTGGGAACACGCCTTTCGGCGTAGCAGGGTTGACGCCGCCGCGTTTGGGCGGCCGATCGCGCTACGCGGCGAACGACTGCGGGATCACCAGCCGCATGGTCAGACCGCGCGGCGTGCCGGGGTGAACCTCGGCAGCACCGCCATGCATCTCCATGATGCGCCGCACGATGTGCAGCCCCAGGCCGTGGCCGCGCGGATTGTGGACGTGGTTGCCGCGCGCGCCGCGCGTGAACAGCCGCGGCAGCAGGTCCGGCGCAATGCCCGCCCCCTCGTCGCACACATCGATGATCAGCGCCAGCGGTTCATCCGATTCGCACACGCGCACGATCACCGGCGACTCGGCGGGCGCATAGGCCAGCGCGTTGGCGATCAGGTTGCGCAGGGCCAGGCGCATGAGACCCGCGTTCATCGACGCGGTGCGGGTGTCGGTCGAGCGCTCGCGGTGCACGCGGTGGCGCGCGCCCGGGTCCACGTCGCCGATGGCCAGCGCCACGACGGTGTCCACGTCGATGTCCTGGCGCGCCACGGGCGCCCCGCCGCCCAGCAGGACGGCGTCGGTGAGCGTGTTGTCGAGCGCCGACGTCACCTGGGTCAGCACCGACTTCGCCCGCTTCAGCCGCACCGCGGCCTGTTCGCGGTCATGCTGACCTTCGACGAGCGCCTGCGACGCGCTTTGCAGCGCGGCCGACGCGTTGTTCAACGGCTGTCGCACCTCGTGGGCCAGGGCCGCCAGCATTTCCTCGCGCTCGGCGAGCAGGCGCCCGCGCTCCTCCAGCAGGGCGGCCTGCTCGCGAATGCGCAGCTCGGTCTGGGCGCGGTGCTCCTGTTCCCGGGCGAGATCGGCGCTGCGTTCGAGTTCCTGACCGCGCGTCGTCTCCAGCGCGATCCCGATGTAGCCCAGGTTGCCATACAGGGCCGCGACGACGCCGGACAGGAACGACACGACGAGATCGAAACTTCCCACCATCGCGCGCGCCTCGCCGAAATTGGCCAGCACGTAGGCCAGGCGGATGAACAGTGCGCACGCGAACAGGCCATACGCGGCCGTGAGCATGGCCGCGCTTCGAAAACCGCATCTGCGGTAGAGCTGCCACGCCATCCACGCAAGCCAGAACGCGCCGCCCAGGTTCGCGACCAGCGCGACGCAAAGGCGCGCGCCCTCCGACGACGCTCCGAAATGGGCCACGAAGTAGGTTGCCGTGAACGCCAGGAAGGCCCCGACATGGCGGCGCAGCCGACGCGTCCGGCCGAGTTCGCGCCGCAAGGCTGCGCCGCGCAACTGATAGCCCGCGAACGCCAACGGGTTGGCCGCCAGGAAGCTGATCCATGCGGGCACCGCATCGCGCAGCCCGATCAGGATGAAGGCGATTCCATAGAGCAGGCCGCCGGCGCACCACAGGTTCACCGAAGCCCGGTCATGCCGCTCGTGCAGGACCGTCCAGGCCGTGGCCGGAAGCGCCACGAACAGGAAGCCCACGACCAGGAACGCTGTCTGCGCGTGAATCATGGGCCATTCTGTGCCGGTGGCAGGCGTGACCATCGATGCAAATGGGCCGGAAATTCCCTTCGCGCGTGGCCATGAATGAAGCTCACGCACGCTCGATCGGTCCGCCACCGTGAATTTTTGGCGCCGGCCGGGGTAGGTTGCCGGGCACCGGGAGCGTCGTGCACACGGCCGCGTAGGCAGTGACTGCTAAAGATCAGAGATCCCTGACCGAAATCACAAGTGATTCGAACGACTGCATGCAACCGCGGACCGAATGTCCCTGGGCGCCATGCGAGCGCAGCGAACCAATGGCCCAGGGCCCATCACACAGAGAGCTCGTACATGTCACTCGAACTTGCACCGTCCGCCGACGTCATGACCCGATCGCGCCCGGCCTCGGCCGGACGCGGTCCTGGCTTCTTTGCCCACCACGGGCTTTGGTCTCCGGGCGTGCGGCTGTTTCGCACGCTGAACTTCCGGGCCAAGGCCTTGATTGTCTCGGTCGTTCTGTTGATCCCGGTGGCGCTGCTCGGAGCGAGCCTGTGGAAGAGCACGCAGGACACGGTCGACTTCGCGCAGCAGGAACGTGCCGGCGTGGCGACGCTGCACAAGCTGATGCCGGTGTTCGAACACGTGCTCGTAGCGCGCAACGCGGCGCGCGCGGCACTCGGCGGCGTCGACACGGGTGACGACTATCGCCTGGCGCGCGACAAGGCCGACAAGGCCCTCGCCGACCTGCGGCGCAGCGTTGCCGACAGTGGCGACCCGATCCACCTGTCCGGCGAACTCGACCGGCTCGAAGCGGCCTGGCAGGCCACCGCACAGGCGCGCAACGGCTTGGACAGCGCCGGCCAGACCGTCCTGGGTCCGGTCGCGGAAGCGCTGGTCGCCCTGCTCGCCAAGACCGGCGACGACTCCAATCTCGTGCTCGACCCGGATGTCGACAGCTTTTACCTCGTCAACGCGATGGTGCTGGCGCTGCCGAGCGCCAGCGAAGACCTGGGCCAGACCTGGGGCTGGAGCAGCTATGCACTGGCGAAGGGCGGCCTCGACGACAAGGACGCCAAGCGCTTCATCAGTTGGTCCAGCACCGCGTCGTCCAGGCTGGCCGGGGCCAAGGCCCACTTCGCCCGCGCCACGACCGCCAACCCCGGGCTCAAGGACCAACTCGATCTGGCTCCGCTCGACGCGGCGCTGGAATATCAGAAGGGCGCCGCGATGGCCGTCGACATCGCCACGGGCGACCCGAAGAAGCTCTACGCCGACGGGCGCGCCGTGATCTCGGGGCTGTTCACGGTCTACACGAAAGGGTTCGTTGCGCTCGACGGGTTGCTCGCGAATCGCATCGGCGCCGCCCAACAGGCGCGCAACGTGCGCTTCGCCCTGGTGCTGGCGTGCCTGTTGCTGGCAGGCTACCTGTTCTACTCGTTCTACCTCGTGACCCAGGGCGGGTTGAACGAGGTCAAGCGCCACCTGGTCGCGATGACGGCCGGCGACCTGACGACCCGTCCCAACCCCTGGGGCAAGGACGAAGCCGCCGCACTGATGATCTCGCTGCAGGACATGCAGGCCTCGTTGCGCAACATCGTGTCGCGCGTGCGCGGCTCATCGGAATCGATCGTCATGGCCAGCACCGAGATCGCGTCGGCCTCGATGGACCTGTCGGCACGAACCGAGCAGACGGCGGCCAACCTGGAGCAAAGCGCCTCGTCGATGGAGGAAATCTCGGCGACGGTCAAGCACACCGCCGACAACGTGCGGCAGGCCGCGCAGGTGGCGGCCAACAACTCACAGTCGGCCGTGCGCGGCGGCGAGGTGATCGCCGAGGTGGTCCGCACGATGCAGGACATCAACGCCTCGTCGAGGACGATCGGCGACATCATCGGCACGATCGACGGGATCGCGTTCCAGACCAACATCCTGGCGCTCAATGCGGCGGTCGAGGCGGCACGCGCGGGCGAGCAGGGCCGCGGTTTCGCGGTCGTGGCCGGCGAGGTGCGCTCGCTGGCCCAGCGCAGCGCCCAGGCCGCGCGCGAGATCAAGGCGCTCATCACCAGCAGTGTCGAGAAGGTCGAGTCGGGCACGAAGGTGGTCCAGGGTGCCGGCGGCGCGATGGACGAGATCGTCCAGAACGCGCGCCGCCTGAACGAGCTGCTCTCGCAGATCACGACCGCGGCCGCCGAGCAGAGCAACGGCGTCTCGCAGGTCGGCTCCGCGGTGAACGAACTGGACCAGATGACGCAGCAGAACGCCGCGCTGGTCGAACAGACCGCCGCCGCCGCCTCGGCCTTGAAGGATCAGGCGCTGGGCCTGGCCAACGAGGTCGACAAGTTCCAGCTGCCCCGATAGCCAGGCGGCCGACGCGCCCATTCACGTTTCGAGGCACCGCCGTGATCACTGCCCACACCTCCTTCGACACCAAGGCCGCGCACATCCTCGTCGTCGACGACGAGCCCGCCAACCTGAAGCTGCTGGGCCTGATGCTGCGCACCGCCGGCTACGCGCAGGTGGAACTGGTCCAGGATCCGCGCGAGGCGATCGTCAGCTACGACCGTCGACGCCCCGACCTCGTGCTGCTCGACATCAACATGCCGCAGCTCGACGGCTTCGGCGTGATGGCGCAGATCCGCGCGCTCGGCGAGGCGCTGGCCCCACCGATCGTGATCCTCACGGCACAGTCGGGCGACGACTTCCTGCTGCGCGCGCTCGACGCCGGCGCCACCGACTTCCTCAGCAAGCCGTTCAACCGACGCGAACTGCTGGCGCGCGCGAACAACATCCTGCTGGCGCACCTGGCGCGCCAGTCGATGCACAGCCAGAACTCGTTGCTCGAACAGGTCGTTCTACAGCGTACGCGCGAGTTGCGCGAGTCGCGCCTGGACATCGTGCGCCGACTCGGGCGCGCCGCGGAATTCCGCGACAACGAGACCGGGCAGCACGTGCTGCGCATGAGCCACGCCTCGGCGCTGCTGGCCCGTCATGCGGGCTGGAGCGAGGCCGAGTGCGAGCTGCTGCTCAACGCCAGCCCGATGCACGACATCGGCAAGATCGGCATCCCCGACGGCGTCCTGCTGAAGCCGGGCCCGCTGACGCCGAACGAACGCACCATCATGCAGACGCACGCCAGCATCGGCGCCGAGATCCTCTCGGGGTCGGACGACCCGCTGATCGCGATGGCGAGGGAAGTCGCGATGGCGCACCACGAGAAGTGGGACGGCACCGGCTACCCGAACGGGCTGGCTGGCGACGCGATTCCGGAGGCCGCGCGAATCGTCGCGATCGCCGACGTGTTCGACGCGCTCACCTCCGA
>Ga0070667_100002650_pt1 | contig 15501 bp, 15 predicted proteins | sample KBSS33metaG_FD_64659 | JGI IMG/M metagenome (GOLD analysis project Ga0070667, IMG submission 64659) | Switchgrass rhizosphere microbial communities from Kellogg Biological Station, Michigan, USA - KBS S3-3 metaG | ecosystem: Host-associated > Plants > Roots > Rhizosphere > Soil ... | reverse complement strand
TCTCGCGCGTCAGCGCCGCGCCGCCGCCCTTGATCATGTGGCCTCGGTGGTCGATCTCGTCCGCACCGTCGATGTAGACCGCGAGCGATTCGACCTGGTTCGCGTCGAGCACCTCGATGCCCAGCGCACGCAGCCGCGCAGTGCTCTGGTTCGAGCTCGACACCGCGGCCCGGATCGGCGGCGTCATCTTCGCGAGCGCGTCGATGAAGCAGTTGACGGTCGAGCCGGTGCCCACGCCGATCACGCTGCCGGGTTCGACATACGCGATCGCGGCCTGCCCGACCAGGGCCTTGAGTTCGTCTTGGGTCATGCGCCGGATTATCGGCGACGCCGCCGCGGGTCAGGGCTGGCCGACCATCGCCTCGGGCCGCACCCAGGCGTCGAACTGGTCGGCCGTGACGAAGCCGGACGCGAGCGCCGCCTCGCGCAGCGTCGAGCCCTGCTGGTGCGCAGCCTTCGCGATCTTCGCCGCCTTGTCGTAGCCGATGTGCGGGTTCAGCGCCGTCACCAGCATCAGCGAGCGCTGCACCAGCTCGCCGATGCGGCTGCGGTCGGCCTCGATGCCGCGCGCGCAATGTTCTTCGAAACTCAGCGCGCCGTCGGCGAGCAGCCGCATGCTCTGCAGCACGTTGTGGATGATCACCGGCTTGAACACGTTGAGCTCGAAGTTGCCCGACGCGCCGGCGATGTTGACCGCCACGTCGTTGCCCATCACCTGGCAGGCCAGCATCGTCAGCGCCTCGCACTGGGTCGGGTTGACCTTGCCCGGCATGATCGAGCTGCCGGGTTCGTTCTCGGGGATCGTGATTTCGCCCAGGCCGGAGCGCGGGCCCGACGCGAGCCAGCGCACGTCGTTGGCGATCTTCGTCAGCGAGGCCGCGACCGTCTTCAGCGCGCCGTGCGCGAACACCAGCGCGTCGTGCGCGGCCAGGGCCTCGAACTTGTTGGGCGCGCTCTCGAACGGGTGGCCGGCGGCGCGCGCCAGCTCGGCGGCGACACGCGTGCCGAACTCGGGGTGTGCATTCAGCCCGGTGCCGACCGCGGTGCCGCCGAGCGCGAGCTCGCGCAGGTGCGGGCGCGTCGTGCGCAGATGCCGGATGCCGTGGTCGAGCTGCGCGACCCAGCCCGAGATCTCCTGCCCCAAGGTCAGCGGCGTCGCGTCCTGCAGGTGAGTGCGGCCGATCTTGACGATGTCGGCGAACGCCGCCGACTTCGCCGCGAGTGTCTCGCGCAACGTCGCGAGCGCCGGCAGCAGCTGCTCTTCGAGGCTGCGCAGCGCGGCCACGCTCATCGCCGTCGGGAACACGTCGTTCGACGACTGGCCGCGGTTCACGTCGTCGTTCGGGTGCACCAGGCGCTCTTCGCCGACGGCGCCGCCGAGCAGCTGCGACGCGCGGTTCGCGAGCACCTCGTTCATGTTCATGTTGGTCTGCGTGCCCGAGCCGGTCTGCCAGACCGACAGCGGAAACTGCGCGTCGTGCCGGCCGGCCAGCACCTCGTCGGCGGCGGCGACGATCGCGTCCGCCTTCGCCGCATCGAGCACGCCCAGGCCGCGGTTCACGACCGCGGCGCTGCGCTTGACCAGCGCCAGCGCCAGGATCAGTTCGCGCGGCATGCGCTCGGTCGAGATGGCGAAGTGATGCAACGAGCGCTGCGTCTGCGCGCCCCAGAGCGCGTCGTCGGCGACCGCGATCTCGCCGAAGGTGTCGCGTTCGAGGCGGTGGGGAACAGTACTGGCATGTGTGCTCATGGTGGGTAGCGACGGGCGAGCGTCGTGGGACATGTCTTACGTCAAAGTATGCCCCCGTGCCGCTGGCGGCGCCGTGCGCCACAGCGACAATCCCCACCATGTCATTGCTGCCTTACGCACTCGCCCGCCCGTTCCTGTTCGGCCTCGACCCCGAGCGCGCCCACGATCTGACGATGGACTCGCTGGCGCGGCTGCAGAACACGCCGCTGCAATGCCTGTGGTCACAGCCGCGCGTGGCCGACCCGGTCGAGCTCGCCGGGCTGCACTTTCCGAACCGCATCGGCCTCGCCGCTGGGCTGGACAAGAACGGGCGCTGCATCGACGGCCTGGGGGCGATGGGCTTCGGCTTCATCGAGGTCGGCACGGTGACGCCGAAGGCCCAGCCCGGCAACCCGAAGCCGCGCATGTTTCGCCTGCCCGAGGCGAACGCGCTGATCAACCGCCTCGGCTTCAACAACGACGGGCTCGACGCATTCCTTGCCAACGTAGCGCGCGCGAACTTTCGGCGCGGCGGCGGCATCCTCGGGCTGAACATCGGCAAGAACGCCGCGACGCCGATCGAGCGCGCCGTCGACGACTACCTGGCCTGCCTGGACGGCGTGTATCCGCACGCCGACTACGTGACGCTGAACATCTCGAGCCCGAACACCAAGAACCTGCGCGCCCTGCAGGCCGACGACGCGCTTGACGCGCTGCTCGGCGCGGTGCAGGCGCGCCGCATGCAGTTGGCCGCGCAGCATGGCCGGCGCGTGCCCGTGTTCCTGAAGATCGCGCCCGACCTCGACGACGCGCAGGTCGGCGCGATCTCGGCGACGCTGCAGCGCCACCGGATCGACGGCGTGATCGCGACCAACACGACGATCGCGCGCGACGCCGTGAAGACCTTGCCCCACGGCGACGAAACCGGCGGCCTGTCGGGCGCGCCGGTGTTCGAGGCCTCGAACCGCGTCATCGCGCAATTGCGCGCGGCGCTCGGCCCGGACTTTCCGATCATCGGTGTCGGCGGCGTGATGAGCCCGGCCGATGCGCGGGCCAAGGTCGCGGCGGGCGCGAACCTGGTGCAGATCTACACCGGCTTCATCTACAGCGGCCCACCGTTGATCGCCGCCGCGGCGCGCACGTTGGCCCGACGGGCGCCCACATGAGGCGCGTCGCAATTGCCTGGATCACCGCCACCGCGGTGGCGCTCCTGCTCGGCGCCTGCAGCGCGCTGCCGCGCATCGTGCCCGACATGGCACGCGGGTCGGCCACACCTCAGCTCGAAGGTGCACACGGGCCACTGACGTCGGCGCGCAGCAAGGAAGTCCTCGACGGCCTGCGCGCCGGAGGCAAGCAGCCCGACGTACTCGATCGCCACCTCGCGCTCGAGGCGGCGATCAGCGACAGCCCGCTGGTCGCCGGGAACCGCGTCGCGCTGCTGCAGGACGGCCCCAGCACCTACCAGGCGATGTTCGCGGCGATCGCGGCGGCGCGCGACCACATCAACATGGAGACCTACATCCTCGAGGACGACGAGGTCGGCCGGCGGTTCGCGGCCGCCTTGATCGCCAAGCAGCGCCAGGGCGTGCAGGTCAACCTGATCCGCGATGGCGTCGGCACGCTGAACACGCCGAAGGAGTTCTTCAAGAAGCTCGCCGACGGCGGCATCAACATGCTCGAGTTCAACCCGGTGAACCCGCTGACCGCGAAGAGCGGCTGGGACGTGAACCAGCGCGACCACCGCAAGCTGCTGATCGTCGACGGCCGCACCGCGTTCCTCGGCGGCATCAACATCAGCAGCGTCTACTCCGGCGGCTCGTTCAGCCAGGGCTCGAAGGACCGCCCGGGCGGCAAGCTGCCGTGGCGCGACACCGACCTGCAGATCGACGGGCCGGTTGTGGCCGAGTTGCAGAAGCTTTTCATCGCGACCTGGGAGAAGCAGAAAGGGCCGCCGCTGCCGAAGCGCGCGTACTTCCCCAAGCTCGCGCGCCAGGGCGACGAGGTCGTGCACGCGATCGGTGGCTCGCCCGACGAACCCTACAGCCTGATCTATGCGACGTTGATCTCGGCGATCGACGCGGCGCAGAGCGAGGTGCTGCTGACCAACGCGTACTTCGTTCCCGACCCGCAGCTGATCGCCTCGCTGAAGGGCGCGGTCGCGCGCGGCGTCGACGTGAAGATCGTGCTGCCGGCGGCCACCGATTCGGCGCTGGTGTTCCACGCCGGCCGCTCCTACTACGACGAGCTGCTGCATGGTGGCATCAAGCTCTACGAACGCCAGAACGCGTTGCTGCACGCGAAGACCGCGCTGATCGACGGCGTGTGGGCGACGGTGGGCTCGACCAACCTCGACTGGCGCAGCTTCCTGCACAACGATGAAGTCAATGCGGTCGTGCTGGGCAAGGGCTTCGGCCAGCGCATGCGCGCCGCCTTCGACGACGACTTGGCCGCATCGAAGCAGGTCACGCTAGAGGCCTGGCAGCAGCGCTCGCCGGTCGAGCGCGTGAAGGAGAGCTTCGGGCGCCTGTGGCATTACTGGCTCTGAGCGACATGCAAGGAGACAAGGCGATGAAGACCCCGTGGATGAGAGTCGCCGCGCTCGCGCTGTCGCTGGCGCTGGGCTGCTTCGTGCCGGCCCAGGCGCAGGACGCCGCCGCGCTGCGCGCCAAGCACGACAGCCTGCGCGAGAAGCTCGCCGACAACCCGTTCCGGCGCCCGCTGGTGCTGGAGTCGACACAGTCCTCGGGCGACCTTGCCGGCGAGGTCTACGCCGTCGTCGATCAGCCCTTCGGCGTGGTCGGTCCGGCGCTGCGGAGCATGGACCACTGGTGCGACCTGCTGATCCTGCACCTCAACGTGAAGGGCTGCAGCTTCGCCGGCAAGCCTCCGTCCGAGGTGCTGAGCCTGGTCGTCGGGCGCAAGTTCGACCAGCCGCTGGACGACGGCTACAAGGTCGACTTTGCCTACAGCACGCCGGCCGCGAGCGCTGACTACCTGCGTGTGCAGATGAGCGCCGAGACCGGGCCGATGGGCACGCGCAACTACCGCCTCGCGCTCGAGGCGGTGCCGCTGGACGACACGCACAGCTTCGTCCACATGTCCTACGCCTACGCCTACGGCACCGCGGCGCGGCTGGCGATGCAGGCCTACCTGGCCACCGCGGGCCGCGACAAGATCGGCTTCAGCATCACCGGCAAGGGCGAGGATGGCAAGCCGGCCTACATCAAGGGCGTGCGCGGCGTCGTCGAGCGCAACACGATGCGCTACTACCTCGCGATCGAGGCCTACCTCGGTTCGCTGTCGGCGCCGCCTGCCGAGCAGCAGGAGCGACGGCTGCGCGACTGGTTCGCGGCGACCGAGCGCCACGCCGCGCAGCTGCACGAGATGGACCGCGACGAGTACCTGACGATGAAGCGCAGCGAGGTGCAGCGTCAGCGCACGATGCGCTGACGCCTCAGAACACGTCGAGGGTCGGGAACGCCGCGTCGGCGCGAATGCAGCTCGACAGATAGAGCGCCAGCCCGAGGTCGCCGGTCCAGAGCGTGAAACGGCGCTGGCCATGTGCGCGCGCCTGCGCATCCGACTGCTGCAGCGCGTGCATCGCGAACGACCGCGCCCGCTCGAGCCAGACCGCGTCGCCGGTCATCTGATGCAGCTTCAGCAGCGCATAGCCGTTGCCGTCGCTGCCATGGCAAAGCCCGGGCGGCTTCGCCAGCGGCCCGGCCGCCCAGACCGCCTCGCCGGCCATCAGCAGCAACTCGCGCAGCGCGGGCGAACGCGTGCCGGCGAGGCGGCAGATGATGCCGGGGGCGCCGTGACAGTCCTGCATCAACGGCTTGTCCGGCAAGCCGAGCGCGGCGCGGTCGAAATGCGGCTGCCAGTTGAGCGCAGCGCCGTGTCGCTCGGCGGTGATGTCCAGGGTCTGTGCGGCGCGCTCCTCGAAGCGCTCGACCAGGCCGGCATCGAGCCAGCGCGCGCCGCGCACGATCGGGTAGACGTTGCCGGCGAAGCCGTGGCCGGCGCCCAGGTGGTCTTGCTGCTTGCCGTACATGTCCTGCGTCCACAGCCAGGCTTCAGCGTGCGGCTCGGTACTGCGCCGCACCGGGTGCATCTGCTCGAACAGGATCTCGGCGCCGCGTTGCAGCAGCTCGATCCAGCGTTGCTGCTGCGCCAGCGCGGGCAGGTCGTCGAGCATGTGCAGCACCGCGATCAGCGTGCCCGACGAGCCCCACAGCGCTTCGAGCGTCGGGTTGCGCAGATTGCCCTGCGCGAGCGCGAACAGCGCGTCGGCCGCGGCCGGGTCGCGCAGCTGCTTCCACTGCAGCAGCAGCACTCCGGCGTCGCCGAGCAGGTACGACGCCGATTCGATCCCGGCCGCCGTGTTGAAGCGCCGGTTGGGTTCGAGCAGCCCCCCGATCGTCGGCGCGAAATCGATCGCCGGCCCGGTCATGCCGTCGCGCTGCAGCTGCTGCAGCGCCCAGATCGCGCCGGCCGCGCCCATGTAGAGCGACGCCATCGGCAGCGCCGGGTCGCCGTCTTCGCGATCGCGCGGATGCGTCGGCCACAGCGTCAGCGGGTCGAACGCCGCGCATGCGGCCGCGGCGATCTGCCCGATCGCGGCGCGCGCCGCGTCCTCGCTCCAGCGCTCGCCGCGCAAGGGCTCGTGCCGCTCGGGGATGAACAGCATCGCGGCGCGCCTCAGTTCACAGCACCGGAACGCCAGTCTTCGATTGCAGCTCGTCGCGCGTCACGCCCTCGGCCAGCGCGACCAGCTTCAGGCCGGCCGGCGTCACGTCGAGCACCGCGAGGTCGGTGATGATGCGGTTCACCACACCGACACCGGTCAGCGGCAGCGTGCACTCGGGGATGATCTTCAAGTCGATCGTGCCGTCCTTCTTCTTCGCGACGTGCTCCATCAGCACAATCACGCGCGCGACGCCGGCCACCAGGTCCATCGCGCCGCCCATGCCCTTGACCATCTTGCCGGGGATCATCCAGTTCGCGAGGTCGCCCCTCGCGCTGACCTGCATCGCACCCAGGATGCTCAGGTTGATCTTGCCGCCGCGGATCATCGCGAAGCTGTCGTGCGAGCCGAAGATCGACGAGCCGGGCAGCGTCGTCACGGTCTGCTTGCCGGCGTTGATCAGGTCGGCATCGACCTGGTCCTCGGTCGGGAACGGGCCGATGCCGAGCATGCCGTTCTCGCTCTGCAGCCAGACCTCGATGTCGGGCGCGACGAAGTTCGCGACCAGCGTCGGCAGGCCGATGCCGAGGTTGACGTAGAAGCCGTCCTGCAGTTCCTTGGCGGCGCGGGCCGCCATCTGATCGTGTGTCCAGGCCATGTCAGGCTCCTGCCTTCTCGGTGATCGTGCGCTTCTCGATGCGCTTTTCGGGGTGGGCGTTCAAGACGATCCGATGCACGTAGATGCCCGGCAGGTGGATCGCATCGGGGTCGAACGCGCCGGTCTCGACGATCTCCTCGACCTCGACGATCGTCGTCTTGCCGGCCATCGCGACCGCCGGGTTGAAGTTGCGCGCGGTGCGCCGGAAGATCAGGTTGCCGCTCTGGTCCGCCTTCCAGGCCTTGACCAGCGCGACCTCGGGCAGCAACGCGCGCTCCATCACGTACACGTGGCCGTCGAACTCGCGCGTCTCCTTGCCTTCGGCCACCAGCGTGCCGACACCGGTCTTCGTGAAGAACGCCGGGATGCCCGCGCCGCCGGCGCGCAGCTTCTCGGCCAGCGTGCCCTGCGGCGTGAATTCGAGCTCGAGCTCACCAGCCAGGTACTGGCGCTCGAACTCCTTGTTCTCGCCGACGTAGCTCGAGATCATCCGCTTGATCTGGCGCGACTCGAGCAGCAGCCCGAGGCCGAAGCCGTCGACGCCGGCGTTGTTCGAGATCACGGTCAGGTTCTTCACGCCCGAGTCGCGCAGCGCCCCGATCAGCGCTTCCGGGATGCCGCACAGGCCGAAGCCGCCGACCGCCATCAGCTGGCCGTCCGCCACCACGCCCTGAAGCGCCGCGGCGGCGCTGGGGAACACTTTCTTCATGGGCCAAGTCTCCGTGAAAGGGTCGGTCGATTGCAGCGCGGGAGCGTACTACGTATGCGGTTACGTAGGTGTTACGTAGAATCGCCTAAGCATACTTCCCGAACCCTCGCGATGACCTCTCCAGCACCGTTCGATACCGCCCTTCTCGAAGACGCCTTGCGCAATGTCTTCGCCGAATGGGTGCGTCTGCTCGAACTGCGATTGATCAGCGCCACGCCGGGCGAAGTCGTGCTGGCACTGCCGGTGACGAAGCGCCACATCCACGCCGGCAACGTGATGTCTGGGCAGTCGTTGATGGCCGCGGCCGACAGCGCGATGGTGCTGGCCGTGATGTCCAAGCTCGGTGCGTTCCGCCCGATGACGACGGTGCAACTGCAGACCACCTTCCTGCGCCCGATCGCCGCCGACGCCAGCGAGGCGCGCGTCACCGCAACCGTGCTGCGCCTGGGCCGGACCATGGCCTTCGGCGACATCCGCATCACGACAGGCGACGGCGTGCTCGCCGCCCACGCGACGACCAGCTACGCGCTGCTCTGAACCGTGGCCGACGCCGCGCCGCAACTTGACTACCGCAGCGCGTTCGACCTCGCGCCGATCGGGCTGGTGCTGTCGCGCCATCGGCTGATGGTCGACTGCAACCGCGAAGTGCTCGAGATGTTCGGCACGACACGAGAGGCCCTCGTCGGCCGCAGCTTCGAGCTGCTCTATCCATCGCACGCCGAGTTCGAGCACACCGGTGCACGCATCGTCGCGAGCCTGGACGCGCGCGGCTGGTACGCCGACGAGCGCGTGATGAAGCGCGTCGGCGGAGCGCAGCGTGATGCGCTGTTCTGGTGTCACGTGTCGGGGCGCGCGCTCGATCCGGCGCAGCCGCACGCGGCCGGCATCTGGTCGTTCGAGGACCTGTCGGCCAGGCGCCGCGTCGGCGTCGAGCTCACCCCCCGCGAGCGCGAGATCGCGGCGCTGCTGATAGAGGGGCTGACGAGCAAGCTGATCGGCAAGCGGCTGGCGATCAGCCCGCGCACGGTCGACGTCTACCGGGCCCGGCTGATGAAGAAGCACGGCGCACACACGACGCCCGACCTGGTCCACAAGCTGCTCGCGGGCTGACGAGCGCGTCGCTGTTCCTCGTCGTCCCCACGAGCGGCTCAGGCAATCAGCTGCCGCACCGACTCCGGCAGCGGCACCGACTTCTGCCGCGCATAGTTGACCCACACCGTCCGGGCGCCGCCCGAGGCATACACGACGCCAGGGTCGTCGGTGCGCTCGAGCGTGACGTAGGCCTCGAAGCTGCTGCGCCCCGGCTTCGCGACGTAGTGCTTCGCGAGCACGTCGCCCGGAAACTCGAGCTGCTTGATGAAGTTGCAGAAGGCGTTGACGATGACCGGGCCGTTGCCGTCGGCGTCGGGCATGGGCCCGAACCGGAACAGCCATTCGAGCCGCACCGTCTCCATGTAGCGGAAGTAGATCGTGTTGTTGACATGGTTCATCGCGTCCATGTCGCCCCAGCGGATCGGGATCACCATCTCCAGCGTCAGCTTCTTCTGCTCGGGCAGCTCGAAGCGCATCGGAGCTCCTTCGCCTCAGGTGCGGGTCACGCCGAGCTCGGCGTACAGCCGCTCGACGAGCGCGCGCAGTGCCGCGAGTTCGATCTGCATCGCCGCCTGCTGCGCCTTCAGCGCGGCGATCTCGCCGGCCGCGACGAAGTCGGCCGCGTCGCTCGCCACCGGCAGCGCGGCGACATCGATCGCGCCGCCGAGCAGATGCGCCCAGCGCGCCTCGCGCGCACCCGGCGCGCGCGGCAGCTTGACGACGAGCGCCCCGCCCTTCTCGCCCGGCCGCGCGGCGAGCTCGTCGAGAAAACCTTCGACCGACGACAGGTCGGCGAAGCGGTGCAGCCGCTCGCTCGCCGTGCGCAGCTCCGACACGGTCTGCGGCCCGCGCAGTACCAGCGTGGCCAGCAGCGCGACCGATTGCGACGGCAGGCCGAGCACGCGGCCGGCGTTGTGCTCGTAGCGCGTGACGCGCGAGCCGCTGGCTTCGAGCACGAGGTGCAGTGCCTTGAGTGCGTCCACCGCCTCCTGCACCTCGCCCTCGAGCGCGTTGAGCACCGGCTCTCGCGCGGTCTTCTGGTTGCAACCGAGCGTCAGCGAATTCAGCGACAGCGGGTAGCTGTCGGGCACGGTGTGCGCCTTCTCGATCAGCACGCCGAGCACGCGTGCCTCGAGCAGCGACAGCACCCGCAAACTCATGATCGGGCCGAGCGCCGGGCCGCCATGGGCCACCAGGTGGCCCACTTTGTGGACCACGGCCGGCCCGCATCCCCTCGGGGGATCGGCCGACGTACCCGTCGGACGAGGGGCTCCACCGCTAGGCCCCGAAACCGTCGTCGGCCTGGATCACCGCGCCATTGACGAAGTGGCTCTCGTTCGCGCACAGCATCATCAGCACCGAGTCCAGATCCTGCGGCTGGCCGACGCGCTTGCGCGGCAGCATCTCGATCAGCTTGCGGCCCTGCTCGGTGCTCCACTGATGGTGGTTGATCTCGGTGTCGATGTAGCCGGGGCAGATCGCGTTGACGTTGATGCCGTAGCGGCCCCATTCGAGCGCCATCGCGCGCGTCATGTGCACGACCGCGGCCTTGCTCATGGCGTAGACGCCGATGCGGCTGAGCGGCTTCAGCCCCGCCATCGAGGCGATGTTGACGATGCGCCCGCCGGTGAACGTGCCCGGCGCCGCCCCCTTGGCACGCGCGATCATGCGCTTGCCCACTTCCTGGGCAACGAAGAACGCGCCTTTGGTGTTGGTACCGAACACGTAGTCGTAATCGTCTTCGCTGACCTCGGTGAGCAGCTGTGTCGTGCCCACCCCCGAGTTGTTGACCAGGATGTCGAGCGTGCCCATCTCGGTCTCGGCGTGCGCGACCGCGGCCTTGATGCTGTCGTGGTCGGTCACGTCGAGCGTGACGACGTGGGCGTCGCCGCCGTCGCCCTGGATCTCGGCGCGCAGCGTCTTCAGCCGCTCCACGCGACGCCCCGCAAGCACGACGCCGGCGCCGGCCTTGGCGAGCGTCTTCGCGAACTGCGCCCCCAGGCCGCTGGAGGCGCCGGTCACGAGCGCGACGCGGCCCGACAGGTCGATGTTGTAGCTCATGCGCAGACTCCCGAACGGTTCATGAATTCGCGATGACGATAGCACGCAGGCCGTGTCGCCGAGCTCGCGGCGGACCCGCGCGGGACGCATCGCCGGCGCGGCCGCGCCCGTAGAATCCTGCGCAACCAAAAGCTCGAAGGAAGCCGCATGACGTCCGCAGAAATCCTCGCCCAACACGGCCCGCGCGAAGCGATGGAGTACGACGTCGTGATCGTCGGCGGCGGCCCCGGCGGCCTGGCATGCGCGATCAGGCTCAAGCAGCTGGCCGCCGAACAGGGCAAGGAAGTCTCGGTGGTCGTGCTCGAAAAGGGCTCGGAGCCGGGCGCTCACATCCTCAGCGGCGCGGTGATGGACCCGCGCGCGCTGACCGAGCTGATTCCGAACTGGAAGGAGCTCGGCGCGCCGCTGAACCAGCCGGTGGTCCAGGACAAGGTGCTGTTCCTGAGCGAGACCGGTGCGTTCGACACGCCGAGCTTCCTGATTCCCGAGTGCTTCCACAACGAAGGCAACTACGTCATCAGCCTGGGCAACGTGGTGCGCTGGCTCGGCAGCCAGGCCGAGGCGCTGGGCGTCGAGATCTTTCCCGGCTTTGCGGCCACCGAGGTGCTCTACAACGACGATGGCAGCGTCAAGGGCATCGCCACCGGCAACATGGGTGTGGGCAAGGACGGCGTACCCACCGGCGACTTCCAGCTCGGCATGGAATTGCACGCGAAGTACACGGTCTTCGCAGAGGGCGCGCGCGGCCAGCTCGGCCGGCAGCTGATCGCCAAGTTCAAGCTCGACGAAGGGCGCGACCCGCAGTCGTATGCGCTCGGCGTCAAGGAGCTCTGGGAGATCGATCCGAACCGGCACCAGCCGGGGCTGGTGATCCACACCGCCGGCTGGCCGATGGACTCGATGACCTACGGCGGCGGCTTCATGTACCACTTGGAGGACAACAAGGTCACGCTCGGCCTGGTAGTCGGTCTGGACTACACCAACCCCTGGCTCAGCCCGTTCGAGGAGATGCAGCGCTGGAAGACGCACCCGCGCATCAAGGATTTTCTCGAGGGCGGCAAGCGCATCGGCTATGGCGCGCGCGCGATCACCGCGGGCGGCCTGCTGAGCCTGCCGAAGACGGTATTCCCCGGTGGCGCACTGGTCGGCTGCGAGGCCGGCTATCTCAATGCGGCCCGCATCAAGGGCAGCCACGCCGCGATCAAGACCGGCATGCTCGCGGCCGAGGCCGCATTCCCCGCGGTCGTCGCCGGCCGCCAGCACGATGTGCTGAACGCCTACCCGGCGGCGTTCAAGAACAGCTGGCTGCACGCGGAACTCGACCAGTCGCGCAACTTCAAGCAGTGGTTCAAGAAGGGCGTGTACGTCGGCTCGTTCATGACCGGCATCGAGCAGTGGCTGCTGCCGCTGATGGGCGTGCGGTCGCCGCCGTGGACGATCCACCGCGCCGAGCCCGACTACGCGCGGCTGAAGGCGGCCGCCGAATGCCCGCAGATCACCTACCCGAAGCCCGACGGCAAGTTGACCTTCGACCGGCTGTCCAGCGTATTCATCAGCAACACGAATCACGGCGAGAACCAGCCCGCGCACCTGACCTTGAAGGACGCGAGCATTCCGGTGAGCGTGAACCTCGCGAAGTACGCCGGGCCCGAGGGCCGCTACTGCCCGGCCGGCGTCTACGAGTTCGTCAAGAACCCGGACAACTCCGACCGCCTGCAGATCAACGCGCAGAACTGCGTGCACTGCAAGACCTGCGACATCAAGGACCCGACGCAGAACATCGTCTGGGTCGCACCCGAAGGCGGCGGCGGGCCGAACTACAGCGGCATGTAGCCGGGCGCGGTCGCCGCAGTGCAGACATGAGCGAGGCTGCCGCCCGGTTCCATGAGGCGATCGCGCTGCGCAACGGCGCACCGGCGCTGGTGCGCGCGATCCGGCCCGACGACCGCGAGCGCCTGCAGACGGCATTTCGCGGGCTCGATCCCGAGTCGGTCTACCTGCGTTACTTCTCCTACAAGCACGAGCTCAGCGAGGCCGACCTCGACCGCCTGTGCAACCCCGACTTTCACGAGCGCGTGGTGCTCGTCGTCACGCAGCCCGGCAACACCGAGGAGATCATCATCGCCGCCGGAGGCTACGTGGCCCACGATGCTGCCGATGGCGTGCGCGCGGCCGAAGTCGCGTTCACGGTCGAAGAGGACGTGCACGGACAGGGACTGAGCAGCAAGCTGCTGGCGGTGCTCACCGACCTCGCGCGCGCGGACGGCATTCAGCGCTTCGAGGCGGAGGTGCTGAGCCGCAACGCCGCGATGCTCGGCGTGTTCGAGCACAGCGGCCTGCCGATGCAGGCGAGCGTCGAGCAGGACGGCGTGGTCAGCGTCAGCCTGTCGCTGGCGGCGCCCAGCGCGGCGGACGCTTCTCGATGAAGGCCTGCACGCCTTCGAGCGCGCTCGGGTCCATCATGTTGCAGGCCATCGCCTCGCCGGCGATCGCGTAGGCCTGCGCCACGCCGGCCTCGACCTGGCGATAGAACTGGGCCTTGCCGATCGCGATCGCTTCGCGTGGCTTCGCGACGATGCGCGCCACCATTGCCTCGACCTCGGCGTCGAGCGCGTCGGCCGCGACCACGCGGTTGACGAGGCCGCGCGCGCGCGCTTCGTGCGCGTCGATGAAGTCGCCGGTCAGCAGCATCTCCATCGCCTGCTTGCGCGGCACGTTGCGCGCCAGCGCGACGCTCGGCGTCGAGCAGAAGAGACCCAGGTTCACGCCGCTGACCGCGAACTTCGCGGTGTCCACCGTCACCGCGAGGTCGCACATCGCGACGAGCTGGCAGCCGGCCGCGGTCGCGATGCCCTGCACGCGCGCGATCACCGGCACGGCAAGCGACTGCACCCGCAACATCACGCGCGAGCACTGCGCGAACAGCTTCTCGTAGTACGCGCGCGACGGGTCGGCGCGCATCTCCTTCAGGTCGTGGCCGGCACAGAAGGCGTTGCCCGCCGCGGCGAGCACGACGAGGCGTGCACTCGGGTCGACGTCGACCGCGTCGAGCTCGGTCTGCAGCGCCTGCAGCATGCCTTCGGACAACGCGTTGAACGCCGCTGGCCGGTTCATCGTCAAGGTGACGACGCCGCGCGCGTCGCGCGTGGTGATGACGAACGGCTCTTCGCTCATGGCTTGGTTCCCTTGGTCTGCGCGCGCTCGCGCAGCGCGAACTTCTGGATCTTGCCGGTCGAGGTCTTCGGGATCTCCTCGAAGCGCACCTCGCGCGGCACCTTGTAGCCCGCCAACAGGCTCTTGCAGTGTGCGACCAGCTCGGTCGCCGTGGCGGTGGCCCCGGGCCGCAACTCGACGAACGCCACCGGCGTCTCGCCCCACTTGTCGTCGGGCTTCGCGACGACCGCGCAGGCCAGAACGTCGGCATGGCGGTACAGCGCGTCCTCGACCTCGAGCGAGCTGATGTTCTCGCCGCCGGAGATGATGATGTCCTTGCTGCGGTCCTTGATCTTGACGTAGCGGTCGGGCTCCATCACCGCCAGGTCCCCGGTGTGGAACCAGCCGCCCTCGAAGGCCTTCGCGGTCGAGGCCGGGTTCTTCAGGTAGCCCTTCATCACGATGTTGCCGCGGAACATGATCTCGCCCATCGTTTCGGCGTCGGCCGGTGTCTCGGCCATGGTCTCTGCATCCATCACGGTCATGCCCTCCTGCAGGCCGTAACGCACGCCCTGGCGACCGTTCAGGCGCGTCCGCTCGGCCAGCGTCTCACCGGACCAGCTGGCGCGTTTGACCGCCACCGCCGCCGGACCGTAGACCTCGGTCAGGCCGTAGACATGCGTGATGTCGAAGCCGATCTTGGCCATGCCCTCGATCATCGAGGCCGGCGGCGCCGCGCCGGCCACCATGCCGCGCACGGTCTGCGTGATGCCCTCACGCAGCGCCGCGGGCGCCGCGATCAGCAGGTTGTGCACGATCGGCGCGGCGCAGTAGTGATCGACGCCATGCTCGCGCATTGCCGCGAGGATCGAGGGCGCGTCGACCTTGCGCAGGCAGACATGCGTGCCGCCGAGCAGCGCGACCGTCCACGGGAAGCACCAGCCGTTGCAGTGGAACATCGGCAGCGTCCACAGATAGGTCGGAAAGTGCGGCATGGTCCAGGTCGCTGCATTGCTGACCGCGTTCAGGTAGGCGCCGCGGTGATGCGTGACCACGCCCTTCGGGTCGCCGGTGGTGCCCGAGGTGTACGACACGGCGATCGCGTCCCACTCGTCGCGCGGGCCGTCCAGGTGCGCGAGCGGTGCGTGCGCCTCGAGCAGCGCCTCGTACTCGTGCGTGCCCAGCCGGTCGCCGGCGCCGGCGTATTCGCTGTCGGCCACGTCGATCACGACCGGCGAGCGGCCATGCTCGTCGCGCAGCAGACGCAGCGCCACGCTCACGGTCGGGGCGAACTCGCGGTCGGTGATCAGCACCTTGGCTTCGCAGTGGTTCATCTGCCAGGCCAGCAAGGGTGCGTCCAGCCGCGTGTTGAGCGTGTTCAGCACCGCGTTGAGCGCCGGCACCGCGTAGTGCGC
>Ga0070667_100002648_pt1 | contig 15507 bp, 11 predicted proteins | sample KBSS33metaG_FD_64659 | JGI IMG/M metagenome (GOLD analysis project Ga0070667, IMG submission 64659) | Switchgrass rhizosphere microbial communities from Kellogg Biological Station, Michigan, USA - KBS S3-3 metaG | ecosystem: Host-associated > Plants > Roots > Rhizosphere > Soil ... | reverse complement strand
CTTGATGTTGTACTTGGCGCCTTCCTGGGCCAGCGTGTTGATCAGGCCGACCAGACCCAGCTTGGCCGCGCCGTAGTTGGCCTGGCCGAAGTTGCCGAACAGACCGCTCGTCGAGGTGGCGACGACAACGCGGCCGAAGCTCTGCTCGCGGAAGTGCGGCCACGCAGCGCGGATCACGTTGTACCCGCCGTACAGGTGCACCTTGAGCACGATGTCCCACTGCTCGGCGGTCATCTTGTGGAAGGTGCCGTCACGCAGGATGCCCGCGTTGGACACGACGCCGTCGATCTTGCCGAAGGCCTCGAGGGCCGTCTTGACGATGTTCTCGCCACCCTCCGGCTCGGCGACGCTGTCGTAGTTGGCGACAGCGCGGCCGCCGGCGGCCTTGATCTCGTCGACGACCTGGTCGGCCATGTTGTGGCCGGCACCGGTGCCGTCGCGGGCGCCGCCGAGGTCGTTCACCACGACGCAGGCGCCTTCGCGGGCCAGCGTCAGCGCGTATTCACGACCCAGGCCGCCACCGGCACCGGTGACGACAATGACGCGATCCTGCACTCCGGGCATGGGTTTCCTCTCATGGAAGGGCAATGAGACGGCTCACCGAGGTGGGCCACCCCTTGTGTATACGGCGACCGATCGGCCGCCGCTTCGTCGGGTCCGGGCTAGCGTCGAATTTGCCGCACTTCTCAACGCGGCTCGCACCTCGCCGCTAGATCGTCGTACGGCCTAGAAGAACTTGCGCGCGATCTTCCACGCCTTGTCGGTGTACGGCGGGTAGATGAGCTTGCCCAGATCGGGCCGGGTCGGCTTGGTCATGACCGATTTCGCATGGCTGAACTCCAGGAAGCCGTACCGGCCGTGGTAGGCGCCCATGCCGGACGGGCCGACGCCGCCGAACGGGAGACGGGCCGTCGACACCTGGAATATGAGGTGGTTGACCAGCATGCCGCCGGCCGGAACCTCGCGGATGAAGCGCTCGCGAACGGCCTTGGCCTTGGTGAACAGGTACGCAGCCAGCGGCTTGGGCCGGGCGTTGACGAAGGCAATGGCGTCGTCGAGCGAATCGACGGTGATCACGGGCAGGATGGGCCCGAAGATCTCCTCCGTCATCACCGGTGCGTCCAGCGGCGGGTCGACCACTACGGTCGGTTGCATGGTGAGCCGGGTCGGGTTGGTGCCACCACCGGTGACGACGTCGCCGCCGGTCCCGAGGTAGCCGCTGAGCCGGTTGAACTGCCGCTCACTGACGATCGGCAGCCCGTCGACGTCGTCGGCGGTGAAGGCGACGATGGCGTCGCGGATCTTGGTGACCAGCTCGTCGCGGATGGGCTTCTCGGCCACCACATAGTCCGGTGCGACACAGATCTGGCCGGAGTTGACGACTTTGGCGAAGGCGATGCGCTGGGCGGCGACGTTGATGTCGGCGTCAGCAGCGACGATCACGGGGCTCTTGCCGCCGAGTTCCAGCGTCACCGGCGTCAGATGCTCCGCAGCGGCGGCCATGATCTTCTTGCCGATCTCGGTGCCGCCGGTGAACATGATGCGGTCGAGGCCCTGCGCGATGAGCTCCTGGCTGACCTGCCCGTCACCCTCCACCACGGCGAAGGCCGAAGTGTCCAGGTACTTCTCGACCAGTTCGACCATCAGTCGCGACGATGCCGGGGCGATCTCAGATGGCTTGAGCACCACCGTGTTTCCCGCCGCGATGGCGCCGACGAGCGGGCCGAGCGTGAGGTAGAACGGGAAGTTCCAGGCGCCGATGATCAGCACGGTGCCGTAGGGCTCGTACTCGACCCAGCCGCGGCCGGGCAGCTGCGAGCGCTCCAGCAGGCGGTAGCGACGTTTCGCCCACTTGTGCAGGTTCTTCGCGGCGTCCTTGGCCTCGGCGATGGTGCCGACACTGTCGGCGAGCCACGCCTCGAAGGGCTTGCGGCCGAGGTCGGCCTCCAGCGCCTTCGCGATGGCCGTCTCGTTCTCTTCCATGGCCTGGGCCAGCGCGAGCAACTGACGCTTGCGCCACTGCAGGTCACGGGTGCGCCCAGTCGCGTAGGTCTTGCGAAGACCGGCCACGACAGCCGGGATATCAGCGGCCGTTCGGCCGGCGGATACAGCTGATTCAAGGGTCATGACGTACTTCCTTACGTGAGCCAGGCAACACCGGAATCCTAGTCAACCAGCCGGTTGGTTTGGAAGGGCCGACCCCGAGTATCAGTCTTTGCCCGCGGTCACGAAAGTGGAAAACGCCTTGTCGTCTGCGGTATCGACCTGCACCCAGCGATTCAGCCGGCGCATCTCCTCCTGCGAGGTGACGGAGCTCGACGACCAGCCGTGCGAGTCCAGCCACGCGGCCACGTCGGCGCGATCGGGGTCCTCGTACATCAGGTCCTGCACGTTCATGACCGGCCCCATGCCGAACTGCCCGGCCAGCTTGTCGAACCGGTCCCGCATCCGCTGGCGACGTTCGGCCGCGTGCTCACCGACGGTCTCGACCGAGACGCGGCTGCCCGGTGCACTGAGCGCAGTGATGTTCTCGAAGAGGCGGTCCTGCGCGTCGGCCGGCAGGTACATCAGCAGTCCTTCTGCCAGCCATGCCGTCGGCGCCGAATCATCAAATCCCGCTTCTCGCAACGCTTTCGGCCAGTCATTGCGCAAGTCGATCGGCAGCTGGTGCAATGCCGCGGCCGGCGTCGCGCCGTGCGCCTTCAAGGTTTGGTCCTTGTACTCGAGCACCTTCGGCTGATCGATCTCGAAGACCGTGGTGCCCGCCGGCCAGTCCAATCGATAGGCCCGGGAATCCAGTCCCGACGCCAGGATCACCACCTGACGGATACCGGCCGCAGCGGCGTCGGCGAAGTACGCGTCGAAGAAATGCGTGCGCACCGCCTGGTAGTTGCCCATGTGCTCGAGAACCGCGGCGACCTCGGGATCGGCACCGGCCATCCGGTTGTTGAAGTCGGCGTCGAGGATCGTCTCCCACACACCGGTCCCGGCGCCGGCGACCAGGATCTTCGCGAACGGATCGCGGATCAGCGCGTCGTCCCGCTCGGATTCACCGGCCCGCGCGGCGGCGACCATCACCGCCGTCGCACCGACGCTGCTAGCGATATCCCAGGTGTCGTCGTCGGAGCGCTCGCTGCCCATGTACCAGATGTACCAGCTGATGCCGGTCTATTCGGTGACCTGCCACAATTTGTTGGCGAGCAATAGTTCGAGCCGCTCGATGACGGCGGTCAGTTCCTGGTGACTGCCGACGTACCCGGCGTAGAAGCCCATCCCCCACATCACGGCGATCAGCATCTCCACAACAGTGGCCACCTCGGTGTCCACGGCCAGTTCACCGCGTTCGATGGCGTCGGTCACGGCCCAGGCGACGAAGTCACGGGAGGCGACGAGCGCGTCGTGCTCCTCCTGGCGCAATTCGGGATGGCGCTGTGCCTCGAGGATCGAGGTCACCAGAAACGCCGCAGCGGACCGGTCCTCGGAGTCGGCCTGGATGGCGGCGACGAAAAAGGACGACAGACGCCGGATGAAGGTGGTCTCTTCCTCGGCCCGGCGACGGCCCGCAGCGACGACCATCGCATTGGTCTGATCAAGGACCTCGCCGTAGAGCACCCGCTTGTTCGCGAAGTAATGATTGATCGCTGGACGCGTCAGATCCGCGCGGATCGCAATGGCTTGGAATGTTGCTGCGTCGTAACCAAGTTCACTGAAAACCTCGCGGGCAGCGCGCAGGATGCGCTCACGGGTTTCGGCCGCCTTCGCCGCGGGAGGGCGACCCGGGCCTCGGGTGGCGATGTACGGCATCGTCAAATTGTGCCACAGATCTCGGCCCGGCCCTGCTCGTATGCGAAGCACGGCCGCTGAAATTAGTTCTTCCAGCAAACTTGCAGTTCTGTCAACAACCGATCACCGCACAGCCCGCGGTTCCCGGCAGTCGCCGGGTCCCGATCGGTAGCCCGGCCAGGAACGACCACGGGGCCGGCGGCGGCCGCGAGAGACGCGGCCCACAGGCGTGTTGTTGCCGGGGCGTGGCGGCGTCAGCCAAATTAATGTTGGGCGCCATGGCGGGCGTGGTGTCGCGAGAGTCGCCGGCGGTGCGCCGGCAGCAGCTGCGCGACCGGCTGCGGGACAAGGATCCCGAATACGACGCCCTGCGCCGTGCCACCCGCGCGGGTCTGGTGCTGCCGGTCGTCGCCGTCGCCGGATTGGCGGCCGGTACCGCCGTCGGCAGTACCTCCCAGACGACGATGTTCGCGATCTTCGGCGCGGTCGCGCTGCTCGTGGTGGTGGATTTCCCCGGCAACCGGCCGGCGCGGGCCCTGGCGTACGCCGGGCTCGGCTTCAACGGCACGGTCCTGATCACCCTGGGCACGCTGTTGTCCCCGCATCCGTGGCTGGCGGTGCCGACGATGTTCGCCGTCGGGCTGCTGGTGACGTTCTCGGGCGTCCTCAGCGAGATCATCGCCGCCGGTCAGCGCTCCACCTTGATGACGTTCGTGCTGCCGGTGTGCACGCCTGCCGGCCCGGTCCCCGATCGGCTACTCGGCTGGGCGGTGGCCTGGACCATCGCCGTGCCGGCCGCGTTGTTCCTCTTGCCGCCCACGCATCACGACGATCTGCGCAAGCACGCGGCGCAGGTGTGCCGCCTGCTGGCGGCCCGCCTGGAGGGGTCGGCAACGGCACAGGAGCTCTCCGATGCGATGGAGGTCCTCAATGACAACTTCCTGGGCGCCGACTTCCGCCCGGTCGGTCTGACTGCCGGCAGTCGCGCCCTGGTGCGTGTGGTCGACGATCTGCGCTGGCTGTGCGACCGCGCCACCGACGCCACCGGCCCCCTGCTAGCGGAGACGCGGGAACCCGCCATTCGGGTATTGAACGACTGCGCCCGGGTGCTGAGCACGCCGCGGGCCGAGGGCCGGGATCGCTACCGCGCCGATCTGGCCGCGGCGCTCACCGCGCACCGGGCCGCGACTCGCGGGCGCTACCGCGAGGACATCGAGCTGATCCAGGGCGAACCCGACGACCTGGTGGCCGTTGCAACGGGACGAAAACTGCTGCGGCTGCGCACTTTCTCGGCGTGTATCGGGGCGACCGGCCGCGTCATCGGACTGGCGGCCGACGCCGATGCCCGCCCGGTGTGGGCCCGCGTTCTGGGCCGACGGCTGCCGGTAGCCGGGAACCTCGACCGGGTGCTGTCCGAATCCCAGGCTGTTTCCGCGATCCCGTCGGGATTCGTCGCGACCCGGGCCGTCGTGGTGCAGAACAGCCTTCGCACCGGCATCGGCTTGGCCGTGGCGGTCGCCGTCGTTCACCTCTTTCCCCTGCAACACGGATTCTGGATCGCGATGGCGTCCCTGTCCGTGCTGCGCAGCAGTGCGCTGACCACCGGCACGCGCGTGGTCCGCGCGGTCGGCGGCACCGCGATCGGCTTCCTCCTCGGCACCGTGGTGATCCACCTGATCGGCGCGGATCCGGTCCTGTTGTGGCTGGTGCTGCCGATCGTGGCGTTCGGATCCGCATATGTGCCCGATGTGTTTTCGTTCGTCGCGGGCCAGGCGATGTTCACGATGCTGGTGCTCACCATCTACAACCTGATCAGTCCGGCCGGCTGGCGCGTCGGGCTGATCCGGCTCGAGAACGTCCTCGTCGGCGCCGCGGTGGGCGTCGTGGTGTCGCTGCTGCTGTGGCCGCGCGGTTCGGCGGCGGTCGTCCAGCGCACGCTGGAGGCGGCGCGCACCGCAGGCACGCGGTATCTGACCGCGGCCGTGCGGCGCGTGACCCGCGGCGCCTCCGAGGCCGCCACCGACCGGGTGCACGCCCTGAGCTTCGACGCACTGACAGCGTCCCGGACCGTGGATGATGCAGTGCGCCACTTCCTTTCGGAGAGCAGCGGAGCCACGGAGTTACGGGCACCAGTGGTCCGGGCAGCCAATCAGACGGTGCGGTTGCGGGCGGCGGCCGACCTCATCGCTGACGTCGTGCCGCCGCCCCTGGCCCCGTATCGGGCCGCCCGCGAGGTGCTCGAAGCACACACCGCCTCGATCTGCGCCCGCATCGCCGGCACCGAAGACCCCCGCGCCGCAGAGCGCACACCCATCAGCGACGACTTCGTGCTCGCTTTGCGCGCCGAGGCCGCCGGCGGAACATTGTCGGTCGAGGCGGCACTGCCTCTGGTGACCGTCGCCGCCAGCCTCGGCGAGCTCGAGCTGCTGTACCCGGAACCGGCGCCCGCGTGATCAGCGCCCGGGCCGGTGCGGCTGCAACGCATCCGGCGGAATCGCGCCGAACTTGCCGGACTGGAAATCCTCGAAGGCCTCGATGAGCTCCGACTTGGAGTTCATCACGAACGGGCCATAGTGGAAGACCGGCTCCCGGATCGGTTGACCACCGAGCAACAGCACCTCGAGCGCGGGCCGGTTGGAGTCCTGGCCCTCATCGGCGGCGACGGTGATCCGGTCCCCCGGTCCCAGCACCGCGAGCTGGCCTTGCCGGATGGGGTGCCCGACAGGTCCGACGGTGCCGCGTCCGGAAAGGATGTAGACGAGCGCGTTGAACTTGCGGTTCCACGGCAGGTCGAGTCGCGCTCCGGGCGCAATTGTGGCGTGCGCCATGGTGATTGGCGTGTGCGTACCGCCGGGCCCCTTCGCATCACCGATCTCGCCGGCGATGACGCGAACCAGCGCGCCACCGTCGTCGGAGGACAGCAAGGTCACGTCGGCGCCCTCGATGGCCTGGTACCTGGGGGCGGCGAACTTGTCCTTCTTGGGCAGGTTCACCCACAGCTGCAGACCGTGGAACAGTCCACCGCTCTCGACCAGTTCGGCCGGCGGCGTCTCGATGTGCAGGATGCCCGACCCGGCGGTCATCCACTGTGTGGCGCCGTCGGTGATCAGGCCGCCGCCACCATGGGAGTCCTGGTGCGCGAAGCGGCCGTCGATCATGTAGGTCACCGTCTCGAACCCGCGGTGCGGGTGCCAGTCGGTGCCCTTCGGTTCACCGGGCTCGTATTCGACCTCACCCATCTGATCCAAGTGGACGAACGGATCGAGGTCGGCCGGGCTGACCCCGGCGAAGGCGCGGACCACCGGGAAACCCTCGCCCTCGTAACCGCGGGGGCCGGTGGTGATGGACCGCACCGGGCGTTCTGTGTCACTCGGTGCGGCGGGGGCAATACGCGGCAAGCTGATCGTGTCAGCGGTGATAGCAGGCATGTCACCAATAACCGGACTACGGTCCGATTAATTCCGGATGCTACCCGCAGTCAATATCAGCTGGTCAGCGCGCAGCCAGCGCGGCGAGCGCCGCACTGCGCGCATCCGCCGACGACTCCGCCGCCAGCGCCGCGTCGGCCGCCGCCCGGCACTGATCCAGCGTCACCCCGGCCAGCGCGGCACCGACCGCACGCACCGCGGCGGCCGCCGACGACAGCGACGTCACACCCAACCCGACGAGCACGCATGCCAGCGCCGGATCGGCCGCGGCCTCCCCGCACACCCCGACGGGCTTGCCCTGCGCCTCACCGGCTTTGGCAGCCGCATGCACCAGCGCCAGCACCGCCGGCTGCCACGGGTCGCTCAGCGTGGCCAGGTCGGCCGACATCCGGTCTGCCGCCATCGTGTACTGCGTCAGATCATTGGTACCGATCGACAGGAAGTCGACGTGCCGCAGTATCCGATCGGCCAACAACGCCGCGGCGGGCACCTCGATCATCACGCCGGGCGTCAGGCCGAAGGACCGCACCTGCGCCGCAAAGGCTTTCGCTTCTGCCGGCGTCGCGATCATCGGGGCCATCACCCACGGCCGCCGGCCGGTCGCCGCGGCCGCATCCGCGATCGCCTGGAGCTGACGAGTCAACAGGTCCGGATTGCCCTGGGCGATGCGGATACCGCGAACCCCGAGCGCCGGGTTCGCTTCATCGGCATGTCCCGCGAAGCGCAGCGGCTTGTCCGAACCCGCATCGAGGGTGCGCACCACCACTTTCCGGCCGGGAAACGCGGCCAGCACCTCGCCGTAGATCTCGGCCTGCTCGGCGACACTCGGTTCGAGATCCCGGTTCAGAAAGCACAACTCGGTCCGGAACAGGCCGATCCCCTCCGCCGGCGTCGCGGCTGCCGCCTGCGCAGCGGCGCCGTCCTGCACGTTGGCGAGCACCGCGACGCGATGTCCGTCAGCGGTGGCGCCCGGGCCATGCCAGCTCTCGGCGAGGTCGGCGTCGTGGCGCGCCTGCGCGACGGCCGCAGCGGCGACTGTCGCGTCGGGCTCGACGGTCACCGTGCCGTGGGTACCGTCCACCAGCACCATCGCGCCCGATCGCACCTGTTCCAGTCCGGAGACGGCCACCACGCACGGAATGCCCAGTTGACGGGCGATGATCGCGGTGTGGCTGGTCGGCCCGCCCAGGCTGGTCACCAATGCCACCACCAGGTTGGGGTCCAGCCCGGCGGTGTCCGCGGGCGCCAAATCCTCGGCACACAGCACCGACGGCACATCCGGCACCGGCACCCCCGGCTCGGGAAGGCCACGTAGATCCGCGATCACCCGATCCCGAATATCCCTGAGGTCGGCGACCCGCTCGGCCATGAGCCCGCCCATGCGGGTGAACATCTCGACAAACTGATCCGCCGTCGCGACGACCGCGCGCACCGCGGTCATGCCGTCGGCGATGCGCTTGTCGGTCGCCGCCGCCCAGGCCCGGTCCTGCGCAAGTGTGGCAGTCGTCGCCAGCACCTCTGCAGCTGCTCCCGTCGCCCGCGCCGCCCGGCCGCGAAGCCGGTCCGCTACCGCCAACGAGGCCGCTGCGAAGCGCTCCCGCTCCCCCGTCCGTTCCGGCTCCGCCAGCTCAGCGGCGGTGTCGTCGGTCTCCGGCGCGGGCCGGGCACCCGGCCACAGCACCGGCGCGTACCGCACGCCGCCGACAGCAGGGACCCCGTGGAGCACTACAGGTGCACCGCTGGACGAACGATCGGTCTCCACGTCGGCTGCCGATGGCGACGGGCTCACAGATGTCTGACTCATGTGATGTAGATTACTCCGAACCGTTGACAAGTCAACATATCCAAGCGTAAAACAAACAATACAAAGATCGAATCGGATGCATTCCCACACACTTGGAGGGTCATGTACGCGGAAGAACGGCAGCAAGCCATCGCCGCGCGAGTCCTCGCCGACGGTCGCGCCTCGGTCAACGACCTGGCCGACGCCTACGAAGTCACCACCGAAACCGTCCGCCGCGATCTCGACGTCCTCGACAAGGCCGGCGTCATCAGGCGGGTGCACGGGGGAGCGGTGCCCGCCCGCACACTGCACCTGGTCGAGCAGGGTGTGGTCCAGCGCGATTCCACCCAGACACAGCAGAAAGCCGCCATCGCGGCCGCGGCCGCCGCCTTGCTGCCCGGCACCGGCGGAACAGTGCTGATCGACGCCGGCACCACCACCGCGCGTATCGCCGAACTCATCCCCGCCGACCGCGACCTCGTCGTCATCACGAACTCCATCCCCGCGGCCGCGAAGCTCACGGCCAACCCCGGCGTGTCCCTGCAGTTGCTGGGCGGCCGGGTCCGCAGCCTGACCCAGGCCGTGGTGGGAGAGCAGGCCCTTCGGACACTCGACTCCCTGCGCGTCGACGTCGCCTTCCTCGGCACCAATGGCATCAGCGTCCGGCATGGCTTCTCCACTCCCGACAGCGACGAAGCCGCCATCAAGCGCGCCATGGTGCGCTGCGCCAATCATGTTGTGGTAACCGCTGATTCGAGCAAGTTCGACCGGGAAGACCTGGTCAGTTTCGCGCCGCTGTCGGCCGTTCGGACCGTAATCACCGACACCGAGATCCGCGCCCACGAGCGCCAACAGCTCGTCGACGCCGGCGTCGACGTCATCTGCGCCGAGGCCGGCTCATGATCGTCACCGTCACACTGAACCCGAGCCTCGACCGTACCCTTACGCTCGACGAGCCGCTGACCAGGGGAGCGGTGCACCGACTGAACCCGGTCTCCACCGAGCCAGGCGGCAAGGGCGTCAACGTATCTCGCGCTCTGACGCAGAACGGTGTCGACACCGTCGCCCTGCTGCCTGCCGCCGATCACGATCCGATCCTGACGGGACTGCGCGCCCGCCGGGTGCCCTTCCACAACATCGACATCGCCGGCGTCGTCCGCAGCAATCTCACCATCACCGAAAATGACGGCACCACAACAAAACTCAACGAACCCGGGGCACATCTGGACGAGGGCGCCCTGGCAGCGCTGACCGCCGCCGTCTCCGCTCACGCGGCGGGAGCCACCTGGGTGGTGCTGTCCGGATCGCTTCCGCCCGGGGTGCCTGACGACTGGTACGCCAACATCGTGGCCCAACTGGCTGCACTGCCGTGCCGCGTCGCGGTCGACACCTCCGAGCGCCCACTCACCGCTCTCGCCGCGGCCTTCGCCACGGCGGCACCGGACCTCATCAAGCCCAACTCCGAGGAGCTGGCCTCGCTGACCGGCCGCTCCGCGCAGGAACTGGAAGATGCTGCCGCACAGGGTGATCCGCTGCCCGTCGTCGCGGCCGCCCAGCAGCTCGTCGACCGCGGGGCGCGCACGGTGCTCGTCACCCTCGGCGGCGCGGGTGCGGTCCTGGTCGACCGCGACGGCACCTGGTCCGCCACGGCGCCGCCCATCGTGCCCCGCAGCACCGTCGGCGCTGGCGACGCGTCGCTCGCGGGCTACCTCGCGGCCACCATTGCCGGCGCCTCGCCGGCCGAACGGCTCCAGACGGCCGTCGCCTACGGCAGCGCCGCTGCCTCGTTGCCGGGCTCGGCACTGCCCACCCCGGAACAGATCGACGTGAAAGCCGTTCGGGTACAGGCTGTCACGTCCGCCTCCGCCCCTCTCTGATCCCGTCCCATTCAAAAGGAACACCCATGCCGATCATCACCTCGGACCTGGTCGCACTCGACGTCGACGCCGGTCCCGACAAGCAGACCGTGATCGAATTGCTGGCCGCCCGAATGGCCGAGACAGGCCGCGCAACCAACGGCAACGGTCTCGTCGAGGCCGCCCTGGCGCGCGAATCCCAGTCCGCCACCGGGCTTCCCGGCGGTATCGCGATCCCGCACTGCCGATCGCCCCATGTCGACGAACCGACCATCGGATTCGCCCGGCTGGCGCCCGCGGTCCCGTTCGGCGCCCCCGACGGACCCGCTGACCTCGCGTTCCTGATCGCCGCCCCGGAATCCGGTGGCGCCGAGCACATGAAGCTGCTGTCCAGCCTCGCCCGCGCGCTCGTCCGCAAGGATTTCGTCGAACAGCTTCGTGCCGCAGGCACCGCCGACGAAGTGGTCGCACTCGTCGAGAGTGTCGTGAGCCCCATACCCGCGGCCCCGGCCACACCCCCCGCGTCGGTAGCCGCGGCCCCAGTTGCCGAGCCGGCACCCAAGGCCTCGGTCATCGCGATCACGGCCTGCCCCACCGGGATTGCCCACACCTACATGGCCGCCGACGCCCTGAAACTGGCCGCCGACCGCGCCGGGGTGCGCTTCGACGTCGAAACCCAGGGCTCGTCCGGATCCACCCCGCTGTCGGCAGAGACCATCGCCGCGGCCGACGCCGTCATCTTCGCCACGGATGTCGGGGTCAAGGACAAACAGCGGTTCGCCGGCAAGCCCGTCATCGCCTCCGGGGTGAAGCGGGCCATCAACGAACCCGACACCATGATCGCCGAAGCCGTTGCGGCGGCGAAGGATCCGCAGGCCGCGCGGGTGCAGGGCGATACCGCAGCACCCACAGCCAGCGATAACCGTGGCGGGCTGGGCTGGGGCACGCGACTGCGCCAGATCCTGCTGACCGGCGTCAGTTACATGATCCCGTTCGTCGCCGCCGGCGGCCTGCTGATCGCGCTGGGCTTCTTGTTTGCCGGCTACCAGATCGCGAACAAACCTGCCGGACAGTCGGATTCACTCGCGCACATCATCGCGACCACCAATTCGCTGACCAACCTGCCCTCCGGCGGACTGATGCAGTATCTCGGTGCCGTGCTCTTCACCTTGGGTGGACTGGCCTTCGGGTTCCTGGTTCCGGCCCTCGCCGGGTACATCTCCTTCGCCATCGCAGACCGGCCCGGCATCGCACCGGGTTTCACCGCAGGCGCGGTGGCCGTCACCGTCGGCGGCGGCTTCATCGGCGGCATCGTCGGCGGCCTCATCGCCGGATTCGCCGCGCTGTGGATCGGTTCGTTCAAAGTGCCGCAATGGTTCCGTGGCCTGATGCCGGTGGTGGTGATCCCGCTCGGTGCATCGCTGATCGTCGGTCTGTCGATGTTCCTGCTGCTGGGCCGTCCGCTGGCCGCCGTGACCTCGGGCCTGACCCACTGGCTCGGCAGTATGTCCGGCAGCTCACTGATCCTGCTGGGCGTCATCCTCGGCCTGATGATGTGCTTCGACCTGGGCGGACCGGTCAACAAGGCCGCCTACGCCTTCGCCGCGGCGGGCCTGAACATGAGCGACACCGCCTCGCTGCGGATCATGGCGGCCGTCATGGCCGCCGGGATGGTGCCGCCACTGGCCATGGCCTTGGCCTCGGCCGTCCGCCCCCGCCTGTTCACCGAACCCGAGCGCGAAAATGGCCGGGCCGCTTGGCTTCTCGGCGCCTGCTTCATCACCGAGGGCGCCATCCCGTTCGCCGCGGCCGACCCGCTGCGTGTCATCCCGTCGATGATGTTCGGTGGCGCCGTCACCGGGGCCCTGGTCATGACATTCGACGTGACCTCCAAAGCGCCGCACGGCGGCATCTTCGTCTTCTTCGCGATCGACCACCTCGTCTGGTTCGTCGTCGCCGTCCTCGTCGGCGCCGTCTGCAGCGCGGTGGCGGTCATCGCCGCCAAGAGCGCCGGCAGGTCGCTTCCGGCGGTCGACACCACCGCGGCCCTGCAGCCCGCAGCCAACTGAAACGTCCCGATCAAACAACCAACCCAACATCAAAGGAGAAGCCATGCCCAGCAAGACCGTCACCGTCGGATCCGCCATCGGCCTGCACGCCCGTCCGGCAGCCGTCATCTCCGAGGCCGTCGTGAACTCCGGTGCCCAGGTGACCCTCGCGGTCGACGGCGGGGAACCCGTGGACGCCGGCTCGGCGCTGATGATCATGACCCTCGGGGCCGGCAACGGCGCCCAGGTGACAGTGGCTTCGGACGACGAAACCGCGCTCGCGGTGGTCGCTGACCTGGTGGCGCAGGACCTCGACGCCTGAGGCGCGGCACTCCGGGTCACTGCCGGCGGCCACAGAAAGCGCGCAGAGCCCCCGCTACACACCACTAGTATGAATTCGTGCTAGATGCGTACGGGGAGGGCATCGCGGAACACGGCGGTGTCGTAGCGGGGAAAATGTCACGGGGGACTCGGAACATCACGAGCGGCCGTCCCCATGGTGGGGGCGGTAGCTCGTGCGCCGTCTAGCCGCCGTAGCTGCGGCGTTGCTGATGGCTGTCGCCAGCGCGCCGCCCGTACTGGCCATCGAACCGCCGGCCATCGACCCCGGTGCCGTCCCGCCCGACGACACCGGCCCCGATCAGCCGATGGAGCAGCGCAAGATCTGCTCCGCGCCCACCGTGCTGCCGAACACCAACTTCGCCGACAAGCCATGGGCGGCCGACTATCTGCATCTCGCCGAGGCGCAGAAGTTCGCGACGGGAGCCGGCATCACCGTCGCCGTCATCGACACCGGTGTGAATGCCTCGCCCCGGGTGCCCGCCGAGCCCGGCGGCGACTTCGTCGACAAGGGCGGCAACGGTCTGTCCGACTGCGACGCCCACGGCACGCTGACGGCGTCGATCATCGCCGGCCGTCCGGCACCGACGGACGCGTTCATCGGCGTCGCCCCCGAAGCGCGCCTCCTGTCACTGCGCCAGACGTCAGAGGCGTTCCAGCCGAAGGACTCCCGCAGCGACCCGAACGACCCGAACACCACCCAGACCGCCGGGTCACTGCGCAGCCTGGCGCGCGCCATCGTGCACGCGGCGAACATGGGCGCTCAGGTGATCAACATCTCCGAGGCCGCCTGCTACAAGGTGACCCGGGCCATCAACGAGACCTCCGTGGGTTCGGCCATCGCGTATGCGGTGAACGTCAAGAACGCCGTGGTCGTCGTGGCGGCAGGCAACACCGGCCAAGACTGCAGCCAGAACCCGCCGCCCGACGCCAGCGTGCCGTCGGACCCGCGGGGCTGGAAGCAGGTGCAAACCATCGTCTCGCCGGCCTGGTACTCGCCGCTCGTGCTGACCGTCGGCGGCATCGGGCCACAGGGCCAGCCGAGCAACTTCTCGATGTCCGGCCCATGGGTCGGCGCCGCCGCGCCCGCCGAAGGCGCCACCGCGCTGGGCTACGACGGCAATCCGGTCAACGGGCTCAACGGGCAGGACGGCCCCATCCCCATCAACGGCACCTCGTTCGCCGCTGCCTACGTCTCGGGTCTGGCCGCCCTGCTGCGGCAACGGTTCCCCGACCTCACCGCCGCGCAGATCGTCACCCGGATCACCGCGACGGCACGGCACCCCGGTGGGGGAGTGGACAACTACGTCGGCGCCGGTGTCATCGACCCGGTGGCGGCACTGACCTGGGACGTTCCCGCCGGCCCGAAGCAGGCGCCCTACCAGGTAAAGAGCATCCCGCCGCCGGTGTACATCCCGCCGCCGGACCGCGGGCCCATCACCATGGTCGTGGTGGCCGGCGCTGCGCTGGTCGTTCTGCTCGGCCTGGGTGCGGTGACCCGCCGTGCACTGAGGCGCCGATGAGGCACTTCGGGTTCCGATTCACCACCGGGCACCTGCTGTGGGCGGCGACGCTGGTGCCCGCGGTCGTCCTGCTGTGCGTGCATTTCAAACTGTTGTGGCTCGGCATCACCCTGGGTGTCCTGATCGCGCTGTTCTCGGTCCTGGCCATCCGCGGACGGCGACTGACCGGCTGGATCGCCGCGATGTTCGCCTGGCAACGCCGGCGCAAGGTCGCCCCGCCGGCACCGTCGGAGCCCGCCGTCGGAGCGACGGTCATGCCCGGCGATCACGTGGCGGTGCGCTGGCTGGGTGATCACCTGATCTCCGTGGTCGAACTGGTGCCGCGGTCCTTCACGCCGACCGTGATCGTCAACGGCGAAGCCTTCACCGACGACAACCTCGACACCCGCCTGGTGGAGCAATTGCTCACGGCGCACGCACCTGACCTGGAGGCCGACATCGTCTCGGCCGGCTACCGGGTCGGCAAGACGGCCCCGTCGAGCGTCGTCGCGCTGTACGAGCAGGTCGTCGGCCCCTACGCCGCACCGGCCAACCGGCGGACATGGATCGTGCTGCGCGCCAACCCCGACGAGACCCGCCGCTCGGCAATGCGCCGCGGCACCGGGGTTTCCGGCCTGGCCAGCTACCTGGTGGCGACCACCACCCGCATCGCCGACCAGTTGGCCAGCCACGGCATCGACGCCCGCCCCGCCCGCAGCTTCGAGGAGTACGACCGGTCGACCGCGATCAGCTTCGAGCGCGAGACCT
>Ga0070667_100002640_pt1 | contig 15524 bp, 17 predicted proteins | sample KBSS33metaG_FD_64659 | JGI IMG/M metagenome (GOLD analysis project Ga0070667, IMG submission 64659) | Switchgrass rhizosphere microbial communities from Kellogg Biological Station, Michigan, USA - KBS S3-3 metaG | ecosystem: Host-associated > Plants > Roots > Rhizosphere > Soil ... | reverse complement strand
TCTCTGTTGGGTGCGCTGTAACGATTGTTCATAGCGCCACTCTTCTATTTTTTTTGGATCGCCGCTTAGCAATATCTCGGGCACTTTGGCTCCGCGGAAATCAGCGGGCCTGGTATAAACGGGAGGTGCAAGTAGATTGTCCTGGAAAGAATCAAACAGCGCAGAAGTTTCATCGTTTAATACGCCGGGTAACAGCCTGCCCACAGTATCAATTACTATCGCGGCCGCCAGTTCGCCCCCACTCAATACATAATCACCAATTGAAATTTCCCTGGTAACGTATTGTTGTCGGATGCGTTCATCAATGCCTTTATAATGGCCGCAGATAATTAGTATATTTTGTTTTAATGAAAGCTGGTTGGCGGTTTGCTGCTTAAAATTTTCTCCATCAGGTGTCAAATAAATGATCTCATCATAAGCTGTTTCCTTGGAAAGAGATTCAATGGCATTGGCCAGCGGTTCAGGCATCATTACCATGCCGGCACCGCCGCCGTACTGGTAATCGTCAACCTGTCCATATTCATTCACGGCCCATTTGCGCAAGTGATGCACCTGCACCTGCAGCAAACCTTTGGCCTGTGCACGTTTCATAATGCTGTGCTGTAAAGGGCTGTCCAGCAGTTCCGGCACCACCGATAAAACATCAATCTTCATTAAACAAACTTAAAACTATTTTAAATGGTAAATTTTAGATTGTAAATTCTTCGCTGGTACAATTAAGGAGCAGGGACCTTTGCGTCTTTTAAACTTTGCTTCTTTGCGTGCAACAAAGCCTTGGTATATTTAAAATAATAGAATCTAAAATTCAAAATTATTCAGTAGTAAAATCATCCAAATCCCTCCGTTCTTTTTTGGTAGGTCTGCCGATCTTGCTCTGTCGCTTACCCGTATTAAAACTCGAGGCCTGGAACTGCAGCCTTTCTATTTCGTCTTCGGGTGTAATATCAATATAATATTTGATGGCTTCAGCATATTGCACGCGCTTCTCCAGCAGGCCGGTGACCCTTATGCGCCAGCGTTTCGCCTCGGTTTTTACTTCGTATTCATCACCTATATTTACCTGCTTTGCCGCTTTTACCGCGTCCCCGTTTAATTTTATCCTGCCTTTATCGCAGGCATCAGCAGCCTGGCTGCGTGTTTTAAACAGGCGAATGGCCCAGAGGTATTTGTCGACTCTTAATTTTTCTTTTTCGGGCATAGCTTAAAATTTTAAAATTGTAAGCGTTCATCGTTCACTTCATCGCTGCAAAGAACTGGTGGAAGTAAGGAATGGTTTCTATGCCTTTGTAAAAATTGGCGATATCATATTTTTCATTGGGACTATGCAGGTTATCGCTATCCAATCCAAAGCCCATGAATACAATTTTTACACCCAGTTCTTTTTCAAACAACGAACAGATAGGGATACTGCCACCGCCGCGTACCGGTATCGGGTCTTTTCCAAAAGTAGTTTTGATGGCCTTTGCTGCGGCTTTGTAGGCGGTTGAATCAAGCGGTGTCATATAAGGTTCACCACCATGATGCTCAGTTGCTTTTACCGTTACACCTGCAGGAGCTATACCTGTAAAATATTTCAACAATTTTTCGGTCATTTTTTCTGCTGATTGATTGGGCACCAGCCTGGCAGAAATCTTTGCAAATGCTTTGGAGGGTAAAACTGTTTTTGCGCCTTCACCGGTATATCCACCCCAGATGCCATTTACTTCGAGCGTGGGCCGTATGCCGGTTCTTTCATTGCTGGTATAACCCTGCTCTCCCCATAATTGTTGTACACCCAAATCATCTTTGTACTCCTGTTCGTTGTATGGCGCTGCCGCCATTAGCCTTCTTTCTTCGGAAGTGGCTACAATTACATCGTCGTAAAATCCGGGTATGGTAATATGGTTGCGTTCATCGTGGCAACCGGCAATCATTTTAGCCAGCATGGTAATGGGGTTGGCTACTGCACCCCCGTAAACGCCACTGTGCAAATCACGGTTTGGGCCGGTTACTTCCAGTTCAATATAGCTTAACCCGCGCACACCGATATCAATGGAGGGCGTATCCAGGCTTATCATAGCAGTATCACTTATCAGTACCACATCTGCCTTTAATAAGTCCTTATGCGTTTTTACAAATTTTGCGAGGTTAGGTGATCCAACTTCTTCTTCCCCTTCAATACAAAATTTGATATTTCCCGGAAGGCTATTGGTTTTTACAAGCGTCTCCAGCGCTTTAACATGCATGTAAAACTGCCCTTTGTCATCACAGGCGCCGCGGGCGAAAATTTTACCATCTTTGACAGTGGGCTCAAAAGGACCGCTATGCCATAGCTCCAGCGGATCAGCGGGCTGCACATCATAGTGGCCATACACCAATACCGTGGGTTTTGAAGGGTCAATGATTTTTTCGCCATACACAACCGGATGGCCTTCCGTGGTATAAACGGCTGTTTTATCGGCACCGGCTTCCTGCAAACGAAGCCTTACAGCCTCTGCGCATTTCACCATATCATCTCTGTGCTCACTTCTTGCACTGATACTGGGTATGCGCAGCAGTTCCAGCAGTTCTTCTAAAAACCGATCTTTATTGGCTAACTGGTAATCTTTCCAGGCTTGCATGATAAGCTATTTTTGAGATAAGTAATCTGAATTGCGAAGATACCCGTTTTGAAAAGACGTATAAGCAGAAAATGGAATTACGCGGGCAGCCTATATTCCAATACCTCATAGTGCGTAACCAGGGGTTCAAATTCCAGCAAATAATCTTTATCGCCGGGGTAGTACCGTGCTTTTTCGTAATCTTCCCCCGCAAATTGTTTGATGGCTTCAATATCATCCCAATAAGTAAGCGCATAGTAATGTGTAATATCGCCTTCTTCTTTTTTTAATAATGATACGCTGCGGTTGCCTTGTATGCTTGTATAATCAGCCAATCCCGTTTTTAACAGGTATTGATGATAATCATTTGCTTTAACCGACGGCACTTTTCCGTGCCAGAGTCTTACTATCATTGGTTACAATTTTTTCTTTTGAAAAATTTACGATGATGACTCCTGTCAGAATAATAACCAGTGCTATTACCTGGTGCCAGGTTATTTGTTCATGCGCAAACAACCAACCAAGAAAGACAGCTACCACGGGGTTTACATAGGCATACGTTCCTACAATAGATGGCGGTCTTACGCTCATGAGAAATACAAAGGACATGTAACCGATGAGTGAACCGAATGTTATGAGGTAAGCAACAGCCATAATAGCTTCAGCGGAAACATTGCTCCACGAAAATTGATGCAGTTCACCGGTTGAGATGCTTGTGGCAGAAGCAATAAGACCCGCTGCCATCATCTGTATCGAAGCCTTCATTCCGTTTGATCCATTGGTCTTTTTATATTTTGAATAAAGCGTACCGCTTGCCCAGCTTATGCTGCCCAATACAAGTACAAAAAAACTAATCAATTGCATTTTATTATCGGAAAAATGTATGTCGCTTTTGCCGGCAAATAGAGAAAGCACACCTGCAAAACCTATCAGTAACCCAAGAATAATTGGCTTATTGGCAAAATGAAATTTCCACTGGCGTTTATCCAGTATTACAAACCACAATGGTGTTGTTGCTATAACAATAGCGGCAAACCCGCTCGGCAGGTATTGTTCTACCCAAACAAGTCCGGAATTGCCTATGAACAGCAGCAGAATACCGCTGAAAGAAATATGCCCGATTGATTTTATATCAGGCGTTGCCTCACCTTTCAATCTGCACCAGGTATAAAGAATAATGCCTGCAATAACGAAACGGGTGCCCGCCATTAAAAAAGGAGGAATACTTTTTACAGCAATCAGGATCCCAAGGTAAGTAGAGCCCCAGATGATATATAGCAAAGCAAAAGCGGTGACGACAAGCGCTTTTGATGGATTTTTTTGTGAAATTGTTGGTGTTGACATGATTTATAATTTAGGAACAGGTAAATAATTGTCTTCTTTTAATGTTTCCAGTACGATAGTGGTTTTTGTAGAAATGATATTGGGGATCTTGCTGAATTTGTCCCGCATGAGTTTTATAAGCGACTGCGGATCTTCTGTTCGTATCTTAACGAGATAACAATCTTCACCCGCTATATGATGCACTTCCAGCACTTCCGGAATTTTGGCAATCAGCTTTGCAGTAGAAGCATCGCCCGGTCCGGCGCTGCTTTTAATAGAAATAAAGGCAAGCAGTTTAAGATTGAGTGCAGCAGGTTCAATCCTTGTTGTATAGTCTTTAATGATTTCTTTTTGTTCAAGCTTCTTTACTCTTTCCAAAACAGCCGAAGGCGCCATTCCGCATTTCTTTGCCAACTCTGTATTTTGTAAACGTGCATTTGTTTGCAAAGCGGATAAAATAGTAAGATCGATCTTATCGAGTGAGTAATCCATATAACAGAATTTAATTCTGCTAAATTACTATAATTTAGAATTTAAATCTTAATATTTATTAAAATACAGAATTAAATTGATGTAAACGGCATTTAAGCGTGAATTACGGTAATGAATTGCAACAGGTTACAGGCGGTTTTAGATTTTGCGATGCGAAAGGTTGCAATTGGTCAGGAATTTGGCGTAAGGGAAATCAGACATCTTCAAATCACCTATCAGGCATTTTCTTCCAGCCCGTGTTTTTTGTTGGAGATTATATTCTGAAGAGTCCAGTCAACCCTGGCTTCAAAAGGATGCTTTCTTACAGGGCAATCAGCTTTGTTGCAGATATGGCAGGAGAAATAGAGGCATCCATCTGTATGTACAAAAAATTCAATGGCATCGCCAAATTCTTTTTTGATCAGGGCAATCAGGGCGTCAATTTCAGCGTGTGCCTCATGTACATTTAAATACCAGGGCACCGTCATATGGCAATCAATATGCAGTTGCCCGCCGTATTTTATTACCCGCAGGTTGTGCAAATCTATCCAGTTGTCCCGGCGATTATTGTTTAAAATGATTACCAGCTTTGACAGCAGGTCGGTATCAATCTCGTCCATAATGCCGGCCAGTGAGCTGCGGATGATTTTATAACCGGCATATAAAATAATAAAAGCAAAAATGATGGCGATGGCGCTATCCAGCCAGGCCTTTCCCGTAATGATGATCAGGAATAACCCTATTACAATGCCAATGGTAGACCAGGTATCTGTTTGCAAATGTTTACCACTGGCCAGCAAAGCCAATGAATTATTTTTCCTGCCCCGGCGGATGGCAAAATAACCCACTGCAAAATTAATCGCGCCTGTTATGCCCACGAGTATGATGCCATAATCCAGTTTTTCCAATTTTTTTGGATGGATCAAACTTTCAACGGAGCTGTAAACAATAATGAGACCTGCAATAAATATAAGGGTGCCTTCTACGGCTGCCGACACAAATTCGGCCTTGCCATGGCCGTAAGGATGATCCACATCCCTTGGCTTGGCGGCTATGTATAAACTGTACAAACCAATAAATCCGGCAATCACGTTTACGGTGCTTTCCAGCGCGTCGGTGAGTATGGCCACAGATTTAGTGAGCCACCAGGCAATTATCTTAATTACAAATAATACAACAGCAGTAGCTACAATAAATTGCTGTACCCGAAAATTCTGCTTTTCTTTATTCAAAATAAATGGACATTAGGAACCGGTTACTCAATAACTACCCTGGGTATGATGGCGCAATGCTTACGCAGCATGGCCGCTACGCCGCAATACTTTTCCAGCGATAAATCAACGGCGCGTTTTACTTTGTCTTCATATTCAACCGGCACATTCACAAAATAGGTGATACTGATTTCTTTGAAAACCCTGGGGTGCTCATCGGTTTGTTCTGCCTCGGTTTCTATCCGGATGCTTGTATAGGGCGCCTTCATTTTATTCAGTGTAGATACAATATCTATACCTGTACAGCCTGCCAGACCCGAAAGTAACAGTGCTTTTGGGCTGAAACCGCTATCATCGCGGCCCGAGGCGAGCGCATCATCCAGGGCGATGGTATTATTTTTAAAATGACTGTCGAAGGCAAAACCCGATTTCCAGGTGGTAGTTGTTTTCATTGTTATTGTATTTAAAACAAAAGTAAAACATCGCAAATATAAAAACCCGGCGTTTTAACAACACCGGGTTCCATGTATTCCTGCTGAATTGTGTTTTACATACCGTCAAAACGCTTTTGCACAAAATCCCAATTAACCACTTTCCACCAGTTTTCAATGTATTCGGGCCGACGGTTCTGGTAATGGAGGTAATAGGCATGCTCCCATACGTCCAATCCCAGCAGCGGGAAACCTTTCAGGTCGGCAATATCCATTAAAGGATTATCCTGGTTGGGCGTTGAGCCGGTTACCAGTTTTTTATCTGCACCAACTACCAGCCATGCCCAACCGCTGCCAAACCGGTTTTTCCCGGCATCGCTGAACTGGGTTTTGAATGCATCAAATGAGCCAAAATCTTTTTCAATGGCCGCCAGCAGTTTGCCGGAAGGCTTTCCTTCTCCATTCGCTTTAAATGTTTTCCAGAATAATTCGTGATTATAATGGCCGCCGGCATTATTGCGCATCTTTACAGAATACTTTGATACTTTGCCCAGCACTTCTTCAATGGGCTTCGAAATATCTACGCTCTCCGCCTGTGCCGCTTCTTTTACATTTTTGGCATAGGTGGCAGCGTGTTTTGAATAATGTATTTCCATGGTCATGGCGTCAATAACTGGTTCCAGTGCATTGTACGCATAAGGCAGGGGTGTCTGATCGAAACCTGTATAGGGTGAAAAAGAATGCTTGCCTGCTGAAAACAAACTTCCCGGAACAAAACTGGCAGCAGTAAGCGCCATACCTGTTTTTGCGGAAGCTGCAATAAACTTGCGGCGGTTTACCTTATTCATAATACTTATGTTTCATTAAAGTTACGCAATGTCGATTCATTCTTTTCTATTTTTTCCCTCTTCATGAACTTGCGCACGTTCCGGAAAAAGCGGTAATAGAATTCCTGGTTAAACAGTTGCGAATCACGCATGGCCTTGAAGACAAGGAATATGCCTACCGGCAACAAAATGAAAGTTGCCAGCCACATACCGATTTTAGGCTCCAGCACATCTTGTTTCACAAATTTTTCGCCGAAATTATTGAGCAGGAAAAAAACTACAAAAAACGCCACCGCAAAAATTAACGGTGTGCCAATACCTCCTTTCCTGATAATGGATCCCAGCGGAGCACCGATTAAAAACAATACCAGGCAGGCCAGTGAAAGGCTGAATTTACGGTGCCATTCAATCAGGTGCAGGCGCAGATCCATTTTTTTATTGTTGAAATCGGCTACATCTGTTTCCAACGCAGATTTTAATGAATTAACCTGGTTTACGGAAACATCGTACACTGCAGCCCTGGAGCTATCAGGAATAATCTGGTTGAAAGCAGTGAAATGCTGGCCGGTTTTTGGGGGCATTGCCCAATTGCTATCGAGGTTCTTCGCAAAAACGAGAAAGGCCTTGCTTTCTACGATGATTTTTTTGCCAACAGCAGCATTGCTTTTTTCAATCGAATCGATCGACTTTTGCAGTTGGGTTATCGTTAACATACGCCAGTTGTCTTTAAAAACACTGTCTTCTGTTTTCTGAATTTTAAATGAGCTGAGATCCAATACTTTTTTGAATTCTTTAAATCCCATGCGGGTAAATTCTGTGTTGGTGGTGATGCGATCGCCCTTTTCCCAGTAGCGCCATCCATCGTGCAGGTAGAATTCCAGGTAACGTTTATCAGGAGAGATTTTCATGATCCCACTATCGGCCACCGTAATTTTATCCTGCAGGCTATAATCTTTTTCATAGATGACTACATTGCGGATAGTACCATCTTTTTCTTTCTTGCCTATCTTGATAACATATCCATCAATCTTATCATAAAACACACCTTCCTTTATGTCTAGCGCAGGTTTTGTAACAATGATATCATATTTCAGCGTGTTCAGCTTTAACTGGGCATGTGGTATAATAGAATTGTTGAATATAAAAGCGATGCCGCAAATTACAAGGCTGGTGATGAGCAGGGGCCGCATAAAACGAAGCAGGGGAATGCCGGCCGACTTAATGGCCACCAGTTCAAATGTTTCTCCCAGGTTGCCAAAAGTCATAATAGACGAGAGCAAAACAGCGAGGGGCAACGCCAGCGGCACAACAGAAGCCGTTACATATGTCATTAAACGGGCAATGGTAAAAAAATCAAGCCCCTTGCCAACAATATCATCTATGTACAACCAGAAGAATTGCAGCACCAGCACAAACAGGGTAATGAAAAACGTAGCGATAAAAGGGCCAACAAAAGCTTTTAATATGAGTCGGTCGAGTTTCTTGATCATGCGCTAATAGACGCTAATGGTTAAACACAAATACACGCCAATGATAACGAATGGGACGCTAATTTTGCCAGCTATACGGCAATGTTTTGCGGTTATTGCCGCAGTATCAGCGGTAATTCGTTCCAATTAGCGTTAATTCGTGTTTATTAATTCGTATATGACAAAAGTAAGTCTTTCAGAAGAGGAAATGTGGCTGGTGAGTAACAGCGATTGGATTTTAACAAAGCAGCGCATCATTGAAAAAGTATATGCGCTGTTTGGCAACCTATCAGCGAAAATGCAACTGCGCTTACAACAAAACAAACAGGATATTCCTCCGCAGACACTACAACTACCCCCGAAAATTTCGAAAGGAGAACGGTATGAGTTGCTGCCTTATGTGGTGCTGGATTATCCCAGGTTCTTTTCAAAAGAAAATGTATTTGCTATCAGGACTTTTTTCTGGTGGGGCAATTATTTCAGTGTCACATTGCACCTGAAAGGAATATTTCTGCAGCAATGGCATAATGCAATCATGAAGGCTGCAGCCGAAAAAAAATGGAAGGGTTTTTATTTCTCGACAGATGGAAATGAATTCAGTTTTAACCTTGATGGAAAAAATTACCGGTATGACGACGGAAGCGTTCACGCGGGATCAATTCTGCAACCGGCTTTTTTAAAAATTAGTTGCAAAATTTCTTTTTCAGAATGGAATATGGCCGAACAAAAGCTGATGGAGGCCTTTGAGCGGTTTACGGGTTTGCAACGCAACGGTTAATTGCCAATACGGTGAAAAAGATCTTTTACCTGGTAGTCCCACAATTGGCTTTGGTCCTTGATTTCTTTTTTTTCCGCAAAATCGTTAATGACCAGTATCGTTTGATTGGTTACTTCGGATTTTTCAATCCTAAACTCAAAATATTCTTCCTTGGGGGATGCCATCCAATGAAATTTCACGAATTTCTCTTCTTCTCCTTCCACAATTTCTGCTTTCTCCGTATTGCCACTCCAGGAAAAACTGAAAATATTGTCACGCTCGTCTACCTTATCGGCAAACCATTCCTGTAAACCGGCGGGCGTGCTTAAAAACTCATATAGGATAGATGGGGAACATCTCACGGGGTATTCTAATGTAAATAATTGTTTTTTACTCATTTCGCAATCATTGGTCTGATGTAATTCTAATGATGCAATAATAGAAAATTATTGAACGCAGCAAAATTTTAGTTTTGGATTATTTGTTAAGGTTTTTAAGGGTCCAGGTGCCCATAAATTAATTAAATAGCTAATATTCAATATTTTGAGTATTAAATCTTTCCTTTTTTTGAGACGATTTACCTGTAGGGTGGAAGAAATAATTTAAGCGTTTTATTCCGTCTCCAGATAAGAAAACCAACATATTAACGTTTGATTAAGGAAGATCACTATCCTTTCAACCAAATTCATCCTAACACGGTCCACCTATGAGTATGCGTCAACTAAAAATTACCAAATCCATTACTAACAGGGAGTCTCAAAGTCTTGAGAAATACCTGCAGGAGATTGGTAAGGTAGAGCTTATTAATCCAGAAGAAGAAGTAAGGCTGGCGGGATTGATTAAACAGGGCGATCAACGAGCGCTGGACAGGCTTACCAAAGCTAATTTGCGTTTTGTGGTATCTGTTGCAAAGCAATACCAGAACCAGGGCCTTTCACTGCCCGATTTGATCAATGAAGGCAACCTGGGTCTTATTAAGGCCGCGCAGCGCTTTGATGAAACAAGGGGCTTCAAATTCATTTCCTATGCCGTCTGGTGGATACGCCAGAGCATCTTGCAGTCGCTGGCCGAGCAAGCCCGCATTGTAAGGCTGCCACTGAACAAAGTGGGTTTAACCAACCGCATTCAGAAAGCTTTTTCCCAACTGGAACAGGAATTTGAACGTGAACCTTCCGCCGATGAAATTGCAGAACTATTAAAACTTGATATTGATGAAGTAACTTCTACACTGAGCATTAACGCACGCCATGTCAGTATGGATACCCCTTTATCGGAAGGTGAGGACGGTACCCTGATAGATTTAATGGAAAACCCCAATGCGGTGCGCACCGAGCGCAACATTGAACACGATGAATCACTGAAGCTTGAAATTGAGCGATCATTAAAAGCGCTTACCGAAAGGCAAAAGGAAGTAATTTGTTATTTCTTTGGGATCGGCATTGACCACCCCATGAGCCTGGAAGACATTGGCGACCATTTCAGCCTTACCCGGGAGCGCGTGCGCCAGATTAAAGACAAAGCCATTACCAAACTAAAAACCACCAACCGCAGCAGAATTTTACGCGCATACCTGGGTTCCTGATTCATTTTACTTATCATTATATTTGCAATCCTTTTTAAGGTGAATGTTATCTACATTCACCTTTTATATTTCGCAATGAAAATAATTATGACAGTATGTTTGAATCATTAAGTGATAAGCTGGAGACTGCGTTCAAACAGCTTAAAGGGGAAGGAAGAATTACCGAACTCAATATCGCCGCTACGATAAAGGAGATACGCCGCGCACTGGTAGATGCCGACGTAAACTTTAAAATTGCCAAAGAATTTACAGACAAAATAAAGGATAAAGCGGTTGGCGAAAAAGTAATCAATGCCATTAGCCCCGGCCAGTTGATGACTAAAATTGTAAAGGATGAGCTGGCAGAGCTGATGGGTGGAACAGAAAGCGAGTTCAATTCAAAAGGCAATCCTGCTGTTATATTGATTGCCGGATTGCAGGGTTCGGGTAAAACAACTTTCAGCGGTAAACTGGCTAATTACCTCAAAACAAAAAAAGGACTGTCACCAATGCTGGTTGCAGCAGACATTTATCGCCCTGCGGCCATAGAACAGTTAAAAGTGCTCGGAGAGCAGATTGGCATAGACGTCTATAATGAGCCTGATAATAAAGATGCGGTATCCATTGCACAGAATGCAGTTAAAGAGGCCAGGAGTAAAAACAAGAATGTACTGATCATCGATACCGCCGGCCGGCTGGCTATTGATGAGGCCATGATGACGGAAGTAGCCAATGTAAAAGCGGCTGTTAATCCCAATGAAATTTTATTTGTAGTAGATGCCATGACCGGCCAGGATGCCGTGAATACCGCCAAGGCCTTTAACGACCGGCTTAATTTTAGCGGGGTGGTGCTTACCAAGCTGGATGGTGATACCCGGGGTGGCGCGGCTTTATCTATCAAGTATACGGTAGATAAACCCATTAAATTCATCAGTAGTGGTGAAAAAATGGAAACGCTGGATGTGTTTTATCCCGAGCGTATGGCACAACGCATACTGGGCATGGGCGATATCACATCCCTGGTAGAAAAGGCCCAGGAGCAGTATAACGAAGAAGAGGCCCGCAAACTGGAGAAAAAAATACGGAAGAACCAGTTTGATTTTGAAGACTTCAAACAACAACTGGAGCAGATAAAGAAAATGGGTAACCTGAAAGACCTCATGGGCATGATACCCGGTGTGGGAAAGGCTATTAAGGATGTTGATATCAGCGATGATTCCTTTAAAGGAATAGAAGCCATGATAAATTCCATGACGCCTTTTGAAAGATCCAACCCCGATGTAATAGACCAGGGGAGGCGCAAACGCATTGCTAAAGGAAGCGGAAAGGGCATGGATGAGGTAAATGCGTTTATGAAACAGTTTGAGCAAATGAAGCAAATGATGAAAATGATGAACAAAATGCCGATGGGTGGAAGGATGCCCGGGCTTGGAAGGCGGTAGGCTTTAATATTTTTTTAATGAAATCAACTATTTGTAAAAATTTATTTAAAAGAGTAAAACAAAGTATGATAGTAATCTAATCAATTATTATATTTGGAAAATAAAGAAGGATAGCTAATTTTGCCATCCAGCTTTTATAAGCAACGAGACAATAACCCTATTTCTTAACGCATTTAAATTTCTATTTAAAATGCCAGTAAAAATGAGACTCCAGCGCCATGGGTCTAAAAAAAGGCCGTTCTACTTTATAGTAGTGGCAGATGCCCGCGCTCCCAGAGATGGTAAATTCATCTCCAAAATCGGTACGTACAACCCGTTAACAGTTCCATCCACCATTCAGTTAGATCGTCAGCGCGCCTTAGACTGGCTGCACAAGGGTGCACAGCCTACGGATACGGTTCGCCGCATTCTTTCTTTCAAAGGCGTGTTGTACCTGAAACATTTGCTGCGTGGTGTATCGCTTGGTTTATTCGACGATGTAGCCGCTATGCAGAAGTTTGAAGTATGGCACAAAGAACATGAAGCGCAGATTTTGAAACGCCAGGAAGAAAATCGTCGTTCCAACCCGCGTGGTGGCAGAAGGCCCCAGGGCGCCGGCAATCGCCGTCCTTCAGAAAGAAGGCCTGCAGAAGGTGGTGCATAATATGCTACTTTCGTTTGCAACATAATTTGATATCCCGCCAGGTAAAACTGCGGGATATTTTTTTACCCCCGCCCCCTAAAGGGGAGTTTATGATCCCCATGACGAGTTTATGGTTGGGAAAAGGATTTTATTTTAAATATGGAGATCATCGGCGTGCATACAAAACAAGACGAGTTTACAGTATCGCAGATTACGGAGTAGAATTAACTTTGAAAAGACAAGACTATAAATAAATATAATTTAAACACAAACCCCCTTTAGGGCTGGGGGTAAATTCCCCTTCAGGGGGTTAGGGGGTATGGAATACATCAGCATCGGAAAAATAGTGGCCAGTTTTGGCGTACAGGGAGAGTTGATACTCCTGCATCAACTGGGTAAGAAGACTTCTCTTAAAGGACTGGAAGTTGTTTTTATTGAAATAGTCAAAGGAGAACTATTGCCTTATTTCGTACGGTCTTCCAAGATAAAAAGCGAAGAAGAAATCTACCTGAATCTCGAAGGCATTGATACTAAAGAAGCAGCCGGCAAACTCCGGCAAAAGGAAGTGTGGTTTACAGAAGAAGCTTTCCAAAAATACTCAGCCAAATCGTCTATCATGTCTTTACTCGGTTTTCACCTGATAGATGAAGGCGTAGACCGGGGCGCCATCCTGGAGATTATTGAACAACCCCACCAGATGCTGGCCCGTATCGACCTTGATGGCAAAGAAGCACTGGTGCCCCTGCATCAGGAAACATTGCAAAAAATTGATAAAAAGAAAAAACAGGTACACGTGATACTTCCGGATGGGTTGCTGGATGTGTACCGGTAGCTTATTTTAAATTTTGTATTTTGAATTTTAAGTTGCTGACGCCTCATGATATTTTTCTCCGTATCATTTACGATCGCTGCAAATCGCGGTATTCTTCATCATTTCTTCTTTATTCAGCACCTAAATCAATCGTAACTTTATAGTATTGTAGCCGGAAACGGATCCAGATCCAACCTGGTCTGGACTTAATTTAAAATACAAAATTTAAAATTTACAATCATCAGCACCCAGCGTATCATAGCGCATTTTGATCTCGACTCCTTTTTTGTGAGCGTAGAAACCCTGAACGATCCCTCCTTGAAAGGAAAGCCGGTGCTGGTGGGCGGTCGCGAAAGAGGTGTAGTAGCAGCCTGTAATTATGAAGCCAGGAAATTCGGCATTCATTCTGCCATGCCCATGAAAACAGCCATGCAGCTTTGCCCGCAGGCAACTGTTGTAAAGGGAACCCGCGGAGAATACAGCCGGTTCAGCCGTTGGGTAACAGAAATCATTGCTGCGGAAGCGCCCTTGTTTGAAAAGGCATCTATCGATGAGTTTTATATCGATCTAACGGGGATGGACAAGTATTATAATGCGTTTGAATGGACAAAACAATTAAGAGAGAAAATTATAGAGACCACCAAGCTGCCTATTTCATTCGGGTTGGCCTCCAATAAAATGATTGCGAAAATGGCCACAGACGAAGCTAAGCCCAATGGCTTCCTGTTTGTGCCGCCAGGTAAGGAGACCGAATTTCTCGACCCGCTTAAAGTAAGCAAAATACCCGGTGTGGGCGCACATACATTCAGAACGCTGATGCAGGCCGGTATTGAAACCATCAGGGAATTGCGTGAAGCCAAGGTAGAGATGCTGGAACGATACGTGGGCAACTATGGAATCGAACTCTGGCATAAAGCCAATGGCCGCCACGAGGGGTTGGTACATGAATACCATGAAACAAAATCAGTGTCCACTGAAAACACTTTTGAGGAAAACAAAACGGATATCAACTTCCTCATGAATGAACTGGTGCGGATGACCGAAAAAATTGCTTTTGAATTGCGCCAGGATAACAAGATGGCGGGTTGCATAGCTGTCAAGATAAGATACCCCGACTTTGAAACCACGTCACGCCAGGTAGCCATTCCTTACACGTTTTATGACGATGAACTGATACCCATTGCCAAGGACTTATTTCACAAGCTATACCGAAAAGGTCAGCCCGTACGCCTGCTGGGTGTAAGGCTGAATGAACTGACGGGCGAAGCCATCCAAACCAACCTGTTTTCTGATACCGGCAAAAAAGCATCCCTTTACAAAGCCATCGATGATGTAAAAAGCAGGTTTGGCAAGGAACTTTTAACAAAAGCATCGGGGAAAAACAAAAATTAGTCTATCTTTTTGGTAGGGAATGAATATATTTGTGACCCTATTTCCCACTTTTAAATTATATATTATGAGCTTACGTTTAGGTGACACAGTCCCCAATTTCCAGGCAAAAACAACTGCCGGCGATATTGATTTTTATGAATACCTCGGAGATGGATGGGGTGTTTTATTTTCTCACCCCGCTGATTATACACCGGTTTGCACTACCGAACTGGGTAAAACAGCTTTACTGCAGGAAGAGTTCAGGAAAAGAAATGTAAAAGCATTGGCTGTAAGCGTAGATCCGCTGGATAAACATCATGGTTGGGTAAAAGATATCAATGAAACACAAAACTGCACGGTCGACTTCCCCATCATAGCAGATGAAGACCGTAAAGTGGCTGAATTGTATGACATGATTCATCCCAATGCTTCTTTAACAGCAACGGTACGTTCACTGTTTATTATTGGGCCAGATAAAAAGTTGAAGCTGAGTATTACCTATCCTGCTTCTACCGGCAGAAATTTTCATGAAGTATTAAGGGTAATTGATTCATTGCAATTGACCGCCAACCATAGCGTGGCTACGCCGGCCGACTGGAAAGCAGGAGAAGACGTAATTGTAGTGCCTGCTATTACAACAGAAGATGCT